>Ga0075431_100003830_pt1 | contig 14624 bp, 9 predicted proteins | sample RhiMetdeltSRZDD5_FD_75297 | JGI IMG/M metagenome (GOLD analysis project Ga0075431, IMG submission 75297) | Populus rhizosphere microbial communities from Tennessee, USA - Rhizosphere MetaG P. deltoides SRZDD5 | ecosystem: Host-associated > Plants > Roots > Rhizosphere > Soil | place: USA... | reverse complement strand
GGGCGCTTTCCAAAGAGGAGGCCGCCTCAGGATTGAACCACCCGCGCGTCGCGGTCAGGCTGAACGACGTGGCGCTGCTCATCGAACCATCGCAAGCGGAGCCTCTGTTACGGCGCGCGCTGGCGATCCAGGAGAAGTCGGTAGGCGAGCGGCATCCGGAAACGGCCGTGACGCTCAACAACTTGGCGAATGTGCTGCTGGCTATGGGGCGCGTGCCCCAAGCGGAGTCGATGGCGCGCCGTGCGCTGTCCATTCTGGAAGCAGCGCTTGACCGCGATCATGTGCGCATTGCAACTAGCGCAAGCAACCTGGCGGACATTTTGCGGGCTCGGAAAGAGTACAAGTCGGCTAGACCCCTCTACGAGCGCGCGCTGGCCATCGACGAAAAGGCCTACGGTTCCAAGCACCCTGAAGTGGCGGCCGACATCGAGAACCTCGCCAGCCTGCTCGATCAGATGGGACTTCGGGAAGAAGCGCGGCGGCTGCGGCTTAGGGTCGCGCCTTAGGCCGCAGGGGATTGCTTGCTTCGTATACGCCGATCCAGTGATTGGCGAATTTCAAATTAGGCTGCGGCGCGACGGCCGGCATGTGGCATTCGACGCAGGATCGTCCGGCTACAGCGGCGGTATGACGAGGCTTGGCGTGACAGGCGGCGCAATGGCGGTCGTAATCGGCTGAGACACGGCTGAGTGGCGCATGCGCCGCGTGGCAGGTGAGGCAGGAGAGCGCGCCATTACTTCTGGTGAAGCAGGCGCTCTTGCTCAAGTAGAGCGGCTGATGGCGCGTATTCCAGGCATTGGTCCAGTCCGTGGCTTCACCGGCCGCCGCCGTCTTGCGATGGCAGCCGCCGCAAAGGTCGTTCAATCCGGCCGCCGAGAGGCGCTTGGGATTACGGATCGGCTGCGCGGATTCGGCGTGAGCCGCGCCCGGACCGTGACAGGTTTCGCATTGCACACCGGGCTCGGACGGCTCGATCTTCGATCCGGCGCCCAGGGCCAGCGGACCGGTCGAGTGGCACTGAAAGCAGCGCAGAATCGCTGCACTAGGATCGAACGTGCGGTAGCGCTCGCCGGCCGGAGTCCGATGGCCCGGTGTAAGCGCCATGGATTTGGAGGCGGTGTAGTAGCTGAGCCCATGCTCGACGTAGTTATCCGCGTCGGCCTGACTGACGAAAGTCACAGCCTGAAGCCCCGAGCCAAAAGCCCAAGTCGCGGTGTTGGCGGAAAACGCCGAGCGTAGCGGGTGTTGCGAAGTAGGAAATAACGCCCTGGCGTGACCCGTGTTGGAGTGCCGGTTGAACTGTTCCTGATGACAACCCTGGCAGGCCTCCTTCCCCGCGTACTGACCCGCTGCGATGCGGGCCAGTAGCAGGAAAAGTACGGCAGCTACCAGATGAGCCTTCCGCTGAATTGAACCTGGCGGCCGAAGAGGCCGGCCCGCTGCGAGGTGATCTTACCGAAGTTAGCCGAAGTGGGACTAAGATCCGGATCGGCGCCGGTAAACGAGTTCATCAAATTGTATCCCTCGCCGCGCAGCTCGAATCTCAGCCGCTCGGGAATAATTGGGAACTCCTTCGACACAGTTGCATCGACGTTGACGAATCGCGGCGCTCGTACGTTGCTAAATTGCAGCGGATTGGTACGGCGTGTGAACGCTGGGAGCTGCTTGATTTTCGTGGTGTTGAACCAGAGTCCGCTGGTAGGTTCGTCGACGCTCGGATCGCCGTCCACCAGAGCTCCGCCGAATCGCAAATAGGCGCCGCTGTTATAGGTGAAAAGGGCGCTGGTCGACCAGCCTCCCAGAATCGCCTCCAGGAAAGGATTGGCGCTACTCATAAACTTCCGCCCTTTGCCGAACGGCAGTTGATAGATGGAGGCGCCCGTGAAGCGATGCCGCGAGAGGCGCGCCGGCTGCCACGTCAAGGTTCGCGTAAAGTTATCCTGTTCGTCGTAGAACTCCTCGTTCTTCGAATTGTTGTAGTTGTAGCCCATGACCAGGTTTAATCCGTTCACGAAGGGACGCTGGAACTGCATTTGAAGCGATCGATAGCGATTGCCGATTCCGGCCTCCAGCTTTTCGTTCAGCGCGACGTACTGAGGATATTGGCGGAGCAACTCCCTGACAGCGATGTTTTGCTGCGTCCGCAGTTGCCCCGGCATCTTGTCGGCCGGTAGCAGGTTAAAGAACGGATTCCTGACCATTGCGTTAATCGCATTGCCGACGCGATAGCCGATCCGCGGATCGATCTGGTTCAGATCGTACAAGCAGGTGCTGCACGTGCCGCTGACACTGCTGTTGTAGGGATGGTCACGGCCAACATTCATGAAGAAGGTGACATCAGCCACGATGCGACCCGGCAATTGCCGCTGCAGACTCACATTGAGCCTGTCGTTGACGCCCGGGGTGAAATCCTGCTGATACCAATTCGCGGTAGACCCCAGATTGGTATACCGGCCAAATCGTTTGGCCGATACCGCCACCAGTCCGCCCGGAAATGGATCGGACAGCCGCTGCTGGGGGATGCCCTGTAGCGGAGCGATCGTGTTGCTGGTGGCATCGAAGCCCGGGTAGTCCACGCTACCGAGGATGTCTAGGCCGGTAGTCAGAGTCGCGGGGACGATATAGCGGGCCCAACCAACGCGGAGAGCGGTATTGTTGTTGAGACGCCAAGCCAGGCCGAAGCGAGGCATGAGCAGGCCCTTGGGAGCGTTCCAAGATCCGCGATTCTTGTCGTCAGTAAAAATCCAGGCTCCATTGTAGACTGGCGGACCGCTGCGCAACGCTAGCGCCTCGGCGGGCAATACCGGCGCGTTCGCGCCCTGGAATTCGGGAATCGGACTGCTGAGGTCAAGGTAGCGCGACAGCCGGTTCTCGGGATCGATCATAGGGCCGAAGAACTCATAGCGAAGGCCCACGTTCAAGGTGATCCGCTGGCTCAGCTTGAAATCGTCCTGGAAGAACAATCCGAAGAAATCGACGCGCGGCCGCTGAATCGGAATCGAGCTGATGGTGGAATTCTCGTCCAGCGCGCCCAACAGGAATGTGGCCCAAGCATCTCCTCTCAGGGCTGTGTTGGGGGCGTTGTAAGTGTCGGCAGTCAGCGCGGGGCGGAAATCGAAGCTCATCGGCCGCGGCCGGGAGGCGATCACCTTCTCTTTTCTGTATTCGCCGCCGACCTTTAGGTAGTGACGTCCCACGTTCTTAGACATCTTCGTATCCAGATTGTACGAATCCGGCTCCTGATACCAGTAACCCGTCTTTCCGAATGCAGTGTTGCCGACGGCCGTTGCAGACGCCGTCGAGGCTTGGCGGATCGTGATACCCGGATAGTAAATGTCGGGCAGGTCGGTTAGATAGGGCTTGAACCAACCATTCGCCCAGAACTTATCGAGGTCTGTCGGTTTCAGCGTCGCCTCGGGGACGCCGAATGAATCAACGATGGAGTTGTAGGCAAAACGGAAATTCAGCACGGTGCTCGAGTTCATCGCGTAAACGGCGTCGCCGGAGAAGCTGAGCGCATGACGTTTAGAGCCGTCCACATTCTGGGCTGGCGATCCGCCGGTGAAATCATCCCACTTGGTGAAGGTGCGGAATTGAGTGTAGCGGCCGAAGATCTTCCACTTGTCATTGAGGTTATAGTCGACACGGTCCATCAGGTTCCAATAGCGGAACCGGTTGGCGTAGCCGATTGCGAAATTGTTCACTCCGGTCGGACCCGAACCCGGCCCATTGGGCTTCCAGCTATCGTCCAGTATCTTCTTCGAGGTGGGATCGATCCGGTTGGCCGGAATGGTGTTACCTGCGAAAGGCGTCCGTGTAACCGTGCTGCCGTTGGTCTGGGTGGTGTATGGATCGTAGATTGTTCGCTGTCCGCCCTGCGTGTTGAGCGATCTTGAAAAATCGCCGAGGCGCTCGAAATCGTTGGGCATCGTGTACTGCACACTCTTCGGCTCCTGCGTGCGCCAGCCCTCGTATGCGATGAAATTGAAGAGCTTGTTCCGCTTGATCGGACTGCCATTTGTGGCGCCCCAGACGTTCTGTCGTGTGAGATTCTTGCCACGCGTGGTGCGATCGGCAAGCGCGTTCAACGCCGGATTGCGACCGAGATAATAGGCGGTGCCGTGAAATTCGTTGGTGCCCGATTTCAATTGCATGCTGATGACGCCGCCGCTCGAATGGCCGAACTCTGCGTCGACGGCGTTTTGCTGGACGTTGACCTCCTGCACTGCGTCCATCGGCGGCGTATAACTCGACTTCTGCGTGGTCATCGACGGGGAGCCGTCGAGGATGATGTCGTTCTTCCGGTCTGTGTTCCCGCCGAGGTCGAACTGATTCCCCGCCCAGTGATGGTAGGGGCTCTGCTCGTTAGTGGAGTGGACCACTACAGCCGGATTCAGCGCGACCAGCAGGAATGGATTCCGGTTAATCACCGGCAGAGAGTTCGCCATCTTGGTGTCGAGCGTCAAGGCCATCGAGGTGGTGTTGAACTGCACCGCCACCGGCGACGCTTCCACAGTGACCGTCTCTCTGGTGTTGCCGACATCGAGCAGCGCGTTGACGGTGACGTCACCGCGCGCCTGCACCAGGACGTTGCGTTGCACGTATTGCTTGAATCCGCTCATCTCCACCGTGACCGTGTAATTTCCCGGCAGGACGAAGTCGAACAGGTACACCCCTACTTGGCTTGTTTGCTGCTGTGCTTGGACGGCCGTGTCGTCGTTTCGCAGGGTAACGGTAGCGCCCGCGATCACGGCGTTCGATGAATCGGTCACGAGCCCTTGCACTTTGGCGCGCGTATCCTGACCGACTAACATAGTCGTAAGCAGAGCGCATAGCGCCGTTCCGAACAGAAGTCTTTTCATGTTGTACACCCTCCCAATCCCGCTTGGCGAGACCCTGCCCGCAGATTGGGCAAATTGTATCATGAATTTTTCCCTGCGGCATGACAGCCTTTGTGGCGCAGGCCAAGGGCCCGCGCCACAAAGGCTCACTAGCTACCTCAACGGCCGAACGCGTATAGGTGAGTTGGAGTGCGGATATAAATCACATTCTGAACGATCGCGGGCGTCGCAAAAACCGGCTCTCCCAAATCATTTCTCGCCAACACTTCGAGCGTGCTTCCGCCATCGATGACCGAAACGACGCCTTCACCAGAAGCGAAATAGATCTTTCCACCCGCGGCGACCGGTGAAGAGAAATATGCGCCGGCAGCGCCCAGTCTTCCACGAAAGATGACCTTGCCACTTGCGGCATACATGCAACTGACGACACCCCCATAAGTGACCGTGTACACTCGTCCGTTGAAGTAGAGAGGCGTCGGAACTTCGGGCACGCCCCGCGGCTCTTTCCATAGCACCCGCGTCGACGTCACATCACCTTCCCCGCCCGGCTTGATAGCGGCCAGACCGTGCTCCTCGGCGGGACCCGAGTCAGTCTTCAAAAACCGGTCCCATTCCTCCCGGCTAATCCTTCCGTCGTGATTACCGTCCGCCGATCGAAAGACGTTTTTGCCCGGGATCGCATTATCTGCGCCGGCTACGCCATCCAGTCCGGCGCGATGGGCCTGAAGAATCCTTTCGGGAAACTCGTCCTCACCGAGGATGCCATCGCCGTTTCTGTCATGCTGCTTGATCAAGGCGGCGAAATCCGGCATCGGGACGCGCAGGTCGGGCTCGCCGGAATTGAACCATTCTCCAACGTAAATGGCGTCCGGACCAATGCCCGGAGTCCCGGCGCCTTGCGTGTTGGCTTTGGCCCACCATTTCCTCAGCCCCGTCTTGAGATCGAACCCGACGATTTCGTTCCGGCGGTGCAGAACGATTTCATCCTTCCATACGACCGGAGTCGCCTTGCTCCCTGTCCGGCGCTCGGGAGGTCCCATGTACTGCTTCTGCTTCCAGATCGTCCTGCCTGTGCGGCGATCGACGGCGAGCAGATAGGGCTCTTTTCCTTCGTCGCGGTTCAGAATCACCCGCTCGCCGGCGACAATCGGCGAAGTCCCGCTGCCGTAGGGGATCACGTTCGCCACCCCCAGCGGAACGCTCCATTGCTCGTTGCCTTCGAAATCGAAACAGATCAATCCGTAGGATCCGAAGTAAGCGTAAACACGTTCCCCATCCGCAGCGGGGGTCGCCGTCGCAAGACTGCTCAACCCGTGGACTTCTTCGAATCCCTGGGCCGGTACTGTGCGCCGCCACAACACTCGGCCGTTCTTACGATCGAGCGCCTGCACTTCCAGCTTTTTCGTTGCCTTGTCGAAGGTCGTAAGGAAGATCCGGTTTCCCCAAATGCTTGGCGAGGAGTGGCCCGACGGAATATCGGTTTTCCATAACACATGTTTCGCTGGACCGAATTCAACAGGCGGATTCGCGCTGTCAGCGGCGACGCCCGAACCGGCAGGTCCGCGATACTGCGGCCATGCTGGAATCGCATCTTGGCCGCTCATTCCTGTGAGGGCGACTAAGAATAGCAGCCCGGCCTTCACCATCCAAGGCGCATGCTCAAACGGAACGTCCGCTCATCAATGCCCTCACGGCCGGTGTTGGCGATACCAAGCGCCTGCATGAAAGCGCTATTGTTAATGCTGTTCGTCGGATTGGAGTGGTGCGGCGTATTTGCCAGGTTGAACGCCTCGGCGCGAAATTTGAGTTGGAAGCGCTCGGAAATGACGAAGTTCCGGTCGAGACCCAAGTCCGTGTTAATCAGCCGTGGACCCCACAAGCTGTTCGTGCCGCAGGTTCCGAACCGGCCCGCCGTCGGCGCGGCGAATGCCGATTTGTCGTACCACTGATAGATACTCCGGAGCTTGTCCGGCTTCTTGACGCAGTCACCAAATTGGGAGGACCCAACGGCATTGAGAGTCACATTCGAAGCGGTGACGGTAAATGGCGTACCGCTGCGAAGAATAGTCACGGTATTGATCTGCCAACCGCCGAGGATCAACGCCCCAGGACCACTCGACATCCACGGCTTTCCATTCCCGAACGGGGATTCGATAATCCACGAGAACCCGAGAGTGTGACGAGCAATATTGGAGGCGGCGCCGTAATTCAATCGGAAGGCGGAAGGAATTGCGACCTGGCTTGAGTACGCTCGGCCGCTGGCGAACGTATAATTCGCGCCGAACTGGAATCCGTGGGCGAAACGGTGCTGGAGGCGCGCTTGGAGTGAATCATACTTGTTCGTCCCCATCGTGCCGACTGTGTTCGTGATCGCGGTTCGCTTGGAAAGCAGGTTCAGGATCTGGCCCGCTGTTCCCGTGCCGATTGGCGACCAGTTTTGGTTTAGCGAGGCCACCGGATCCACAGAACGGGACGCCACGTAACCCGCCGATGCCGTCCAGCCCGCCAGCCGCTGCTCCACGGTAAAATTCCACGACTGCACGTAACCACGGACATAGTTTGCATTGTCCACGGTAAAAACACCGGCGCTAAGCGGCAAATCCACGCGGCCGGAGCTGTAGTTCGGCGCGACCACGAGAGGAAGCCCCTGACGCAGCGTAGTGGCATACGAAAAACTGTTCGGAGCATTGATTGCCGTCGCCAGGATGTCCGGATAGTTTTGCCGATTGCCAAGCGACGCGCCATAGTTGGTCGGATCATTAGTCAAACCATAACCAGCCCGAATCACGGTCGAATCGGTGAGCCGATAGGCGATGCCGGCCCTCGGAGCAAAGCGTCGCGTGTGTTTTGTAATGCCGCAATTCTCCGGCGTGCCCCCAACTCCGCAGATGACCAATTGATTGGCCTGCGCGTCGAGATACTCCATGCCGCGATCGCCGCGCGTCTGGAACGGATAGTGTTCCCAGCGAGTCCCGTATGTGACCGTCAGTTTTCGAGTGGCCTGCCATTGATCGCGGACGTAGAGGGCGAAGATGTGGCTATAGTTCTGGTAGGCGGGCGGGAACAAAGTCACCTTGCCCGCATTGACAGGCAATCCCAACAGAAACGAGGCGAAAGCGTTGTAGTCATTTCCAGCAGGTCCGCCACTGAGTTGCGTCGTCCCTTGGGAAAACTGAAAGCCGCCGGATCCCAGACAAAAGCCGCAGAAGGTAGCTTGCTCCTGGTTTTCATTGATCCGCTGCAGGTTGATTGAGATCCCGGCGCGCAGGTTGTGGCTACCCTTAATTGCGGTAATGTTCCCCACCCACTCCTTTTCGAAGTTTTGTATATCCTGAGGCTGGAAATTGTTGTGCGGTCCAATGGTCACTCCCGGAATCTGCCCGGCTCCGGTAGCGCCAAACCCATCGATGATTAGCGCCGGCCAACCACCCTCCCTCTCCTGCGAGCTCTGCAATCCAGGAATCTTCAGGAGTGTCCAACCGAGATTCTCATTAAGCCGCTGCTGTGCGGTGAACGCATTATTCCGAGAGTAACCGTAATAGCCGTCGGCAATCACATTTGGACTGAAGATATAAGTCCCCGAAATCGTTCCGCTATAAATGTAACCGCCGCCGATTCCGACCGCCGAGTTACCGGGGCTAAATCCCGGCCCGCCGAGTGATCCATACTGCTGCGGATTGAACCAGGAATTCTTGTTGATCCCGAAGCGAACGAACATTCCCAGCTTGTTGTTGGGATTCCAGTTCAGCTTGGAGTCGAACTGGTTGCGATTCTGGCCGCTGGTGCCCTGACTCAGATAGTTACGCGCCAGGCCGAACGCTCCCGTCCCCGCAACATTTGGATTGGGCCACTCGCCCGTCGCCAGGATGGCTTGTATACCCGGATCGATCCGCGCCGTGGGAATAATGTTGCCGGCGAACGGTTGCCTTCCCGTACCGTTCGCGTTTCCTGTCGTCGGATCGTAGAGCGCAGTCGGAGATGCTGATAGATTTCCGGTCTTCATCGTCGCGTTCGGGACTTGCGAATACAAGCTCGACCCTTGCCGGATATAAGTCCCCTCGTAGCTCACGAAATAGAACAGCTTGTTCTTCTTGATGGGACCGCCGATAGTGCCGCCGAACTGGTTGTTGATGTACTTCGGCTGCGGTTTCGTGCGATCGGCAGCCCAAGCATACGCCTTGAGATGCTGATTCGTGTGGTCCTCAAATAACGTCCCGTGGATAGCATTCGAGCCGCTCTTTGTCTGAATGTTCACGGCGGCGGCGCTTGCGAGTCCCTGCTCAGCGTCGAAGGAATTGGTCACCACATTTACGATCTCAATGGATTCGAGCGCCGGCGTATACATCGGATAAGTACCGTTGAAGTCAGTCGAGCTGCTGCCATCGATCCGGGTATTGTTTCCCCAGCCGCTGACGCCGTTGAAGACCACCTGCACCGCTCGGGACGGATTCGCCGCGAACGAGCCTCCACTAACAGGTGTTCCAACACCCGGCACCATTACCTGAAGCAGCATCTGATAATTCCGGCCGAGCGGCACGGGCAGGCTGTTCAGAGACTGCGAGGTGAGATCAGTGCGGACGTCGGCGCGATCCGTCTGCAAGGCGCCGGCTTGAGCGGCGACGGTCATGCTCTCGGTGACTTGGCCCACGGTCAGCCCAACGTCCACACGGGTGACGCTGTTAATCGCGACCACCACGCCGGTCTGCGAATAGGTTTGGAAACCGGGCGACGTTACCTTGATCGTGTATACGCCGGGTGGAAGAGTAGGAAGCGAGTAGCCGCCGGCAGTATTCGTGAGCGCCTCGCGGGTGAAGCTGGTGTCCTGATTGGTGGCCGTCACCTTGGCTTCGACGACGGCGGCCTGGCTCGGATCGGTTACGTTGCCATCGATCGAGCCTTGAAGCAGTTGGGCGCGGGCAGAGTTTGAACCGGCAAGACTCCAAACAGCGAGCACCACCGTGAGCCATAAACGTCGCAGGGAATTGCGCTTCATGTTTATCCCCCTTTCAGAAACATCTGCTTCAGAGAGGGGAGCATCTGAATCGCGCCCCTTTCAGCGCTTAGGCCAGCCCAGCGAGCACTCCCTTCATATATCCCAAGGAACGCAGCATACCCGGAACGGGGTTTTCGCTATTGATCTCGTACTCGAGGTTCACGCACCCTTTGTAGTCAATCTTCTTGAGCTGTTTGAAAATCGCTACTACCGGCATGACGCCATCGCCGACGTCGCACTGGCTTTCCTTTACCAGCTTCTGTTTCAAATCCTTGATATGAATATCCAGAAGTCGAGGACCTGCCGTCGCGATATCCTGCACCACGTCCGCTCCGGTGCGCATCGAATGCCCTAGATCCAGGCATAAACCCACCCGCGGGTCCATGCCTTTGACCGCGTCGAGCACCGATTTGGGTGACGGGAAGTGCGGGTCTTCCGGACCGTGCGTATGAATCGCCACCTGAATATTGAATTCCTTCGCCAGTTTCTCCACGGCGGGAAGGCTGGCGTGTGTCGGGGCAGCGACGATCATCGGCGAGCCGCAGTTGCGGGCGTACTCAAAGTATCGTTTAAGAACCGCCGGATTCTGATCCTTAAGATCCGTGTTACCGACACTTGCGATCGTCAACCCAGCTTTCTTAAATTCGTTTTTCGCCTTGGTGAAGTCATCCGGCGAGGAATGATAGGACAGATGGAAGTCCTTGACACTGACATACGAGACGCCCAACTGGCTGATATACGAAATTGCCAGCTTGCGTTGGAATTCGCGGAAAGAGTAACTGGCGACTCCGAGCTTGATGCCTTGGGCCATTCCTGAATCCGCCGCTTGCACAGCGCCATAACGTCCCGCGGCGGCTAGGCCTCCGAAGAATCCAAACATTTGTCTGCGTGTCATCCAAAATCCTCCCTTTCGAAACTCAGGCTAAGAATATCAGGTCTAGATCGCTATTTCCCGGGTGAGCCAGGCAGAATTTTTCCAAATTTCGGCACGAGCACCTTATTCGTATACTCGTCGTGTTTTTTCAGATTATCCATCGCTTCTTTCAGGCGCATCTGCTTGACGATGTCGACGATCTGCGTCTGGCCCTGTTTGCCCCATGCCTCGCGCTCCGCGGCTGTCGCAGGTAAGACTGGGGATCCGCCGCCATGCGCCATGACGTCAGGTACAAACGATCCGAGAAACAAACTTCCGGAATAGCCGAGCTTGCCCAGTCCGGCAAGACCCGTGTTCTCGGGGACCGGTCCAGACGCCTTCGATTCGGCCTCGCCGTAATCACCTTTGAGAGGCAGATCGATAATTCTGCCGGTGATGTAATGCGCGCCATACATGGCCTTGCTCCGGGCGTCGGGAGGAAGTTTCATTTTTGGCAGGTACAGGTCCATATCGATATAGAGAATCGGGACGCGCTCTTCATCGAAAATTTCCCGCACCAGCGTGCCTACTGTCAGGGGCGCGGGTCCATGACCGGCGGAAAGATAGACTTGCCGGCGAAAGCCGCTCCTTATGAGGGTTTGCGACAGACTCCTTAAGAAGCTGACACCCTGCGATGGCGATATATTCACCGTGGCCGACGCGATCATCGTCGTGCCCGGATAAGACCAAATCAATCCTGGCATGTATAAGGCGTCGAGCTCTTCGGCCATGGTCATCGCATAGGCAAGCGGCGTGACGTAGTCGCGATCACTCGGCATGATTCCATTTGTCTCGACCGAGCCAATCGGAATGAAGATGATGTCACTACGCTTGAGATAGTCGGATACCTGGACCTGGCTGAGCCGTGTCATATCTCGCGTGTGCAATTTGCGCACCTGCGCTAACATTGGCGCTGCCATCGCGAAGCAGCAAGCGAAGGCGATCGTCCTGGATTGAATTCCGTTAAGCATGTTCAGCTCTCCTTATGAGTAACCGCTACTGCTTTGAAGACAGCTTCAAAAAGTCGGCAGGCGCGAGCGCGCGGCGGGTAAAGCGGGCCGTGCGAACCGCTCCTTTAAAATAGAAAAGTTTGTTCATCCGCACTCCGACAGCCGTGCGTCCGGCGCCCTGCGGCGCGAGCTTCACTTGCGCCGCGCCGTCCTGCACACCATTGACGTAGCTGCGAAACTCAGCGCCGTCGTAGACTGCGGCGACATGATACCAGGCGCCGAGCGGGTGCAGATTGCTGCGATTCATAAGCGCTTTCTGCGCCGAGGACGATTTGTTGAATGCATCCAGGCACCATTGGCCGTTGATCACTCGAATCTCAAACAGCATCCGGCTGTTGGTGTCGACGCCGGTCGCCGGATTCTCTTCGAGGTGAAACCATCGCTGCTCTGCTTCGCCGCCGTCCGGACGGAAAATCGCCTCCCAGGTGTACGCTTCGGCTCCGGCCAGCGGATGTACATCGATAAAGAGGCCGTCGTCGACGCCGTTGAACTCGACGGCCTTTCCTCCGGGCGTGTCGATGACACGAGGATGCCCAACCGCGGTGACCGGATGTCCGCCGATCCGGTCGAGTCGATCAAACTGCCAGACCTCTTGCGCGGGAACATCCGCCGGCGCTGAAGCGCCGATACCTTGAATCATCATTAAGACTGCGAGTCCTGCTATCCGCATTTTGCCCCCTGCCAGACCATCACCTCACACCCCGCACAACAAGTGTCAAGGTGTATGTTACGCGCTGTTACCGCTTATTTCCAAAAGTTTGCAGAGATAGCCCGGAAGGCGACCGGAGTCGTCTTCAAAACCGTATCACGGTAAATCTCCGCCTGGATCACCATTTCCCAAGCGTCGGGCGACCCGCCTTTCGTCCATTGTTCATCGATCAGCTTCAGGCCTTCCAAGTTCAGGAGCATGGCGGTAATGCTCGTGAGATTTCGCCCCATTAACAGCAGCGTGCGAGTGCGCTCCGGCCTGACGGGAAGCATAATGATAATCGCGGGAGCAAGCCTTCTGTCCGTCGAGTAGGAAACCTCCCGAAACTCGGCTGGCTCGCCGGATTGGGGCGCGCGGTTCCGGATCAAGTCGGGATTGACACGCGCGATGTAGAAGTTGGTCTTCTCCATCATTTTGTTCAAATAGCCGGCGGTGCGAGGCATCCCCAGAAAGATTGTGTTCTGGGCCGCGAAAGACTCAACTGGAAATCTGCGCGACTCCGTCAGGCGGACCTCCCCACCGTCCTTTTCGAGGTACTGCAGGAGCCGGACGCCCGCGGTCATTTCCATTGCCCCGACGTAAATTTGCGACAGTTCGGGCGGTCCCCATTTGTCCGCCGTTTCTTTTAAGAAAGGAGAATTCGGCCAATCCGTAAAATCGGTGATTTGGAGATCCCTGACGTACATCTGGCGGGCAGGCCAATAGAAGTAGAGCGGACTCGGGACCACGATCGCCGTGGGCTTCCCCGGCATCAGAAACGACTGCCAGAATCGCGGGACCGGAGGCGCGGGAGGAGGCAACGACGCCCGCAGCCCGCGGTTCTGAAGAACCAGAACAGCGCACACAACGACCAAAGCCAGCTCTGTAATCCCCACGGCCCACCAGAAGCGCGATGGAACTACGCTCAGGCGCGATGCGAGAGATTTATGCGGCTGCTGGTAAACCCACTGCAACTCGTGACGGCCCCGGGGCAGCGACAGACGCAGCGGAAAAGCATCGCCTTCGGCCTCGTAGAACTCCTTCAGTTTGGCCCGGAGACGCGCTGCCTGGACCCGTACCGTGGAGTCCAGTTTTGGATCGAATTCGGGGCTGCGACCCAACGCCTCGGTGGCGATTGCATATTCACTGATCGGCTCGCCCTGGTGCTCCCACAGGTAGAGCAGCAACGCCCGCATGGTGGGCGCCGTCCGAAACGATTCGCTGTCCGCGACCCGGCGGATCAGCTCCGCATACTTGTGGGGAGATCCTTGCGCTGAACTCTTAGCCAGCATTCGTGTAGCTCCCAATTGTGAGAGCTCGATAGACATTCTGCAACACTTCCGCCTGCCCCGCAAGGCCCAGCGATATTTCGCTCTCAGTCGGCGTAAAGGTGTGATAGCATCTGGTCAAAAGGAGGCCACCATGAGGATAGGAATCACAATTTCTGCGCTCCTATTGAGTTTCTCAACGTTTGCTCCGGCTGCCGATTTTGTCGGATACGTCATTGACGCATCGTGCGCCACCAAGGCGGCGATGAAAGGAAATGAGGCTTGCGCGCGCAAGTGTATTAAGGGAGGCTCGCCCGCCGTTCTACTCGGCGACGGCGACAAGGTTTACAAACTTGATGACCAGGCGAAAGTGGCCGAGCACGCCGGCCATAAGGTTAAGGTGACTGGAACCTTGAACGGCGACACCATCAAGGTTGAAAATATCGTGGTGGATTCAGGTTGTGTCCCCGGACCGACGGGCTGTCGGTAAGGCGAAAAAACGAACAAGCTAAAGCTTGTTCCACAGTGGCGTCGACTCTACTGTGGAACAAGCTTTAGCTTGTTCGTTGAACTGCAGCTTACAACTTTATGCTGTCGATGGTGATGGACTCACCTTCCGTCTTACCCATCAGCGTCACGACCTGGCCGTAGGTTTCGGGCGTGATCTTGTCCTGATTCGATATCTGGTAGACCTTGCCCGCTTCGGTTACAAGCACAAGCTTGTCGCCGTCCCGGAGGCAGCGCTCGATGCACTGGACATTCGTCCACATGCCCTTGCCGCGTTTCGCGCACATCAGATCGACGATATAGCCGGTCACGCCGCCACCAGCCGCAGTGGCCGCTACCTTGGCGCCTGCAGCCGCAGCGCCACGCCCCCCGGCGCCGCCTCCGCCCCCCGGCGGTTCTAAGAA
>Ga0075431_100003824_pt1 | contig 14633 bp, 12 predicted proteins | sample RhiMetdeltSRZDD5_FD_75297 | JGI IMG/M metagenome (GOLD analysis project Ga0075431, IMG submission 75297) | Populus rhizosphere microbial communities from Tennessee, USA - Rhizosphere MetaG P. deltoides SRZDD5 | ecosystem: Host-associated > Plants > Roots > Rhizosphere > Soil | place: USA... | reverse complement strand
CTTTACATCGTGCTGCAGCATTCGGCAGTGAAAGAAGCATCCAGTTGCTCTTGGACGCAGGGCAGTCCGCGAGCCAGGGATATGAACGGCGACACGCCGCTGACCTGGGCGAGTTGGCATCTCCGTCCGCCTACAATCCTGAGGAAGCTTTGTTATGGAAATTTCTCCATTCATCCGGAGAATCGGTCGACGTATGACCATGGCTTGGGCTGGGAGCAATCGGCGGGAAAGCCGCATCTGTAGCGGTGCCAGAAGTCGTTCCGGTGGAGCCCTTGCCGGTCGGGGGCACAACAAGCGGCTCAAGCTGCCCCCCCGTCCCGTCAGGGTCCGTGCGTTTGCATATCCCGAGCCGCTCCGGTCGTTAGATTCGCCGCAAGGGGTTGGGTGTTTCTGTTGACCGCCATCGGCGTTCACACTAGAGTCTACGCAGGAAAGTGCGTGATGTGCCTACTGCTTAAATCGGAGGGCGGGTACTCGACTAACAAGCTGACCGTGTCCCACATTTTTTGGCTGGACACAGGGGATGCTGCAATACTGCACGGACAGCGGCTTTTGGCCCTGTAAGCGCCACCGAAAGTAGTCCACGGGGGACATCAAATCAAAGCGAGGAGGAGAAGTGCCACTATAGTTTGCAAAATGTCAATAGCAGAAGGAGTGAATCGGTGCTCTATTCTTGACTTGTTGTCCCACTACCCACTTTGCAGCAACCTCAGGAGAAGACGGCTTATGACCAAGACACTTAACGTCGGTCTGATCGGCTACGGCTTTATGGCCCGGGCTCATTCCAACGCCTATCGCAAGGTAAACAACTTCTTCGACCTGGAGTACCAGCCGGTGCTCAAGGCCGTGTGCGCCCGAGATGCAGCCAAGCTCAAAGCTTTCGCGGACGTCTGGGGCTACGAGTCCGTGGAAACGGACTGGCGGAAGCTCATTGAGCGACCAGATATTGGTCTCGTCGATGTCTGCGCTCCGAACAATTTGCACCGGGAGATCGCGCTGGCCGCCGCTCGGGCCGGCAAGATGATTTTGACCGAGAAGCCGCTGGCAATGAATAGTCAGGAGGGCGCAGAGATGGTGGCGGCAGTCGAGAAGGCCCGAATCCCAAACATGGTCTGGTACAACTACCGCCGCATTCCAGCTGTCACACTGGCAAAGAAACTGGTGGACGAAGGGCGACTCGGCCGCATTTTCCATTATCGGGCTGTCTTCCTTCAGGACTGGACCATTTCCCCGGAGCTGCCCCAAGGGGGCACAGCGCTGTGGCGGTTGGATGCTGCGGCAGCAGGCAGTGGGGTCACCGGTGACCTTCTGGCCCACTGTATCGACACAGCCATTTGGCTCAACGGAGGAATCGACCGCGTCAGTGCCATGACGGAGACCTTCGTCAAAGAGCGCAAACACAACCTCACGGGCAAAGTCGAACCTGTCGGTATCGACGATGCCTGCGCGTTTCTGGCACGTTTCAAGAATGGGTCACTTGCCACTTTTGAGTCCACCCGCTACGCTCGCGGGCACAAGGCTCTCTACACTTTCGAGATCAATGGCGAGAAAGCGTCCATCCAGTGGAATCTGCACGATCTGCATCGTCTTTCGTACTTCGACCACCGCGACGAGAGCGGGCTGCGCGGCTGGCGCTCCATCCACGTCACCGATGGCGAGCATCCTTACATGAACCACTGGTGGGTGCCCGGGCTCCAAATCGGTTATGAACACAGCTTCATCCATCAAGTAGCCGACTTCCTGGATGGATTGGCGAAGGGCCAGCCGGCGAGCCCCACCTTCCGCGATGCCCAGGAAACACAAAAGGTTTGCGATGCGGTGCTCGCAAGCGCTAAAACCGGATCATGGGTTGAGGTGTCATAACGCGAGGAATGCGGGAAGCGAAAGTGTGCACGAACGCAAGTCAAGACGAATGAAGACAGATTGTCGAGAAGGTTGAATCCCTGATGTTTGCACATGGTGACACCTCTTCTACTTGATTGGATTGATGTTACGCCCGCGCCCCGTTGGCCGACCGCTGTCGCTGGGCACCCCTTTTCCCAATGGGAAAAGGGCCGGAGGGCTGGAGTTTCGTCATTTCATTCTGCCATCCTCAATAAGACGAAGTTGTCTGGTTGGCGCGCGGTCCGGCTTGTCTTTGCAGTTACCCTCCTCTGTCTGCCGTCCCTCGCCTTTGGGCAAGTCGAGCCGCTTGCCGGGACAACGGCGTTGACCTGGGAGGGAGATCTTTCGGAAAGAATGATGGACGGTGCGCATAGCTACGTGGAGCGGAAGATAGGCGAGGCCATCCAGATGCGACCTAAGTATTGGCGGCGTGACGTTTCCTCCCGCCAAGCCTATGAAGCGTCGGTAGAGCCGAATCGCGAGCGGTTCATGCGGATCATCGGCGTCGTGGATCCGCGGCTTCCAGCTCGGATGGAGCGCTTCGGTGACGACAGTAATCCGGCGTTGGTCTCGGAAACCCAGCGGTACCGCATTTATCAGGTGCGCTGGCCAGTCCTGGAAGGAGTCACGGGAGAAGGATTACTTCTGGTGCCTACGTCACGCAGCCTGGCATCGGTCGTTGCGCTGCCGGATGCAGACCAGACTCCTGAGCAGCTCGTTGGGCTGATGCCGGGCTTACCTCTGGACGTGCAATTTGCGAGGAGGCTGGCCGAGAGTGGTTTCGAAGTACTCGTTCCGGCGCTGGTCGACCGTGACACGCGTTGGTCAAGACACCCAGATTTTGGTCAAACCGACCAGCCTCATCGCGAGTGGATCTACCGTCAAGCGTTCCAGATGGGTCGCCACATCATTGGCTACGAAGTGCAACGAATCCTAGCGGTGGTTGATTGGTTTCACCAGAAGTCTGCCGGCAAAACCAAGATCGGCGTAGCGGGCTACGGCGAAGGCGGATTGCTGGCGTTCTACGCGGCCGCATCCGATCCTCGCATCGACGTTGCTTTGATCAGCGGTTACTTTCGTTCCCGTCAAGATGTATGGTCTGAGCCTATTTACCGGAATGTCTGGGGATTGCTGCGAGAGTTCGGGGATGCTGAACTAGCGACACTCATTGCGCCTCGCGACCTGGTTGTCGAGTACAGCGCTGAGCCGACTGTGGCCAGTCCCAGAGGCGATTTGAAGACTCCGCCCTTCAAGAATGTTTCAGAGGAGTTCCGGCGCATCGACACTCTCCTCCCGCCCGGGTTCCAGCGCAGGCAGCTCTTGAGTGGATCTGGGCACGGCTTGCTTCCACCTGGCTCTTCAGAGGGGATGAAACTGTTCGCGAAATGGCTGGCTGGCGACTCGCCGCTGGCACACTCGAGCGTCCAGCCCATCGAAGGCAGGAAGCGCGCTGATGTAGCCGACCGGCAACGCCGGCTCGTGAAGGAACTGGAAGTTCACGTTCAGCAACTGGTCCGCAACTCGGAGCATGTTCGCGACCGCTTCTTCCTCTATAAGGTCGCGCCAGAGCTGGCCGACCGCACTTGGTCAAAAGAGCTGCGCCACAAGACGCTCTCGCCGGAACCCTTTGTCAAAGCCTCCGCAGAATACCGGCGCTATTTCTGGGAAGAGGTGTTAGGCCGCTTTGACGAACCGCTTCTGCCGCCTAATCCGCGTACCCGCAAGATCTATGACACGGAAAAGTGGGCGGGATATGAGGTTGTTCTGGACGTTTGGAAGGAGTTGTTTGCCTGGGGAATTCTGCTGGTTCCAAAGGAAGTGCAGCCTGGCGAGCGGCGGCCTGTCGTCGTCTGCCAGCATGGACGGCAGGGCGTGCCTAGGCAGGTCGTGGCGGGCGATGACGCATACTATCGGAATTTTGGAGCCCGCCTGGCGGAGCGTGGTTTCGTCGTCTTTGCCCCGCACAATCTCTATCGCGGCGAGGACCGCTATCGCTGGCTGAGCCGAAAAGCGAACGGAGTGAAGGCTTCCTTGTTTTCCTTTATTATCAGCCAGCATGATCAGTTGCTACGCTGGTTGGCGACGTTGCCGTTCGTAGATGACAAACGTATCGGCTTCTACGGACTCAGTTACGGCGGCGAGACAGCAATGCGCGTTCCGACGGTCCTGGAAAGCTATGCGCTTTCGATCTGCTCAGGTGACTTTAACAGTTGGACACGCAAGGTGGCGGCCACGGATCAGCCTTTCAGCTTTATGTTCACCATTGAGTGGGAAATGCCCTACTTCAACATGGGACAGACATTCGACTATGCCGAGATGAGTTATCTGATGCTACCAAGACCATTAATGGTCGAGCGTGGCCACCATGATCATGTCGGGCGGGACCAGTGGGTCGCTCATGAGTATGCCAAGGTCCGCTGGCTCTACACCCAGTTTGGACTTCAGGACAGGACAGAGATTGAGTATTTCAATGGCGGACATACCATCAACGGCGAAGGTACATTCCAATTCTTGGGTAGGCACCTAAACTGGCCGGAGAAGTCGCTTGGAAGTCCTGCCGCAAAGGCGGAAGTGCGTTGAACAGGGGAACGCTTGCCTCTTGCGGCAGAAGGGTCTGCCAAGGATGACGAGCCTCTCTCAATCTCCTCCTTTATACGTGTCGCAAAAGGGAGCTTTGTCCCTGACGCCCTGCTCTTGGTGACAGGAGATCCGGTTCCACGATTGACCCACCCATTGTGCGCCATCCCAAGAGGGTTTACGCGAGGAGACGACGGCGCCGAGATTCTCAGGCACGGTTTGACAGCATGACGGTGAAAACCATTATCTTGACTGAGCCAGGTCAGCTCGCCTTGACCCGCACGGCACCTTCAGATGATCTTTCAGCTGATGAGGCCATTGTCCGCGTGAGGCGCATCGGGATTTGTGGCACAGATTTGCATGCCTTCAAAGGGGAACAACCTTTTTTCAGCTATCCTCGTATTCTGGGGCACGAGCTAGGTGTGGAAGTCGCTAGCGCGGGCAAGAATGCTTTGGACTTCAAGCCGGGCGATCGCTGTGCGGTGGAGCCCTACTTGAGCTGTGGCCATTGCATTGCCTGCCGCCGAGGAAAGACAAACTGTTGTGTGGGACTCCAGTGTCTCGGCGTCCACACTGACGGTGGCATGCGCGAGTGGATCAAGGTGCCGTTGGCGAAGCTCCACCGGTCCGATCGCCTGTCTCTAGACCAGCTCGCGCTGGTGGAACCTCTGTGCATCGGGGCCCACGCGGTGGCACGCGCCCAAATCGAAACGGGAGAATTTGCATTGGTGATTGGCGCCGGTCCCATTGGGCTTTCGGTCATTCAGTTCGCCCAGCTTGCCGGAGCCCAGCTGATTGTGATGGACGTCAACGAAGAGCGACTGCGTTTCGCTCGACAGCACTTCGACATCGAATTCGCCTTAGCCGCCGGAAATGAAGCTGTCGAGCAACTGAGAGACGTGACGACGGGTGACATGCCAACCGCGGTTTTCGACGCAACCGGTAACTTACGCTCCATGGAGGTTGCGTTCGATTTCGTCGCCCACGGAGGACGTCTGGTCCTGGTCGGTTTGGTCCAAGGGAGTGTGTCGTTTCGCGACCAGGACGCGCACCGACGTGAATTGACGCTGCTCCGCAGCCGCAACGCAACAGCGTCCGACTTCCGGACCGTGATTCATCGCCTGGAATCTGGAAAGATCGACATCCGTCCCTGGATCACGCACAGGGTCTCGTTTGACGACGTGATCACCCAATTTCACGAGTGGCTGAGTCCGAAAGCCAGGTTCATCAAGGCCCTGGTGGAAGTGTGACGGCACTCGCGGAAAACGAAGTTCAAGTCCCTTTCCCCTCTTTAACCTCTCCATGAGCGCATCCTCTCTTCAGTCGTCTCTGCGAGAGCTGCTGGATGCGGAACGCGCTAGGCGCTGGGACCAAACGCCGGTGGTCCAAGTGGCCGACCTCCTGAACCAGGTCGCCGAATTGTTCTTCGTCTGGGGAGATGCACTGGCGTCTGAGACGGCTGAACGGATGGACGTTACGCCAGGAGAAGTTTGGCTGGAAGTTATATTCCCGTCAGTGTGGGGAATCCTGTCAACGCGGCGCGGCATTCTCGCACATAGCACTCCTCATGGACGTTTGCTCGACCTGAGCGCGGGTCTCCCACAGTCACGTTTGACGACGTTTGCGGGACGTCCAGCCATAAGAGTGCTGCCAGCCAACCAGCTCGAGGCCTGGCTGCTTCCAGGATTCGTGGGGTACGTTCTGCTTCGTGACGAAACGCATCACGTTGGTACCGATTCGCGGTCAAAACCCCCCAGCAACGGCGGCTGTCTGGCGCTCTGCTTGCTGCCCTTCAATCTTGCCAGCATCGGTGCTCTGGACATTGTCCACTTGCTTTGCCGTTGCCGGCAGCGGGTGGTTGCCAAGATTTCTGAAAAAGTTGAGTTTATTGGGTCGCATTTGGAACGAATCTTCGAGCCCTTCCGGAAGGTCAAAGCGCTGCAATTTGTCTATGGTGGGCCCGACGTAGGGGCTTGGCTGGCAGCTCGACCTGAATTCTCGCACATTCACCTCACTGGTAGCTCGCGCACGGCGGCGGCGGTTGAGCAGGTGGCTGGATGCGAGAAGGTGACTGCGGAACTGGGCGGCGTCACGGCCGCGGTTGTGTTTCCCGATGCGCTCTCCAATCGGGTGAACCTCCGACACGTCGCCCGCCAAGTCGCCTTCGGAGCGCTTGCCAACAACGGACAGCATTGCGTTAGTTTTCAAGTGGCTCTTGTTCCCAAATCTCAAGAGAACGTTCTTGCTGGCGTCCTGTGGGACGAAATGATCCTGGCAACGCGACGGAACCACGCGGCAAACAGTTCGCGAATGGTGGTTGATGTCTCGGCAGCCAGGCGTCTGGAAACGCTGGTCGCCGATCTGGCCGAGCAGGGAGCTCGCATCAAACCGGCAGTCGTAAGGGCAAACCAGCGGTGTTTTCCCACTTGCCTGATTCGGGGGATTAGTGAAAGGATGCGCATCTTCCGTGACGAAGCGTTCGGTCCCATTCTGGGCTTGTTGTCGATTCCAGACGACAACTTTGGCGAGCGTGTGCTCGCCCTGGCCAATTCCAAGGATCTCAGCGGCGATCTGGGAATTTCTCTCTTCACCTCGGTTCCCTCTGCTGCAGAGGTGGAGCAGATGGCTGCGAAGTTACGGCATGGAATGGTTATGATCAACACGTATCCAGGTGTCGGATTCGCAACGTCCGTCCCTTGGGGTGCAGGCCAGGAGGGGATCAGTGGCCGCGGGTGGGTACACAATTATGGCTTTCTACCCGAGAACTGTCTCGAAAAAGTGGTGATCTCGACTTCCTTAGGCCGGAAGGGGTTTGGCCCGCTGCGTTGGGAAGACCCCTGGCTTCTTAACGTGACAGGGAAGAATAGCTTGAAGCTCGCGCGGGCTTTGGTCCGCACAACACTGGCCTATTTTAGAGGAGGACAGCGCTGGGAAGTGCTGTCCGCCCAACTGTCGACGATATCTGCAATCGCGCGAAGAGAATGGGCAGCGCGAGTGGCAGACAAGGCGACGCTGACCGATCTGCACGAATAGTTGCTGAAATGCGTCCCGGCGGTGACGTCGCAGGCTTCTCGCCAAGCTGATGACGTCAGATATCTGTACCGTCGAGAGAGATTCGGCCAAAAGGAGGTGCGTATGGAGCGAAGGGACTTTTTGCGTTTGGCGGGAGCAACGGTCGGTTCCAGTGCCATTGCCACAAACCAGACCCTCGCGAAAGGGACGACGACGAAGCCGCCGCGAAAGGCGCTCATGAAGGTCGGTACCCAGCATGGCTCATCGAATGAAATTCTGGAGGTGCTCTGTTCGTTGGGAGTCAATCACATCTGCAGCTCTTTGCCGTCGGAGAGGATGGATGAAAACTGGACCGCTGAAGGACTAATACGCCTTCGCGAGCGCGTGGAGTCCTACGGCATTGAGCTGGACATGGTGCCGCTGCCGCTGAGCTCAGCCTATATCACAAGAGCTGAACTGCCCAGCATCATGCTAGGCAAAAGCCCGCAGCGGGACCGGGACATCGACAGCATCTGTCAGATGATTCGCAACGTCGCCAAAGCCGGAATACCGGCAGTCAAGTACAACATGAGCATCCTGGGTGTTGTCCGCACGGAGTCCACGCCAGGCAGAGGACGCTCGCGCTACAGCACATTTGTCTACGACAAGGCGAAACAGGAAACAACTCTCACCGAAGCCGGACCCGTGAGCGCCGACACTTACTGGGAGCGGATCGCTTATTTTCTCGAACGCGTCGTTCCAGTTGCCAATGAATACAAAATCCGCATCGCCTGCCACCCGCATGACCCGGGCATGCCTCCTGGTAAGGGCTACCGGGGCGTTGAAACAGTGCTTGGCAGTGTTGACGGGTTGAAGCGATTCCTCAGTATCAAAGAAAGTCCTTACCATGGATTGAACTTCTGTCAGGGGACGGTTTCCGAAATGTTGCAGGAGCCAGGCAGGGAGATCTTCGATGTTATCCGTCACTTCGGGACGAGCAAGAAGATCTTCAACGTGCACTTCCGCAACATCAAAGGAAGATTTCTGAACTTTCAAGAGACTTACATCGACAATGGCGATGTGGACATGCTGGAGGCGATGCGCATCTACAAGGAAATCGGTTACGACGGCATGATGATGCCGGACCACGTTCCGACGGTTGGGGCCGATCCCAGAGGGCTTCAGGCGTTCGCCTACACCTTCGGGTACATCAAAGCTTTGATTGCCGCCGTGGATGCGGAGGGATAGGGGAAGCGGACAGTTGACAGGGAAAGGGCGGGAACAGGGGACAGGGAATAGAGAGGGATGCCGCTGTCCCCTATCCCCTGGTGCCTGTTCCCTCTCCCCTGTCCCCTGATCCTTCCAAGGACTCATCGACCTGTTCGGACACGATGCGGTGAACACGCTCCCTGAGGGAGTTGAGCTCACTTCTGGGGATGTCCCTCGTCTCGATGGTGTCGTGCAGATAGACCGTAATCTTGGAGGGACGCAGCAACCAGCTGCCTTTGCGATTGAACTGATAAGAGCCGCAGATACTCATGGGAACGATGGGCGCCCCGATCTGGTGCGCCATCACGAAGCCGCCTTTCTGAAAAGGCCCAACGTGACCGTCCAGAGTCCGCGTCCCTTCAGCAAAGATAATCAAACTGATACCATTCTCGATGTGGGAGCGCACACGCTCGAGCGTTTTCTTGAATTGAGATGGCCCACCGCCGCGGCTCACTGGAATGTTCCCAAATCGTTTCATCATCCAGCCGTAGGCCGGAATCTTGAAATGACCCTCCAGTTCCAGTCCACGCACAAACTGGGGAATGGCCGAATAGATGACAAATGCGTCAAAGATGTTGACGTGATTGCAAATGAAAATGCTGGTCCGCTGACGATCAAAGCCCGCTGCATACTTGACTTCAAATCCAGCGCCAGCGACTCTCAGAATGTTCCGGAAAAACCAGCGCTGTGGCCAGTCGTTCCAGCGCGGATCAAGGAAAATGCCCAGGAAAACTAGAAATGTGCAGACCGTGAAGAAATGCAGTGCGCTCAGAGTCCAGAGAAACGTGCTGCGAATGATCAGCCAGAGTTCGTTCAAGTCTTAGCTCTCAAGCCTGTCTCAGACAATTACATCCAAAGCCAGCGGCAGCACGTCGATGCTGACAGGCTGGCAACGCAGGACTTCGCCGTCGATCATGACATCGATCAGCGCAGACAGCTCGAAATCCACCCGACGTGTCGCTGTCCGGGAAACCAGTGGATGCGTCATATGAGCACCCGTAAAAATCTTAGGAAACGTTCGGGCGAAATCCCACCGTCCGATCGGGCCCACCCGCGTCATTTCAATCAATCCATCGGCAGTATCAGCGGAGGGCGCAATCATGAGCTGGCCACCCGTGTATTGGCTGTTAGAAAAGGTCAGATAGGTACAAGGACGCTGGTCAAGTTCATTGGCGCCATCCAGACGAAGCGGGAAAACTGGGAAATGAAGCCGCATCCAGCAGAGGAGAATAGCCAGAAGATAACCAGCCTCGCCGAAACGCTTGAACCGGCGATTTGTCAACTCGCCAGCCTCGGCTGTAAAGCCGACGCTGAGCAGGTTGATGTAGTAGAGCATTCCGTCGCGATGCGTGAGACGCAGAACGTCACAAGGACGGCTGCGTCCCGTCACGATAGCCTCTAAAGCATGATTCAGACCATTCGACGTGAAGTCACGTAAGAACGAGTTACCCGTACCCAAAGGCAGGAATCCAAGGGCTGGTTTGGGTTGCCCGCCGGCTAGCGGAAAGAGGCCGTTTATCACTTCGTAGCTGGTGCCATCCCCGCCACCTGCCAGGAAATTGCGGTAACCGCCGGCGTAGGCCTCGCGTGCGAGGACAGTCGCCTCTCCAGCCCCGCGAGTTTGCACCGCCTCGATCTCGATCCCCTGTGTCCGCAAGTAGTCCAGGGTCTTCGCAGCGATCCTCCCACAGCGCCCTCCACCGGCAGCGGGATTGACAATCGCAAAGTATCCTTTCATCGACCCCAGTCTCTCGTAAGCGGCCTGAATGCAAGTGTCCAGTGCAGGAAACGCCAGACCGGCGCAACGGGGTATTTTCGTTGCCGCTTCTCGGTTCCTGATTCGCCTGGGTCCGCCAAGTCTCAGGCTCAGGTCCTGTCTCGTGCCTGAGCGCTCGCTTCTAAAGCTCCCGAAGCGCCACATTCCGGTCAAGCCGCGCCGCAATTTGTTCCGCCAGCACATCCCGCTTGATCTTCAGGGATGCCGTGCGCGGGAAATCGGCGTCCCAAAGCACATACCCGCTCAGGCGTTTGAAGTTGGCAAGCGAACGATTACGAGACCGAAGATCTTGTAACAACGCGGAGGTCATCTCGGAGCCTGGATTAAGCCGGAGGACGAGCATCAGCTGCTCGCCGAAAAGCGTCTGTTGCTTCCACACGTAATTCGCCGCAAAGACACAGTACTCTTTGACGGCAAGCCCCGCGAACGCACACTCGATGTCCTCAGGATAGATGTTTTTCCCACCTTCCGTGACAATCATGTTCTTCAAACGCCCGAAGAGCTGAAGGTGACCGGTTGAGTCCAGGCGGCCAAGGTCTCCCGTCAGAAGCCAGCCATCGGCCAGCACCTCAGCCGTCAGTGACGGATCGTTGAGGTAACCTTTCATGACAGTCCTGCTTCGAACGGCCACCTGACCGATGCCGTCAACATTTGGGTCGAGGATGCGCAGCTCAACTCCGGGCAAGGGCTTTCCCACCGTATCTGCCCGAAAGGGTTTCAAGTCATTCACAGTGACTGCCGTACCCGCTTCGGTTAAACCATAGCCGTTAGCCACTGGGATCCCAAGATCGTAAAAGAACTGGAGCGTTGTGGGTTCGGCAAACGCGCCGCCGGTGATCAAGGCCAGGAGTTGTCCCCCGAAAGCTTGGTGGATTTGGGGCAGGAGCATTCGGCTCACTGCCGGGCGGGGCTGAGAGCGGGTGAGGAAACGATTGACGGCAATCAGTCGATGGAGTACCCAGCGGCGAAACGGTGGCAATTCGCTGAACTTGGCTCTCAGACCCGCTTCGATAGCTTTGAGCACCATCGGTACGACACTGGCATAGGTGATTTTGAAACGCGGGAAGGCGTCCTTCAGGTATTCCGGCCGAAGGGTCCGGAGGTGAACGACGGTGGCACCACAAACAAAGGGTCCGATGAAGCCCACCATGAAGTCGATGGCATGGTTCGTTGGCAAGATGCTGAGATACTGCACTGCAGGCCAGAAAGGGTACCACGTCATCAACGACTGACACTGTTTAAGGTAATTGTCATGCGTCAACATGCAACCCTTGGGGCGACCGGCGGTGCCAGACGAATACACAATACAAGCGACGTCGTCACGTTGTCGGGGAACGAAAGCAGGTTTGGTGGCGTCAGTGCATTGCTCCCAGCGACGTGCCCGGCCAAGGTCAGCACTCTTGGGTGCCTCGGTGACTAGCACCTGAGCGACAGTGAAGTTTCTGAATTTGGGTGACTGCGTGATCGAGCGCCAAAGGGGATACTCGATGATCAGCACCTTGACTTCCGCGTGTGCGAGCAAAGCAAGATGCTCTGCGGCGGTCAGCTTGAAGTCAATCGGTACTAGCACGCCTCCCGAGTAAAATACCGCGTAAGCCGAGATCAGCCACTTGGACTGGTTCGACATAACGATGGCGGCGCGGTCACCCGCTGCGAACGCAGAGGATTGCAGCGCGACAGCAATAGGCAATGCAGCACGTTTGAAATCGGCGTAAGTAAGGCGGCAGTTTTCGCGATCCCGGTCAGCTTCGATCAAGACCACCCGATCGTGCCACTGTTCCAGTGCCGCGCTCAGAGCATCACCCAGAGAAGCGTGGGAAGAAAGGTCAGGAGCGGTTGGCTTCATCACAGTCGCGACTGAATCCGCTCCGCGAGCGTCCGGAAGTCGGTGACTCCTTGAAGTTCATAGTCCGGCAGTTCGACGTTGAAGTGAGTCTCCAGCTTCGTGAGCAGATCAAGTGCCTGGAGACTGTTGATCTTCAGTTTCCTGAAGAAGTCGTCATCCGGATTCAAGTCTGTGGCTGAAACCTGAAAATGTGCGGCCGCGAGGTTCAGTAATTGGGTCAGCGTCTCTTCAAAGGTTGGCATAGGCTCTCTGTAGTGTCAGGTGCGGGGTACCAGGTGTCAGGCCCGAGAGTCAGGCGACTCCAGGTTCGTTGAGACTTGAAATACTTGTGCAAGTCCATCGGTTAGCTGCCTGCTGCATGAACGACTGACACTTAAACAACTCACTTCAGGGCAAATACGGCTGAGGGCTCGTGTCTTCAACAAAGTTGCGCAACGCTGTTTCGACAGCCGGCCGGCCGATCAGCTCGCAGAAAAGACGAATTTCTTCCTGCAGCTCGCCGTAGGGGATCGGCTTGATGAACTGTTTGGCTGCCGCCGTTGCGTCACGATCCACTTTCTCCACCTGGGCGATGACGCCCCGCGCCACACGAAGCACTTTGCCTGGGGCCACTAGTTGGCTCACCAAACCGACCGAAGCAGCCTTGTTGGCGCTGATGCTGCGTCCCGTCAGAATCAGGTCGCGTACGATGCTGTTTCCCAAATCACGTTTGAGTCGCGGGACACCACCAAAGCCGGGAATCAGTCCGAGTCGCAGTTCCGGAAAGCAAAAACGCGCCGTGCGATCGGCCACAATCATATCGCAAGTCAACGCCAGCTCGAAGCCTCCGCCAAAAACGACTCCGTGCACTGCTGCCACAGCGATGAGAGGCGAACTGTCGATCAGGTTGTAAACTCGATGAATGCGATTCAAAAAACTGCGCACGCCATCTTTGCGCGCTTCTGTATCTAGAGACTGAATGCCGCGATAGAGTTCCCGCAAGTCGGCACCGGCACTGAAGCCTGCTGCGACGCGACTATAAATCAAGACCGAGCGCGCATTAGGGTCTGGCTTCTCGAGAGCATCCGCCACGCGCTCCAACTCATCGAGCATCTCCGAACCAATCTCATTGCAGGGTTCTCGATGCAGGACCAACTCGATGGTTGCGCCATGTCGCTTCCAGGACAGCGCTTTGCCTTCGAACATGTCCATACGCAGCAGACTCAGACCAGCATTTCATCGGTTGGAGCGTCCGGCGAAATGGATGAAAAACCAGCAAGAGGATTTCCAGAGTTACGGCTCCTCAAAGGCGCCTCGCCCCCTTCTCCATGAGGGAAAGTGGCATTCGGAGACATTTCGCTGGAATTGCGTTCCATCAGCCAGACCAAATTCGTCGAGCGGATGCCGAGCCAATTCGATGGCGCTCCAGTCCTTCCGCGGCACGCGACTATAAGTTACGCCACCAGGAATCGAACGTTGGTTTGCTTTCCCTTAGGCCCAGTGACAACGCCTTCAGCATACGCGCATCACAGCGCCTCTTTTGCTTCACGGTTGCGGGTTGACTTGGTATAGGCCATCGATCTCTTTTCTGTACCGTGCCTCAATAAGGGTTCGCTTCATTTTCCGATTCGCGGTCAGGAAGCCATTTTCAACGGTAAAGGCCTCAGGGCTCAAGTGAAACTTGCGGACCTGCTTGTAGTGTGGCAAGGCCTGATTCACCTTCGCTAGAGCCGCAGAGATTCTTTCAGCTGGAACCTTTCCCGTCACGATGACAGATAGAAACTTCCGGCCATTCCCGACCACCATGGCCTGTTCAGTTTCGGGCAGCACGCTCAGAATCATTTGTTCAATCGGTTCTGGACTGATGTTGTGGCCGGAGGTAGGAATGATGAGATCCTTGAGTCGCCCGACAATTTTCCAGTTCCCCTTCTCATCAACGTGTCCCTGATCCCCGGTATGCAGCCAACCATCCTTAACTACTTCCGCTGTGGCTTGCGGGCGGCTCCAATAACCCTGAAATACGTTGGGCCCACGGACCAGAATCTCATCCTGGTTACCTAGTTTCATTTCGATACCAGGAATCGCAGGTCCGACGCGGCCAGGAGTATGATCGTCGACATCGTCCATCGTACAAATTGCGGTCGTTTCGGTGAGCCCGTAGACCTGGAGCACTGGAATACCGATCATCTCGAAAAACAGCTGCGTCTCTTCAGCCAGCGGAGCAGAGCCGCAGATCAACGTTCGGAGGTTGGGTCCTAGCTGCTGTTTGATCTTGTGGAATACCAGCGCTTCGGCGAGTGCCAGGAACAA
>Ga0075431_100003820_pt1 | contig 14637 bp, 6 predicted proteins | sample RhiMetdeltSRZDD5_FD_75297 | JGI IMG/M metagenome (GOLD analysis project Ga0075431, IMG submission 75297) | Populus rhizosphere microbial communities from Tennessee, USA - Rhizosphere MetaG P. deltoides SRZDD5 | ecosystem: Host-associated > Plants > Roots > Rhizosphere > Soil | place: USA... | reverse complement strand
GCGAATTCGACGATGAGGATGGCGTTCTTCGCGGCAAGGCCAATGACCATGACCAGACCGATCTGGGAAAAGACGTCCAGCTCCGCCCCCGCCAGCCAGAGGGCGCCCACGGCACCGATCACGGCGATGGGTGTGCCGAGCAGGACGCCAAACGGCAGCGTCCAGCTCTCGTACTGGGCGGCCAGCAGCAGGAAGACCACCAGCAGGGAAAAGGCGAAGACGGCCGTCGGCGGCACGCCTTGCTCGGCCACGTGTTCCTGGAACGACATGCCGGAGTAGTCGAAGCCCATCTCGCGAGGCATCGCTTGCCTGAACACCTCTTCGAGCGCCCGCATCCCCTGCCGCGTGCTGAACCCGGGCGCCAGCAAGCCATTGATCTGGGCGGCGCGGTACTCGTTGAACCGAATCGTGAACTCGGGGCCGTTGACCTCTTTCATCCGCACCAACGTCGACAGCGGCACCGGGTATCCCCGGGAGTTCCGCACGTAGAAGCGACCGACGTTGTCGGCCTGGGTCCTGAACTCGCCCTCGGCCTGCACGTAGACCTGCCAGACGCGTCCGTACTGGTTGAAGTAGTTCACGAAGGCGCCGCCGAGGAAGGCCTGCAGCGCCTGGTAGACGGAGGACAGCGCGATACCCTGCTTGAGCACCTTGTCGCGATCGACCTCGGCGAAGAACTGCGGCACGCTGGGGAGCAGGGTGGTGAAGAGCCGCGCGAACTCCGGTCGCTTCCGCGCGGCGGCCAGGAACTTCTCGGTGTTCTCGGCCAGGAACGCGGGATCCTTGCCGGCGCGATCCTCCAGCATGAACGTCACACCACCGGCCGTCCCGATGCCCGGGATGGCCGGCGGCGCGAACGCGAAGGCCTGGGCCTCGGCCACGCCGGCGAGCTTCTGGTTCAGCTGCCGGATGATCACATCCGCCGTGAGGCCCTTCTTGTTCCGCGCGTCCCAGTCGTCGAGCGTCAAGAAGTAGAAGCTGTTGTACGTCGTGGTGACCAGGCTCAGCAGGCTGAACCCCGCCACGCCGGTGTAGTACTTGAGGCCCGGCTGCGTCTTGAAGATGGCGTCGAGCTTGTCATTGACGGCCGAGGTGCGGTCCAGCGACGCGGCCAGCGGAAGCTGGACGTTGGCGTAGATGTAACCCTGGTCCTCCTCGGGCACGAAGCCGCCCGGAATCCGCGAGCCGATGAGGCCGGCGAAGACGGCCACCACGAGGAGGAGCACCATCGAGAACGCCCATTTCCGGATCAGGTGACCGCACGCGCCGACATAGCCGTCGGTGGCGCGCGCGAACACACGGTTGAAGCCGCGGAAGAACACCCCGAGCGGCCCCCGCGTCTCACGTCGGGGCCGCAGCAGCAGCGCGGACAGCGCCGGGCTCAGCGTGAGCGCGTTGAACGCCGAGATCAGGACGGAGACGGCGATGGTCACCGCGAACTGCTGATACATCTGGCCCGTGATGCCCGGAATGAACGCCGTCGGCACGAACACCGCCGACAGGATGAGCGCGATGGCCACCACCGGCCCCGAGACCTGCTCCATCGCCTTCAGGGCGGCGTCACGCGGCGACAGTCCCTGCTCGATGTGGTGCTCGACGGCTTCCACCACCACGATGGCGTCGTCGACCACGAGACCGATCGCCAGCACCAGCCCGAAGAGCGAGAGCGTGTTGATCGAGAATCCCAGCAGCGGAAAGATCATGAACGAGCCGACCAGCGCGACCGGCACCGCCAGCAGCGGGATCAGCGTCGCCCGGAAGCCCTGCAGGAAGATGAACACGACGATGACGACGAGCACGAGCGCCTCGACCAGCGTCTTGACGATCTCCCGGATGCCGGCCGTCACCGCCAGCGTGGTGTCGAGCGACGTCACGTAGTCGAGGTCGGCGGGAAACCGCCCCTTGGCTTCGTCCATCAGCTTGGTGGCGGCGCGCATGGCGTCGACGGCGTTGGAGCCGGGAAGCTGGTACACGGCGATGAGAGCGGCCGGCTGGCCATTGAGGCGGCCCCGGCGGATGTAGCTCTGCTCGCCGAGCTCGACGCGCGCCACGTCCTTCACCCGCACCAGCGCGCCGTCGGGTCTGGCGCGCACGACCACGTTCTCGAAGTCCGCGAGGCTGGCGAGGCGCCCCTGCGCCACCACCGTGTACGTGAATTCCTGGCCGCGCGGGACGGGGTCCCCGCCCAGCTGACCGGCGGGATTGACGGTGTTCTGCGCCTGCAGCGCGCTGGCGATCTCGTTGACGGTGATGTCGAGCTTTGCCAGCGTGTCGGGGTTGACCCACAGGCGCACGGCATACTGCGAGGCGCCGAAGATCTGCACCTGCCCGATGCCGGGCACGCGCGTCATGGGGTCGTTGATGTTGACGTAGGCGTAGTTGGCCAGGAACCGCGCGTCGTACGTTCCCTTCGGTGAATACAGCACGAACAACCCCAGGGGGCTGGTGACGGACTTCGTGATGCTGACGCCCTGGTTCACCACGTCGGGCGGGAGCTGGGAGGCGGCCTGCGAGTATCGGAGGTTCGTGAGCACCTGATCGACGCTCGGGTCGGTGGTGATGTCGAAGTCCACCCGCAGCTGCATCTGGCTGCCGGCGCTCTGGTTCAGCGAGTACATGTAGAGCATCTTGTCGACGCCGCTCATCTGCTGCTCGATGGGCGTGGCCACCGACTGCTCGAGCGTCACCGCGTCGGCGCCCGGGTAGCGCGCGGTCAGGAGGATTTCCGGCGGCGCGATGTTCGGATAGAGCGCGATGGGCAGCTGCACCATGGCCACCACGCCGATGATCACCATGAGGATGGAGATCACCATGGCGACGATCGGCCGGTTGATGAAGAAGCGTGCCATGGCGATCTACTTCGACGGCGACGCGCTCGGCGGCGCGGGCGGCGCGGGTGTGCTGTCCGCGAGCCGGACCTTCTGGCCTGCCCGCACGCGGTCACCGCCCTCGACGATGACCCGATCGCCGAGCTTCAGGCCGTCGGCGATGAGCCACAGCGATCCGACACGCGCGTCGGTCTTCACGGCGCGCACGTCGACGGTGTCGTCGGGCCGAAGGACCGCCACCTGCTGCACGCCCTGCACGTCGTTCACGGCGCGCTGGGGGACGAGCAGCGCGTTCTTCTTCACCTCGACCACGGCCCGCACCTTGGCGTACTGGCCGGGGCGCAGGAGGTTACCGGGATTCGGGAACACGCCGCGCGCGATCACGGTGCCCGTCGTCACGTCGACCTGTCGGTCGAGGGCGGCCGCGCGCCCGCGCAAGGGATAGACACCGCCGTCGGCGAGGATCAGCTCCAGCGGGATGTCTCGAGGCGCGCGCGGATCGGCGTTCCATCGCCGGAACACGGCGAGCGCCCGCTGCTCGCTGATGGGAAACTCCGCGTAGATCGGATCGACCTGGGAGACCGTCGTCAACGGCTGCGCGTCGTTGGGGCCGACGTAGTCGCCGATGTTGGCCACGCGGAAGCCCGCCACGCCCGAGACCGGCGCGAGCACGCGCGTGTAGCCGAGGTTCAGCTTCGCATCCGCGAGCGTTGCCCGCGCGGCCGCGATGTTCGCCTCCTGCGTCTTGACATCGGCCTGCGCGCGTTCGACGGCCGCCCGCGCCTGCGACACGCTGGCCTCTGAGTTCTGCACGGTGGCCCGCGCGGCCGCGACGCCGGCGACGTTGGCGAGGTTGGTCTGGACGGCGTTGTCGAGCTCCTGCTGGCTGACGGATCCGCGCTCGGCCAGCGGCGTGTAGCGCCCCACGTCGAGCTGCGTCCGGAGCTGATCGGCCTCGGCGCGCTTGACCTGCGCCTGGTCCTGGACCACCTTGGCCAGCGCCTGCTCGACCTGGGCCTGGCTGGCGCTGACCTGGGCCTTGGCCTGGCTCAGCTGCGACTCCGCCTGGAGGACCTTGGCCTCCGTCTGGTCGACAACCGTCTGGAACGGTCGCGGGTCCACCTCGAACAGGAGGTCGCCGGCCTTCACCACCGAGCCCTCCGTGTAGTTCTGGCTCATGAGGTGCCCGGCGACGCGCGCGCGGATCTGCGCGCTGATATACCCGACGAGCGTCCCCACGTACTCGACGGAGATCGGCACGTCGCGCTGGACCACGGGCTCGGCCTTCACCAGCGGGGGTGGGGGCGGAGCGGCGGCCCGGGATGCATCCCCACAGCCGCCGGCACCGAGTGCCATCACGGCAATGGCCACGCCCCAGAACAGAATATGCGGGCGCCTTCTTCTCATCAGGACCACCCTCCGTCCTCGACCTCGGCCCCTGAGAGACCGTTGTACTGCTTGAGAGGGAGCCTCGACAGCAAAAGTGGCAAGAAATCGAAAATCGCGTCTCCGGGGCCAGCCGGGATGGGCAAGTCTACTCCCGTTGAGGAGCTCGGTGGCGAGCCCGACGGCCGCGAAGAGACAGACCAGCGATGGTTGCCATCGCTGCCCTATAGATGCTGTCGGCCAGGCCGGGCGTGACGATCAGGAGCCGGCAGCAGCGCGGAGCGTCGCCGGGTCACCGAGGAGCCCACGCAGCGCGTCGGCGCTGACGACCTCTTTCTCCATCAGCAGCTTGGCGAGGGCCTCCAGCGGAGCGCGATGACCGGTCAGCGTTCCGCGCACACGCGCGTGGGCCGCGCTCAGGATGTCGGTGATCTCCGCGTCGATGACGGTGGCCGTCGTCTCGCTGTACTCGCGCCGAGCCGGGCCGCCGACGCCGAGGAACGTCTGGCGCGGCTCTTCGAACGTCGCCAGCCCGAGCCGCTCACTCATGCTGTACTGCGCCACCATGTGCCGGGCCAGATCGGTCGCCCGCTGAAGGTCGTTGGCGGCGCCAGTGGAGACATCGCCGAAGATGATCTCCTCCGCCACGCGTCCGCCGAGCAGGACGTCGATCCGATCGAGCAGCTCGGCCCGCGTGAGCAGGTAGCGATCCTCGGTCGGCTGCTGCTCGGTGTAGCCGAGGGCGGCCACGCCGCGCGGGATGATCGAGATCTTGTGCACGCGGTCGGCGTGCGGGCGCAGCTCCGCGACCAGCGCGTGGCCCGCCTCGTGGTGGGCGACGATCTCCTTCTCGCGCGGGCTGATGAGCCGCGAGCGGCGCTCGAGCCCGCCCACGACGCGGTCGAGGGCCTCGTCGAAGTCCACCATCTCGACGGCGTTCTTGTTCGTCCGAGCGGCAGTGAGCGCGGCCTCGTTGACGAGGTTGGCGAGATCGGCGCCGACGAAGCCGGGCGTCCGCGCTGCGATGGCCGCCAGATCCACGTCGGGCGCCAGCGTCACGCCGCGCGTGTGCACGCGGAGAATCTTCTCGCGCCCGTTGAGATCGGGGCGGTCCACCACCACCTTGCGGTCGAAGCGGCCGGGTCGCAGCAACGCAGGGTCGAGGATCTCGGGCCGGTTGGTGGCGGCCATGATGATCACGCCCTTGCTCGAGTCGAAGCCGTCGAGCTCGGCCAGGAGCTGGTCGAGCGTCTGCTCGCGCTCGTCGTGCCCGCCGAAGCCCGGCGCGATCCCACGCGCCTTCCCGAGCGCGTCGAGCTCGTCGATGAAGATGATGCTCGGCGCCTTGGCCTGCGCCTGCTCGAACAGGTCGCGCACGCGGGCGGCGCCCACGCCCACGAACATCTCGATGAAATCCGAGCCGTTCATGCTGAAGAACGGCACCCCGGCCTCGCCGGCCACCGCCTTCGCCAGCAGCGTCTTGCCGGTGCCGGGAGCTCCGGCGAGCAGCACACCCTTGGGAATCTTGCCGCCCAGCCGCTGATAGCGCTGCGGATTCTTGAGGAAGTCGACGATCTCCATCAGCTCCGCCCGTGCCTCGTCGATGCCCGCCACGTCGTCGAAGGAGACGCCGGTCGACTGCTCCACGTAAACCTTGGCCTTGCTCTTGCCGATGGCGAGCAGCCCGCCCTGGCCGCCCGCCATGCGGCGCATCACGAGCGTCCACAGCCCGAAGAAGACGACCGCCGGCACGACCCACGATGCGAGGGTGCCGAGCCACCCGGTGTCCCCGACGCCGGTGAAGCGGACGTTGGCGGCCTGGAGCTCGCGAACGAGGTCGGGATCATCGACGCGTGTCGTGACGAAGCGGTGCGTCCCGTTCCCGGCCCGACGGAGCTCGTCGAGCTTGTCCTTCGGCAGGAACGCCTCGAGCCCGCTGGGAGCCAGCGTTCCGGCGATGGCGTGGCTCGACAGCGTCACGTCGCTCACCTTGCCCGCCTTCACCAGCTTGACGAAATCGCTGTAGGCGAGCGTCTCGGGGTGCGGCGCGAACAGCACGGCCTCGATGAGGAGGAGCGCGAAGATGGCGACGATGCTGTAGCGGACCGAGAACTGGCGCTGCGCGGGCTTCAGCGTCATGACTGCGGAGCCTCTCGCCTGCTCTCCTTGGTCATGGCTCAGCGCACGGGCGGTGGCGGCGGCGGGACGCTCGGCGGCGGCGGCGGTGGGAAGCTCACCGCCGGCCGCGGCGCGACGCCGGGCACCTGGTCGCCCTTTGCGTACATGCACTGCTCATAGGCGGCGTCGTAGCGCGACTGGACCTGAGTGGCCGCTCGCTGACCGGCGCCGGCGCCTACCGCCGTCCCCGCCAACAGACCTCCGCCCGCTCCAACCGCCGCACCCAGGCCCGGGTTGCCGGCGATGGCACCGAGGGCGGCGCCCAGCCCGGCGCCGATCAGCGTGCCCACGCCTGCGTGCTCCGCCGTCGTCAGGCCGCCCGCGTGCTCCGGAGTCGTCCCCGCCTGCTGCGAGGCCCACTGCCGGCACACCAGGTCGTCGCCCTGGAACGTTTCGAAGGACCTGCCGCTACCAGGCAGGGCCACCACGCTCGGCCCCGAGGGCGCTGTCGCGCAGGCGCCCAGAACCAGGCCACAGGCCACCGCGAGGGCACAGCTTCGTCTTTTCAGCGTCGTCACAAGCCTTTCCTCCGCCGCTTGTGACGCCGCCCGACGGACGTGTGTTACCGAAAGCCGGCGCGCAACCTTTCCACCTTCTCTTGGCCTCTCAAGACACGAAGGCCGACGAAGGCCATGGGAGGCGTCAATGAATACGGTTTGGCTTCCATCGAGTGATGAGTCGATCGCACCGGTGACCATTCTGGACAGCGATGGCCGTGTCCTCCGCGTCGTCTCGGCAGCAGAGTTCCGCCGAGACCACACCATCGTCTCGGCGCCACTGCCGGCGGGCTCGCGCCATCGTCGATCACAGGGAATCAGACGTGACGAGCGCGGATAGAGGTGGCCGCGGCTCCTCGATCGCCTGCTTGCGCGTTCTTGCGGAAATTCCTGGATCGAATGCAGTCGCGAGGCGGCACGCCCGTCTGAATGTTGGGTGGGATCGGAGGAGCGCAGCGATGAAGAGGCAGGGCATTGGGCTTCTGGCGGCTATTGCCGTGCTGCTCGTGGGAGTCGCTCCCGCATATGCATGGTGGCACGGGCCCCACGTGTGGGTCGGCGGGCCGGTCTGGTACCCGTATCCGTACTACGCGCCACCGCCCGTCGTCGTTCAACCCTCGCCGCCCGTCGTCGTTCAGCCGTCGGCGCCACAGACTTACGTGCAGTCGCGCGATACCGCCCCCGAGTCGTACTGGTACTACTGCCAGAGCGCGAAGGGTTACTACCCGTACGTCAAGGAATGTCCGAGCGGGTGGCAGCGCGTCGCTCCACAGCCGAGTCCAGGGTTGTAAAACCGAGCTGCTCCATCGGCCTAGTCCTCGCGAATAACCTCTCGGCAGCACAACACCCCGGCGCGCCGCCGTCATAAGCATTGGGATCTTGCTATGACGACGCCGCGCGACTCGCGAACCGACCCCGAGGCTGAGCAACTGTCCCTGCCCGGCGTGTCACCCGACCCCGTGCGGTCGGGCGGACACCGCCGGCGCCGATGGACGTGGATCGCCATCGCGGCGGTCGTGATCGTCGCCGCCGCGCTGTTTCTTCGCCAGGCAGAACAAACGACGGCCGCCCAGCAACAGCGCCCCCCGTCACCGCGGCCGGCGTCGGTTGTCGCCGCCCCGGCCGTCACCCGCGATCTCGGCATCTATCTGACCGGGCTTGGCACCGTCACCCCGCTGAACACGGTGACCGTCCGCACCCAGGTAGACGGTCAGATCGTCAGCGTTCGCTACCGCGAGGGTCAGATCGTCGCGAAGGGCGATCTCCTGGTCGAGATCGATCCGAGGCCATTCGAGGCGCAGCTGGAGCAGTTCGAGGGACAGCTGGCCCGTGACGAGGCGCTGCTCGAGAACGCCCGCATCGATCTCACGCGCTATCAGACGCTCTGGGCCCAGAACTCCATCCAGAAGCAGCAGCTCGATACGCAGGGATCGCTCGTGCACCAGCTCGAAGGCACCGTCAAGAACGATCGGGGTCAGATCGACGTGGTACGCGTGAACCTCGCCTATTGCCATATCACCTCGCCCATCGCGGGGCGGGTGGGGCTGCGCCTCATCGATCCCGGGAACGTCGTCCACACCACGGACACGACCGGTCTGGTGGTGATCACGCAGCTGCAGCCCATCACGGTCATCTTCACGCTGCCCGAGGACAGCATTGGCGCTGTCGTGGATCGGTTGGGGCGCGGCACCCGGATGATCGTGGACGCCTTCGACCGCACGCAGGAGCGGAAGCTGGCCGCCGGCTCCCTGATGACGATCGACAACCAGATCGACACGACCACCGGCACCGTGAAGCTGCGAGCGGAGTTCCCGAACACCAGCAACGCGCTCTTTCCCAACCAGTTCGTGAACGCGCGCCTGGGCCTCGGCGTGGCGCGCGGCGCCACCACGGTGCCCGTGGCCGCGATCCAGCACAGCCAGAGCGGAGCGTTCGTGTACGTCGTGAGCCCGCGTCACACCGCGGAGGCGCGCCCCGTGAGCGTCGGCATCACGGACGGCGACCAGGTCGAGATCACGAAGGGCGTCGCGCCCGGCGAGGTCGTGGTCGTCGACGGCGCCGATCGGATCCGCGACGGCAGCCCGGTCGAGGCGCGCCTGCAGCGCTCATGAACCTCTCCCGACCGTTCATCCTGCGGCCCGTCGCCACCGTCCTGCTCATGGTGGCGCTCGTGCTGGCCGGCGGCCTCGCCTATCGGTTGCTGCCGGTGGCGGCGTTGCCGCAGGTGGATTACCCCATCATCCAGGTGCGGACGTTCTATCCCGGCGCGAGCCCGGACGTCATGGCGTCGTCGGTCACCGCGCCGCTCGAGCGCCAGTTCGGACAGATGCCGGGGCTCAACCAGATGACGTCGACGAGCTCCGGCGGCGCCTCGGTCATCACGCTGCAGTTCACGCTGAGCACGGGCATCGACGTCGCACAGCAGGAGGTCCAGGAGGCGATCACGGCCTCGGCGACGTTCCTACCCGTCGACCTTCCCGTCCCACCCGTGTACAGCAAGGTGAATCCGGCGGACACGCCGATCCTCACGCTGGCGCTGACGTCGACGACGCTGCCCCTCACCCGCGTGCAGGACCTCGCCGACACGCGCTTCGCCCAGAAGATCTCGCAGCTGCCCGGCGTGGGCCTCGTGACCATCAGCGGCGGCCAGCGGCCCGCCGTCCGCGTGCAGGCCAATCCGACCGCGCTCGCCGCCTACGGCCTGACCCTCGACGATCTCCGCCTCACCATCGGCGCCGCCAACGTCAACCAGGCGAAGGGCAGCTTCGACGGCTCACGCGTGGCCTCGGTGATCGGCGCCAACGACCAGCTCGTCACCAGCCGCGAGTACGCGCCGCTCGTCATCGCCTACCGCAACGGCGCCCCCGTGCGCGTCTCGGACGTGGCCGTGGTCCTCGACGGAGCCGAGGACGTGCAGCAGGCCGCGTGGATGAACGACGTGCCGGCGGTGATCCTGAACATCCAGCGCCAGCCGGGCGCCAACGTGATCGAGGTGGCCGATCGCATCAAGCAGCTCATGCCCCAGCTCCGGGCGTCGCTGCCGGCGGCCGTCGACGTGGCCGTCCTGACCGACCGGACGACCACCGTGCGCGCCTCGGTAGCGGACGTGCAGTGGGAGCTCATGCTGTCGATCGCCCTGGTCGTGCTGGTGATCTTCCTCTTCCTGCGCACGTTCGCCGGCACGGTCATCCCGGGCGTCGCGGTGCCGTTGTCGCTGGTCGGAACCTTCGGGGCCATGTACCTGCTCGGCTTCAGCCTGAACAACCTGTCGCTGATGGCGCTGACGATCGCGACGGGCTTCGTCGTCGACGACGCCATCGTCATGATCGAGAACATCGCGCGCTTCATCGAGGCCGGCGATCCGCCGCTCCAGGCCGCCCTCAAGGGCGCCCGGCAGATCGGCTTCACCATCCTCTCGCTCACCGTCTCGCTCATCGCCGTCCTCATCCCGCTCCTGTTCATGGCCGACGTGGTGGGCCGGCTGTTTCGCGAGTTCGCCATGACGCTCGGCGTGACGATTCTCCTCTCCGCCGTCGTCTCGCTCACGCTGACGCCGATGCTGTCGGCCAAGCTGCTGCGCCACACGCCGGAGCGCGAGCAGAGCGCGTTCTATCGGTGGTCCGAGCGGGCGTGGGCGCGCGTGATCGACGCGTACGCCACCTCGCTCCGCCGCGTGCTCGCCCATCGCACGATCACGCTGGCGGTGGCGGTGGCCACGCTGGTCCTCACCGTGGTGCTCTACATGGTGGTGCCGAAGGGATTCTTCCCGGTGGAGGACACGGGGCTGATCCAGGGCATCTCGGAGGCGCCCCAGACGATCTCGTTCCCCGCCATGATCTCGCGTCAGGAGGCGCTCACGCGCGCCATCCTGAAGGATCCGGCCGTGGAGAGCGCCTCCTCGTTCATCGGGATCGACGGCACCAACATGACGCTCAACAGCGGGCGCATCCTCATCAATCTCAAGCCGCTCGCCGAGCGGCGTCTCGACGCCGAGGGCGTCATCCGGCGGCTGGCCACCTCGGTCAGCGCCGTCGACGGCATCACCCTCTTCATGCAGCCCGTGCAGGACCTGACCATCGAGGACCGCGTGAGCCGGACCCAGTACCAGTACAGCCTCCAGGATGCGGACGGGCGGGAGCTGAACACCTGGGCGCCGAGGATCGTCGACGCGCTGCGGGGCGTGCCGGTACTGCGGGACGTGAGCACGGATCAGCTGGACCAGGGCGCGGCCACCGCTCTCGTCTTCGACCGCACGACCGCGTCCCGGCTCGGGATCACCACCCAGATGATCGACGACGCTCTCTACGATGCCTTCGGGCAGCGCATCGTGTCGACGATCTTCACGCAGCTCAACCAGTATCGCGTCGTGCTGGAGGTGCAGCCGGACTTCCGCGCCAGCCCCGCCGCCCTGCGGGACATCTACGTGCGCGGGACGACGGCGGCGCCGCCCACACGACTCGACACGATGATCCAGGCGCGCGCGACGACGGCGCCGCTGGCCATCACGCGCCAGGGCCAGTTCCCCGCGGTGACGCTCTCGTTCAACCTGGCGCCCGGCGCCTCGCTCGAGGAGGCGATCCGCGCCATCGACGACACGACGAAGCGGATCGGGCTCCCCGCCAGCATCCAGGGCAGCTTCCAGGGCACGGCGGCGGCCTTTCGCACCTCGCTCCGCAACGAGCCGCTCCTGATCCTCGCCGCCCTCGTCGCCGTCTACATCGTGCTCGGCGTGCTGTACGAGAGCTACATCCATCCGCTCACGATCCTGTCCACACTCCCCTCGGCCGGGGTCGGCGCCCTGCTGGCGCTCCTCGCGTTCCGCATGGAGCTCACCGTGATCGCGCTCATCGGCATCGTGCTCCTCATCGGCATCGTGAAGAAGAACGCCATCATGATGATCGACTTCGCCCTCGAGGCCGAGCGGGAGCAGGGCCGCCGCCCCGCCGACGCCATCTACCAGGCGTGCTTACTGCGGTTCCGGCCGATCATGATGACCACGATGGCCGCCCTGCTCGGCGCGCTGCCGCTGGCGCTGAGCCACGGCGTGGGCGCCGAGCTGCGGCGGCCGCTCGGCGTCACCATCGTCGGCGGGCTCATCGTGAGCCAGGTCCTGACGCTCTACACGACGCCGGTCATCTATCTCGCCTTCGACGGGCTCGCGCGTCGACTGCGGCGAGCGCCGGCGGCGCCGTGAACCTGTCCGCTCCCTTCATCGCCCGCCCGGTGGCGACCACGCTGCTGACGCTGGCCCTGGCGCTCGCCGGCGCGCTGGCGTTCCTGTTCCTGCCGGTGGCGCCGCTGCCGCAAGTGGACTTCCCGACCATCCAGGTGTCCGCCCAGCTCCCGGGCGCCGATCCCGAGACCATGGCCTCGTCGGTGGCGGCGCCGCTGGAGCGGCAGCTCGGTCAGATCGCCTCGGTCACGGAGATGACGTCGTCGAGCTTTCTCGGCACCACGACCATCGTGGTGCAGTTCGACCTCGCGCGGGACATCAACGGCGCCGCACGCGACGTGGAGGCGGCCATCAATGCCGCGCGCACGTATCTGCCGTCGAACCTTCCGACCAATCCCGTCTATCGGAAGGTCAATCCCGCCGACGCGCCGATCCTCATCCTGGCCCTCACGTCGCACGTGGTGAGCCGCGGGCAGATGTTCGACGCCGCCTCGACCATCCTGCAACAGAAGCTGGCGCAGGTGCAGGGCGTGGGTCAGGTGTTCGCCGCCGGCGGGGCCCTGCCGGGGGTGCGCGTGGAGCTCAATCCCATGGCCCTGAACAAGTACGGCCTCGGCCTCGAGGACGTCCGCGCGACGCTGACCGCCGCCACCGTCAACCGGCCGAAGGGACAGCTGGCGAACGACGCCGGCGCCTCGGCGGTCGTCGCCAACGATCAGCTCCTGCGCGCGGCGGACTACGCGCCGCTGATCGTCGCCTACCGGAACGGCGCGCCGGTGACGCTCTCGGCGATCGCCGACCTCGAGGACTCGGTCGAGAACGTGCGCAACGACGGGGTGATGAACCGGATCCCCGCCGTCTTCGTCGTGGTCTTCCGGCAGCCGGGCGCCAACATCATGGACACCGTCGATCGCGTCCGCGCCCTCATTCCCGAGCTGCGCGCCGACATTCCGGCCGCGGTCGACGTCGCGGTCACCCTCGACCGCAGCACGACGATCCGCGAGTCGCTCCACGACGTCGAACGGACGCTGGTCATCTCCGTCATCCTCGTGACCCTCGTCGTGTTCGTGTTTCTGCGGTCCGTCCGGGCGACGGCGATTCCGGCGGTGGCCGTCCCCGTGTCGCTGATCGCGACGTTCGGGGTGATGTACCTCTTCGGCTTCAGCCTCAACAACCTGTCGCTGATGGCGCTCACCGTCGCCACCGGCTTCGTGATCGACGACGCGATCGTGGTGCTGGAGAACATCACCCGCCACCGGGAGCATGGCATGGGCCGCGTCGCCGCGGCCGTGCAGGGCGCGCGGGAGATCGGCTTCACCGTGCTGTCGATCAGCATCTCGCTCATCGCGGTCTTCATCCCTCTCCTCCTGATGGGCGGAATCGTTGGCCGGCTGTTCCGCGAGTTCGCCATGACGCTGTCGACGGCCATCGTGATCTCCATGGTGGTGTCGCTCACCACCACGCCGATGATGTGTGCGACGCTGCTGGCCGGTGGCGGCCCGCCCGCCCCCGGCCGTTTCGGCCGGCTCACGGACCGCGCATTCGACCGCACGCTGCACACCTACGATGTGACGCTCTCGTGGGTGCTGCGTCACCGGCCCATCGCGCTCGGGGTGGCGATCCTGACCGTCGTGCTGAACGTCTACTTGTTCGTCGTCGTGCCCAAGGGGTTCTTCCCGCAGCAGGACAACGGCCGGCTCGTGGGCGCCATCCAGGCCGCCCAGGACACGTCATTCCAGGCGATGCGAGAGAAGCTCCATGCCGTGGTGGGCACGCTCACCGACGATCCCGCCGTCGATGCCGTCACGGGCTTCGCGGGCTCGAGCGGTCCCGGCGGGACGGCGACGAACGTGGCGCGGATGTTCGTGCGGCTCAAGCCCGTGGACGAGCGCAAGCTCTCCGCCGACCAGGTCATCGCGCGTCTGCGACCGAAGCTGGCCGCCGTGCCCGGCGCGCCGACCTTCCTCCAGGCCGATCAGGATCTTCGCGTCGGCGGCCGTCAGGGCAACGCGCAGTATCAGTACACGCTGCAGGCCGAAGACGTCCACGAGCTCGATGCCTGGGCGCCGCGCATCGCGAGCCGGCTGGGTGCGCTCCCGCAGCTCGCCGACCTCAACAGCGATCAGCAAGACAAGGGACGTCAGACGAGCCTCGTCGTCGACCGCGACACCGCGTCGCGGCTCGGCATCACCGCCGACGTGATCGACAACACGCTCTACGACGCCTTCGGCCAGCGGCAGGTGGCCACCCTCTTCACGCCGCTGAATCAGTATCACGTGGTGATGGAGGTCGCGCCGCGGTTCTGGCAGCGTCCGGACACGCTGCGGCAGCTCTACGTCCGCCCGGCCACCGGCAGCCCGGTTCCGCTCAGCGCCTTCGCCGCGTACACGGAGACGACGACGCCGGTGGCCGTGAACCATCAGAGCCAGTTTCCGTCGGTCACCTTCTCGTTCAACCTGGCCCCGGGGGTATCGCTGGGCGACGCCGTCAAGGCGATCCAGGCGACGACCGCAGAGCTCGGACTGCCGGCGAGCATCCGCGGGAGCTTCCAGGGCACCGCCCAGGCGTTCCAGGC
>Ga0075431_100003819_pt1 | contig 14638 bp, 12 predicted proteins | sample RhiMetdeltSRZDD5_FD_75297 | JGI IMG/M metagenome (GOLD analysis project Ga0075431, IMG submission 75297) | Populus rhizosphere microbial communities from Tennessee, USA - Rhizosphere MetaG P. deltoides SRZDD5 | ecosystem: Host-associated > Plants > Roots > Rhizosphere > Soil | place: USA... | reverse complement strand
TGTGCATCGTCTGTCGCAAAGGCCGTCAGCCGCCGTCCCTGCCTCAAGAGCTGATCGAGCAGATACCATCCATCGCCGCGGTCGACTTCGACGAAGCAGCCATGATTGTAGATTTCGACCGCATGGGCGGCTGTCAGCGCATTGCCGTCCCCAATTGACAGCTGGGACCACGCAGGATGCGCGATGCCGACGAAGGCTCCCGCCGCAGTGGCGCGAGCCGCAAGTTCGGGCCCCGTCTCGTCCGGCGCCGGCGGCTCGAAATCAAGGGGAAGCCCGGCAGCGACGATGTGCCAGAGTTCGCCCACCTCTGTTGCCATGGCGTGGAGTTCCGCCCCGATCAAAGTCGTGAACCGGTTGGAGCGGAAGGGCCGGGTGTCGGCCACCGGCCAGCGATAGCGGTCTATAAAATGCTCCGACATCTGCACGAAGTCATAGCCTGCGTCCTTGTAGGCCTCGACCGCCCGGTCGAGCGGCAGGGCGCCATCGGAAAGGTTGGAATGGGTGTGAAGATTGCCGCGCCAGAAGCGGCCCTTGAGGGAGAATGGAGCGATATCGGCCATGTCACGAAATCCTGTGCTGCTTATGGCCGATTTTTCCTTAGACGGAAAGCTGCATGCCGAGTTCGACCACGCGGTCGGGCGGAATCCGGTAGAACCCGGTGGCCCGCGATGATTGGTTGGCCAGCATGATGAAAAGGCGCTGCTGCCAGAAGGGCAGGGCCGAACGCATCGAGATCCTGATAGCGCGCCGGCCCAAGAAATAGGAGGCCGTTCTTGGGTCGATATCGAGTCCGGCTGATCGTGCCAGTCTTAACGCCGCCGGTACGTTGTGCGTCTCCATGAAACCGAATTTGGCTTCGATCAGCCAGGCATCGAGCGGCAGGCGGGAGATTTCGTTCCGCTCGGCATTAGGAACCCGCGGCTCGTCTGCCGTGCTCACGTGTATGAAGACAAGCGTGTCGTGCAGCACCCGGTTGTGTTTCAGATTGTGAAGCAGGGCGCTTGGCGCAAAATTCGGATCCGTCAGAAGGAAAATCCCTTCGCCAGGCACGCGCACGGGCGGTTTTCGCTCGAGGCTTTCCAGCAGGCCTTTGAGCTCTACGCTGTCGCGCCGCAGCTTCTGCGCCAGGGCTTCGCGTCCGCGCATCCAGGTCAGCATCAAAGTGATGATAGTGATGCCGATGATCAGAGGCACATAGCCCCCGCTGATGATCTTGTATGCATTGGCCGTGAAGAAAGTCATCTCGATTGCCAATATGAAACCGAATACGACACCGACGACGACGGCCGGCCAGCGCAGCCCCACGCGGAAATAGATGATGGCGAGAAAAGTGTCTATGACCATCGCCGTGTTCACCGCAATGCCATAGGCCGACGCGAGCGCTGAAGAGGAGCGGAAGGTCAGCACCAGGAAGGTCACGCCGATAAAAAGGATCCAGTTGATCTGACTGATATAGACTTGACCATGTTCGGTCTCGCTGGTGTGCGCGATGTTCATCCGCGGCAGGAGCCCCAAATGGATCGCCTGCTGGGCGACGGAGAACGCCCCCGTAATGACGGCTTGGCTGGCGATGACGGTGACGAGCGTCGCCAGAATTACCAGGGGGATCAGCGCGAAGGGAGGCACCATGAGATAGAACGGATTGGCGATTGCCGAAGGGTTCGAGTACATTAGCGCGCCCTGGCCCAAATAATTCAGGATCAGTCCGGGAAATACGACCGATATCCATGCGATTCGTATCGGAGTTTTTCCGAAATGCCCCATGTCGGCGTAGAGTGCTTCTGCCCCCGTGACGGCGAGGAAAACGCCGCCCATGATCACGAGGGCAACGCCTGGATGATGGCTGAGGATGAACAGCCCATGCGCCGGGTTGAAGGCAAGCAAGATTTCCGGATCGTGTACAATGTGCAAAAGGCCCATGGCCGCGATAACGACGAACCATAAAGTGGTCACCGGCGCGAAAAACTTGGCGACGCCGGAGGTTCCTCGAAACTGGACAGCGAAAAGCGTGGCCAGGACCGCGAGCGTGATCGGCACCACATAACCATCGAAAACCGGATTTATCACCTTGAGGCCTTCGATGGCCGACAGCACCGATATGGCCGGCGTGATCATGGCATCACCGAAGAAAAATGCCGCCCCGATGATTCCGAGCAGCAGTGCGAATCCGCCGCGACGTCCCAGCGCATGTTCGACCAGCGTGACGAGCGAAAGGATTCCTCCCTCGCCCTTGTTGTCGGCCCGCATCAGCAGAAACACGTATTTGAAGGTGACGATGACGATGAGCGACCAGATGAGAAGCGACACGACACCCAGGAGGTCGCTGCGCACAATCATGTTCCCTTGCGAGATATGGGAGAGTGCTTCGCGAAGCGCGTAAAGCGGACTCGTGCCGATGTCGCCGAAGACGACGCCAATGCTTCCGAACACCAGCCCCAGCCGCGCCGGCTTTCTTGCGGTTTCTCCCTCTTCGCCGAGATTGATCTCGCGATCCGTCATCGATTGACCTTGGGTTCGTCTACCAGGCGAGCGCTCCTGTCGCCGGTCCTACTGAATGTTGAGCAGACCGCGGCAGTCTGAAGGTAGATTAGATAGCATCAGCGGCTTCGCTGGTTTCGGAGAGGGTTTTTTCTTGGGCGGCGGCTTCTCCGGCGCCCAGGGCTTGTCGGATAACCAATAGGAAAGCTCCTGGCCACAGCCGGTTCCGTCGGCGGGTGCTGGAAGAGGTTGATTCGTGCAGCCGGGATTCTCGCTTGGGCAGCGCATCCGGATGTGAAAATGATAGGTGTGCCCGTAATAAGGTCGCACCTTGGCGAGCCAGGAGCGGTTTCCCGTCGCCCAATCACAGAGCGCTTTCTTGATGGGGGGATGCACGAAAATGCGCGAGACTTCGGGGTAGGAAGCGGCGCGCCTGATCAGGTTCGCATGTGCTTCCGTCCAGACCTTTGGATTGACGTGGGTACGGTCGAGAATCACGGTCGTGGCCTGGATGTCTTCGCGCTCCTTGGGCGTTAGCGTTCGGTTGGGCATGGGCGTCAGCCAGATGTCTGCATCGAGACCGATCTGATGGCTGGCATGGCCTGTGAGCATGGGGCCGCCGCGGGGCTGTGACAAATCCCCAACGAGAAGCCCGTTCCAATTATCCTGCGCCTTGGCTTCCGTGGCTAGCCGCTCGATCAGCGAGACGAGCTTCGGATGCCCCCAAACGCGGTTGCGAGACAGGCGCATGGCCTGCCAGGCAGGCCCATCGACGGGAAGCGCGGTCGCGCCGGCCAAGCATCCTTTTGCGTAGAAACCTATGGAGCGCGCCGCCAGCGGGGCGGGTGTCTTGATTTTGCCGAACAGCTCCTTTGCGGGAGTTCTGTCGCTTGGAGCCGCCGCCAGGACTGGTTGCGCCGACAGGGAGAAACCCGCCAGAGCAAGCAACATGACCATGCCTGCGGTTGCCGTCCTCATCTCAATTAGTCCGCCCGTCGCTGCCCGGCAGCTTTTACCATCGCCATCCCGGGAAAGCGAGGGGGCCGGGAACCGATCACTTTTTTCGAAAGGAATCAAGAGAAACGATCTTTTGATCGTCATTGGAAGGCTTTGGTCCCGAAGCCGAGGGCGGGGGTAGAGCTTCGGGTCCGGGCTGCGGGGGGCTGGCTGCGGGCTCCGCCTTGGCCGCTTGCGCGGCGGTGTCCAGTTTGTCCTCGATCATCTCAAACTGCAGGGCGAACTGGGCTGCCGGATCGAAAAATCCCTTGATGGCGCTGAAGGGAACGACGAGCTTTTCCGGAATGTCGTTGAAGGAAAGTTCGACCTCGAACTCATGCTCGCGCACGCGCAGATTCCAGAACTGGTGCTGCAGAACGATGGTCATTTCCTTTTCGTACTTCTTGTGAAGCCGCTCGGAGATCCGAGCCTCGGGATGGCGGGTATTGAAGGAAACGTAGAAATGGTGATCGCCCGGCAGGCCTGATTGCTCGACCCGGATGAGAGCCGCGCGGACCACACCGCGGAGGGCGTCCTGCGCGAGCAGATCATATCTCATCAGGTCGTCCGTCATGACCTCACCTTTGCGGGCACGGATCATATTACGGTTCTCGCGGGTGGAAAGCCAGTTGAAGAGGAAAGTGCAGGCTTCTGTTGCCAGGTGCCTGCGAACCCCGCCCAGAGCGGCTTAAGCCCTAGGACTTTGATTTCGGCAGTCGCACTGCGTTAAGCAGCGAGACGAACCGGAGCATAGTTGTCGTTGGCAACTATTAAGTTCGGTCCGATAACGGCGGTACCATCCCGGGAAAAAGCACGCTCTTTACACCCTCGTCGATCCTAGTTCACCCCCAGCGGATGATCCCTGGAAGCGCCACCGCTCCTAAACGAATCAAAAAAGGAGCATCTGGTGGAGGTGCCGGGTACTGCCCCCGGGTCCGATAGGTTTATTACAACGGCCATTTATCGCCATAGCCAGCCTTGCGGTTGGCGGAAACAATATAGTACCGGCGGGCTATTTTTGGAAGCGAATTCCGAAAAATCTTTTTACATCATAAGCCTAGCGATAGTGCCGCCCACGCCTTCTTTGTGGGGACAAGTCGGCGCTGGAGGCTGGCGGGCCTTCTGGAATCCTCTATGTTTCGGCCATGCGAGAGTACTTGGAACTGATGCGAAAGGTCCTCGAGGAGGGCATTCCCAAGGAGGACCGGACCGGCACCGGCACGAGGTCGGTTTTCGGCTGTCAGATGCGGTTCGACCTGGCCCAGGGCTTTCCGCTTTTGACCACCAAGCGGCTTCACGTGAAGTCGATCATTCACGAACTCCTCTGGTTCATCCGCGGCGACACCAACATCGGCTATTTGAAAGAGCGTGGCGTGCGCATTTGGGACGAATGGGCCGATGACTCGGGTGATCTCGGCCCCATCTATGGCGCGCAATGGCGTTCGTGGCCAGCGCCCGATGGAAGCACGATCGATCAGCTCGCCCACGTGATTTCCATGCTGCGCCGTAATCCTGATTCGCGGCGGCTGATCGTCACCGCCTGGAACCCGGCTGATGTGGATAAGATGGCGTTGCCGCCCTGCCACTGCCTGTTTCAGTTCTATGTCGGAAAGGGTCGGCTGTCGTGTCAGCTTTACCAGCGCTCTGGTGATGTTTTCCTCGGCGTCCCGTTCAACATTGCCTCTTATGCGCTGCTCACCCACATGGTGGCTCACGTCACGGGTTTCAAACCGGGAGAGTTCATCCACACCTTGGGCGATGCGCATCTTTACGCCAATCACCTCGAGCAGGCGAGGGAGCAGCTTGCGCGTCCGCCGATGGCTTTGCCGCGCCTGATCATCAAGCGCGACGTTGAAGATATCGCCGACTTCCGATTCGAGGATTTCGAGATCGTCGGATATCAAAGCCATCCCCATATCGCCGCGCCTGTCGCGGTGTAATCCTGAGGCCAGCAGGTGAGCCCCTCTTCAAGACCGCGCCTCGTCTTTGTCGTGGCCGCCGCGAGAAACGGCGTTATCGGACGGGAAGGCAAATTGCCCTGGCGGCTCTCCTCCGATTTGAAGTTCTTCAAGACCATCACCATGGGCAAACCCCTTGTCATGGGCCGTAAGACTTGGGAGAGCATGACCAAGCGTCCTTTGCCTGGACGCGACAACATCGTGATTACCCGTCAGCGCGGCTACAAGGCGCCGGGCGCCACCGTTGTTGCCGATCCGGAAGCGGCGCTCTCGAAAGCCGAGATGTTTGCCCGGCGCGCAGGAGCCGACGAGATCGCGGTCATTGGGGGAGGTGAGATATTCTCTCTTCTTCTGCCTCGTGCCGATCGCATCTACTTGACCGAGGTTGACCTCGACGTCACGGGCGATACCTTCATGCCCGAGCTTGATCCGGCGCATTGGCGAGAAGTGGCCCGGGAAAGATTCTCACGCGGGGAAAAAGACGAAGCCGATTTCGTCATCCGCACTCTCGATCGCCGCTACCGCTGACCCCGGCCAATGGCTCGCAGTTTAGTGGACGAACACACCGCCTTCCCCTATATGAGCGCAGGCGCCCATTTGGGCTCACGAGGTAGTAGCGAATGCCATGGCAAAATCAGGGGGGTGGAGGTTGGCCCGGCGGTGGGAGCAAGGGGCCGTGGGGCCAGGGCCCCAATGGTTCCGGCGGCCGCAATCCCAGAACCCCGCCTGATCTCGAAGATCTTATTCAGCGTGTGCAGGACCAGTTCAAATCGGCGCTTCCTGGTGGAAGCGGAGGCCGCATGTCCTGGCTGCTGCCGGTTCTCTTGATTGCCGCAATCTGGCTCTACAATTCGGTCTACGTCGTCAGGCCGGAGCAGCAGGGCGTCGTCTTGAATCTCGGCAAATACTCCCGCTCGACCGGTCCGGGCCTTCACTTCATCCTTTGGCCGGTCGAAACGGTTGAAACCGTGGCGGTCGAGACGGAGAACTTGCTGCAGTTCGGCGACACGGCGCAGGAGAGCCTCACACTCTCGGGCGACCAGAACATCGTCGACATCAAGTTTACCGTGCTGTGGAAAGTGCGGGATCCTGAGGATTATCTCTTCAACGTCAGCTCGCCCGAACAGCTCGTCCGTGTTGTCGCGGAAAGTGCCATGCGTGAAGTGGCCGGCCGCACGCCGGCTGACGAAATCCGCACCCGCGGCCGGCAGGCGGCGCAGCAGCAAGTTCAGCTTCTCATACAGAACACCCTCGACAGTTACGCCTCCGGCATAAGCATCACCGGCGTGCAGCTCGAAAGGGCCGATCCGCCGCCTCAAGTCGTCGACGCGTTCGAGGAGGTGCAGCGCGCCGAGCAGAATCAAAATCGGCTGATCCGCGAAGCGGAGCAATATCGCAATCAACGACTTGGTGCCGCGCGCGGTGAAGCGTCCAAGATTGTCGAAGACGCCAAAGGTTACAAGGCGAGGGTAGTTGCCGAAGCACAGGGCGAATCGCAAAGATTCTTGAGTGTCTACGAGGAATATGCCCGGGCCAAGGACGTGACCCGGCAGAGGTTGATCATCGAGACGGTCGAAGATGTCCTCTCGCAGTCGAACAAGATCATCATAGACAATAAGAACGCGAATGGTGTCGTGCCCTATCTGCCCCTCCCTGAGGTCCAGCAGCGCCGCAGCCAGCCTCCTGCCGGGCAGACGAGCACGGGAACGGGAGCAACGCAGCAATGAAGAGCGTCAAATCCGTCGTCATCATCATCATCGGCGTGCTGTTGTTCCTCGCCTATTCCTCGATCTTCATTGTCGATGAACGCGAGAAGGCCATCGTCGTCCGCTTGGGCGAGATCAAGCGCACCATCACTTCGCCCGGTCTCTATTTCAAGCTGCCCTTCATCGAAGACCGCATCCGAATAGAAGACCGCATAGTGTTCTTCGAAAGTCCCGACAAGACCGTGCAGGTCGTTGACGGCAGGCGCTACCAGGTGGACGCAATCACCATGCTGCGTATCGTCGATGCGCGAAAGTTCCGCGAGACGGTCGATGCTTCGTTGACTCGGGCCCGTGACCGCATCGAGACCCGCCTCGACGCGGCTCTGCGCCAAACTTATGGCCGGCGGACCTTCGACGCGGCGCTCAGCCAGGATCGCGCCGTCATGATGCGCGAGATTAGGGATCAAGTGAAGGCCGAGGCGGTCTCCCTCGGCATCGATGTCGTCGACGTGCGCATCAGGCGCACCGATCTCATGCCCGAGGTGCTGCAGGACACCTATGACCGCATGAGCGCTGAGCGTCTGGCCGAGGCGGCGGAGTTGCGCGCCATCGGCGAATCGCAGAGCATCAAGGTCCGCGCCGAAGCGGACCGCGAGGCCGTGGAACTCGTGTCCAAGGCTCGGCGGGAGTCGGAAATTATCCGCGGCGAAGGCGATGCCGAGCGAAACCGGACTTTCGCTGAAGCCTTCTCCAAGGATCCGGAATTCTTTGCCTTTTATCGCTCGACGCAAGCCTATGCCAAGAGCCTGGGCGGAACGGGAACGACCTTGGTGCTTGATCCAAGTTGGGAGTTTTTCAAGTATTTTGGGCAGGGGACGAAGGCCGCGCCCACGGGGACGGCGGGGTCTCCGCCGGAACCGGCCGTCGGGACGGCCGTCCAGGCTGCGCCATCGACGGTAACAAACCCTCAGCCGGCGCCGCAGCCGGCCCAGTGAGCAGGTAAGAGGGCACCGTCGAGGACGGAGATTGCTCATTAAAAAGTAACGCGATGGGTGTTGCCCGCGTGCTTGAGACCATTAGATTGGGCGATCAAATCAGCCCGGAAGGAGGTCAACGATGAGAACCACTCGCGCCAGGGTCGGCGCCATATCCCTCCTGCCGACCGCTGGACTTGCACTGCTGCTCACCATCATTCTGGCTGTGGCCATGGCGGTGGCCGCCCGTGCTGCCGGGCCGGAATCGGTTGCCAACGCTGCGGCACGGCTCTTGCCAGCCGTCGTCAACATCTCGACGACTCAGAAGATCGAGGGCGCCGGTCAGGTGCCCATGCCGAACTTGCCCGAGAATTCGCCCTTCCGCGAATTCTTCGATGATTTCTTCGAGAAGCAGCAGCGCGAAGGGGATCAGCCCCAGCGCCGCGTCAGCTCGCTTGGCTCAGGCTTTGTCATTGATCCCTCAGGCATCGTTGTCACCAACAACCACGTCATTGAGGGTGCCGAGGAGATTGAAGCCAAGTTCCACGACGGCAGCACTCTCAAAGCCACGATTCTGGGCAAGGACACCAAAACCGACTTGGCTGTGTTGAAGGTCGAACCTCCGAAGCCATTGCCTTACGTATCCTTCGGCAATTCCGATGTTCTGCGGGTCGGCGACTGGGTCATGGCCATCGGCAATCCCTTCGGACTTGGGGGTTCGCTGACCTTGGGGATCGTCTCGGCCCGAAACCGCGACATCAACTCCGGTCCATATGACGACTTCATCCAGACCGACGCTGCTATCAATCGCGGCAATTCCGGCGGTCCGCTGTTCAACATGGACGGCGAAGTCGTCGGCATCAACACGGCCATCATTTCGCCGAGTGGCGGCTCGATCGGTATCGGTTTTTCGGTTCCCTCGAACACGGCCAAGGGGGTCATCGAGCAGCTTCGCCAGTATGGCGAAACGCGACGCGGCTGGTTGGGTGTGAAAATTCAAACGATCACGCCCGAAATAGCTGAGAGCCTGAACTTGAGTTCATCCGAGGGCGCGCTGGTATCGGACGTCGTGCCGACAGGGCCGGCGGAAAAGGCGGGGATCAAGGCAGGGGACGTGATTCTGTCGTTTGACGGCAAGCCGATCCGCGAAATGCGCGATCTCCCGCGCCTTGTCGCCGATACGCCGGTGGAGAAAACCGTCGAAGTTCTCGTTGCGAGATCGGGTGGAAAACAGAACGTGAAGGTCAGGCTTGGGCGGCTCGAGGAAGGCGAGAAGCTGACCGAAGCGGCAACCACGCCGGAGCCCGGCACCGGGACCGAGCCCAAGAGCGTCGATGTTCTCGGCATGAAAATCGCTGCTCTCAATGACGAACTGCGCAAGAAATACAACATCGGACCGCAAGTCCAGGGCGTGGTGGTTCTTTCCGTCGACGAGAACAGTTCCGCCTTCGAAAAGCGCATCGAGGCAGGCGATGTCATCACCGAGGCCGACCAGCGGCCAGCCTCGAGCCCGGACGAAATCCGCGAGCGGGTGAAGGAAATCGAGGAGCGCGGCAAGGACTCGATCCTTCTGCTCGTCTCGAAGTCATCCCAGCAGGGAGAACCGCGCTTCATCGGACTGAAATTGAAGAAGGGCTGATTGACCCTTCTTCAGTCGCATGATGGCTCATCTAGGCGACGAACTCGTTTTTCCTGTATCCCTGAAGATATAGGAGGGCCGTGAGATCGCCATGGTCGATCTGCACGTCGGCCGACTCCCGCAATATGGGCTTGGCGTGAAAGGCAACCCCCAGACCCGCTGCCGTGATCATCTCCCGGTCATTTGCGCCGTCGCCGACGGCGAGCGTTTCATGGTCGTGAAGTCCGAGCCTCCCTTTGATGTCTTTCAGAGCCTCGGCTTTGGCGTGACGGCCGAGAATCGGCTCGCCCGCTCGCCCGGACAAGACTCCGTTTTCAGCAATTAGCTCATTGGCGCGATGCTCGTCGAAGCCGAGCACCGCCGCCACATGGCTGGTGAATGGCACAAAGCCGCCGGAGACGAGCATGGTGAAGGCACCATGTGCCTTCATCGTTTGGACGAGCGTGCGTCCTCCTGAGGTGAAGCGGGTGGCCTTGACGAGCTGGTGTACGTGCGTGATCGGCAACCGGGCCAGAAGAGCAAGCCTCTCCCGCAACGCAGCCTCGAAATCGAGTTCCCCTCTCATAGCCCGCTCGGTGATCGCAGCAACGCGTTCCCCGACCCCTGCGACGGCCGCAAGCTCGTCGATGCTTTCCTGGTCGATCATGGTCGAGTCCATGTCCGCGACGAGAAGCCGCTTTCGTCTACCCTCGGCAGGCAGCACCGCAATGTCGATAGGCTGACCGGCCATTGCGTCCTTGAGCCTTTTCGCGAAAACCACGGGCTCCGCACGCGGTAGGAGCTCGCAAGCCTCATCCGGGGAAAGCCATCGAAACTCTGAGAATTCCGATCTTTGCCATGCCGCGTCCTCAATCCCGGCCAAGCCCCGGCTGCCGGGACTTGCAATGAGTACGACAATTTTGTCCATCATGGCTTTATGAAGAACGGCGACGGCAAGCAGCCGGTAGTGTTTATCGCAGGGCCGACCGCGAGCGGCAAGTCGGCCATCGCAGCCGAACTCGCACGAAGAGGAAATGGCATCATCGTCAATGCCGATGCTCTTCAGGTGTATCGGGAGCTCAGCATTCTCTCCGCGCGTCCCACGCCCGAAGAGGAACGTGCAATTCCTCACCGGCTCTATGGATTCGTACCCGCGGCCGAGGCCTATTCGGTTGGACTGTGGCTCACCGCAGCCCAGGCTGCCATTGAGGAGGCTTGGCTGAAGGGGCGTATACCGATCGTGACTGGCGGCACAGGCCTCTATTTCAAGGCGCTGGAGCAGGGCATCGTGCAGCTGCCGCCGATTCCCGTGGCTATCCGCCGGCACTGGCGGGAGAGGTTGAAGCGCGAAGGGGCAGCATGCCTCCATGCGGAGCTGGCGGCCATGGACGCTTCGGAGGCGGATCGACTGAATATGTCTGATGCGCAAAGGGTCGTGCGCGCCCTTGAGGTCCTTTCTGCGACCGGCAAGTCTCTCGCGGCCTGGCAACGGGATGCCCAGGGTGCCTCTTTCCTCAAGCACAGCCGAATTCTCAGGCTCTTCATTTCGCCGCCCCGGCAGCAGCTCTACCGCCAGATCGACGAGCGCTTCGATCGCATGGTGGCCGCGGGTGCCCTGTCCGAAGTGGAGTCACTCCGGGGAATGAAGCTCGATCCCGCTTTGCCGGCGATGAAGGCCATTGGCATTGGAGAATTCGGGCGAGCTCTATCGGGTGAGATCAGCCTCGCGGAAGCGTGCGTCATTGCAAAGAGGCGTACGCGGCGTTATGCAAAACGTCAGCTGACCTGGGCACGCAGCAACATGATTGCGTGGAATTGGTTGTCGGAGAAATTTATGGAATGTTCTATAGGTCAATTTGTTAATTTTATTAGCATAAGGGGTTGACCGGCGGAGGTCTGCCCACTAGGTTCCGCCGGCTTCGCAAGGAAGATTGAATGATGTCGCAGGAAATGAGCGGTGCAGAAATAATTCTGAAAGCCTTGGCCGATCAAGGCGTTGAACATATTTTCGGTTATCCAGGAGGCGCCGTCCTGCCGATTTATGATGAGATTTTTCAGCAGGACAAGGTGAAGCACATCCTGGTCCGGCACGAGCAGGGCGCGGCTCATGCCGCCGAGGGCTATGCGCGCTCGACCGGTAAATGCGGCGTTCTGCTGGTAACCTCGGGACCTGGCGCCACCAACGCGGTCACCGGCCTGACCGATGCGCTGATGGATTCCATACCGATCCTGTGCATCACAGGGCAGGTGCCCACACATCTTGTGGGGAGCGACGCTTTTCAAGAATGCGACACGGTGGGGATCACCCGCCCGTGCACCAAGCACAATTACCTCGTCAAGGATGCGAACGATCTTGCCCGTGTCATGCACGAGGCATTCTACGTCGCGACCCACGGACGTCCGGGTCCGGTGGTTGTCGACATCCCAAAGGACGTCCAGTTTGCCAAGGGCAAATACATCGGACCTGCCAACATTCAGCACAAGACTTACCGGCCGAGAGTGAAAGGTGACCTCGCTACGATCCGTGAGGCCGTCGAACTCATGGCCCAGGCCAAGCGGCCGATTTTTTATACGGGTGGCGGCGTCATCAATTCCGGTCGCAAGGCCTCCAATCTGCTCAGGGAGCTTGTCAGGTTAACAGGCTTTCCCATCACCTCTACGCTCATGGGGCTCGGCGCCTATCCGGCTTCGGATCGGCAGTGGCTTGGAATGCTCGGCATGCATGGAACTTACGAGGCCAATCTCGCCATGCACGAATGCGACGTCATGATCAACATCGGTGCCCGCTTCGACGATCGCATCACCGGCAGGATCGATCAGTTTTCTCCGCATTCGCGCCGCATCCACGTTGATATCGATCCCGCCTCCATCAACAAGACGGTACGTGTCGACATACCGATCATCGGAGATTGCGGGCATGTCATCGAGGATATGATCGCCATTTGGAAGGACCGCCAGCCCGCACTCGACAAGGCTGCGCTGGAAGCCTGGTGGGGCCGCATCAGAAAATGGCAGGCCCGCGATTGCCTGCGCTACCGCAAGAACAAAGACATCATCATGCCGCAGTATGCGATCGAGCGTCTCTATGCGCTGACCAAGGACAGAAATACTTACATCACCACTGAAGTTGGCCAGCATCAAATGTGGGCCGCGCAATTCTACAGGTTTGAGGAGCCGAACCGCTGGATGACCTCCGGTGGATTGGGCACCATGGGATATGGGCTGCCCGCGAGCGTCGGCGTTCAGGTAGCCCACCCCGATGCTCTGGTCATCGATATCGCAGGAGATGCGTCCGTTTTGATGACCATGCAGGAGATGTCGACGGCGGTTCAACACCGCTTGCCGATCAAGATTTTCATTCTCAACAACCAATACATGGGCATGGTTCGCCAGTGGCAGCAGCTCCTCCACGGCAACCGTCTGTCCGAAAGTTACATGGACTCGCTGCCCGATTTCGTGAAACTTGCCGAGGCCTACGGTTGCGTCGGCATCAAGTGCGAGAAGCCTTCCGAGCTCGATGATGCCATCAAGAAGATGATTTCGGTCGACCGGCCCGTGATTTTCGACTGCCGAGTGGCCAGTCTCGCCAATTGTTTCCCGATGATCCCTTCAGGCAAGGCACATCATGAGATGCTGCTCGGAGACGACGTCCCCGATGAAGAGATCGAGCAGTCCGTAAGCGCCGAAGGACGCGTGCTGGTGTAGCCATGGACGCAACCGCCAAACAGGGATCGGGCACGGCCCCTCAGCAGCCCGCATCCGCCTACTTTATGGAGTCCCGCAAGCAGGCGCCCGAGACCCATATCCTCTGCGTCCTTGTGGACAATGAGCCGGGTGTCCTCGCCCGTGTCATCGGCCTGTTCGCAGGCCGGGGCTACAATATCGAGTCACTGACCGTCTCCGAGACCTCTCATGAGAAGCATGTGTCGCGGATCACCATCGTGACCACGGGCACGCCCAATGTTCTCGAGCAGATCCGCGCTCAGCTCGAACGTCTGGTACCCGTTCATTCCGTGGCCGATCTTACGGTCATCGGCAATTCCGTGGAAAGGGAGCTGGCACTCGTCAAAGTGACAGGCAAAGGCGAGAAGCGTGTCGAAGCGCTGCGTTTAGCCGAAGCCTTCCGGGCCCGTGTCATCGATGCGACGACCGAATCCTTCATTTTCGAGCTGACGGGCAAGGTCGACAAGATCGAGCAGTTCATTCAGCTCATGATCCCCGTCGGACTGGTCGAAGTCTCGAGAACAGGAATCGCAGCCATCAGCCGCGGCCCCGAGGCGATGAAATTGTGACTGCCCCGCCCCAGCGGGGCTGGCGTCTGCCGAATTACTGACCGAGGAAAGTCTCAAGCGCGACAATGGCCTGCGCCGCTTCTGGCGCGCCAGCCTTCTCCGCTTTCCGGTACCATTCGAGCGCCTTGGCAGGATCGCCGCGCAAGCCTTGCACCCTCATGGAACCGAGCACCACGGGATCGTAGGTCCGGGCGATCGATCGTGCCGCCCGCAAATTCCCCAGGTCGAATGCCCGGTCATAGAAGCTGCGCGCAGCGACGACGTCTCCCAGTTCCATGAGCGCATCACCGCGGGCGATGAGGGGGCGGGAGGGGTCGTTTATGCCGATCGCCATTGCCGGCTCCTCGGCCGCTTCTTCGACCGCGGCAAGCTCGATGTCCTGTGTCGGCGGCTCGGCCAGAGGTACCTCCTTGGAACTTGCCACCTCGGTTGGAATTTCTCGCAGGTGAACCGCCTGCATCACGGCCGAAGAGGCGGGCTCGACCACGACTTTCGCCGGCACAATCTTGACCACAAGCTCTTGTGGCGGCGTGGCCAAATCGCCGGACTTGCGGTCGAGAGCCTCGACCATCAGCTGCAGCTTGCCGTTGACCTCGGCGGGGACACGAAGCGCTGC
>Ga0075431_100003812_pt1 | contig 14658 bp, 11 predicted proteins | sample RhiMetdeltSRZDD5_FD_75297 | JGI IMG/M metagenome (GOLD analysis project Ga0075431, IMG submission 75297) | Populus rhizosphere microbial communities from Tennessee, USA - Rhizosphere MetaG P. deltoides SRZDD5 | ecosystem: Host-associated > Plants > Roots > Rhizosphere > Soil | place: USA... | reverse complement strand
TCGATGCGGCCCGCGGCGTGGCCCGCCGTGCCATTGTGCGACACCATGTTGTGCCTGCCGCCGGAGGGCAGCAGGATCTGCCCGGCGATGTTGCCGAGACCGGAGAACGCGCCGGTGCGCCGCTCGAGATCGACCGCGAGCATGGCGACGGCCGCGCCGCGCGTCGGCTTGAGCGCCGCGTGGACGTCGCTGATCAGCATGCGGGGCGTCTGTTCGTGCCCGGTCGCGAATACGCGGATCGCCGCCGTCGCGGCGTCGTGTGCGTAAAGGCCGTGGCCGAGGCCGTCCGCAAGGAAAATCGAAAGTCGGCCGTTGCGCTGGCGCCAGCCCCAGTCGTCGCCGCACACGACCTCGCCCGTTTTCGACACATGTACCGCCCCCACCTCGAACCGTGACTGCCCGGTGTCGACAGGTGGACGCTCGCGCCAGATTCGCGCGGCGATCGCGGTGCCGGAGGTGTGCGTGTAGATGTCGAGCTGATCGGCCTGACGCTGAATCGCCCCCAGCCCGTGACCGAGCGTGCCGGTCGTCGAATACCCGTCGCGGCGGGCCGCCGCGATTTCGGGCATGCCCGGTCCCTTGTCGAGCGAGAGGATCTCGATCCCGCCGGGCTCGCCATCGGCGGTCGTCACGGGACTGACGAGCAGCTCGCCGCCACGCGCATGTTTGGCGAGGTTCGTGCCGAGCTCGGAGGCGATGAGGGCTGCCTGCCCGGCGCGCTCCTCAGAGAACTCGAGACGGGACGCGAGCCACAGGACGAGCCGGCGCCCTTCGGCGACCTGCGAGGGCTCGGTGACCGGCCGCGCCGCCGTGACGTTCATCGCCAACGGGTGATGGTGACCCGTGTCCCTTTCCCGGGCGTCGACTGAATGGTGAAGTCGTTGGACAGCCGCCGCGCGCCGCTGAGGCCGAGGCCCAGCCCGCCGCCGGTCGTGTAGCCGTCCTTCATGGCGAGCTCGACGTCGGGGATGCCCGGACCGTCGTCCTCGAACGTGAGCCGGATGCCGCGGCGCCCGAAGGCCTCGACGGCATCGATCGTGACCCGGCCGCCGCCGCCGTACTGCACCGCGTTCCGGGCGAGCTCGCTCGCGGCGGTCACGATCTTCGTCTGATCGACGAGATTGAACCCCAGCTCCACCGCGCGCTGCCGGACCGCCTGGCGAATGGTCACGACCTCCTCAGCGGTCTGTATGGTGCGCTGGTCGGTGAGCAGGACGGTCATTCGGAGAGCCGTCCCCTGATCCGCTCACGCAGCAGGTCCATTCCGCGCTCGACGTTCAGGGCCGTGCGCACGCCGGTGAGGGAGAGTCCGAGTTCGACCAGGGTGATCGCGACGGCGGGACGCATGCCGACGACCACGGTCTCGGCGTCGAGCACCCGCGACATCGCGGCGATGTCGGCGAGCATGCGGCCGATGAACGAATCGACGATCTCGAGCGCCGAGATATCGATCAGCACGCCCTTGGCGCGCGTGTCGACGATCCGCCCGGTCAGGTCGTCCTGCAGCGTCATCGCCAGCCGGTCGTGCATGTCGACCTGGATGGTTACGAGCAGGTACTCGCCCATCTTGAGGATCGGGATTCGCTCCACGATCAGTCCCAGGCCCGGTCGTCGGTGCGGTTCTGCGCCTCGCCCTCGGGACGCTTTTTCGGCGCGCCGACCTTGGTCACGCCGAGGCCCAGCCGCTTCAGGGCAATCGAGAAGGCGTCGGCCAGGGTGGCCTTGGTGATCACCGAGCCGAGGTCGACGCCGAGGTGGACGATGGTCTGGGCGATCTGCGGCCGGATCCCGCTGATGATGCAGTCGGCGCCCATCAGGCGCGCCGCCGCCACGGTCTTGAGCAGGTGCTGCGCCGTCAGCGTGTCGACGGTCGGCACGCCGGTGATGTCGATGATCGCGATCGACGCGCCGGTCTCGACGATGCGCTGCAGCAGGTTCTCCATCACCACCTGCGTCCGCGCGCTGTCGAGCGTGCCGATGACGGGCAGCGCGAGCACGCCTTCCCAGAGCGTCACGACCGGCGTCGACAACTCCATCAGTTCCTGCTGCTGCCGGATGATCAGCTGTTCGCGGCCCCGTTGGTAGACCTCGGTCGTGAACAGCCCGAGCTTGTCGAGCAGCTGGTTGGTGTCGAAGATCAACGCGCTCCCGGCTTTCGGATCCTTCGGCAGCTGATCCTGCAGGCCCTCGAACAGCGCCTCCTTGAGCGAAAAGACGAACGTCGCCGTCTCGGACGGGGAGAACCCCTGCTGAGCACGGTTCACCGACAGCTCTTCGAGCATCTGGCGGGTGTTCGTCCACGCCGGGGAGTAGATGTCGGCGCTGGCTGACGAGGTCGACTGGCGGAACAGGGACAGGAAACGCCGCGACTGGTCCGAGAGTTCCACCTTGCTGATCCGATCCGATCGGTAGCTGGCCGCCGCGAGCTGGCGGTCGACCCAGCGCTGGAGAATCTCCGCCTCGTTCTTCGTGACGAGGTCGTGCAGCACGTTTTGTTCGCTCATCGAACTCCTTCTCCGCAGCCGCGTGAACCGTTGATTATAGCGGGATCCGAGGCGCCGACACGCCGTGCGTCTCGTCCTTCCGCGCCGCAGCCAGGACCACCGGCGCGAGCGTCGCCCGCGAGAGGTCCTGCTTGGACACGATGGCGAACGCGGCCGCGAGGCGCGTCCTCTCTTCTCCCTGAAGAGCGTGCGACGTGACGATCACGATCGGCAGGTCGCGAGTGGCCGATGCGCCGTGCAGCGTCGAGAGCACCTGCCATCCGTCGGTGCCCGGCATCACCAGGTCCAGTACCACGACGTCGGGATGTTCCTCCGTCGCACGCTTGATGCCTTCGTCACCACCGGCCGCTTCAATCAGGTCGAAGGCTGGCGCCGGCAGGCACTGGCGGACCAGGTACCGCGCGACTTCGTCATCATCTATTGACAGGACCTTGATCGGCCGGACCGTTCGACCCTGAAAACGCGTCAGCGTCTCGAGCAGTGCCCGTCGATCGACAGGCTTGGACAGGTATGCGTCGGCGCCAAGGCTCATGGCCTTGTTCGCGTCGTCAGCGGAGCTGATCACGACGATCGGTGTCTCGTTGGTGCGGGGATGCCGCCGCAGACGTACGAGCAGGTCCCACGCGTTCTCCGGCCCCAGCACCGCGTCAAGGATGATCGCAGCTGGCTGTACCGTCTGCAGCGCCGCCTCGGCCGCGTGGACGGTGTAGGCGGGATAGATTTGATACGCCGACGAGCGTAGAACCTTCTCGTAGAAATACTGAGCGTCGGGCGCGTCCTCGACGACGAGCAGCGGGAGCTTCCCTGGCTCCGGCTCCCACGCGAATTCCTCGCCGCCCTCCCCGCGGAAGGACGTGTAGCGCCGCGGTACGCGCAGCATGAACGTCGAGCCGACGGCGAACTCGCTCGCGACGCCAAGCGTGCCGCCGAGAAGCTCCGCGAGGCGGCGGGACAGGGGGAGTCCCAAGCCAGTGCCGCGGACGTGCGCCTGCAGCCGGTGCTCGACCTGCGTGAATTCTTCGAAGATTCTCGACTGATCTTCTTCCGCGATTCCGATTCCCGTGTCGGCGACCCGGAACACGATCAGGTCGGGCGCTTCCTCGACGGCGGACACGCGCACTTCGCCGCGCTCGGTGAACTTCAGTGCGTTCGAGATCAGATTCCTGAGGATCTGTGAGACCTTGCCTTCGTCCGAGTACACCGGGCGCAGCGCCGCCGCGTCCTCGAACACCAGCGAGACCGACTGGTTCATCAGCAGCGGACGGAGCATGCCTCGCAGCGCGCCGAACAGGTTCTCGACCTCGAACTCGGCCGGCCGGACGACGGTCTTGCCGGCCTCCACCTTGGCGAGATCGAGCAGGTCGTTGACCAGCTCGGATAGTTGTTCCGCGGCCTTGCGGATGTAGATGGCCTCGGGCTCCGCCTCGCGCCCCGCGCGCTGGCGATCCTCGATCATCAGGTTCGACAGGCCGAGGATCGAGTTCACCGGCGTGCGGAACTCGTGCGTCATGTTCGAGAGGAATCTCGACTTGAGCTCGTCGGCGCGGCGCAGGTGATCCGCCTTCTCATCGAGTTCCGCATAGAGCGCGACGACCCCGCGATTGGTGTCTTCGAGCTCGCGGTTGAGATGCACGAGCTCCTGCTGCTTCCGCTGCAGATCATCGAGGGCGCGCAGCAGCGCCTGGTTCTGATGCTGGATTTCCTCGATCAGCCCGGTGGGGCGCGTGCGCGCGATCGCGTCAGAGATCTGTCGCGCGCGATCGAGCGTGATCACTTCGTGACGTGGCGCGAGGAACTTCTGGAGCGTGACCGTGGTGCCTTGTGGCGACGTCTGGATGCTGAAGTCGTCCATCAGCCGGCGGGCGCCGACGATGCCGAGACCCATGCCCGTCCCCGACTGGTACTTCCCCGACAGCACGTCATCGAGCTGCGCGATGCCCGGACCCTGATCGCTGACACGGACAATCAGCCGCTGCGGCTTCGCCTCTTCGTCGACGGCGAAGGCCACACTGCCGCCGCTCGCATACCTGAAGGCGTTGCGAACGATCTCCGACACGGCGGTGGCGACACGGGTCTGCTCGGACGAGTCGAACCCGAGCATCTGCCCGAGCTGAGCCGCACGCGTGCGGGCGGTTACGACATCTTGGTCGTGCTGAAGTGCCAGAGACAGCAGGTGTCGCATCTGGGTGCGAAGGGGACTGGGTACTGTACTTGGCGTACACGAAGGCTGTCCACCTCGGCCGGTGTCCACGCGGCGAAGGCGTCGATTCGGCGAAAAACCAGCAGGGTTCGCCGGAGTCCCGCGTCGAGTCAACGGTCCGGTCCTTGCAGCGTGACAGCTGAGTATCCGTGTCGTGTCCTTGCCCAAGTCCTCGAGGGAATCCTCTCAGCCGAACGGTTTCAGCCTCGCGAAGGTCGCACTCCGCACGCCACAGGATGTCGTGACGCTCAGCCGGCGCATACGTGCGGCCGGCGAGGAGTTTGGTCTGGGGGCGCGGACCGTGCGCAATCTGTCGGCCGCCACCTACGAGACGGCGATGCTTCTCCTGAGCGTGCGGATGACGGATGCGGAGGTTCGGCTGGCCGACGGCCCCTCGCTGCAGGTCGTGCTGCGGGTGCCGCATGCCGACTCGCCCCTGCCGGCCCTGCACGCGCGCCTGGCGGAAGCGGTCGCGCCGCTCGGCAGCATGGTCGACGAGGTGGAGATCAGCGAGAACGGCACTGAGTTGTCGGTCTGCCTGCGCGTCCTCCTCTCTTCTGTGGGCGCCGCGCGGGGGATGGGTCCACTGACGACGCCGGAGACGGGCGGCGACCATCCGGAACCAGACGATGAGCCCGATGTCCTCCGCCAGGAGCATAGTCAGCTCACCCGCGCTTTTCGCGAGCTGCAGTTGGAGCTCCAGGAAACCAACCGCGGCGTCGTCGCGCTTCACGCGGAGCTCGAGGCCAACGCGGACAAGCTGCGCCAGGCGGAGGATCGACTGCGGCTGCTGCTCGACAGCGTGCAGGACTACGCCATCTGCATGCTCACGCCTCAGGGAGAGATCGCGAGCTGGAATTCAGGAGCCGAGCGGCTGTTCGCCTACTCGGCGGACGAAATCATCGGCCGTCACTTCTCCTGCTTCTACGTGGCCGCGGAGCGCGATCTGGAAGTTCCCGCCGAGCACCTCCGCATTGCCCAGCAGCGGGGCAAGCATGCCGGCGAATGTCTGCGCGTTCGGAAGGGCGGTGGGGCATTCGACGCGCACGTGGTCGTGACGCCCGTGCGCCGCGGGCGGGAGCGCGAGCCGCAGGGGTTTTCGCTGGTTGTCCGTGATATCACCGAGCGCAAGCGGCTCGAGAGAGATTTGCGCCAGCGGGCGGAAGAGCTCTCGGCTGCCAATCGTGCGAAGGAGGATTTCCTCGCCACGCTCTCGCACGAGCTGCGGACGCCGCTCAATGCGATGCTCGGCTGGACGCGCCTGCTGCGGATGGGGAAGCTCGATACGGCCGGGAGGACACGAGCGCTGGAGACCATCGAGCGCAACGCGCACATCCAGGAGCAGTTGATCGCCGACATTCTCGACGTGTCGAGGATCGTCACCGGCAAGCTCCGGCTCGAGCTCAGGCCGATCGAGCTGGCGCCGGTGATCGAGGCGGCGCTCGACGCCGTTCGCCCGGCAGCGGCCGCCAAGGGGATCCACCTCGAGGCTGACATGGACTACAAGGGAACCGTCCTGGGTGATCCCGATCGCCTGCAGCAGGTTGTCTGGAATCTCGTATCGAACGCGATCAAGTTCACCCCTGCCGGTGGCCGCGTCGGTGTAAGCCTGTCTCGTGGGGGCCCGAGCGCCGTGATCAAAGTCTCGGATACCGGTGAAGGCATCGCCTCCGAACTGCTGCCATTCATCTTCGATCGGTTCACGCAAGGAGACGTATCGGTCACCCGTCCGCACGGCGGCCTGGGGCTCGGCCTCTCGATCGTCCGGCACATCGTCGAGTCACATGGCGGCAAGGTAGTGGCGCAGAGTGAAGGACACGGCCGCGGCGCGGTGTTCGCGGTGCACCTGCCGGTTCGCGCGCTTCAGCTGACAACCGTCCATGAAGACACTCACGTCCAGCCGCTCAACGGTCTCAAGGTGCTCGTCGTGGACGACGACTCGGATGCTCGGGAATCGGTCTCGCTCGCGCTGGCACAGTGGGGGGCACGAACGGCCGCGGTCGGCTCAGCGCGCGAGGCCTTTCAGATGCTCGGCGATTTCAAGCCTGACGTTCTCGTCAGCGACATCGACATGCCGGACGAAGACGGCTGCTCGTTCATCCGCCGGGTACGCTCGCTCAGTCAGCACGGCCTGGCCGCCGTTCCTGCGGTTGCGTTGACCGGCTACGCGCAGCCCGAGGATCAGCAGCGCGCGTTGATGGCCGGATTCCAGAAATTCGTGCCGAAGCCCGTACATGTCGACGAACTGGCGTCGGTGGTGAAGACTCTCGCCGATCGACGAATCGTCTAGGCCTTTTCGGCTGCGGCGCGCGCTTTCTTCTCACGCTCGCGCGATTCCTTCACGTCCTTTGCGGCCCGCTCCGCGCGTGCCCGCGCCGCGACGCGGGCTTCCTCCGCCGCTTCGGCTTCGCGGGTTGCCGTGTCCAGAGCGGCCTGCGCTTCGCGGAGTGTTTCCTTCGCAATTTCGACGCGCTGCTGTGCCTTCTCCGCTTCGCGGGCGGCACGCGCCGACTCGAACTCTTCGCGCCGCGCCGCCTGTTCGGACAGCCGCGCATCGCGTGTGGCGATGGTCAGCGCCTCACGCGCGGCGGCCTGGCGTTCTCGATCCTGCGTACGCGCCGCGGCCGATGCCTTGCCGGGCCCGGCAGCGGCCGTCCGGTCGGCGATCTTCACCGGCTGCGCGGGCCTGACCGTGCCGCCCGGCAGCGCACCGGCAAGCATCTCGAACCCGCGGGGCTGCAGTTGCCGGGTGAGCCGGCCCGGCGGTTCGTCGGCGGGCAGGCCGCGAAGTGTCGTCGCGACAGCTTGCCTCGTCGCCTCGGTCACCGGTTGTCCGTCGTCGGCGAGGACGCTGAGCGTGGCCTTGAGCGCAGCTTCGACCGCGTCCTCATGGGCACGGCTCGCGCCGCGGAGGTCAGCCCGCTTCCCGCCGAGCGTCGCGTCGTGGGTCGCGCGGAGATCCTGTGCCCGCGCAATCAGGTCGTCGTAGACGTCACGCCGCTGCCAGTAGAGCTGATTGACCGCCCACGCCGGAAGGTTTGGCTTCTGGAGGGATCGGATCTCGGTCGCGTCAGCCCCGGACTCCTTCGCCAGCGCGTTCCGCGCGCTGACGAACTCGCTGAGAGGCAATTGATAGAGTCGATCGAGCGGCGAATCGGACTTCTGGGCGCGCCCCATCGCGAGCGTCAATCAGTGGGCGGTCGTGCTGGTGCGGATTGGTTCGAGCGTCCAGCGAAGCCGGGGAACCGCGTTTCCCGTCGAAGGCTCGCGGCAGATCTCGTACGCGACCGAGAAGGGCCGTCGATCGCGTGGCCGCACCTGGGCTTCCCGCTGGGAAACGTGTCCGTCGAGCGCCCGGGCGATGTCGCCGAAGACCTGGTGGCGTTCACCGGCAAAGAACGCCGGAAGGCTCCGCCCGAGCGCCCCGCGTGCGGAGAGGTTCAGCAGCCGGTGACCGGGGCCGCTGATTTCGAGCATCACCCCGCGGTCGTCGGTCACGATCCAGGCTTCCGTCTCGGTGACCGGGAACTGTCCAGGTTCGAGGAAGCGGCGGATGATCTGCACGAGGCGATCGGCAGGCACCGGCTCGATCAGATACGCATCGGCTCCGCTGGCCAGGCCATCCTGCCGACCCTGCGCGGTTGCATAAGTCGACGTGATCATCACGATCGGCAGGCCCGGGCGTACGGCCTTGATCTGTTCGCAGACCTGGAACCCGTCGCCGTCGGGGAGGCGCAAATCGAGCAGCACGAGGCGCAGGCGTTCGTTTGCGGCGCTGCTGACCGCGTCGGCAGCGGTGACCGCCTCCAGCACCTGGAATCCGGCTCGCTCGAGAATACGACTCTTCAAGAAGCGCGACGGTGAGTCGTCTTCGACATTCAGGATGACAGCCATGTGGGATTTATCCTGTGGATGAACACTGAATTATACCGGATTGTCCGAGCGCGGCCCGGAGGCGGCCGCCGCCAGCGCAGGCTCTTCCACACGCGCCGGCAGCCGCACGGTGATGGTGGCTCCGTCACCCTTGCCAGGGCTGGCCGCCGTGACGGTGCCACCATGCGCTTCGACCAGGTGCCGGACGAGCGACAGGCCGAGTCCGAGGCCGCCGTGCCGCCGTGTGGTGCTGCTGTCACCCTGACGGAACCGATCGAAGACGTAGGGCAGGAACGCCGACTCGATTCCTTCACCGGTATCGGTGACCTCGAGCTCGACACGTAAGTCCTTGAGCGCCACGCGCACCGTGATCGAGCCCCCCTCGGGAGTGAACTTCGTGGCGTTCGAAAGAAGATTCCAGATCACCTGCCGGAGACGATGCGCATCGCCGGTGATGCGCGCCTGCGGCGCCAGCTCCAGCTGAACCGTCTGGCGTTTCCCGAGCACCGCGGGCGTGAAGGATTCCGCCGTCGTCCGCACGATCTCGGAAAGCTCGACCGGTTCCGCATTGAGCGCCATCCGGCCGGTGACGATGCGCGACAGATCGAGGACGTCGTCAACCAGCCTGGACTGCGCCTGCGCGTTGCGATGGATGGCTGCGAGCGCCTGCTTGCGCTGCATCTCGGTGAGCTCCCGCCGCGCCAGCATATGAGCCCAGCCCATCACCGCGTTCAGCGGCGTGCGCAGCTCGTGAGACAGCGTCGCCAGGAAGTCGTCCTTCAGCCGGTTCGCGCGCTCCGCGTCGGCGCGCGCGATGCGCTCGTTCTCGAGCAGCTGCAGGCGATCTTCGGCCTGGCGCCGGAACGACTCCTCGGCCCGGCGCTGCGGCGTCGCATCGCGGAACACGAGCACCGCCCCGATCATGCGGTCGTATTGATCTCTGATCGGCGCGCCGCTGTCGGCAACCGGCAGTTCCGTACCGTTCCGCCGAACCAGCAGTGTATGGTTCGGCAGCCCGACGACAATGCGCTCGCGGAGCGCGCGCTCGGCCGGATTGGGTGCCGGTTCGCGCGTCTCTTCGCGAACGACGTTGAAGACTTCGCTCACCGGCTGTGCCCGCGCCTCGCGAGCCGTCCAACCCGTGAGGTGCTCGGCAACGGCGTTGAGGAACCTGACCCGGCCGTTCTGATCGGTGACGATCACCCCGTCCCCGATGCTGGCGACGGTCGCCTCGAGCGTGAGCCGGGACTGGCGGCCGCGTGCCGCGAGCGCGCTGATCGTGGTTGCGGTCAGCGCGAACACCAGCAGCTCGTAGGTCTCGCGCAGCGACGGCACCTCGAAGTGCGCGACCGGCGGCATGATGTAGTAGTTGACCAGCCCGATGGAGACGATCGCGCAGATGAGCCCGGCCGCGAGCCCGCCGCGAAGCGCCGTCACGAGCACGCCGATCATCGGCAGCACGAACGGGCGTTCCTGCAGGTGGAAGGTCATGGTCAGTCCGAAGGCGAGGACTGCCACCGCAACGGCCATCACCGCATGGATCCACCACGGCGCCCACAGGGAGCGGCTGAGCACTGGCGGATTGTAGCTGACGTCCATGGCCCGCCGGTGCCCGCAAGGTCGAGCTCGACGCGTGCGCGATGTATAAACTTGTGTGCCCGAATTCCACGCCGAGCCCTACGTCTACCTCGCGGGCCTCTCGCACAAGTCCGCCCTGATCGCCTGGGGGGCGTTCTACTTCCGGACCCGATCGGGCGGCACCGCGAAGCTGGTGGACGACGACGACCTGCAGTGGGTGCATCCGCCGCGGTGTGACTCGATCGGCTGCCGATCGAAGCCGTATGGCCCGGCCGAGGTCGAGGTGCGCGACGAGACCGGGGCCCTCGTTGCCGCAGCGATGACCAACGAGTGCAACCATTGCCTGATTTCCGGGTTGCAAGCGGATACGGCCTACACCTACACCATCCGCGTGAAGCACGAGGAATGGGCGTCGGGCCTCCGGTGGGACTGGGATCCCGCCACGCAGGGTCTGATCCAGAACGGCAGCAGCTACACGAACGAATTTCGCACGCTTCCGGATCCGACCAGGCCGCTGTCCGGGCCGTTCACGTTTGCGGTGATCGGCGACTTCGGGAGCGGCATTCGTCGTCCCTCCACAGCCACCCGCCGCCAGCGCGAAGTCGGCCTCGCGCTCCAGCGCGCGGTCCTGACCGAAAACGTCCGCCTGATCCTGACGACCGGCGACAACATCTACGCCGCCCAGCGATTCCTGCTCTGGACGAAAGATTCGGGCGATGAAGACGACGACTGGTTCTTCACGTTTTTTCAGCCGTATCGATATGCGATCAACCGGGTGCCCGTGTGCCCGTCGATCGGCAATCACGACACCCGCGAGACCGAGGAGTGCGACGACCGGGACCAGGTGATGGACAACTTCTACCTGGCGACGAGGCTGGCGACTGAGGAGGCGGCGGGGCGGGCCTCGGTAGGTCCCGGGCTCTTCTACCGCTTCAAGGTCGCCTCGGATGTCGAGTTCGTCTGCCTGGATACGTCAAAAGAGCACTTCTTCCGCCGCGGCCGGTTGTTCAGCTATCCGAAGCATCGTGAGTTCGTGCGGAACGCGTTCCCGGTGATGCCCGCCGAGCGAATCCGCTGGCGGATCCCGTTCTGCCACCATCCGCCGTTCTGCGCCGGGCCGCAACACCGCAACACCGACGGGATGGAGGAACTGATCGCCCTCTTCGAGGACGGGGGTGTTCGCGCGTGCTTCAGCGGTCACGAGCACAACTTTCAGCACTCGCGCCACAAGGCGATCGACTATTTCATCTCGGGCGCCGGCAGCAAGATTCGATCGGGAGTGCCCTCACACATGGAAGAGGCACACACGGTCAGCTGGTCGGCCACCTGTCACTTCCTGCTGGTGACGATCAACGGCGACGCGATGACCGTGCGGGCGATCGGCGAGGATGACAACGGCGTGCTGAGGGAGATTGAACGAGTCGATCCGCAGGGCCGGGCGGTGAACGGGCCGATCACGGTGCCGGGGTTGCCGTGAGTGCGGGTGACGGCAGCGCGCTGCGCTCGCGCCGCTGTTTAGAAGCCCTTGGCTGCTTGGATTAGCTTCCGAGTCGGAGAGTCTGGCGAAGCCACGCGAGACGCTCGCGCGTGGATTCATCGCTCAATTCATGCCCCGCCTTGTAAACGCGCACCTCCGCGCCCTTGGGTGCTGCAGCCGCGAGCTGTTCGCGGCGCGCGGTCGAGACGTGTTCATCCGTGTCAGCGAACTGCATAAGCACCGGGCCGCGCAGTTTCGGCACCCAGCGAACCGGATCGATGGGTGCGAACTCGGCGATGAATTTGTCCCGTGCCTCGCCTTCGAGCTTCGGTCCGTACAGGAACCAATCCGTGAAGGACGCGGTGCCGGCCATGAAGACGAACTGCATGACCCGCGGGTCGACGGCGGCCGCGAGGGTGCCGTACATCGCGCCGAAGTCGTGTCCGACGTAGGCGACCCGTGTCTTATCGATGCCGGGCTGCGTCATCAGCACGTCGAGCGCCCGCCTCAGATCGCGGACCTGCTGAACCGAGCGCGCGTAGTCCTCCTCGCGCTTGCGCGTTCGGAACCATGTGGGCACTGACCACGGCGTGTCGATCAGCAACGACGTGACCCCCTGACGCGCCAGGGCGATGCCGTCGGGAATGAACTGCGTGCGGTTCGACGTGGCCGCCGGAGGACCATACCAGTGCACGAAGAGGATCGCGGGTGCTGGCTGCGCTCCGGGTGTCTTCGGGGTGATCAACGTCGCCGCGTTGGTGCCGCCCGTCAGGGTCGCGTAGGTGATGTCGCGCAACAGCACGCCGTTGTCCTCGCGACGCGCGGTTTCGCGTACGTCCAGAGGGCGAGTGGTGTCGTAGGCGAAAAGCGACGGGTCGGCGGTGGATTGAAATGAGCTGAATGCGACGGCGATGAGCGCAAAGGCGAGCATCCGCGCATTATGGGGCAGCCGGGAATCCGGGCACTGTGGCTCGTCACTGCAGCCGGGTTGTTCGGCCCTACTGTCAGCATTTATTAGCTTGTTTCGCGGGGCCCCACGCGGCGTCGCGGGGGTGGGGCCCCGCGACGCAAACAAGATAATGCTGACAGACCGTCCGAATAACCCATAACCCCGGCGAGTAATCAGGAACCGCCCGAGTAGCCCCGGAGCTCCGCGCGAGCAGCCAGAGAACGCCCGGATCATTTCGCAGCCCACGACACGGATACGATAGTGACTGCGTGCTCAAAGTCGAACTGCATGCCCACACGGCGCAGGATCCCTGCGACTACGTTCCGCATTCCACGCGCGACCTGATCGATCGCGCGAGCACGCTGGGGTACGGGGCGATCGCCATCACGCTGCACGACCGGCACTACGATCCGGCGCCGGACCAGGCGTATGCGCAGGCGCGCGGGGTGCTCCTGATCCAGGGCATCGAGCGTACCGTCGAAGGCCGGCACCTCCTGCTCATAAATTTCCCGGCAGAGTGCGAGGTCGTGAAGAGTTTTGAGGACATCAGGGCTCTCAAAGCGCGTCATCCCCGGGGGCTCGTGATCGCTCCGCATGCGTTCTATCCGATCGGCAGCGCGATGAAGGGCAAAGTCGATCAATATGCCGACCTGATCGACGCCATCGAAGTGAACTCCATGTTCACGGCCTGGCTCGACTTCAACCGACGGGCGGTGCGCTGGGCGCGGGCCAACGGCAAACCGGTCGTGGGGAACACTGATCTGCACCTGCTCGAGCAGATGGGCACGACCTACACACTCGTCGATGCGCCGGCCGATGCCGACGCGATCTGCGAGGCGATTCGGGCCGGGCGCGTAGAGCTCCGGTCGAGCGCGCTTCCTGCGTGGCGCGCCGCGTCTGTCTTCGTCCGGATGGTTGTTGCCGGCCTGATTGGCAAACTGCGGGGCGATCCTGGAGGGCCTTGACGGCCGAGCCCGACAGGCCTACCTTGTCTGGTACGCCAAAGACGCCCCTTCGAACCGGGCGTCACGGGGGACCCACGGCGCGATGACCGCGCACCGGGGCGAATCCGGATCACATCCGCCCTTCGCACTTTCGTGCTTCGGCGGGACAAGTCCGGTAGAGGAACTCCAACCTCGAGCCCGTCAGCTAACCCCGTCGGCGCGTGGAGGCCTGCCGTGTTTCACGTCACCCCTGGCGACGGATCGTCGCTCGTCGTACGGACTCTCGTTCTGCGCGGTGCGTTGGCCGTGCTCGTCCTGTTCCTCGCCGCCGCCTCGTTCGTCTGGGTGCTCGGGTCGCGAAACCCGTTCACGCCTGCGGGCTATGTCGGGTATCTCACGAAGGGCGCCGTGGTCGGCAGGAGCCGCTTCTACGGCGTTCAGAAAGGACCGACGTCGCCGGGCCGGACCTGGCTGCTCGACGTCACCAACATCAGCGTGACGCCATACACCTATACCGAGGAGTTCACCGGGAACCAGACGGTGCTGAGCCGCGACAACCTGAAGATCTCCTTCGGCATTCACACCGTCTGGCGTGTAGACGAGACCAAGATTCCGCTGTTCATGGAGCGCTTCAGCACCACGGTCACCAACGGCGACCATGAGAAGTCGCCGGACGCGGTGGTCAGGGTCGCCTACGGCAACTACGTCCGCGAGCCGCTGCGGACGTTCGCGCGGGACGAGGTGCAGCGGCGGAACGGCCTCGCGGTGAAAGACGAGTTGATCCCGATCGGGCAGAGCGTGCTGACCAGGATCCGGGAATACGCGGCGGACAGCCCGTTCATCATCACCAGCGTGGTGGTCGGCAACGTCCAGTATCCGGACGAAGTCGCCGACGCGGTGTCACGCAAGCTCGCGGCGACGCAGGAACTGGAGCGCAAGGACACTGAAATCGAAATCGAGCGGAAAGAGCGGACCAAGCGGGAGGTGCAGGCCACCGGCATCGCCAACGCGATGCAGATCATCCGGGGGCAGTTGAACGCGCTCTACATCCAGCACGAGGCAATCGAGGCCCAGAAGCTGATGGTCAACTCGCCCAACCACACCACCGTCTACATCCCGGTCGGCCCGATGGG
>Ga0075431_100003809_pt1 | contig 14662 bp, 15 predicted proteins | sample RhiMetdeltSRZDD5_FD_75297 | JGI IMG/M metagenome (GOLD analysis project Ga0075431, IMG submission 75297) | Populus rhizosphere microbial communities from Tennessee, USA - Rhizosphere MetaG P. deltoides SRZDD5 | ecosystem: Host-associated > Plants > Roots > Rhizosphere > Soil | place: USA... | reverse complement strand
AGGACGAGCTCGCGCGCCGGCCCCACCTCCCCGGCGAGCACGGCGCGGACGACGGCGGCGTTCTCCTCCGGCGAGCCTCCGGCCACCTCCTCCAGCGAGGCCTCGCGAAGCCCGAGCTCCGCCGGGGAGACGAACCACTCCTCGGTTCCCCGCCCACTCACCTCGATCACCCTGGTGCGTGACGTGGTCGCGAGCTCGTCGAGCCCGTCATCGGCCGTGACGACGAGCGCGTGCGCGCTGCCAAGCCCGAGCAGCGCCTCGGCGATCGTCTCCTGGTAGCGGCGGTCCGAGACGCCGAGCAGCTGCCGGCGCGCGCCGGCCGGGTTGGTCAGGGGGCCGAGGAAGTTGAAGATCGTCCGCACCGCGAGCTCCTTGCGCACCGGCATCACATGGGCCATCGCCTGGTGGTGGCGCGGGGCGAACATGAAGCCGAAGCCGACCTCGTCGATGCAGCGGCCGACCTCCTCCGGGGAGAGCTCGATGTCCACCCCGAGCGCCTCCAGCAGGTCCGCGGAGCCGCAGCGGCTCGTGTTGGAGCGGTTGCCGTGCTTGGCGACCGCGCAGCCGGCACCGGCGGCGACCAGGGCGGCCGCGGTCGAGACGTTGAAGGTCGAGGGGCCGCCCCCGGTGCCTGCCGTGTCCACGAGGTCGTCGCGGCCGCTGCTCACGGGGGCGGCCAGCGAGCGCATCGTCCGGGCCAGCCCGACCAGCTCGGGGACGGTCTCCCCCTTCGCCCGGAGCGCGATCAGGAAGGCGGCCGTCTGCACCTCGCTCGACCGGCCCTCCATGATCTCGGCGAGGACTGCGGCGGCGTGATCGGAGGTGAGATGGTCGCCGGCGCAGACGGCATCGATCGCGCGGGTCACCACGTCGTTGGGCATCAGGAGTCCTCGCCGAGGAAGTTCTCGAGCAGCAGCTTGCCCTGCGGGGTCAGAACCGACTCCGGATGGAACTGCACCCCCTCGGCGGGAAGGTCGCGGTGCCTGACGGCCATCACCACGTCCCCGTAGGAGGCGCTCAGCTCGAGCTCCCCCGGCAGCTCCGGGTCTGCGATCAGCGAGTGGTAGCGGCCCGCGACCAGCGGGCTCGGCAGCCCCGCGAAGAGCGTGCGGCCGTCGTGCTCGACCTCGGCGGCCTTGCCGTGGATCGGCTCGCCCTGGACGACACGCCCGCCGAAGGCCTCGACCAGCGCCTGATGCCCGAGGCAGACCCCGAGCACGCGCGTGCCGGCCTCGGCGAAGGCGCGCACGGCCTCTACCGAGATCCCCGCCTGCGCCGGGGTGCAGGGGCCGGGCGAGACGACCAGGCGGTCGACCCCGCGGCCAAGCAGCTCGGCCGTCGTCGCGCGGTCGTTGCGCACGACCTCCACCTCGGCGCCGAGCTCGCCCAGGTACTGGACGAGGTTGTAGGCGAAGGAGTCGTAGTTGTCGATGACGAGGACCTTCATCAGAAAATGGATCGCGCCTTGCTCGGCTCGCGTCGAACCAGGCAGAGTCGCTCGCCTCGCGCCGCGCTCATGGCCATTCGGGCTGCTCGCAGGCCATCTCGACGGCGCGGAACACGGCGCGCGCCTTGTTCACCGACTCGTTGTACTCGTAGGCGGGATCCGCGTCGGCGACGGTGCCTCCCCCGGCCTGCACGTGGACCTCGCCGTCCTTGACCACCACCGTGCGGATGTGGATCGCGGTGTCGAGGTCGCCGTTCCAGGAGAGGTAGCCGATCGCGCCGCCGTAGGAGCCGCGCTTGTGCGGCTCGAGCTCGTCGATGATCTGCATCGCCCGCACCTTCGGCGCACCGGAGAGCGTCCCCGCCGGCAGCGCCGCGCGCAGCACGTCCATCGCGCTGATGCCCTCGCGCAGGCGCCCGGAGACCTGGCTGACGATATGCAGCACGTGCGAGTAGGTCTCCACGACCATCAGCTCGTCGACGGAGACGCTGCCGTACTCGCAGACGCGGCCGAGGTCGTTGCGCCCCAGGTCCACCAGCATCACGTGCTCGGCCCGCTCCTTCGGGTCGTTGACGAGGCGCTCCGCGAGGCGGCGGTCCTCCTCCTCGCTGGCGCCGCGCGGGTAGGTGCCGGCGATCGGCCGGGTCTCGACCCGGTCGCCGCTGACCTTGACCAGGGGCTCGGGAGAGGCTCCCGCCAGCTGGAAGTCGCCGAACTCGAGGAAGTACATGTAGGGCGAGGGGTTGACCGCGCGCAGCCCGCGATAGATCGAGAACGCGTCCACCGGCGCAGCGGCGGTGAACCGCTGCGAGGGCACCACCTGGAAGGCGTCGCCCGCGTGGATGTAGCGGATGATCCGCTCGACCGCGCCCTCGAACTCCTCGCGCTCCATGTTCGAGGTGAAGGCGGGCGGCTCCGCGGTGACCGGCTGCTCGGGCACCGGGACGGGGCCGCGCAAAATGTGGCGCACGTCGCCGATCGCATCGGCCGCGTGCGCGTAGGCCGCGTCGATCCCGCCTTCGTCGTCAGCGAACGCGCAGGCCATGATCGTCAGCTCGTGGCGCAGGTGGTCGAAGACGAGCAGCACATCGGTCACCAGCAGCGCCATGTCCGGGAGCCCCAGCGGGTCCGGGTTCGGCTCACCGAGCGGCTCCACGGTGCGCACCAGGTCGTAGGCGAAGAAGCCGACCGCGCCGCCGGCAAAGGGCGGCAGGTCGCCGGCGGCGGCGAGGCGGTATCGCGAGAGGCGCTCCGACACGGCCCGGTAGGGGTCGGGCGCGTCGGTCACGCTGGCGGGCTCGTCCCCGGGCGCGGCGCCCGCGGCCCACTCGGAGAGGACCCCGTCGCTCCAGCGCAGCGTCGCACGCGGGCGGAAGCCGAGGAAGGAATAGCGGCCGACCTGTCCCTGCTCGGCGGATTCGAGCAGGAAGCAGGGGGCGCCGGCGGCGGCGGCGCGGAGCTTCAGGAAGGCGGAGACCGGCGTCTCGCAGTCGTCCACCAGCCGCAGCCGCACCGGCACGACGTTGCCCTCGCGGGCGAGGCCGCGGGCCTCTTCGAGCCCCGGCTCCAGGGGCATCGCCGGCCCGGCCACCGCCGGCGGCGAGTCAGCCGGTCCGGCGTCCATTCAGCACCTCCAGGACGGTCGCCTCGGGGACTCCCCGTGAGACCAGCAGCACCCCGAGGTGGTAGAGGAGGTCGGCCGCCTCCTCGGCGACGCGCTCGTCTGACTCCTCGCGCGCGGCGCGGGTGACCTCCTCGGCCTCCTCCCGCACCTTCTCCCCGATCAGGCCGGGGTCCTCGAGCAGTGAGACCGTGTAGCTGCCCTCGGGCCGCTCCGCGGCGCGCTCGCGCAGCGTGCGCTCGAGCACCGCCAGCGCCTCGTGCGGGGCGGGCTCCGGCTCACCCTCGGCGCGGGGCGCGTCCGCCTCCGTGCCGGCGGTGCCTCCGACGTCGCGGTAGAAGCAGCCGCGCTCTCCGGTGTGGCAGGCGGGGCCGGCGGCCTCGACGAGGGCGACCAGCGCGTCGCCGTCGCAGTCGTAGCGCAGGCTGCGCAGGCGGAGCACGTTGCCGGAGGTCTCGCCCTTGCGCCAGATCTCGCCTCGGGAGCGGCTGTAGAAGTGCACCTCGCCGGTCTCCAGCGTGAGGAGCAATGACTCGGGGCTCATGTAGGCGAGCGTCAGCACCTCGCCGCTGCCCTCGTCCTGCGCCACGCAGGGCACCAGGCCGTCCTCGCCGAAGCTGATTCCGGCCTGCATATCACGTTCTTCTCGCGCTGCCATGCGAGGAGTCTAGGCAGACCCGCCGGGAACTCAGGAGAAGCTGCGGTGCGCGCCGGGCGCACCCGAGGCCAGCAGCTCCCCGATCTCGTCCGCGGGCAGCGGCTTCGAGATGTAATGGCCCTGCGCGGCCCAGCACTTCAGATCCCGCAGCGCAGCGACCTGCTCGGCGGACTCGACGCCCTCCGCCACCGCGCGCATCCCGAGCGCGTCAGCCATGCCCAGGATCACCTCGACCAGCCCCCCGGCGCGCCCGCCGGCGTCCAGCCCGGCGACGAAGGCGCGATCCACCTTGAGCACGTCGAGCCCAGGGATGCGCCGCATCAGGCCGAGGCTGGAGGTGCCGATGCCGAACTCGTCGATCGCCAGCGACACGCCGAGGTCCTTGAGGTCGCGGAGCGCCTCGAAGGCGGATTCCGGATCCTCCGCGACCGCCCACTCGGTCACCTCGAGGCAGAGCGCCTCGGGCGGGAGCGGCTGCCGGGAGACGGCGTCGGCGACCATGCTCGGCAGCTCGGGCCCGCTGAGCTGGCGAGCGGAGACGTTCACGGTCACGGTCAGGTCCGGAGCCCCGCCGGCGCGCCAGCGGATCGTCTCCGCGATCGCCCGGTCGAGCACGAAGCCGCCGATGCCGACGATCAGGTCGCTCTCCTCCGCGATCGGCACGAACTCCGAGGCGGAGAGCAGGCCGCGCTGCGGGTGCAGCCAGCGCGCCAGCGCCTGCACGCCGACGACGCGCCCGGTGGCCAGCTCCAGCTGCGGCTGGAAGTGGACGTCGAAGGCACCGTCGGTGAGCGCGTTGCGCAGCTCCGACTCGAGCTCGAGCCGATCGCTCGCGCGGGTGCGCATCTCGGGGGCGAAGAACGAGTAGCGGGAGCGTCCCCGGGTCTTCGCCTCGTACATGGCCGCGTCCGCGTTGGCGAGCAGGGCTCCCGGCTCGACCGAGGGATCGCGGTTGATGGCGATCCCGATGCTGGAGGTGACGACAACCTCGTGACCCGGGACGATCTCGAACGGGTCCGCGAGGGCGTCGCCGATGCGGCGCGCCAGCGTCGCCGCCGCGTCCGGGCTCATCTCCTCGCAGAGGATCGCGAACTCGTCACCGCCGAGGCGGGCGACGGTGTCGCTCGGGCGCACCAGGCCGCGCAGCCGCTCGCCCGCCTCGAGCAGGAGGCGGTCGCCGGCGTCGTGCCCGAAGCTGTCGTTGACCAGCTTGAAGCGGTCGAGGTCGCAGAAGAGGACGACCAGCGGGAGCGGCGTGCGCCGCAGCCTTCCCAGTGCGACCGACATGCGGTCGTCGAGTAGAGCGCGGTTCGGGAGGTCGGTGAGGGAGTCGTGGGACGCCTGGTAGGCGAGCCGCTCCTCGGCCTGCTTGCGCTCGCTGATGTCCTGCATCTGGGAGATCAGGTGGAGCGGCTTCCCGTCCTCGTCGCGGACGATGGAGACGTTGAGGCTGACCCAGATCACGTGACCGTCCGCGTGGAAGTAGCGCTTCTCGGTCTGGAAGCGCTCCAGCTCTCCCGCGATCATCGCCCGCAGCGCGTCCACGTCGCGACCGCGATCCTCGGGGTGGGTGATCTCGCGGAAGGCGAGTCCGGTCAGCTTCTCGGCCGGGTAGCCGGTGATCGCGCAGAGGGCCCGGTTCACTCGGAGCCAGCGCCCCTCGGGGCTGGTCAGCGCCATGCCGATCGCGGCGTCGTCGAAGGCGCGCCGGAAGCGCTCCTCCGCCTCGCGCAGGTGCGCGTTCGCCGCCCGCCGCTCGCTGATGTCGTGGACGAACGAGTTGACCCGCATGCCGCGCGCGGTCTGCACCGCGGAGAAGCTGACCTCGACCGGGAGCTCCGACCCGTCGCGGCGCATCGCGATCTCCTCGCGGCGACGCCCGAGCCCAGCTCCCTCCTCGCTTCTCAGCACGGCCCGCAGCCGCTCGCGATAAGCCTCGCGCAGGCGCTCCGGCACGATCAATCCGGCCATCTCGCGGCCGATGGCCTCCTCCCTGCTCCAGCCGAAGTCGAGCTCGGCCTGGCGGTTCCACTGACGGATCCGCCCCGCCGCGTCGACCGAGATGAAGGCGTCGTGGGCGGACTCGAGGATCGAGCGCGATTCCTCGGCGCGCTCCCTGATCGAGCGCACCAGCTCGCGCCCGAACAGGCCGAGGACGCCGGCGACGGCAGCGACCAGGACGAGCCGCGGCCGCGGCTCGGCGCCGGCGAAGAGGCTTGCGGCGAGCGCCAGCCCCGCGCCGAGTGCGAACGCCCCAAGGCGCCCGGGCAACGCGGCGGCCCCCCCGCGGATCGGGGCGGGCACCGCGTCAGGGCTGTTCTCGGTCTCGCTCAAAGGGGAAAGCGGCAGGCGGGCAGGCAGGCGCACTGCCCTTGCTTCTCTAACGGCGGCGGAGGGGGCATAACCCATCCCCACTATTAGGTGTTTTTGACCGTCAGTCGATGCCGAGGCGGTCGAGCAGCCCCTCGTCGCGGCGCCAGCGCCGCCTCACGCGGACCTTCAGGTCGAGGTGCACGCGACCGCCGAGCTCCCGCTCCAGCTCGCGCCGCGCCGCCGTCCCGATCTCTCGCACCTTGGCCCCCCCGGCCCCGATCAGGATCCCCTTCTGGGATTCCGACTCGGCCCAGATCTCCGCCACGACGACGTTCAGCCCGTCCTCGCGGGCCCTCACCTCGCCGATCTTCACCTCGACCGAGTGCGGGATCTCGTCGCGGGTCCGATTCAGCACCTGCTCCCGGATCAGCTCCGCCAGCAGCACCTCGCTCGCCTGGTCTGAGCGGTCCTCGGGCGGATAGAGGTAGGGGCCCTCGGGGACGAGCTCGCCGAGGCGGGCGATCAGCGCGTCAAGCCCCTCGCCGCTGCGGGCGCTGATCGGGAAGACCTCGTCCACCCCATCGAGGCGCGCCGCCTCGTCCAGCACCTGCACGGTCTGGTCCTTGCTCATCCGGTCGATCTTGTTGACGACGCAGATCACCGGCACGCCGGCCCCGGGGCGCAGCAGCTCGCGGGCAATGAAGCGGTCGCCGGGGCCCACGCCCTCCTCGCCGCTGATCACGAGCAGGGCGAGATCGGCGTCCGCCAGCTCGCGCTCGACCCGCTTCTGCATGCGCTCGGTGAGCACGTCACGCGGGCGCTGCACCCCGGGCAGATCGACCAGCACGAGCTGCCACCCCGCCTCCGTGTCGGTGGCCACTCCGCGCACGGCCCGCCGCGTGGTCTGCGGGCGGCTGGAAACGATCGCGACCCGGCTGCCGACGATCGCGTTGATCAGCGTCGACTTTCCGACGTTCGGCCTTCCCGCGAGTCCGACGAATCCCGACCTCACGCCCGCAGCCTCCGCATCACCCGCGCCTGCACCTCCAGCATCTCCCCGTCGTCTGTCTCGTGGTCATGGCCGCACAGATGCAGTACCCCGTGGACGGCGACCTCGACCAGGTCGGCGGCATGCTCCGGACAGATCACCACGTCGCCCAGCTCGCGGGGGCCGGCCGCCGGGCCGGTGCCGTCCACGGGGAAGGCGAGGACGTCGGTCGGAGCGTCCACGCCACGGTGCCGCCGGTTGAGCTCGCGGATCCGCTCGGCCCCGACGAGCTCCACCGCGACATGGCCGTCCCCGACGCCGGCGGCGGCGAGCGCCGCGCCGACCGCGGGGCGCAGCTCGGACGGCACGTCGGAGAGGTCCGCGCTCAAGTGTCGCGAGCGTCGTGCTCGCCGTAAGCGGCGACGATGCGCTGCACCAGCTTGTGGCGGACGACGTCCTCGCCCCCGAAGTTGACGAAGGCGATGTCCTGGACCGCGTCGAGGATGTCGCGCACGACGATCAGCCCGGAGCGCTGGTCGGAGGGCAGATCGACCTGGGTGACGTCCCCGGTCACGACCATGCGCGAGTTGAAGCCGAGCCGGGTGAGGAACATCTTCATCTGCTCAGGGCTCGTGTTCTGCGCCTCGTCGAGGATCACGAAGGAGTCGTTGAGGGTGCGCCCGCGCATGAAGGCGAGCGGCGCGACCTCGATCACGCCGCGGTCGAAGTAGCCGTTCACCCGGTCGGGGTCGAGCATGTCGTAGAGCGCGTCGAAGAGCGGCCGCAGGTAGGGGTCCACCTTGGCCTGGATGTCGCCCGGCAGGAATCCGAGCCGCTCGCCGGCCTCCACCGCGGGGCGCGTGAGGATGATCCGCTGCACCTCCCGCTCGGCCAGCGCCGCGGCGGCCATCGCCACTGCGAGGAAGGTCTTGCCGGTGCCGGCCGGCCCGATCCCGAAGGTGATCGTGTGCCGGCGGATCGAGTCCACGTAGCGCTTCTGGTTCAGCGTCTTCGGCGCGACCTTCGTGTTGCGGTGGCGCCAGACGACGTCCTCGAGGATCTCCGCCGGGCTCTCGTGAGCGTCAAGCGCGCCTGTCACCGCCTCGATCGTGCCGGGGGCGATCTCGTGGCCCTGCTCGATCAGGTCGACGAGCTCGTCGACAACGGTGGCGGCGGTCTGCACGTCACCGGCGTCCCCGTCGAGCGTCAGCACGTTCCCGCGCAGGTGGAAGTCGCAGTCGAGGTGGCCGCGCAGCGCGCTCAGGACCGCGTCCTCGGAGCCGGCCAGCTCGGCGGCCACCGTGTTCTCGAGCGTCAGCTGCCTACGCGCCAAGTTTCTCCCGCACGGCGCTGCTCACCCGCTTGCCGTCGGCGCGGCCGCCGACCTTGGGCATCAGCGCCGCCATCACCCGGCCCATCTCGCGCTGCTCGCCGGCTCCCGTCTCCTCGATCGCGGCCGCGACGAGCTCGTCCAGCTCCGCGTCTGAGAGCTGCGCGGGCAGGTAGGCGGAGATCAGCTCCGCCTCTGCCTGCTCGGTCGCCGCCTGCTCCTCGCGCCCGCCCTTGCCGAAGGCGTCGGCCGCCTCGAGGCGCTTCTTGCGTTCCCGCTGCAACACGGCGATCTCGTCTCCCTTGCCGAGCTTCGCGTCCTGCTGGAGGGCGTCGACGACCATGCGCAGCGCCGCGGCGCGATCGCGGTCGCCCGCCTTCATCGCGGTGCGCACGTCCTCCTGGACCTGGGCGAGGATCTCTTCGGCCATCGCGTGAAACTCTAGCCGGGGGCCTCCCGGCCCTCCGGCAGGCTGACGCGCTCGACCCGACCCGCGAGAGGCATCTGCAGGAAGCGCGTGCCGAGCTCGGTGAACGACTCCTCCTCGCCGGTGCAGAGGAAGCGGTAATCGCCCTCCTCGCCGCCGCGGGCGTCGAGGCCGGTGGCCTCGAGATGGCGCTGCACCGCAGCCGCGACCGCGTGGCCGGCGGTGACCAGGCGCACGTCGCGCCCCAGCATGCGCTGCAGCATCGGGGCGACGAGCGGATAGTGGGTGCAGCCGAGGATCAGGGTGTCGACGCCCGCCGCGCGCAGCGGCTCGCAGTAGGAGCGCACGGTCTCGATCACACCCTCGTCGAAGGGGAAGCCGTTCTGGATGATCGGCGCCAGGTCCGGCGCCGACACCTCGGTCACCTCGAGCCCGCGGCCCTGCGACTCGAGCGCCCGGCGGTAGGCGCCGCCCTCCACCGTCGCGGGCGTGGCGAGCACCCCCACTCGGCCGTTGCCGCTGATCGCGGCGGCGATCTCCGCCTCCGGCTGCACGACGGTCACCACCTCCACGCCCCGAGCCTCCCCCAGCTCCCGCACCGCGGCGCCCCCGGCCGCCGTCGCCGAGTTGCAGGCGACCACCAGCAGCTTGGCGCCGCGGGAGAGGAGAAAGCCGGCGACCTCGAGCGCGCGCTCCCGCAACTCGGCGATCGGCTTGGTCCCGTAGGGGAAGTGATCGGAGTCACCGAGGTAGACGAAGTCCTCGCTGGGCAGCGAGACGAGGCACTCGTGCAGCACCGTCAGCCCGCCGACTCCGGAGTCGAAGACGGCGACCGGGAGCTCGCCGCCGGGGTGGCCGTCGCGCGCGGTCAGGGCTTGACGACCATGAAGAAGATCGTCACCGCGATGATCAGCCCCGCGAGCTGGCCGCCGCGGGCGATCTGCCTGGAGACCGACCGGTACTCGTCGCTCAGCTCGCCGCCGGCGGCGAGGTCGCGCTCGGCGAGCTCGATGCCGCGGCGGTAGCGCGGCGCGAAGAAGCCGTGCACCATCCCGAAGAGCGCGAGGATGGCGACGATGCCTACCGAGACCCAGGACTCGCCGGCGCTGATGTCGCCCTTCGCCAGCAGGTAGATGCCGGCAGCCAGGACCAGGATCATCGCCGGAGTCACGAGGTAGCGGTCGCTCATCTGCGCGGCGCGGTAGACCGCCGGCACGCTGGCCGGCGCATTGGAGTCCGCGTAGGCCATGAAGAACCCGTAGCCGAAGGTCGGCCCGAAAGCCAGCACGACCGCGAGCACGTGCAGGAATTTCCCCACCCCGTAGGCGGTGATCGTCGCCACCACGGGCGGCACGATAGTCGATGCCCCGCTCACGCCGCCGACATGCGGAGCGCCGCCCAATCGCCCTCGCGGCGGCGCTCGTCCTCGCGCATCCCGGCGGCCGAGAAGGCGGCGGAGACCTCCCCCAGCTCACTCGCCAGCAGGCCGGAGCAGAGCAGCCGCCGCGGCGGCTCGCGCAGGCCGGCGGCGAGGCCGAGCAGCAGCGGCCCGGTGACGTTGGCCAGGACGGTTGGAGCGAGGTCCGGCAGCTGCTCGCGGAGGTTGACGCGCTCGAGCCGCAGGGCGACGCCGTTCGCGGCGGCGTTCGCCGCCGCCGCCTCCAGCGCCGCAGGCTCCTGATCGAAGCCGCCGACCGGCTCCCAGCCGAGCTTGGCGGCGGCGATCGCGAGCACCCCGGAGCCGGTCCCGAGGTCGCTGAGCGCGCCCGGGTCCGGGCCCTCCTCGGCGGCGAGCCCGAGCAGCAGCTCGAGGCAGAGGCGTGTGGTGGGATGGGCGCCCGTCCCGAATGCGCGGCCGGGATCGACGACGACGTCGACCGTGCCGTCGCGCGGCTCCTCCCAGGACGGGCGCAGCCAGAGACGGCCACCGACCAGCAGCGGCTCGTGGAAGTCCTGCCAGCGGTCCGCCCAGTCGTCGGGCACCTCGCGCGAGCTGACTTCGACCATGCCATCGCCCGCCGCGGCCTCGACCTCGCCGAGGTCCGGCAGCTCGCCCTCGCCGCCGTAGACCGCGTACTCGACGTAGCCTGGGCCGTGCTCCTCCTCGACCCCGTTCGGCGCCAGCACGGTGAGCTCGGCTAGCACCAGCTCGGCGTGCTCGGGGCGGCAGCGGACTGCGAGGCGGATCAAGCCGGAGGGCGCAACGGCCCGCTCTATCCGAGCGCGCGGCGGACGCGCGCGAAGAAGCCGCCGCCGTGGTCGGGCTCGAGGTTGCCGGGCTCGATCGTCTCGTCGAGGCGCCCGGCCAGCTCCCGCTGCTCCTCGGAGAGGCGCGACGGGACGATCACGTTGAAGAGGAGGCGCTGGTCTCCGCGCCGGCCGCCGTTCAGCCGGGGCAGCCCGAGCCCACGCAGGACCGTCGCGGATCCCGGCTGGGCACCGGGGGAGACCTCGACGCGGCGCGAGCCCTCGATGGTCTCGACCTCGATCGTCGTGCCGAGCATCGCCGCTGTCGCCGGCAGGTCGACGACCGTGACCAGGTCGTCGCCGTCGCGCTCGAAGCGCTCGTCGGGAGAGACCCTGACCTCGACGTAGAGGTCACCGGGACGCCCGCCCGGCTCCCCTGCGTGCCCGGCTCCCGCGATCCGCACGCGCTGGCCGCTCTCGATCCCGGCGGGGACATCGACCTCCCAGCGCTTCGACCCCGCCCTGCGCCCGCGGCCGCCGCACTCGGCGCAGGGGGTCTCGGCGATCTTGCCGTCGCCGGCGCAGGCGTCGCAGACCACCGCCCGGACCATCTGCCCGAAGGCGGTGCGGGTGACCTGCCGCAGCTGCCCGGCGCCGCCGCAGCGCTCGCAGGTGCGAATCGGCGTACCCGGCTCGGCCCCGTTGCCGCTGCAGTGCTCGCAGACCCCGACCGCGTCGAAGGTGACCTCACGCTCGGTCCCGGTGAGCACCTCCTCGAGGCTGATCTCGACCGCGGCGGCGATGTCCCCGCCGTCGGCGGGGCCACTGCGGCCGAATCCGAAGACGTCCCCTGCGGCGCCCCCGAAGAAGGCCTGGAAGATGTCCTCGATCGACCCGAAGCCGGAGCTGCGCGGCGCCCAGCCGCCCGAGCGGAGGCCCTCCTGCCCGAAGGTGTCGTAGGTCTGGCGCCGCTCCGGGTCCGAGAGCACCTCGTAGGCCTCCGCCGCCTCCTTGAACTTCTCCTCGGCGGCGGGGTCGTGGCGGTTGACGTCCGGGTGGAGCTCGCGGGCAAGGTTGCGGAAAGACCTCTTAACCTCCGCTTCGGAGGCTCCCCTCTCGAGCCCGAGCACCTCGTAGTAGTCGCGCGGCATTCGGCCGGCTCAGGACTCGTAGACGTTCTCGAAGTAGCGCGACAGCTCGCGGGCAGCCTCGCGCACGGAGGAGATCGCCCGCGCGTAGTCCATGCGCAGCGGGCCGACCACGCCGACCGAGCCGAGGTTGCGATGGCCGAGGCCGTAGTTGGCGCCGACGACGCTCACCGAGCGCAGCTCCGGCTGCGGGTTCTCGGTGCCGATCCAGAGGAAGACCGAGCGCTCGCCGAGGGCGGAGCGCAGCATCCGCAGCACGTTGGCGCGCCCCTCCAGCGCGGTCATCAGCTTGTCCACGCGGGGCAGGTCACCGGAGTGCGCCTGCGAGAGGAGGCGCGAGGCGCCCTCCATGAAGAGGGACTCGCCCGCATCGCCCTCGAGGTCGATGAAGGCCGGGGTCACGGCGGCGATGAAGCTCGACTCCGCTGCGCCGAGCTCCGGGTCCGCGAGGCGGCCGGCGATCATGCGCGCGCCGACGCCCATTCCCGCCAGCGACTCGTTGAGGTAGCTCGACGCCCACTCGACCAGGCCCCTGTCCACCTGCGAGCTGAAGTTGAAGACCCGCTTCGTGACGATCCCGGTCGAGGTGATCACGACGACCATCACCACGTTGGGCTGCAGCTGCAGCGCCTCCACCCGGTGGATCGTCGCGGTCTCGAGCGGTGGCGCCGTGACCATCGCCATCAGGTCGGTCACCTGCGCCAGCGCCGCGGTGGTCTCCCGCATCGCCTCGTCCATCTCCCGCTGCAGCTCGGAGAGCTCGAGCTCCACGCCCGGCTCCGGCGGCGGGCCCGACTCGAGCAGCATGTCGACGTAGCGCCGGTAGCCGGCGTCGGTGGGGATGCGGCCGGCCGACGTGTGCGGGTGGGTCAGGTAGCCGGCCTGCTCCAGCGCCGCCAGCTCGGCGCGCACGGTCGAGGGGCCCCACTCGATCCCGCGCCCCTCGGCGATCGCCTTGGACCCGACCGGGCGTCCGGTCTCCAAATAGGCATCGACCACGCGGCGCAAGATCTGCTCCTGGCGATCGGTCGTCATGCCCGGAAGTGTAGGAACCGCGCAGTACGAAACGTATTGCGCGGCCGCAGGCCGCGCGGGTCCTGTCGCCGATTTTGGTGCCACCACCCCTGCGCTCCACGGCGGGTGCTCGGGGTGGTCCCCCAAAATCGGCACCACCCGCGCGGTAGAGCGCCCCCCGTCAACCGCGTCAGCCTCCAGCGATCGGACCAACCATCGCGGCCGGCGCCGTCTCCTAAGAGCTGATCCGCGCCGCGGTGGTCTCAGTTCAGCATCCGACGCCGTCGCGGCGGGTGGTGCGGGATTGGGGGACCATTCGAGCGTGCAGCGAGGGTGGTGGCACCAGTCCCGTGACAGGACCCGCCGCGCCTACTCCGTCAGCTGGACCTCGGCTTCCGCGTTGCGGATCACCTGGTTGCCGCTCTGCTCGGCGACGGTGTCGATCACGACCCGGTCCCCATCCGAGGACTTGACGGTGCCGGTGACGACGATCTCCTGCTCGGGCATGCCCATGCCGCGGAACTGGACCGAGAGGCGCTTCAGAGCCCGGGGGTCGCCGCCGGCGAGGCCCGCGTTCGCCCGCGCGACGAGACCCATCACATATAGCCCGTGCAGGATGTTGCCGGGCAGGCCGACCGCCTTCGCGAACTCGGGGTCGATGTGGATCGGGTTGAAGTCCCCCGAGGCGCCCGCGTAGCGATGCGGCAGGTACTTGTCCGGGGTGACGCGCAGCTCCGGGATCTGCTCGCCGCTCTCCATCACACGCCCCTGACGATGTTGGTCCAGGTGCCGCGCACCACCTGCTCGCCGTCCTGGTTCACCGAGATGGATTCGAAGACGTAGAAGCCCTTGCCGTCCTTCTCGTAGATCTCGAGGCAGCGGGGGGTGGTCGTGATCTCGTCCCCCGAGCAGACCGGCTCGCCCCACTCGAACTCCTGGCTGCCGTGGACCATCGCGGCGAAGTTCATGCCGACCTCGGGGTCGAGGATCGCCGGGCCCATCGCAGGCGCGCTGTAGACGACGCAGAACATCGGCGGCGCGACGACCTCGCGGAAGCCCGCCGCCAGCGCGGCATCCTTCTCGAAGTGGACCGGGTTCTCGGCCCCGATCACGTTCGCGTACTCGGCGATCTTGGCGCGGCTTGCCTGGTATGTCGCCGCCGGCCATTCCTTCCCCACCGCTTCGGTGTTCACCGCCATTCCCGGAATCTATTCAAAGCGATGACCGCCGCGCGGCCACGACGCTGATAGGTTCGCGGCGATGCTGATCACGACCATGAACGACGTCCCCGGCTACGAGATCGAGGAGGTCTTCGGGGAGGTCTTCGGCCTCACGGTCCGCTCTCGCAACGTCGGCTCCCAGATCGGCGCGACGCTGAAGTCGCTGCGCGGCGGCGAGCTGAAGGGAATGACGAAGATGCTCGCCGAGGGCCGCGCGCACGCGACCGAGCGGGTGGTCGAGGAGGCGGAGTCGAAGGGCGCCAACGCGATCATCGCCTTCCGCTTCGACACCTCGGAGCTGGGCACCAC
>Ga0075431_100003808_pt1 | contig 14664 bp, 12 predicted proteins | sample RhiMetdeltSRZDD5_FD_75297 | JGI IMG/M metagenome (GOLD analysis project Ga0075431, IMG submission 75297) | Populus rhizosphere microbial communities from Tennessee, USA - Rhizosphere MetaG P. deltoides SRZDD5 | ecosystem: Host-associated > Plants > Roots > Rhizosphere > Soil | place: USA... | reverse complement strand
GCGAAGAAGCAGGCGCTGCTCGATTACGTCAAAGGCGGAGGCGGTGTCGTCGGAGTGCATGCGGCCATCGATACCTTCAAGGACTGGCCTGACGGCGCCGAGGTGATTGGAGCGACTTTCGGAGGCCATCCATTCGTGCCGTCCGGTACCTGGGGCGTGAAGATCGAGGAGCCGGACCATCCCCTTACCCGCGCGTTCCATCGCGAGGGTTTCAAAGTTACAGATGAAGTTTATGAGATGGGCGAGCCCTATACGCGGTCGAACCGGCGGGTGTTGATGAGTCTCGACCTTTCCGATCCGGCCACCGCCGCGATTACGCTTCCGAGACCGGGGAAGGAATCGATCCACCGCGCGGACAAAGATTTCGCCGTCTCCTGGGTCAAGCGATACGGGGCAGGTAAGGTTTTCTATGGTGTTTTCGGGCACGTCATCGGCCCGTTCCAGAATCCGGCGATCCTCCAGTTTTATCTCGACGGAATTCAGTACGCCCTCGGCGATCTGGATGCCGACGATACGCCGAAATAGAAATAAGGACCGCTTGTCCGATATCCAATACTCGCGCCCGAGCGATGGCTATTTTGAGCAGCGGTCGTTGCGGCGGCATGCCGGCGTCGTGCATCTTTGGGCGCTCGGCGTCGGCGCGGTGATTTCGGGCGATTTCTTCGGATGGAATTTTGGCTTCCTCGCCGGCGGATTTGGCGGGATGCTGGCTGCCCTCGTCCTGGTGACACTGCTCTATGTCGGCCTGTCGTTCAGCCTGGCGGAGATGTCGCCGGCGCTTCCGCATGCCGGCGGCGCCTACTCGTTTGCGCGCACGACGATGGGGCCTTGGGGCGGCTACATTACCGGCCTCGCCGAAAACATGGAGTATATTCTCACTCCGGCTACAATTGTGGTTGGCGTCGGCGGCTATCTTGGCGCGATCTTCGGCACGGCGCCGCGATTTGCCCCGCTTTGGTGGCTCGCCTGTTACGTCGTGTTCGTCGCGCTGAACATCTGGGGTGTGGAGCTGTCGTTCCGGTTCTCGGTCGTGATCACGATTTGCGCGCTGGCGATTCTGCTTGTGTTTTACGTCGGCGCGATTCCGCATTTCGATCTGGATCGATGGGCGCTGCAAGGCGGATTGTGGATGCCGAAGGGCTGGGCCGGCGTATTCGCGGCGCTGCCGTTTGCGCTGTGGCTATACCTCGGCATCGAGCAGCTCCCGCTCGCGGCAGAGGAGTCGCACGATCCGAAACGCGATATGCCGAGGGGCATTCTCTGGGGACTCGCGACCCTGATTGTCTGCTCGTTCCTCACGCCAATCCTGAGCGGCGGCATCGCTCCGGGAACCGCGGCGGTCGGAGCTTCGTCCGAACCCCTGTTTCTCGGCTTTCAAACGATTTTCGGCATGGGCGCTCGCGCGAAGCTGCTGGCGCTGTTTGGATGCACGGGCCTGATCGCCAGCTTTCACGCCATTATTTATGCCTATGGGCGACAGATCTACTCACTATCGCGGGCGGGCTATTTTCCGAGCTGGCTTTCGGTGACGCACGGGACACGTAAGACACCGCATCGAGCGTTGCTGATCGGGTCGGTGCTCGGATACGGCGCAGCGCTTGGTGTCCAATTCGCGGGGCAGAATAGTCCTGTGGGCGCTGTGCTACTCAACATGGCGGTGTTCGGGGCCGTGCTGGCGTACGTGTTGCAGATGGCATCATTCGTTCTGTTGCGATGGCGATTCCCGGCGATCGAGCGCCCGTATGTCAGCCCGCTGGGCGTAGCGGGCGCATATGTGGCGATAATCATCTCGGTCGCGACACTCGTCGCGCTGTTTCTGAATCCCGACTACAACCGTGGAGTCTGGGGCGCTGCCGTGTGGTTTGTGGCGGGACTGGCATGGTTCGGACTTTATTCGCGTAACCGGCTGATCCTGTCACCGGAGGAGGAATTCGCGCTGGCGGTGCGGAAGTGAGCTACTCGAACACGGTTGGACAAGTCCGCTACACCTTCGAAGATTTGCGGACGCTGCTAGCGAAGGCGAGTCCAGCGCGGTCTGGCGACGAGCTGGCGGGTATCGCAGCCGGCAGCGGGGAAGAACGAGTAGCGGCGCAGATGGCGCTGGCGGACCTTCCGCTGAAGACTTTTCTGTCGGAGGTTGTAATTCCTTATGAGCAGGACGAAGTCACGCGGCTCATCGTTGATCGTCATGATGCCGATGCCTTTCAGCCGATCTCGCATCTGACCGTCGGATCTTTTCGGGACTGGCTGTTACGCGAAGAACCGCCGGATCCGCGGGGAATCACACCGGAGGTGGCCGCGGCGGTTTCGAAAATCATGCGGGTGCAGGACCTGGTCGCCGCAGCCGCGAAGATTCGCGTCGTGACGCGCTTTCGTACGACGGTGGGCCTGCCGGGTCGACTATCTACACGGCTGCAGCCGAATCATCCTACAGACGATCCGAAAGGAATCGCCGCCAGCATTATCGATGGCCTCATGCTGGGCAGTGGCGATGCCGTCATCGGAATTAACCCAGCGTCCGATCAGGTGGGTACGGTCGAGACGCTGCTGCGCCTGATCGATGAGCTGCGCGTCCGCTTTGAAATTCCTATTCAGAGCTGCGTCCTGGCGCATGTGACGACACAAATGGAAGCGCTGCGGCGCGGCGCTCCGGTGGACCTGGTCTTCCAGTCGATTGCGGGAACGCAGGCGGCCAACACGTCGTTTGGCGTCAATCTCTCGCTCCTCGATGAGGCGCATCAAGCGGCGCGGGAATTGAAGCGCGGCACGGTCGGCGACAACATCATGTACTTCGAAACCGGGCAGGGAAGCGCTCTTTCCGCTGGCGCGCATCATGGCGTCGATCAGCAAACTTGCGAGGCGCGGGCCTACGCGGTAGCGCGACATTTTCGTCCCATGCTGGTGAATACGGTGGTCGGATTCATTGGGCCGGAATACCTCTACGACGGCAAACAAATTCTGCGCGCCGGTCTCGAAGACCATTTTTGCGGCAAGCTGCTGGGACTGCCGATGGGCTGCGATGTCTGCTACACCAATCACGCCGAAGCCGACCAGGACGACGTGGACTCACTCCTTACACTGCTCGGCGCAGCAGGAGTGAACTACATCATGGGCGTTCCAGGCGCGGATGACGTGATGCTGAACTACCAGAGCACGTCCTTCCACGATGCCCTCTATCTTCGTGGACTTCTTGGTCTGCGGCCTGCGCCGGAATTCGAAGAGTGGATGGAGCGCTTCGGGCCCGAGCTGCCGCGTATGATGTCGCTGCTCGAAGCATGAAGAGCCTGCGCGATTTCACGATGGCGCGTGTTGCGCTCGGACGCGCTGGCAATAGTCTGCCCACGTCCGGCCTGTTGGATTTTCAGTTGGCGCACGCGCAGGCGCGAGACGCGGTCCATTTCCCGCTCGACGTCCGATCTTTACTCGCGGACCTGCACGCTTTCGATCTGCCTTGCGTTGCCGTGGAGACGCATTGCGCGGATCGTGCGACGTATCTGCGGCGCCCTGAGCTGGGACGTCGCCTGCATCCCGACTCCCGGCGGCCCCTCGAACGACTCAAGGGAAATTTCGACGTGGTGTTCGTCGTCGCCGATGGACTATCGGCACTAGCGGTTCACCGCCATGCCGCGGCGCTGCTCGAGACAACACTGGCGCGGCTCGATCGAGCGGATTGGCAGATCGCGCCGCTGGCCGTCGTCACGCAAGGGCGAGTCGCAATCGCCGACGAGATCGGCGAGGTCGTAGGCGCGACCTTGTCTGTTATTTTGATTGGAGAGCGGCCAGGACTCAGCTCGCCCGACAGCCTCGGCGTTTATCTCACGTGGCATCCGCGACCAGGATTGACTGACGCCGATCGCAACTGCATCTCGAACATTCACGCCAAGGGCCTCTCATTCGAAGCCGCGGCGCAGAAGCTGATCTTTCTGATGACGGAGTCGCGCCGGCGAAAGCTTTCAGGCGTGTCGTTAAAGGACGATTCGGGTCATCTACTCTCATGAGTGACGACGAAATACTGCGCGGATTTGGAAATGGGACGTTCCCTCACGACCGCGCCGCGATTTGTTTAGGGACTACTACAGCTTCGACGTAGTGAAGTCACGGGAAGCGCGGCGCGAGTGGATCGCTCCGGATCGGAGAGCTTTATGATCCCCGAACAATGGGACTACGAGACCGATGTCGTTATCGTTGGCGGTGGTGGCGCTGGATTGGCTGCGGCTGTCGAAGCATCTTCGACCGGCGCGCGTGTGCTGGTCCTCGAAGCTTGTCCGCAACTAGGTGGGACGACCGGCATGGCTGTCGGATCATTCACCGCGGCCGGCACGAAGTATCAGCGCGCCGCGGGCATTGCTGATGATCCAGCCTGGCACGCCGAGGACATCGTGAAATTCGCGCCACCGCAGCACGAGGCGAGGAATAACGCCGTGCTGCGCGGGCTCCTGGCGCGGGAGGCGGCGAAGACGCAGGAGTGGCTCGAAGGCTTGGGGCTCGAGTTCCAGGGACCGAAGCCCGAATCGCACAACCGCGTCTCGCGCATGCATAACGTGATCCCGAACGGGAAGGCTTACGTGGAAGCGCTGCAGGCCCGAGCACTCTCGCAGGGCGTGGAGATCCGGACCGGCCGACGGGTGACGAGACTTTATCGTCAGGAACGTGTCGTCGGGGTCGGCGCGGGAGGATGGAAGGTCCAGGCGACGCGCGGGGTGATCCTTGCGGCCGGATCGCCGGACGCAACGCGGCTAACATGCGATGAGTTATTCTGGCGGGCATGAGTATCCTAAGAACGCTTTTGCTCACCGCTAGCGCCGGCTCCCTGCTGGCCCAGACCGAATTCCTAAAACCCGCCGGGATTGCGCCGGCTAACGGTTACAGTCACGTTGTCGTGACCCGGCCTGACAAGCTCATCTTCATCGCCGGTCAAGTTGCCAACAATCCGAAAGGAGAGGTTGTCGGCAAGGGTGACCTAAAAGCCCAGACGGAGCAGGTCTTCCAGAACCTCAAGACGGCTCTGGCAGCGGCGGGAGCTTCGTTCGACAACGTCGTCAAGCTCAACCTCTACATCAAGGGATACAAGGAGGAATCTCGCGCCGTCATCAGGGAGATTCGCAACAAGTACATCGACACGACCAACCCGCCGGCGAGCACGCTCATCGGCGTCGCTGCTCTGGCTCTGGATGACTATCTGATCGAAATCGAAGCGGTCGCCGCCGTTGTCGAGAAGCGCAGATGAACCGGCGCACTCTGCTCGGAGGCGCTGTCGCACTTGCGGCTCAGGCTCAGAAACAACCGATCTGCGCTTATGTCGGCTGCTACACGACGCCGCAGCGTCGAGGCCGCGGCGATGGGATCCATGTTTACAGAATGGACCCGGAGAGCGGGGCGTGGAATCATGTCCAGCGGGTCGGCGACCTGATGAATCCGTCATTTCTCATCCTCAACCGGGATCAGCGATTCCTCTACTCTGTGCATGGCGATGGAGACTACGCCACGTCGTTCGCTGTCGATAAGGGCAGCGGGATGCTGAAGACGCTCAACCAGGCGAAGACCGGCGGAACCAACGGCGTGCATCAGGCGATCGACCGCAGCGGCAAATTCATGGTGGTGGCAAATTACGGGAGCGGCACGGTAGCGGTGCTGCCGGTACGACCGGATGGCGCGCTGGGCGACTTCGTCCAACTTGTAGAGCTGCGCGGTAAGCCGGGTACGCATCGGACTGAGCAGAACACCTCGCACCCGCATCATGTGGTCTTCGATCCGACGGGCCGATTCGTCCTGATCCCCGACAAGGGATTCGATTGCGTCTTTGTCTTCCGCTTCGATCCAGTGAGCGGCAAGTTGAGTCCCACCGAGCAGGGAGCGGTCGCGGCCCGAGCCGGCTCCGCGCCGCGTCATCTCGCCTTCCATCCGACGCTTCCCGTCGCCTGGGTGATCAACGAACTCGGCAACACCGTCACAACTTACAACTGGCGTGTCGACGATGGTTCTTTGCGTCCGGCGCAGATTCTGCCGTCGCTCCCGCCCGATTTCACCGGCGACAGCACGGGCGCGGAAATCATCACTTCGGCGGACGGGCGATTCGTCTACTGCTCCAATCGAGGCCACGACAGCGTCGCCATGTTCGCCGCAGATCCAAAAACGGGTATGCTGCGATCGATCGGCTGGGCCCCAAGCTTGGGCAAAACGCCGCGATTCATCGCGCTCGATCCCACCCAGCGCTTCCTCTACGTCACCAACGAGCAGGGCGATACAGTGGTCCCCTTCCGCGTCGACCGCAAGACCGGCCACCTGACGGCCACGGGCCAATCGATCAAGAACGGCAGCCCCGTAACCATCGCCTTTTCCAGCGCGATTTAGTATATACTCGCGGCACCCCTCGGGGAATCGAAATAGAAGGAGAACCAACATGACCCGCCACCTTTCCCTCCTTGCGACCGGCCTTGTGCTCGTAATCGCCGCCCCCGCCCAACAAACAGCAAAAGTTCAATATCGTTCGTCGACCTACGTGAACGTCCCACAGGAAAAGGTCCCTGCCTTCCTCGAGTTCCAGAGGAACAGTGTAAAAAAAGTGATGCAGGAACGCCTCAACTCTGGCGAGAATTTTGAATCGTGGGCGCTCTACTCCCTGATGTATCGAGGCAGTCCTGCGCTCGATTACAACTACATCAGCAGCTCCGTCTTTTCGGGTCCCCCGCCTGAGCCGAATCCGACGCGTCGCGATCAGGCGGTCAAAAAGGCGGTCGGGATGACTTATTCGGAGTACATGAAGAATCTCAACCTGAGCAGCACAGTAACCGGCACCGTGCTGTCGCGTGTGGAAGGCGCTGCGCCAGGATCTCAGTTGAAAGAGGGCAATGTTATCCGTGTTGTCCGTTGGAAAATCGAACCCAATCGTGGAGCTGATTATGCTGACTATATTCAAACGTTGACCGCCGTTCAGAGCCAGGCCGTCAAGGAAGGACAATTCCTGGGTTGGGCTGCGGCCCGGGTCGTTTCCCCGGGTGGCCCTGATACCCCCTACGACGCTGTCACGAGCTTTATTCACAAGGACCTCGCCAGCGCACTTCAAGGACCGGGGAGTCAGGCGCTAGCCCAAGCTACCTTCACCAAAGTGCATCCGCAAAAAAGTTTCACGAACCACATTGATCAAGGCCGGGCCGTACGCAAGTTGGTTCGAACGGAGCTGCTTCGCGCGATAGCCGCTGTCGAGCGACCCGCTACTGCTACAACCAGCTCGCGCTAGGAGTTTTCAACCGGATAGGGCAGGCAACCCGCCTGCCCTCCGCGATAAAGGGTATCATCGTTCCAAATGAATAATGCCCCAAGAGGCGACATCGTGGCCGGAACTGGACATGCTATTGACCAGCGCCGACCTGCAGCGGGCCTGGGAGGCCGAGCGAAACGGGAAGACACTTCCAAATGTTGTGTTTACAGCCGCGGGCCGTCGTGTTCTCATGCATTTCGAATCCGATGAGGGCAAACTGCCGGACATCCAGGAAATCAAGCGATCCTTCGCCCGAGCGATGCATCGAAAGGGCGCTTTTCCAATGTGCAAGATCCATTGGTTGACATAATGTGTTATACTAAGTGGGTATTTGATCGCTTCGCCAGTTACGCTCGAGCCTCAATCCGTTACGAATTGTTCCTCCGCTACGATTAGCCCGCTTTCAAATCAAAGGAAAAACTAATGAAGAATATCTATGTCGGGAACCTCAGTTTTGGGGCTACCGAAGACGCGGTTCGATCCCTTTTTGAAGCGCATGGAGCTGTAGAACGTGTGAACATTTGTACCGATCGCGACTCGGGGCAGCCCCGAGGGTTCGGGTTTGTCGAGATGACCAACGACAGTGAAGGCGACAAAGCGATCGCGGCTCTAAACGGCAAAGACCTGGACGGTCGAGCGCTGAACATCAATGAAGCTCGTCCCAAAAACGATCGCCCCAGCAATGGTGGCGGTGGTCGCAGACAGTCCCGCTACTAACTAACCCGCGGCTCCGATCCAAGCTTGAAAAACAGGATCGGAGCCCGCTTTCCCAATCATTACAGCCGTAACCATCCATTGACTTTAGACGCCTTGGGATAGTAGCATTTCAGATGCGGGAGTGTCCAAAATGTTTACAAGGGTAGCCGCGGTCTGTTTTGCCACGCTCGCCGTTTGTCTCGGTCCGTGTAGCGCACAAGAAGCATCGGCCGACCGGGTAGTCGCCGAATGGGCAGTGCGGATGGGCGGAAGCGTCGTCCTCGAAGGGCAGCGCGAGGCAATCTACGACTTGGCTGACCTGCCAACCACCGATTTCCGGGTCCACACTCTGAATTTCTCCGGCATTACGCAGTGGGCGTCCTCACTCGAATATGAAATGAAGCGTCTGCCCCCGCTGCCTCACTTGAAAGCAGTCTACGTGAATGGGCGGCTTTGGTATGATCAACCGGTAACCTTGGTCGCTTCGACGCTGGGATTGTTGTCATCTTCGCCTGCGTTAGAAAAAGTGATCGTCAGCAAGCCGGTTCAGACGTTGATCCCACTCGACGACACGGTTCTCAAAAATCTCGAATCGCTGAAGAATCTGCAGGAACTGCGCGTCCACCAGACGCGGATTCCAGGCCTCAACCTTGCTCCGTTCAACCTCAAATACCTCGATCTCAATTTCGATCGCAATTTCAACGACAGCGGCGCCCTCAGCCTGAAATCGATGACTGAGCTGACCAAGCTTTATCTGCGCGGCACGTCGGTCACCGACGCCGGTTTGAAAAATCTGTCCGGCCTCAAGAACCTTACCGAGCTCGACCTCGGCGACATCGGGATCACCGATAATGGCCTCGAACCTCTGGCCGGATTGACCAAGCTGCGCCGGCTGAATCTTCAGGCGTCGAACGTCAGCGACGCCGGTCTCGACGCGCTCAAGGGCATGACCGGGCTCGAAGAGCTGAGTCTCTATCGCACGAAAGTCTCCAATGCCGGCCTCGCTAAGCTCGCGAGTTTGAAGAACCTGCGCTCGATCGATCTTCGCTACAGCCGCGCCACCTCGGCTGGGGTGAAGGAACTGCTCGCCGGACTTCCGAACTGCAAAGTCGCCTTCCAGGATTCCTCAAGCCGGGAATCGAGCCGCGCCACTGAAGTCGCATCTGTGGCGACCAAAGGCGAGCAGGCCATCGCGGATTGGCTGCGCTCTATCGGCGGCAAGGTCACCATGAAGGAAGGACATCTCGTCGCGCTTTCCCTGAAGTCCACTTCGATTACCGACCGCGAGCTCGCCGTGCTCACCAAGCTGCCGCAACTTGCTGACCTGAACCTGCGCGACACGGAAGTCAGCGAGATCGGCATCGCGCACATCGCTGCAATTCCATCGCTGCAAAAACTAGACCTCGGCTATACGCTGCTCTCCGATAGCGCGCTCACAAAACTCGGCGCTTTGACGAACCTCCAGAACCTGTATCTGGGCAGCACTCTGGTCGAGGGTCCGGGCCTCGCCGCGATCGCGGGACTAGCCAGCCTGCGAGAGCTGAGCCTCGAAAACTCGCCCGTGAGGAACGAGGGACTAAAGCACATCGCCAAGCTGAACGGTCTCGAAGGCCTCTCGCTCCGCTACACGGATCTCACCGACAGAGCCATGTCGAACCTGGCCGCGATGACCAAGCTGAAGCGCCTCGATCTCACTGGTGTCGACATCACCGAAGACGGCGTCGAGCACCTGTCGCATCTCTTCCAGCTTGAAGAACTGGATCTCAGCTACTGCCGGTTCGGCGATCCCGGTGTGAAACTGCTGACCGGACTAGTCAACTTAAAGCGCCTCGGCCTGGCCCAGACCAGGGTCGGCGACGCGGGCCTTGACTGGGTTGCGAAACTGACCAAACTGGAGTCGTTGAATCTGGACCAAACCACCATCACCGACGGGGGAGTTTTGAAACTGGGACCGCTCACCGCGCTCAAAGAGCTGTCCCTCGACAATCTGGACGTCACTGACGCCGCCCTCAAAGTCATCACCAATATGAGCGGCCTGCGGCACATCGACCTCTACCACACACTGGTGTCGGAGGAAGGGATCAACAGCCTGACCAAGGCGCTGCCGAAGTGTGAAATCAATTGGGCCCGCGGTTCCACAAAGCGGGAGCGAAGAACGTAGGTCTTATGAAACGAACAGCGATTTTCGCCACGGCCTTCGTTTTAACGTTAACTACTGCTCAAGCGGCCGATGCGCCTCACTGGATCGAAGCGCTCGGCGGCCATATCGTGCGCGGCGCGGATGGCGCAATCGTCGAAGCATCAGTCGCGCGCACCTGGGCGACCGACAGCGACGTCGCTCGCATCGCCGAGATCAAGACGCTCAAAAAGCTCGACCTCAGCCACACCTATGTGTCCGACCGGAGCATCGAGCGGCTGCCGCAGTTGCAGCAGCTCGAAGAGCTGATTCTGGACACCTGCGAATTTATCACCGACGCGTCGCTCAACTACCTCCGAGCCAACAAGAATCTGAAACGCCTGGTTCTGCGTGGCACCGACGTCACCGATGTCGGCATGCCTCATCTGGCGCAGTTGACTGGCCTCAAACGGCTCGATATCAGCCACTCGATGCTCGGCGACGTCGGCCTGGAGAGTCTCTCGGCGCTGGTCGAACTCGAAGAGCTTTATCTCGGTGGAAACCTGATCACAGGGATGAATCTGAACTCGCTGAAGCTGCTGCCTAAGCTCAAGAAGTTGAGCTTCAACGGCATTCAGCGGCGCAACGCCGGAGCTTGCTGGTCGCCTCGGATTACCGACCTGGACCTCGACACGATTTCGCTGCTCTCGAACCTCGAAGATTTGAACCTGGGAATCGGAATCAGCCTCGGACGGGTACCGCCAACCACCGCGCGCGGCGCAGCAGGCGGCGGAAACTGCCACGTAACCGGCGGTATTCAGATGACCGATCTCGGCCTCGCCAAGCTTGCCAAATTGAAGAAGCTGCGAAGGCTCGATGTCAGCGGCGCACAACTCACTTCGACGGGAATCAAAGTCCTTACTTCCTTGCCGCAGCTCGAGCGGCTGAGCTTGTGGAATTGCACCAAACTCGACGATTCCGCCGCCGAGACGCTGGCAGCGCTACCGAAGCTGGCGAACCTGGATATCTCGAACACCAACCTCGGCGACGCGACCCTCGATCGTCTGGCGGCGCTTCCCAATCTTAAATTCCTGTATCTGACCGACACGAAGGTAACTCCGGCGGCAGTCACCGCGTTCCGCGCCAGGAAAGCGGCGAGCTTCGTGTCCTTTGCGCGCCGGCCGGAGCCCGCGCCGGAAAAACCCAAGCCTGCCGGTAAACCTCCCGATGAGTTTGCTAATGAATAGCCTGTTGTCGCGCGCTCCGTTTGCGCTAGTTCCCATCATGCTGATTGCGCCCGCGGCTTGGGCGCAGAGCGGAGCCCCGGATTCAGCTTACTTCGCCGCCAAGGTCTATCCCATCCTCGAAGCGGCGCAGTGCCGCGCCTGCCACACTCACGATGGAGTCGCGTCCGGAACACGGCTGCACTTTCCGGAAAAGGACTCCGGCCAGAATGCGATTCAGATCTTCGGACTGTCGCTTGCGCCCCTGGTAGATCGCTCCGATGCCGCGAAGTCGGCGCTGCTCAACAAGCCGACCATGCGCATACCTCACACCGGCGGTGAGCGCATCAAGCCGGGCTCGGACGAAGACAAGATTCTTACCGAGTGGGTGAAGTATCTGGCGTCGGCGACCGAAGAATCCCTGACCACGGCCAGGCGCCGGTTAGGCGATACCACGACGGGTCCCAAGCCGACTCAGCTCGTTCGTCGCCTGACTCACAGCCAGTACGACAACACCGTGCGCGATCTGCTCGGCGATTTCAGCCGCCCGGCCCGGAAATTCCCCTCGGAAGATTTCGTCGATGGCTTCAAGAATCAGTTGCGGATGCAGGGCATGCCCCCGCTGCTGGTGGAAAACTACAGCGCCACCGCCGAGAAGCTTGCGCAAAACGCCTTTCGCAATGGCGACGTCAACGGCCTGATTCCCTGCAAGCCGGTTTCGGCCACCGACATCAAATGCCGCGACCAGTTCGTGCGCACGTTTGGAATGCGCGCCTTCCGGCGTCCACTTCGCGACTCCGAGTTCCGGCGCTACAGCGCCGCCTTCACCGCCCAAGCTCGCGCAACAGGCAAGTTCAACGAGGGCGCTCGCGCCGTCGTCGAAGCAATGCTGCAGTCGCCGAAGTTTCTGTTCCATGTAGAAGCCGGCCCCGACGGCCGCTACAGCGACTACGAGATCGCCAGCCGGCTCTCCTACCTGCTGTGGGACACGATGCCCGACAAAGCCCTGTTCGACGCTGCGTCGAGTGGCGAGTTGCGAACACCCGAGCAGCGGGAAAAACTAGCGCGCAGTATGCTCGACAATCCGCGCGCTCACGAGGCGCTCGATGAGTTCTTCAACGAGTGGTTGCGGCTCGACAAGCTCCCGAATGCAATCAAGGAACGCCGCCGCTTCCCCGAGTTCACGCCCGAGCTGGCCGCGTCGATGGTCGAGGAGACGCGAAAGCTGCTCCAACATCTGGTCTGGAACAACAAGAACTTCATGGAAGCCCTGACAGCTGACTACGGTTTCCTGACGTCCGATCTGGCCGCGCTGTACAAGGTTCCCGCGCCAACGGGCCAATTCGAGATGACGATGTTCCCGGAGTCCAGCCGCCGTGCAGGCCTGCTTGGACAAGGATCATTTCTGACGGCAACATCCGGTCCGGCCGAGACGTCAGCCACCTTCCGCGGCCTTTTCGTCCGCGAACAACTGCTTTGCCAGCACGTGCCGCCGCCGCCGGCGGGCGTGAATACGACACTGCCTGACCCGACCGAGAGCAAGCCCCGGACCCGCACCCAGCTTTTGCAGGCTCATGTCGAGAATCCGTCGTGCGCGTCCTGTCATCGCTTAATGGACCCAATCGGCTTCGGGCTCGAAGGCTTCGATGCGATCGGCCGCTACCGCGAGAAGGAAAGCATCTTCATCTCCGCCGCTACTGACAACGCGAGAGCGCAGCCAAAAAGAATCGATCTGCCGCTCGACGCCAAGGGTGAGATCGCCGGAATACCGAGCTCAGCCTTCACCGATGCCAAACAGCTCGGCCGCATCCTTGCCGAGAGTCCGGTGTGCCAGGAATGCGTGGCACGGCAGATGTTCCGCTACGGCTACGGGCGCCTGGAAACCGCAGCCGACCAGGAGACCGTTCACCAGCTTTTCGTCAGGTTCCGCGACTCCGGATTCCGCTTCCAGGAATTATTGATCGCGCTAGTGCGATCGCCGGAGTTTTTGCGGGGACTCGACCCAAAGGATCGCGTGACGCAGACGATAAGAAATGATGTAAACTCAAAGCAACCAGGAGGGAGGTAGAAATGCAGCTCAGCCGACGCAGATTCCTGAAAGGTGTTGGAATGTACGGCGCTATGGCGCGAGTAGGACTTCCGCCGCTGGTGGCGATGTTCAACTCCAACGGCACCGCCTACGCCGCCGCCGCGGGAAAAGGGCCAGCTGCGGCCTCTCCTATCGAAACGCGCTTTCTCCTCTGGTTTAACGGCAATGGAATCCCGGAGCGCTATTGGATTCCAACCGAGACGGGCCCCGACTACGAGCTGACACCCTGCCTTGCGCCGTTGAAATCGGTCCGGGAGCACGTTCACGTGATCAGCGGCGTCGATAACGCCGGCGCGAGAATCAATGGACAGGGCAACGGCCACTTTACCGCGCTCTGCGGATTGATGACCGGTTGTTTTTACACCGGGCGGGGCGCCGCCGGTCCTTCCATCGACCAGCTCCTGGCCGCTAAGATCGGCGCGAAGAGCCGGTTCCGCTCGCTGCAGATCGGCGTTGCGCAGGAATCGCATGGCGAGAATGTGCATCGGAACATGAGCTGGGCGGGTTACGATCGCGCGCTTCCTCCCGAGATGATTCCGCAGAATCTCTTCGACCGGCTGTTTGGCGTCAAGAATCAGAGCTGGGTGGGCCGCAAGAAAAGCGTGCTCGACCTGGTCAAAGACGATGTCGCCGACCTACAGCCGGCTCTCGGCTCGGCCGACAAGCAACGCCTCGATGAGCATCTGACCTCGGTTCGCGATTTGGAGCGAGCCATCGCCAGCCTGCCGCCCGACTACGGAAAAAAGATCAAGGAGCCCGAGGACATCACCGATCTGACGGACTATCCGAAGATCGCCAAGATTCAGTCGGACCTGGTGGTCCATGCTTTCGCCTCAGGTCAAACCCGCGTCGCGACCTACATGCTCACGAAGTGTCAGAGCCTGACACGTTTCCCGTGGCTCGGCCTCGCCGGCAACCGGCATCACGACTACAGCCATTCGAACGCCGGTTCGCCATCGAGCCAGCGCATCATGCGTGACATCTGCCGCTGGCACACCGAAGAGTTCGCCTATCTTCTTGAGCGGATGAGAGCCGTACCCGAAGGCGCAGGCACTCTGCTCGACAACACCATCGCTATGTCCAGCCACGAGCACGCCGAGGCGAATTCCCACAAATGCCGTGGCATGGCGATCCTACTCGCCGGTGGTGGTGGGAAGATGAAGACAGGCGCCCACACCAAGTCGCATAACACGATCGGCGACATCTATAAGACCATCACCGAAGAGATCTTCAAGGTCGACGTCAACTTCCCGACCGCTGAAGAGAAGATGAGCGAAGTAGT
>Ga0075431_100003807_pt1 | contig 14668 bp, 14 predicted proteins | sample RhiMetdeltSRZDD5_FD_75297 | JGI IMG/M metagenome (GOLD analysis project Ga0075431, IMG submission 75297) | Populus rhizosphere microbial communities from Tennessee, USA - Rhizosphere MetaG P. deltoides SRZDD5 | ecosystem: Host-associated > Plants > Roots > Rhizosphere > Soil | place: USA... | reverse complement strand
CAGCCTGCAATCCCGCGAATCGTGCCTCCCTGCGGATCTGCAGCGAGCGCCGTTCCGACGTCACAGCAATAGGCTTGGTGCAGGCATTCACGGATGGCCGGCAGCCCAGCCCGTTGCTCCTCGAGACCCCGAGAGATGAGCCGCGGCAAGAGTCTTGCGCTCGTAACTCTCGCCGTCTCCCTCATCGCGGGCCTCATCGCTGTTCGCGGCGGTCTGCCCTCGCTCGAAGGCCGCACGGCCTCTGCGGCTTTCCTCGACACCAGCGCGACGCGGCTCGGGAGAGCCATCGTTCCGCGTGCAGCCGCAAGGCCAGGGAAGTCCGGTATCTACCCTCTTCTTGATTCGCGGGACGCCTTCGCAGCGCGTATGCTTCTGGCGCAGGCAGCGGAGCGTTCGCTCGACGTGCAGTACTACATCTGGCGCAATGATCTGTCGGGAACTCTGCTGTTCGACGCCTTGCGCAAAGCCGCCGACCGCGGGGTTCGCGTGCGGCTGCTGCTCGACGATAGCAATACCAGCGGTCTGGATACGACTCTCGCCGCGCTCGACTCGCACCCCAACATCGAGGTTCGACTGTTCAACCCGTTTGCCATCCGCTGGCCCCGGACGCTTGGGTATCTCACCGACTTCTTTCGCCTCAACAGACGCATGCACAACAAATCGTTTACCGCTGACAATCAGGCGACGATCGTCGGGGGGCGAAACGTCGGGGATGAGTACTTCGATGCGACGAACGGCATGGCGTTCGTCGATCTCGACGCCCTCGCCGTCGGCCCCGTCGTGAGCGAGGTGTCGCGGGACTTCGACCGGTATTGGGCCAGCGACTCTGCATATCCCACGAACGGACTGCTTCCGCAGACCGAGCCGGCTCGGATCGAGGAGATATCCTCGAAGGCGTCGCAGATCGCGCTCAACCCTAACGGTGCGAAGTACCTGGAAGCGGTGAAGAGTTCCCCCTTCGTGCGCGAGCTCACCGAGGGGCGCCTCGCCTTTGACTGGACGATCGTCCGCACGGTCAGTGACGATCCTGCGAAGGGCCTCGGACGTGCGGCACCCGATGCGCTGCTCCCGAGCATGTTCCAAGCGATTGTCGGCGAACCTGCTATCCGGATGGAGTTGGTCTCCGCCTATTTCGTGCCGGGCGTCGAAGGAACCGAGTGGTTTCGATCGATGGCCAACCGTGGTGTGAAGATCCAGATTCTGACGAATTCGCTCGAAGCCACGGATGTCGCTGCCGTGCATGCGGGCTATGCAAAGCGTCGCAAGCGCTTGCTCGAAGCCGGCATCACACTTTACGAACTCCGAAGCCTGTCGGACGGCGTCGGGCCTACGCGCGGCGGCGCTGGCTTTGGCAGCTCGGGCTCCAGCCTGCACGCGAAGACCTTTGCGGTCGACGGTTCGCATGTGTTCATCGGCTCGTTCAATTTCGATCCGCGATCCGCGGAACTCAATACCGAGATGGGCTTCGTGATCGAGAGCGGAGCTCTTGCGCAGAAGGTAGATGCGGAATTCGCCGTGAGAATTCCTGCCAACTCTTACGAGGTGTGCCTTGCGGAAGGCGGGAAGCTCTATTGGCTCGAGCACCGCGGCGGAGAGTTGCTACGCCATGACGTCGAACCAAGTACCAGCTTCTGGGAGAGGCTGGGCGTGTCCGTCATCTCGCTGTTGCCCGTTGATTGGCTCCTGTGAGAGCGCCGGTTCGGAAAACCTCGCTGATCGCGAGATCGTGTGCGGCGTGGCCTCTCATACCTCTGCGTCAGGCCTGGTGCGAGATACCGCGGCGCGCATCAGGAGCATCGCGGTTATGGGGGAGGTCATGACGATGAATACAGTTATCAGGATTTCGTGCACGACCGGACGGTGAGCGAGAGCGGAGGCTATCAGCATGGATGCGATCAGAACCGACGTCGTGCCGAGCGTGTTCCCCAGGGAAGGTCCGTGCATGCGTGCGTAGAAGGGGGACAACCTGAGCAGGCCGAGCGACCCGATGACGGTTAGCGTCCCACCCATGATCATCAGCAAAGCAGCTGGCAGCATGACCCAACATGGCAGTTCGTTCGCGGTCATGGCTCGATCACCTCGCCACGCAGGAGGAACTTCGCAAGCGCTACGGAGCCGACGAAACCGAATAGGGCGATCAGCAGCGCCACGTCGAAGTACACGGTGGTAGTGGTGCGGATACCGAGCATTAGAAGCATCAGCATCGCGTTCACATACAGCGTATCGAGCGCCAGTATTCTATCCTGCGCGCGCGGACCGCGCAGGAGGCGGATCGCCGCGAAGCTCATTGCCAGCGCGAAACACACCTGCGCGAACCCTACGGAGAAATCGAAGAAAGTGCTCATTCGAATATCTCCATCAGCGCGCGCTCGTAGCGCTGCTTTATCGTGCGGACCCAGGCCGCTTCATCATCCTGGAGGTCGAGGACGTGGAGGGTGAGCGTGCTGCCGTCGCGAGCGAGATCGGCCCACACCGTGCCGGGTGTCGATGTAACGATAGCGGCCAGCACCGCAAGGCCGTGCGGGTCGCGCAGGTCGAGCGGGACTTTCACGAACCCCGAACTCACTTTGCGGTCACGGACGAGCCCGAGAATGACCCGCGCAACGGCAAAGTTCGAGCGCACGATGTCGAGGAGCACGTGTGCGAACAGCCGCATCGCGATCTGCGGTCGGCGCAGGCGTGGCTGCACCGGACGCGCCGCACGGAAGACGAGCACGAGACTTACCGCAAGGACCGTACCTACCACGATCTGCACGGGTGCGAGCGTGCCGTTGAGCAGCAACCACATCGCCAGGAGTCCACCGACGAGCAGAATGGGCAACCGCCTCATGGCGAGGCCCTCTGCGTTCTGGGAAGAACCGCCCGAATGTAGGTCTCTGGATCGTTCAATGTGCGCGCGGCAGAGTCGACGTACGTCATCATCGGACCTGCCGCCGCCGTCAGGACGATGCACAGCAAGATCAGGAACGCGACGGGGCCAGCCTCGATTATCCGCAACCGCGGGGTCGCGCGTCCCGTCACGCTCCAGAAGAGACGCATGCCGATGCGACACAGCGCGATGAGTCCGGCAAATCCACCGACGATTGTCAAAGCGATCAGAAGCCACGGACGCAGCGCATCCGTGCCGCTCGTTAGACCTTGAAACGCAGCGGACAACACGGCGAGCTTGGCGATGAATCCCGCGAGCGGCGGCATTCCGGTGACGAGGAGGGCGCAGCAGACGAAAGCGAGGCCGAGAAAGGCCATCGCGGCGGGAATTGCGATACCCACCTCGGCATCCGGCTCTTGCGGATCTGGAGGTTCTCCGACCTGGAAAGCCGTATAGGTGACCGGATGGGCGGACGGAGAATGGGCAGTCTCGGGCGCGGCGTCGCGCATGCGCCCCGTCATGCCGGTGAGCATGAAGAATGCCCCGCTCGCAAGCACGGACACCGTCATATATAGGAGCGTCGGCGCGATCAGTGCCGATGCGCCGAGCCCGACCGCTGCGAGCAGCGTTCCAGATGACAGCACGACGCTGAAGGCCACCACCCGCTGCAACTGGCGCGCGGCAAGCATCCCGCCGATGCCGAATACCATCGTGGCGACCCCGCCGAAGAACAGCCATGTTCCGCCGAGGGGCAGTGGCTCCTGGAGCAGCGATGAGAAGCGCAGAATCGCATAAACCCCCACCTTTGTCGTGATCGAGAACACTGCCGCCACGGGGGGCTCGGCGGCGGTGTACGCGCTCGGCAGCCAGAAGTTGAGCGGCCAGCACGCGGCTTTGACGAGGAAAGCAATACCGAGAATCGCGGCCCCGGCTTCGGCGATGCCGCGATCGCCGGACCGCAGCGACGGCCAGATTGCTGCGATCTGCGCCATATTCAGAGTCCCGACCACGCTGTAGATCAGGGCAACGCCGATCAGAAATGCGAACGTGGCTGTCAGGTTCACGACGATGAAGTGCAGCGCGCTCTTCACGCGCCGTGTACCGCCACCGTGGAGCAGAAGAGCGTAGGAGGCCGCGAGCAGTATCTCGAAGAACACGAACAGGTTGAAAAGATCCCCGGTGAGAAACGCCCCGTTCAGGCCCATCAGCAGAAATTGCAGCAGCGGATGATAGTGAACGCTCAACCGGTCCCAGCGCGCCGTCGAGTAGACGAGCACAGGCAGTGCGAGTACGGCAGTCAGAGTGATCATGAGCGCCGAGAGCCGATCCACCACCAGCACGATGCCGAATGGCGCTGGCCATCCGCCGATCGAGTACGTTCCGATTCCCTCGCGCCAGATGTAGGGAGCCGAATCGGTCGTGAAGAAGAGGAGCGCGCTGGCGACCGTGATCTGCCCGAGGCACGCCGTGAGTGCGATCAGCAGTCGGGGCACACGCCGCGATTCGGCGAAGAGCAACATCGCCGCAGCCGCGACGAGCGGAATCACGATCGGAAGCACCAGCAGATGCTGCAGCCAGAAGTTCATGTATCGAACTCCTGACCATCGACATGATCGGTTCCCGTTAGCCCGCGCAGTACAAGCAGGACGACGAGAAACAGCGCCGTGGTCGCGAAACTGATCACGATAGCGGTCAGCACCAGCGACTGCGGCACGGGATCCGCGTACAAGCCGGAGCCTGAAGCTGCGTTTGCGCCGATGATCGCCGGCCTATCGATCACGAGGCGGCCGGTCGCGAAGATAAGAAGATTGACGGCATAGGAGAGCAGTGACAGCCCGATAATGACCTCGAAGGTGCGGGGCCGCAGCAGCAGCCACGTGCCCGCGGCTACAAGTACGCCAATCGCGAGAGCACAGACGAGCTCCATCAGGGTGGTCGTCCGGATTTAGTCATCAGGCTACGCCACACCCTGGTTACCGCCTCGTCGGGCGGCTGCTGGCGGCGGCTCCGCAGCGATTGGTGCGCCAACGCGATGAGTATCAAAACCGTGCCGCCCACCACCACGAAGTAGACTCCGAAATCGAAGAGCAAGGTGCTCGACAGATGCACCTCTGTGAACGGCAGGCGCAGATGCGCGGTCATGTTCGACAGAAAGTTGCGCGACGCGAGCCATGCGCCAGCGCCCGCAGCGGAGGCGCACAACAACCCTGCAGCTATCCAGTACTGAGGGGGGACGCGGATCCGCGATTCGATCCACAGGGTCCCGTTGACCATGTACTGCACGATGAGCGCGGTTGCGATGACGAGGCCGCCGACGAATCCACCGCCGGGCGCGTCGTGCCCGCGGAGCAGGAAAAATATTGACACCATACCCGCGATTGGCAGGAGCAGCCGGCCGAGTACAGCGGGTACCTTCATGTAGCCGCCCGGCAGCGCATCATTATCAGCGGAGAGCACGCGGTCTTCGGCGTCATGAGGATCCGGTCTCGAAACGGGGATGCTCTGCGGATCCGGACGGAATCGCCGCAAGAGCTTGTACACGGTCAGGGCGACGATACCTACGACGGTGATTTCTCCCAGCGTGTCGAAGCCGCGGAAATCGACGAGGATCACGTTAACCACATTGTGTCCGCCACCGAGCGGCAGCGCGTGCTCGAGGAAGAACGGGGCGAGAGTGGATTTAGCGGGCCGCGTGAGCATGGCGTACGCAAGGCTCGCCATTCCGGTTCCCGCGAACGCGGCGATGACGAAGTCGCGAGCGCGACGCGCGCGGGCACGGAGCGTCTGACGGGCGGACTCAACTACCTCGACCCGCTTCGGCAACCACCTTAGCCCGAGGAGCAGCAGGACCAGCGTGACGATCTCGACACTGATCTGCGTGAGCGCCACATCGGGCGCGGAGAACCATGCAAACGTCAAGCAGGTGACGAGGCCCGCGCCGCTTGCCATGGTGAGCGCGGCCAGACGGTGGAACTTTGCGTTGATCGCCGCACCGATAGCGCACGTTGCGCCCACGGCCCACAGCATGGCGAACGCCGGATTGAGGGGTGATGTGCTTCGCGGGCCCGCCAACGTCACATCCCGGATCGCCGCCATGCCAACGATGGCAACGACCGCGGCAACCAGCACGGCCAGCTGCGGCTGCAGACGGCGCGAGTGTAGCGTCCGCACGAGTCGATCCGCGACCCTGATCAGTCCGATGATGATTACCTCGAAGTTGCGCTTGCCGTCCATCCGATGTGCAAGCGGCGCCGGACGCAGCGCGCGATCCCAACGGAGATACAGCAGCCAGTACAGTGCGCCGCCGCCCACGAGGGCGACAACGCTCATCATCAGGGGTGCGGTCAGGCCATGCCACACTGAGAGGCTGTAGGCGGGTACGTCCCCATCCAGAATCGCCTGCATAGCCGTTTGCAGGAAGGGACCGACGGTGACGGCCGGCAGTGTGCCGACGAGTACGCAGGCTGTGACGAGCAGGGCGCTCGGCGCGAGCATCCAGCGCGGGGGATCGTGCGGGGTGCGCGGCAGATCGACTGGCCGCGGTCCCATGAACACACGATGCACGAAACGGATCGAATAGGCCACACTGAACGCACTTGCGAGCGTCGCCACGACAGGCAACCCGATGCGAAGCGGTAGCGCCTCGCCCGCGAAGATCGTTTCGGCGAAGAACATCTCCTTCGATAGAAAACCGTTGAGCAGTGGTACGCCCGCCATGGCAGCGGCTGCGACGAGAGCCAGCGTTGCGGTGATAGGCATGGCGCGGCCTAGGCCGCCGAGACGTGCGAGGTCCCGTGTGCCCGACTCGTGATCGACGATGCCCGCCGCCATGAACAGCGAGGCCTTGAAGGTCGCATGATTCATCATGTGGAAGACGGCCGCGACCAGTGCGAGCGGACTGTTCATGCCGAGCAGGAGTGTGATGAGCCCGAGATGACTGATCGTCGAATAGGCGAGAATGCCCTTCATGTCGCGCTGGAAGGTCGCCGCGCAGGCACCGAGGAGCAGCGAAGCGAGGCCGACACCGCAGACCATCCCGAACCAAAGATCGGTTCCCGCGAGCACCGGCCACAGCCGGGCGAGCAGGAAGACGCCGGCCTTCACCATCGTCGCCGAGTGCAGGTAGGCGGAGACCGGAGTCGGAGCCGCCATGGCGTGCGGCAGCCAGAAGTGGAACGGGAACTGTGAGCTCTTGGTGAAAGCGCCAAGGAGCACCAGGATCAAGACTGCCGGGTACCAGTGATGGCTACGGACCTGATCGCCTGAGGCGAGCACCGTATCGAGGTCGTAACTCCCCGTGATGCGCCCCAGCATCAATACGGCCGTCAGCAGGCACAGCCCGCCGAACGCCGTAATGAGCAGGGCCATGGCTGCGCCGCGCCGCGCCTCGTCGCGGTGGTACCAGTAGGCGATCAGCATGAACGACGTGAAGCTCGTCAGCTCCCAGAAGAGCACGAGCTGAATGAGGTTGCCGGACAGCACGATGCCGAGCATCGCGCCCATGAACGCGAGAAGGAACGCGAAGAAGCGCGGCACGGGATCTGCGGGCGACATGTAATAGCGCGCGTAGAGCACGATCAGTGCGCCGATTACCGTCACGAGCGCCGCAAAGATCCATGCGTAGCCATCCATGCGCAGATGCACGGCAAGTCCGAGTTGAGGGATCCAGGGGACGCTCCAGCGTACGACTCCGGAGTCCGTGACCTGCGGGTAGAGCGTCGCCACCAGGACGGCGCTCGCAACGCTTACTGCGCCCGCGAGCCACGCCTCGATGTTGCGAGCGTTCGACGGCAGGAGCGCTGCGCATATGCTGCCGAGGAAGGGAAGCAATAGGACCCAGACGAGGCTCATGCCGCGATCCTAGCAACAGCCGCCATGATGGTTCGCTGCGGCCGAAGCGACGCGCTCAACCGTCGCCTTGACTCATCGGCGGCACGGCCAGGATGTCGCATTCGATTTCGTTCAGCACCCGCTCCGCGACGCTGCCGAGCAGCAGCCGCTTGACTCCGCTATGACCGCGGGTGCCGATCACGAGCAAGTGGGGCCGCGATCGTTCGACGACCCTCTTGATCGACGGAAAGGGCAATCCGTCTTCCAGCTCGAGATTTCGTACGGTATCGGCGAGGCCATTCGATTCCAGAAACCGGTACAACTCCGTGGACGCTTCTCGCGCCCACGCCGCGGAGTACTTGGCGACCGAGTCTTCCCTGACACCGGTCCAGCTCATCATTCCCTTGTAGATCGGTTCGAAGGCATGAACGACCGATACTCGCATACCATCGAGCATCCCGAGCGCCTTCGCAACGCGCAAGGCGCGCGCGGACGCTTCGGATGCATCAAGTGCCGCCAGCACCGATTGATAATCCACGAGCGTGGCGGTGTTGACCATCAGCACTGGATGGCCACCGGTGCGGAGCACGCGCTCGATAGTCGTACCTGCGACGACATCGCGAAGCAGCCTGCGCCGGTGCGCGCCCATGACGATCAGCTCGGCATTGGAGGTCCGCGCAGCTTCCAGGATCGCAACAAACGCGGTTCCAACCCGGACCTCGACGGTGGCATCGAGCTGTCCCCACTCTCGAACATTGGCCACGCGCGCAACGAGCGCTTCGCGCGCGTCATCGCATCTGCGGTCCACCATAGGGCGTGGCTGATCGTCATCGACCGCATGCAACAGCACTAGTTCGGCGCCGAATCTACGGGCAAGCGCGGCCGCACGGTCGACCGCCAGCTCGGATCGGAGAGAGAAGTCAGTCGCACAGAGGATCTTCTTCATTTGCGCATTCCCAGAACGATGGACCGAGGCGAGCGCTTCGGACGATCGTGCGCCCGTGCCGCCGAGCCAGAACACCGACTGTACGCTGCCCAGCACTGATGCGCTCTTCGGAATCTGCGCCGGCCGCGGCCCGCCACCCCGTGCAGGGGCAGCTGGCGTTACGGTTTCGGGATCGTCTGCGCGAAGGGTGCGCACGTTGTGAAAGCTCACGCCGCTGCCGATGATCAGCACGCGTTCGTCACGCAGCGGCGCGGTCACTTCCGATTCCGACGGAACCTGGCATCAGGTCGGGGCCGCGCAAGAAGATCGCGAGCGCGCATGAGACCTGGGCACTCAGATCTGTGCCTTTCGGGAAGTACTGACGTGGGAACCCGTTGGTCTTTTCGTTCGTGCCGCGCTGCCATCGATGCGCATTGCCCAGAGCGCATAACCGATGACGAGTACTCCAACGACGACAGCGTTGGTCGCTGCAGCCGGCAACGCAGCCTCGGTCGCTGCAGCCGGCAACTCGACGAATCCGAGCACCCACGGTGAAGCAATCAACCATATGCCCAACAGGACGCCAAAAGCGTCTGCCGACACTGAGGGCTTGTACATGGCGAACGCAGTGAGCGTCAGCACTGCAATCCCAACGCTCCACGAATTCCAGGCAGCAGGGCCATCGCCTGCACCTGAGGTGAGCGAGGGCGCGACGATCAGCCACAGGCCAAGGAGGACGTTGACCCAGTCTACCCAGCGACGCGTTGTCATCATTGCTCCTGTCCTGCCATTCCAAATGGCCATCGTTGTGAGGTATCCCGATCCGCATTATCGGCCGGTATCCACGCAAGAAGAAGACAGCATCTAACTTCCGCATGACGAACGCCGCGCCACGGGAGACTTGGTCGGCTACGAAAGTGGAAAATCATACAAGGAGAGCTTCGTGCCCGACGGACCAACACTGGTCGTGCAGCCGTGAACGCCGTGCCTGAGGATGATGCAAGGCGGTTGACGCGCGCGCCGATACCAGCTCGTGATCGTGGAGCACCGGCCGGCGACAGCCATTCTGAGCGCCATCGATAGCCTGAAATCTGACTCGTGGTGCTGTCGACGCGCAGCCGCGGGCGAGTCCGTCGTGCTTGTCAGACAGCGTGGCAGAGTAAAGTGATAAGCGCGGTGCACTGCGCCATCTTGCTAGTTCCCGAGCGTGCGGGTCGGGCTTCACTTGCAGTTCACGGCACGCCGCCAATGCAACCAGCGATCGGGCCCGTGGTCCACCAGTCGGTGTGACGGTGGAGCCGCGGTTAATCCCCATGCCCTCTATTTCCGCACCTACAATAATCGCGTAGGGTCGATCAATGTTTCGGGCGGCTGTTCCAAGGTAAAAGCAGAGCTCTGGCGTTCGATCATGCGTCGGACGCGAGGAGCGTCAGGTCCGCGGTGCAGTGCGCGAAGGCGCTCAGGAACTGTCGCATCGTGGTGCGTGATGCGGCTGTTGTGGCGAACGTATTCCAGCCACGTCGGCGTCTCGTAACGCTCGATCCAGAGTTGTGGATCTGCGAGATCACGCAGCAGCCTCCAGTTGCGTGCCCCATCACGGCGCCGGATGCGCCGCCGCCCGGCCATCGCTTCGAGAAACTTCGCGATGTCGTCCTGGTGGATGAGGTATTCGATCGTGACTACCACCGGACCGGATCGTGGCTCGATGGGTAGGACCGTGCTCGGCTCCTTCCAGAGGCGCAGCAGATCGAGATTGAGTTCCTCCGTTTGCGCCAGCGGCAGCCAGCGTCCCAGCGCCGCACAAGCGAGCATGACGAATGAAGCGGCCAGCAACGCTGCCCTGGTGCTCACACTTGCTGCGACTTCACCCCACAGCCAGCTCCCTGTCGCCAGTCCACTGAACATGGCCATCTGGTAGATCGACAAGGCGCGCGCGACGACCCAGCGGGGAGCTGACATCTGCACTGCGACGTTGAACGTTGCAAGCGCCAGCATCCACCCTCCGCCGGCTACTAGCAACGCCGCCATCGTCGCCAGCAAGTGATTACTCAATCCTACAATTGCCGCAGCGACGGCAAACCCGAGGCTGGCCCAACGGACGATTGCCTCGGTGGACATCTGCTGACGCAGCCGCGCGTTCCAGATGGCGCCGGCTACCGCGCCCAAGCCAAACGCACCTAACAACAGGCCATAGGTCAGCGGTCCGCCGTTGAGCAGGACCTTTGCGACCACAGGCATCAGCGCCATGACGGCGCCTGCCGCGATACCGAAGACAGCGCTGCGGAGCAACACACTGCGAATGGCGGGCGACATCGCGACGTAGCGAACCCCCGATGCGACCGCGAGGCCGAGCGTCTCACGCGGCAGTACTCGCGGATGCGGTGGCGGGCGCCATTGCGCAAGTACGGCGATCAGCGCGATATAGCTGACCGCATTCGCCGCGAACGCGGCGGCTGCGCCCGCGGCCGCCACGATGAGGCCGCCAACCGCGGGCCCCACGCTGCGCGCAATGTTGAAGCCCATGCTGTTGAGTGCCACCGCGCCCGGCAATTCCGTTCGCGGCACCATGTCGCCGACGGACGCCTGCCACGCCGGAGCGTTGAACGCCCCGCCGCATCCAATCGCGAAGGTGAACAACAGCAGCAGCCAGGGGGTGATCCATTCGGACCAGGTGCAAAGCATCAGCGTGACCGAAACGACTAGCATGAATACTTGCGCGCCGATCATCACCTTGCGACGGTCGAGACTGTCGGCCATCGCTCCAGCGATCAGCGACAGCAACACGACGGGCAAATTGAGCGAGGCCTGCACCAGCGCGACCATGTCCGCGGACTGGGCGATGGAAATCATCAGCCAGGACGCGCCGACCGACTGAATGAGCCCGCCGAGATTGGCGAGCGTGCTGGCGGCCCAGACATTCCGGAACACCGGGTAGCGCATGGGTGACAGCGCCGACGGGCGCTGCGGCGCATGCACAGAATCCGATTCGCTTTGGGTCATTGGGTCCGCGCTGCCACCTCCTGTGGAGGTTGACACTCAGTGTGAACGAGCCAGACACAACACGGTAGGCTCGCAGAGCGGTGCGGGATCTGAACCCACGCCGGCCTTCGACGAGGCGCTGGGCCTGATCTATTTACCCACCGGCAACCAGCAGCCGGACGCCTGGGGGGCTGGCCGGTCCCCAGCGACCGAAGAGTTCGCCTCGTCCATCGTTGCCTTGGAACTAACTACCGGCCGGGTGCGCTGGAAGTTCCAGACAGTGCACCACGACATCTGGGACTACGACGTGCCCGCTTAACCAGCGCTGTACGACCTGCCCGACAGCAAGGGCGGTACCGTGCCAGCGGTGATCCACGTGACCAAGCGCGGGCAGATCTTCGTGCTCGACCGTCGCGATGGCACACCGCTCGCGGAAGTGCAGGAGAAGCCGGTGCCGCATGAGCATTAAGAAGGCGATTGGGTCAGCAAGACGCAGCCGTATTCGATGGGCATGCCGTCTATCGGGACCGAGCCGTTGAGCGAGAAAGCAATGTGGGGGGCCACGTTCTTCGACCAACTGGCCTGCCGGATCGCCTTTCGCAAACTGCGCTACGAGGGCGAATTCACCGCGCTGACCACCGAGGCCATCCACAGCCCGGCGTTGGCGCAGAGAAATTGCGTCCGTTTTTTGCCAGGTTGATTTTCAACTTGTGCGATCTGTCTGTTGGCGCGTCAATTCTTGAAGTGGGGCGTCACGCCCACATTCAAGACGGCCTTCTCGACCTGATCTCCGTTGAGACCTGAATCGGATGGGTCCGCACTGGTCCGCTCGACGACGGGCGTTGGATGTGTTGGAGTCATCCGGGCGTCGCCGAGCGTGACCAGTCGGGGCGGTTGCCGGGCCGAGCAGTCCGTTCCACCAACGCGCGGCGCACAGCAATAGAAGATCGAGGTACACGTTCATCTCCGAAGACTGCGGGCAGACGGTTCCGCTTCTCGCGCGACATCCGTTTTCGTAGCCAGACTCATGTTGTGGTTGGCAAAATCCCAGTTGACCAGGTGCGTTAGGAAGGCCGCGATGTAGTCGAGGCGTCGATGCTGGTAGTCGAGATAGTAGGCGTGCTCCCAGACGTCGATCGTCAGCAACGGCACCTGGGTCGTGGTCAAAGGCGTTTCCGCGTTCGGCGTATTGATGATCCGCACACGGCTGCCGTCGAGTACCAGCCACGCCCAGCCACTGCCGAACTGATCCCCCGCTGCCGTTACAAACTGCTGGCTGAACGCGCTTCGACTGCCAAACTGATCTTTGATCAGCTTTGCGACCGTGCCTTGCGCTTCACCGCCGCCGCCGGGGCGCATGCACTGCCAATAAAAAGCATGGTTCCATGCTTGGGCAGCCGCATTGAATAGCGGCGTCGCTTGAGTACTGGAGCGGACGATCTCGTCTAGCGAGGCCGATTCGAGAGGTGTATTCCGAACCAGCGCCCGGGTTTTCTCTACGTATGCGGCATGGTGATGCCCGTGATGGGCAGCCAATGTGCGCCGCGAAATATGGGGTTCGAGGGCGTCGAGGGCATAAGGCAGCGGGGGCAAGATCAGACTCACGGGATCTCCTAATTTCGGGACTGCCGTGAGCCTAATGTCTGAGTTAGTATTGGGCAATCGATAAATCGTGACGCTAGAAATCGATATTGCCGATGGATACTGAACTCGCCCGGACCTTTCTCATGGTGATCGCCAGCGGCAGCTTTGTTTCAGCTTCTCAGCGGCTGCACGTCACGCAGTCGACGGTGAGCACACGTATCCAGCGCCTAGAGGAAGCGCTGGGTGCCGAGTTGTTCGTTCGGAACAAGGCCGGAACGACTCTCACGCCCGCAGGGCGGCAGTTTCAACGCCACGCTGCCCTGCTCACGCGCACCGTTGAACAGGCTAAGCAGGAGATCGGCATCGTAAGCGGATTTCGCGCGACGCTGACCGTCGGCGGCCGGATCGGCCTCTGGGAAGATTTGCTGTTGCGCTGGTTGCCGATATTCGCCGCGCTCGCTCCGGACGTCGCGGTGCGTGCTTTGATCGGGTTTGAAGACGACCTGATGCAGGCATTAATCGACGGCCGCGCCAACATCGGTGTCATGTACACCCCGCAGGCTCGGCCGGGACTCACGGTCGAGCCGCTGCTGGAAGAGAGGCTGGTGATGGTCTCGACGCGTGCGGAACCCCCGAGCGAACCAGAAGGTGACTATGTCTATGTCGACTGGGGCCCGGAGTTTTTTGCCCAGCACAGTTTGTCGTTTCCGAACTTTTCGGGCGCCGCGCTCACTGTGAACATCGGCTGGCTCGGGTTGCAACGCATCCTTGCCCACGGCGGCAGCGGCTACTTCCCGGCGCGGATGCTCCGCGAGCATGAGCTCGCTGGCCGGTTGCATCGCGTCGTCGACGCACCCGAGTTTCGGCTGGCGGCGTACCTGTGTTTCTCGGCGAAGCCGGATTCGGAGCCACTCGCGCTCGCCCTGGACACGATCCGACGGGTGGCCGCAGACGCGGCGTGACTTCCCATTCTCGTATTTCAAACTGAGTCTATGTGACCGCTCGGGGCAGCTCGGCACTCACAGTTTCGTAACTTGACCGCATCGATTGCGCCGGAATTCACGGCGACTGCTCGAACCGCGGCCCGCACTCGATGGGCTGTGAGCCGCGCACTTCATTGACTGGCCTCCGCCGAGCTCAGGATCCTCTCTGCTGCGTTTGTCTGGTGGGATCGCTGAATCCGTGTGCTCACCGTCGCGTGCGTGACGTGAAGCCGTTGCGAGGCTGAAACGAGGCTGCCGGTTGCAATGACAGCAAGAAAAAGTTCGGGCGAGCTCTGTATCAATCGTGAATGTCGATATTACGCGTAAGTTTTTGTCGCTTGTAAAAAATCCTGAGCCGACTAGGCTCGAGCGTGCACCCGGAGAGCTTTGCATGCACGGCGATCACGAGCCGAGCCACGCACAGCGGCCGCGGGCGCGTAACCTGCAGACGCTGCAGGAGAGGAGTACCACATCGTGCCAAGAGATATCTTTCCACAG
>Ga0075431_100003806_pt1 | contig 14671 bp, 14 predicted proteins | sample RhiMetdeltSRZDD5_FD_75297 | JGI IMG/M metagenome (GOLD analysis project Ga0075431, IMG submission 75297) | Populus rhizosphere microbial communities from Tennessee, USA - Rhizosphere MetaG P. deltoides SRZDD5 | ecosystem: Host-associated > Plants > Roots > Rhizosphere > Soil | place: USA... | reverse complement strand
GCTCCTGCCGCTGGAGCGGCTGATGGAGGTGGCGGACTTCGTCACCCTGCACGTCGCCAAGACGCCCGAGACCATCGGCCTCATCGACAAGGACCTGCTGACCCGGTCGAAGCCGGGCATCCGGATCATCAACGTGTCGCGGGGCGGCATCGTCGACGAGGCGGCGCTGGCCGAGGCCATCGACGCCGGTCACGTGGGCGGCGCGGCGCTCGATGTGTTCTCGACCGAGCCGACCACCGAGTCCCCGCTGTTCGGCAAGCCGGAGGTGGTGGTCACGCCGCACCTCGGCGCCTCGACGCGGGAGGCCCAGGACAAGGCCGGCGACACCATCGCCGAGCAGGTCGGGCTGGCGCTGGCCGGCGACTTCGTGCCGTTCGCGGTCAACGTGTCGGCCGCCGAGGCCTCGGAGACGGTGCGGCCGTTCCTGCCGCTGGCCGAGCGGCTGGGCGAGCTGTTCTCGGGGCTGGTCGACGCCGCGCCGACAGTGCTCGAGATCGAGTACGCCGGGCAGGTGGGTGACTACGACACCCGCATCCTCACGCTGTCGGTGCTGAAGGGGCTGTTCGGGCGGATCAGCGACGAGCCGGTCTCGTACGTGAACGCGCCGCGCATCGCAGCGGAGAAGGGCGTCGAGATCCGCGACACGTCGACCGCCACGGCCCACGACTATGTGAACCTGGTGACGATCCGGGGCGGCGACCATGCCATCGCCGGGACGCTGGTCGGCCTGCGGTCGGAGCCGCGGGTGGTCATGCTCGACGACAACACCATCGACCTGCCGCCGGCCAAGCACCTGCTGGTGGTCCGCAACGACGACCGGCCCGGGATGATCGCCTTCGTCACGGGTGTGGTGGCCGATGCGGGCGTCAACATCGACGACATGCACCTCGGCCGGTCCAGCACCGGCCAGGCGTCGGTCCAGGTGCTCGCCACCGACGTCGCCGTCCCGCCGGAGGTGCAGACCCACATCGCCGCCGGCGACGGGATCGTCTCCGTCCACGCCTTGTAGCTGTGCCGATCGACGTCGTCGTGGTGGGCGGCGGCGCCATGGGGCTGGCGACGGCCTGGTGGCTCGCCCCGCAGGCCCGGGTGGTGCTCCTGGAGCGCTTTGCGGCCGGTCACCACCGGGGCGCGTCGCACGGCGACGAGCGGATCTATCGGCACCTCCACGTCGGCCGCGAGCTGACCGAGATGGCGATCGCGGCCGACGAAGGCTGGGCGCGGCTGGAGCGGGAGTCCGGCCGGGTGCTGCGCCACCAGGTCGGCTGCGTCGAGCAGCTCGAGCCGGCCGACATGGAGACCCGGGCGGCCGCGGCCTCGAAGTACGGGTTGGCGGCCGAATGGGTGTCGGCGGCTGATGCCGCGGTGCGCTGGCCCGGGATGCGGTTCGGCCACGACGTCCTGTACCAGCCGGACGGCGGCTGGGTGCACGCCTCCGCGACGCTGTCGGCCCTGGCCGAACTGGCCGTGGCCGGAGGCGCCGAGCTGCGCTACGAGATCCCGGTCGAGTCGATCGATGTGGTCGGCGACCGCGCCCGGGTGGTCGCCGGGTCGACGACCTACGACGCCGACGTGGTGGTGGTGACGGCCGGCGCCTGGACCGAGCAGCTGGTGCCCGACGTGCCGCTCCCGCCGCTGCTGACGACCGAAGAGCATGTCTACTTCTTCGAGCCGAGGCAGCCGCTACCGACGTTCCTCCACCGCCTCGAGTGCACCCGCTACGGCACCCCCGGCCCAACCGGCCTCTACAAGGTGGCCGAGCACCACACCGGCACAGTGACGACGGCTGACACCCGAACGTTCGCTCCCGACCCCGACCGCCAGTCCCGCATGGAGGCCTACGTGGCCGAGTGGCTCCCGGCCCTGGAGCCCGCCGCCGTGTCGACGAGGACCTGCCTGTACACGTCGACCCCCACCCACGCCTTCCACCTGGCCCGCACCGGCCCGATCGTCGTCGGCACCGGCTTCTCCGGCCAAGGCTTCAAACACACCCCCGAAGTAGCCCGCCGCCTCGCCACCCTCGCCCTGAGCTAGCGCTTCGCGGGGCGGAAGCCGTCGGCTTCGGCGGTGGCAGCGTCGCGGTAGCAGCGGTCCGGGGTGGTGCGGTCGTAGGCGAGGCCGCCGGGGACGTGGAAGATCTTGCTCGACAGCTTGGCCTTGATCGGGTGGGTTGGGGGGCAGGCGCCGTCGGTCGGGTCGACCCACGCCGCCGCCGCCGGCTCCTCGGGGGCGGCGACCTTCGTCGGCGACGTCGGCGTCGCGTTGGTCAGCTTCGGGGGCGCCGGCGTGCGGGTCGCGTTGTCGGAGCGCTTGGGGGCCTGCTTGCGCAGGAACACCTGGGCGAGGAAGAAGACCGCCCCGACGATCGCACCTAGCTTGACTCCCCGGCGGACGAACTTTCGGCTCACGTACGCTGACGTTACCGGGCGTACCAGGGTGTCGTGCGGACACCCTGGTAGCACCCCACGCTCAGTCGGCCGGCGGCAGGAACTGCAGCTCCAGGTCGAACGACACGATGGCGCCCAGGCCGAGGTCCAGCGGGCCGTCGAGGGTGACGCCGAAGTCCTTGCGGCGGAGCTGCCCGCTGGTCGAGAACCCGGCGTGCGGCGTCCCCATCAGCTCGCTCAAGCCGCCGAACTCGATGTCGAAGGCGAACGGCTGGGTGACGCCGCCGAGCGTGGCCTCGCCCTCCATGGTCCAGGCCTCACCCTCACCGATGATGCTGGTCGACCGGAAGCGCAGCTCGGGCCGCTGGGCGACATCGAGGATCTCGGGCGACAGGACGTGGCCGTCCCGGTCGGCGTTGCCGGTGTCGATCGACCCCATGTCGATGACGGCCTCCACGACGCTCTCGGCGGCGCTCGCGCCCACGTCGAGGTGGGCGTCGAAGGCGTTGAAGCGGCCTCGCACCTTGGAGATGCCGATGTGGCGGATGGCGAACGTCACGCTCGAGTGGAGCGGGTCGAGGGTCCAGCGCCCGGGGGCGAGGGGGAGCGCGGGAGCGGTCGTGGTGGTCTCGGTCATGGCCCGCACGATGCGCCCGGTCCGGCTCCCGGGGAAGGCCGGGGGTTTCCTGGGAGTGATGCACCCAGGCTGAGTCGAGCCGACCACCGGCAGAATGGGTGCCATGGCCGACCGGAACGAGCTGGGGACCTTCCTGCGCAGCCGCCGTGAGCGGGTCACCCCCGCGGCGGTAGGGCTGCCCACTGGGCATCGCCGCCGCACCCCCGGGCTGCGGCGCGAGGAGCTGGCCATGCTCGCCGGCATCAGCGTCGACTACCTCGTGCGGCTGGAGCAGGGTCGCGAGACCAACCCGTCGACGGAGGTCCTGGCCTCGCTGGCCACGGCGCTGCGACTCGAGGAGGCCGAGCGCCTTCACCTCAGCCACCTCGCCACGCTCAACGACCGCCACCCGGGCCTCTGCCCGACGCTGACCGAGGGCGTCAGCAACACCACCATCACCGTGCTCGACCGCCTCGACGGCACCCCGGCCTTCGTCATGGACGCGCTGACCAACGTCCTGGCCTGGAACGACAGCTACGAGCGGGTGTTCGGCGCCACCGGGATGCTCGACGGCGACCCGCCGAACATCGTCCGCTACACGTTCCTCGACCCCCGGGCCCGCGAGACCTACGGCGACTGGGACCGAGGCGCCCGTGAGCAGGTCGCCAGCCTCCGCTACTACGCCAGCTGGCACCACGAGAAGCCGGCGTTCCAGGAGCTGGTCGGCGAGCTGAGCGTCAAGAGCAACGAGTTCGCCAAGCTCTGGTCGCGCCACGACGTCGGCGAGAAGATGCGGGGCGAGAAGCTCCTGCACCACCCGACCGCCGGCGCCATCAACCTCAACTTCGAGGTCTTCTTCCTGCCCGACCACCCCCAGCGCCGCATGGTGGTCCAGGTCCCGGCCGATGCGGCCAGCAGTGAGGTCGTCGACCGCCTGCTCCAGGTCGAGCCGCCCGCCGAACCGGCGCCGCTCCGCCTCGTCACCGGCGCATAAATACCGCGGTCCTGCAGCGCCGGCGTCGGTAGCGTCGCGCAGCTGTGCGCTTGTACTGGGAGGTCGCCCGGACGACGGCGAGGCGCATGGCCACCTATCGCACCGCGACGCTGGCTGGGATCTTCACCAACACCGTCTTCGGGTTCATCCTCGCCTACGTGATGCTGGCGGTGTTCCGCGAGCGCCCGACCATCGGCGGGTTCGACGCAGTCGACGCGGTCACGTTCACGTTCGTCGGCCAGGGCCTCTACGCCATGACCGTCGGCAACTTCGGCGAGGTCGAGCTGGCCGACCGCATCGGTAGCGGCGACGTGGCCGTCGACCTGAGCCGCCCGTACGACTTCCAGGCCTGGTGGACCGCGGTCGGCCTGGGCCGGGCGTTCTTCCACGCCGCCGCCCGCGGCATCGCTCCGGTCGTCATCGGAGCGATGGTCTTCGGCCTCCGGATGCCGACGTCAGCCGCGACCTGGGCGGCGTTCGCCGTCACCGTCGTCCTCGCCGGCGCGGTGGCCGTGAGCTGGGGATTCCTGCTGCAGCTGTGTGCCTTCTGGATCCTCGACGTGCGTGGCCCCAACCAGATCGGGTGGATCCTCGCCCAGTTCCTCTCGGGGTCGTTCCTGCCGGTGGTGCTGTTCCCCGACGCACTCGAGCGGGTGGTCCGGCTCCTCCCGTTCGTGACGATGATCCAGCTGCCCATCGAGGTCTTCCTCGGTAAGCACGAAGGCGCCGGCCTGGTCAAGGTGCTCGCCATCCAGGTCCTCTGGCTCGGGGCCCTGATGCTGGCGGGCCGGGCGGTCCTGGCCCTGGCGACCCGCAAGGTCGTGATCCAGGGTGGCTGACGGTGGCTGACGCCTTCGGCATCTACCTGCGCCTGGTCGGCGCCCGGATCCGCGCCGACTGGCAGTACCGGACGTCGTTCTTCCTGTTCCTGATCGGCCAGACGCTGGTCGCCGGGCTCGACTTCGCCGCCATCGCCGCGATCTTCAGCAACGTCGACGCCCTCGCCGGCTGGTCGGCGGTCGAGGTGGCGCTGCTGTACGGGCTGTCGGGCATGGGCTTCGGGATCTCCGACATCTTCGTCAGCCCCATCGACCGGGCCAGCAAGCACATCAAGGCCGGCACGTTCGACGGCTTCCTGATCCGGCCGATGGGCACGTTGTGGCAGGTGGCGGCCACCGAGTTCGGCCTGCGCCGCGTCGGCCGGACGTTCCAGCCGCTCGTCGTCCTGGTGGTCGCGCTGGCCAAGGTCGACGTGGCGTGGACCCCGGCGGCCGTCGCGCTGGTGCCGTTGACCCTCCTGTCGGGCGCCGCGATCTACAGCGCGCTCTGGGTTGTCACGACCGCGCCGACGTTCTGGGTGGTCGAGGCCCAGGAGGTGGCCAACTCGTTCACCTACGGCGGCCAGCACCTGGCCGAGTACCCGATCGACGTGCTGGGCCGCTACCTCCGCGGGCTGGTCACGTTCGTGGTGCCGATGGCGTTCGTCGCCTACCTGCCTGCCGCCTGGCTGCTCGGCAAGCCGCTGCCGTTCGGCCTGCCGTGGATCGTCGCCTGGTCGGGGCCGCTGGTCGCAACCGTGATGGTGGTGCTGGCCGGGGTGGCGTGGCGCCTGGCCGTGCGCCACTACCGCAGCACCGGCAGCTGACGAGAGTTGACCGCGGCCGCCGCCACCGCTGCGGTGGTGAAGGCGGCGGCCGCGGTGACCCACAGGCCCGGTCCGGCCCCCAGACCCGGGCCGGGCACCGCAGGAGGACTCAGGCGGCCGTGGTCGCAGGCGGCGCCGCGGCGTAGCGGGCCAGCAGCCGCTTCCGGGCCGGCGGGTGGAGGTTGGCGAGCGTCACGTCACCGCCGTAGTGGGCGAGAACCCGGTGGTCCATGACGAGGCGCCACAGCGGTGGCATGTAGGCCAGGGTGATCATCAGCGCGTAGCCCGACGGCAGCTGGGGTGCGTCCTCGAAGTGGCGCAGCGCCTGGTAGCGGCGGGTCGGGTTGGCGTGGTGATCGGAGTGCCGCTCCAGGTGGTAGAGCGCGAGGTTCGACACCACGTTGTTGCTGTTCCAGCTGTGGCTCGGCTGGCAGCGCTCGTAGCGGCCGTTGGCCGCCTTCTGGCGGAGCAGCCCGTAGTGCTCGATGTAGTTGACGACCTCGAGCAGCGACGCCCCGAACGCGGCCTGGACGACCACGAACGGGATGATCGAGGGCCCGAACAGCGCGATGGCCGTCCCGAACAGCACCACCGACAGCGCCCACGCGTTGAGCACGTCGTTGCGGGCCGACCACGTGCGGCGGCCCTTGCGGTGCTGGGCGCCGGCGGCCAGTTCCCACGCCGACCGCAGGCTGCCGAGCACCGTCCGGGGCAGGAACCGCCAGAAGCTCTCGCCGAGCCGGGCGCTGGCCGGGTCCTCGGGCGTCGACACCCGGCTGTGGTGGCCCCGGTTGTGCTCGACGTAGAAGTGACCGTAGGCGCTCTGGGCGAGCGCGACCTTCGACAGGCGCCGCTCCAGCTTGTCCCGCTTGTGGCCCAGCTCGTGGGCGGTGTTGATGCCGACTCCGGCGACGGTGCCGACGGTCAGAGCCAGCCCCAGCTGGGACAGCAGCGACAGGCCGCCGAGCGCCACCAGCCGCGCCGCCCAGAAGAACCCGACGTACTGGATCGGCAGGTAGAGGTAGGTGCACCAGCGGTAGTAGCGGTCGGCGTCGAGGGCGGGGACGGCCCACTCGGGCGGGTTGGACGGGTCGGTGCCGAACACCGTGTCGGCGATCGGCATCAGCACCATGATCCACAGCGGGCCCATCCACCAGAAGGCGTTCCAGCCGGTCAGCCACACGAGGAGCCCGGCGGCGAACGGCAGGAGCGGGACCACCAGCCCGATGAGCCAGAAGTGGCGCTTGCGGTCGTGCCAGCGTTCGGTGGGGGAGAGCTCGAGTTGCTTCATCGCGCACCCTCCTTCCGGGTGGTGATGGCGAGCGCACCGCTGATCAGGAGGTCGGCGATGACGTCGGCGACCACGTCCGGCGGGTCGTCCGGCGCGCTGAGGGCGTAGCTGACGAGGAGGCGGGCGCCGACGTCGGCGATGCGCCGGGTCGTGACGGTGTCGAGGTCGGGGAGCTCGGCGCTCAGGATCCGCTCGACCGGCTGGCGGACGGTCCGCATGATCAGGGCGTCGTCGGTGGTCAGCAGCGGGACCAGCAGCTCGGGCTCGGTGCGGACCACCCGGTCGAGCAGGGGGTGCTCCCGCACGATGCGCAGAGCGGCGAGCAGCCCGGTGGCGATGGTCTCGCGGGGGTCGGTGATCCCCTCGATGGCCGCCAGGACCTGGCCGACGATGGTGCGGATCTCCCGCTCGACGGTCGCCCTGACCAGCTCGTCCTTGGAGGGGAAGCGCTTGTAGACGGTCGGTCGGGACAACCCGGCCCGCTTGGCGACGTCGGCCACCGACATCCGCCCGATGCCGTGCACCGACGCAGCCTCCACGGCCGCGTCCAGGATCCTCTCTTCGACCGTCCTCACGCCTTACAAGTTAACACTCGAAGGCAAAGTGTCAACCTAGACGGCGCCGGGGGCCTCCGCGAGGGGGATGATCCGGGCGGTCGCGGTGCAGGTGGCGATCGTTCGGTGCTCGCCGTCGACCAGCTCGGCTGCGATGTGGGCCCGGTCGCCGGCACGGTCGATGACCCGGCCGTGCCCGACCACCCGCCCCGGCCGCAGCGGGTGCTCGAAGCGGACGACGATCTCCTCGGTGGCCTGGAACTCGTCGGGCTCGAGGGTCGCCAGCAGGGCCGGGCCGATGACGTCGTAGAGCATCGCCGCGACGAAGGCGCCGAGGACGTTGCCGACGGGGTTGGTCCAGGACTCGGGGGCGGTGAAGGCGACTTCGATGGTGCCGCGCTCGGGGTCGGCGTCGATGAACTCGAAGCCGAGCGTCTGGGCCGCGGGCGGGATCGGCGCCCGTCCCTCGACCCCGTCCCAGAACGGTCCAGTTCGCTGTGCCATCGCGGACGGTCTACCCGGTGACGGCCCGTCTATCGCAGTTATGCCGGGGGCCGCGAGTAGATGCGGCGGACGATGTCTTCGATGGCGGGTTCTTCGAGGGCGATGTCGCGGACGGGGGCCTGGGCGGTGACCTCGGCGAGGAGGCTCGACGCGGTGTGGTGGTCGCGGTGGAAGCGCAGCCACTGGCGGGGGCCGTCGACCTTGGTGACCCTGGCGCCCGGGACCTCCAGCGGCTCGCCGGGCACCTCCAGGTCGACCACCAGGGTGCGCTCGCCGCTGTAGCGGTCCTTCACCGCCTCGACCGTGGCGTCCTCGATGACCCGGCCGTGGTCGATGATGAGGAGCCGGTCGCACAGCCGCTCGACGTCGACCAGGTCGTGGGTGGTGAGCAGGACGGTGGTGCCCCGCTCACGGTTGGTCCGGGCGAGGAAGCCGCGCACCGCCTCCTTGGACACGATGTCGAGGCCGATGGTCGGCTCGTCGAGGAAGAGGATCGCCGGGTCGTGCAGCAGCGCGGCCGCGAGCTCCCCCCGCATGCGCTGGCCCAGCGACAGCTGCCGGACCGGTGTGGCCAGGAAGTCGCCCATCTCCAGCAGCTCGACCAGCTCGGCCTGGCGGGTGGCGTGCTCGGCGGCAGGCACCCGGTAGACGTGGCGGAGCAGGGCGAACGAGTCGCGCAACGGCAGGTCCCACCACAGCTGGGTCCGCTGCCCGAACACCACGCCGATGCGCCGGGCCACGGCGGTGCGGTCACGGCTGGGGTCGCGCCCGTCGACCGTCACCCGCCCACCGCTCGGCACCAGGATCCCGATGAGCATCTTGATCGTGGTCGACTTCCCGGCGCCGTTGGGGCCGATGTAGCCGCACATCGATCCGGCCGGGATCTCGAACGACACGTCGTCGACCGCCCGCACTTCCGTCCGGGTGCGCCGGAGCCGCCCCGCCCTGCGGCGCACGACGAACGTCTTCTCGACGTGGTCCAGCTCGATCACCGCGCCCATCCCGCAGGGCACGGTAGTGGGAGCCCCCGTCCGCCCCCAGCGAGAAAGCCGGTAGACATCCCGGGATGGAGACGCGTGCGATCGGGTCGTTGAAGGTCAGCTTGGTCGGGGTGGGGTGCAACAACTTCGGGGGGCGGATCGACGAGGAGCGGTCGAAGAAGGTCGTCCACGCCGCGCTCGATGCCGGCATCAACTTCTTCGACACCGCCGACGTCTACGGCGGCACGCGGTCGGAGGAACTCCTGGGGCGGGCGCTCGCCGGGCGGCGGGACGAGGTCGTCGTCGCCACCAAGTTCGGCATGCCGCTGGGCGGCGAGGGCCAGGGTGGCGCCGGCCGAAGGTGGATCGAGCAGGCCGCCGAGGACAGCCTCCGCCGCCTCGGCACCGACCACATCGACCTCTACCAGCAGCACATCCCCGACGACAGCGTCCCGATAGACGAGACCCTCGACGCCCTGAACCGCCTCGTCGAAGCGGGCAAGGTCCGCCAGATCGGCAACAGCAACTTCTCCGGCGCCCAGATCGAGCGGGCCGACGCGGCGGCTGACGAGCGCAGTAGCGCCCGGTTCGTCAGCGCCCAGAACGAGCTGAGCCTGCTGCGGACCGGCGCACTGGAGGACGTCGTGCCCGCCTGCGTCCGCCACGGCCTCGCCCTGCTGCCGTACTTCCCGCTGGCCAGCGGGCTGCTCACCGGCAAGTACCAGCGGGACACCGCCCCGCCCGGGGGCACCCGGCTGGCCCAGCTGCCGGAGGAGCGGTCGTCCCGGATCCTGTCGGACCGCAACTTCGACGTCGTCGACCGGCTCGACGCATGGGCGACGGCCCGGGACCACACGATCCTCGAGCTCGCCTTCGCCTGGCTGCTGGCCCAGCCGAACCTGGCCTCGGTCATCGCCGGTGCGACGTCGCCCGAGCAGATCCAGGCCAACGCAGCCGCCGCCGAGTGGGTGCTGAGCCCCGACGAGCTCGCCGAGGTCGACCAGCTCATCTAGGCATCCCGGGCGGACGCCATGCCGGAGTGCTAGGAAGTCTCGCAGGGGAAGCATCCAGATCGATACACAGATCCGGTGATGCGGGCTACCCGGGGGAGGGATGTCGTCATGACACCTCGCTACGGCGTATCCCGCCGCGCCTTCCTGGCCCGCATCGGCGTCCTGGGGGCGGCCGCGAGCACGATCGGCAGCCGCTCGTTGCTGCCCGACCCCGCCGGGGCCGCGGCCGCCGACACCCCGCTCGGCAGCCTGCTCGGCCTGCTCCGCCCGGTGCTCGCCGAGTTGGCGCGGGACACGCTCAACGGCCTCACCACCTTCGTCGTGCCCGGCCCCGACGCCTACTCCCGGGCCCAGGGCACGCCCCGGACCGAGGCCGGGGCGCTCGAAGCCAAGGCCACCGACTTCATGATCGAGTCGCTGGACAACTTCGTCCCGTTCCCCCAGGAGCTGGCCCGGCCGGTGGCCGCGGCACTGGCGACCGGGCTGTCCGACCTCGGCATCGAGCTGCCGCTCAACCTCGGCGGCCTGCTGCCGATCCAGGTCGAGGCCCTCGACGACGCGCTGAAGGCGCTGCTGCAGAGCGACGAGGCCATCCCGCTGTCGCTGGTGGTGGCGCTGCTGCTGAACCTGCTGGCGACCCAGGTCAACCCGCTGGCCGTCAGCGGGCCGTTCCTGTCGCCGTTCGCCCGCCTCGAGTTCGCCGAGAAGGCCAAGGCGTTCGAGCTCCTCGAGGGGCCCGACGCCGACCTCGTCGCCCTGCTCGACACCCAGCTGCCCGAGCCGCTGCACGAGTCGGTCTCCGGCATCCTGCGGTTCGTCGGCGGCGCGCTGCTGGAGTTCCCGGCGTTCGGCTCCTACAGCGAGTGGGCCGTGTTCGACGCCCGCACCAAATCCCTCCGAGCCACGCCGGTGGGCTGGCGCCTCACCGGCTACGGCGGCGTCAGCGACGGCTGGCCGGAGCTCCTCGGCTACTACCAGGGCCGCACGAAGGTGGAGGCGGTGTGATGCGCGACGTCATCGTCGTCGGTGCCGGCGGCGGCGGGCCGGTGGTCGCCAAGGAGCTGGCCGCCCGGGGGCTCGACGTGCTCCTCCTCGAGGCCGGGCCCCGCCACGCCAAGCCCCGCAGCGAGTGGACCCACTTCGAGAACGACGCCAACAACCCGCTCAAGGGCTTCCTCCGCTTCGGCCCCAGCGACCGCAGCAAGCCGGCCTGGTTCCGGGAGACGCCCCAGAACTCGTTCCTGTGGCAGCTCTCCGGCGTCGGCGGGACCACCCAGCACTACTACGGCAACTCGCCGCGGGCGTATCCCGGGGCGTTCGCCGGTTACGGCGGCGCCGACGCCGGTGCCTACGACACCGCCCACCGCTTCCCGTTCACCTACGGCGAGCTGGTGCCGTACTACGAGTGGGTCGAGGCCACGCTGCCGGTGCAGACCGCGGCCATGGGCACCAAGGAGGCCCGGTTCTTCCGGGGCGCCGAGACCCTCGGCATCCCGGTGCAGACCACCAAGACCACCACCACCGCCTCGTACCGCCCGCAGGAGAACGCCATCCTCCAGCCCGGCGGCACCGCCGGCAAGACCCGCGACCCGGCCAAGCTCCGGTTCCCGCAGGCCACAGGGTGCACGTTCTGCGGGCACTGCTTCCAAGCCTGCATGGAGCCCATCGCCGCGCCCCGCAACCAGTTCGCCAAGCGGTCGACCGACAACAGCTACGTGCCGATGGCCCTGACCGCCGACGTGTGGGCGGCGTCCACAGGCGGGCGGCCGGTCACCCTGGTCACCGATGCCTTCGTCACCCAGGTGCACACCGAGGAGCGCGAGGGCCAGACCACCGCCACCGGCATCAGCTGGCGCGACACCCGCACCGGCGACCGCCACCGGGAGGACGCCAAGGTCGTCGTGCTGGCGGGCGGCTGCACCGAGACGCCGCGCCTGTGGCTCAACAGCAGCTTGCCCAACCCCAACGGCTGGGTCGGGCGGGGCTACACCGACCACTTCTTCGACTGGGTCGTCGGCCGCTTCGACGAGTACACGGGCAACAGCAAGGGCGTCGGCTCGTCCGCCCGCTGCGACTTCCCGGGCCGCGGCGGCCTGGAGAACGTCGGCCTTCCTCCCGGCCTCGAGGCGTTCAGCATGACCCTGTCCGACAGCGGCATCCGGGGCCGCTACGGCAACGGCCGCGGCGCCACCGGGCCGTGGGACGGGCCGGCGGGGCGGCTCATCGGGCCCGAGCTGAAGGACGCTCTGGCCGGCAACGCCGACAAGCTGCTGAACGTCCTGGTCATCACCGACGACGATGTCGAGGCCCAGAACCGGGTCACGCTGTCGGCCCTGCCGGCCGACGCCAACGGTCCCGCGCCCAAGGTGCAGTTCCACCAGCGGCAGCGGTCGGCCCGGACCCTCGCGAACCGCGAGTTCCTGGTCCGCAAGGCCGTCCAGCTGCTACGGGGCGCCGGTGCCAAGGCCGTGTACCGCATCGACTGGGCGCCGCTGATCCTCCACGTCCAGTCGTCGCTGCGGATGGGCCAGTCGGCCGACGACTCGGTGCTCGACGCCGACGCCGAGGCCCGCTGGGTCAAGCGCCTGTTCGTCGCCGACAACTCGGCGCTGGCCAACGGCCTCGGCGGCCCCAACCCCACGCTCACCACCCAGGCCCTGGCCACCCGTACCGCGGAGCGCATCTTCTCGCGCTACTTCGGCGGCCAGCCGTGGGTGGGCCACGAGGTGCCGGTGGTCTCGACCGACCAGCGCATCAGCACCCGCCTCGCCCAGCTCGGACTCTGAAGCTGTCCTGCACCAAGCTGAGCGAGGGCTCGCCGTCTCAGGCGAGGGTGGCGCCGTCGAAGAGGATGTCGGCGCCGTTGAGGTGACGGGCTTCGTCGGAGGCCATCCACGCGATGGCCCCGGCGACGCCCTCGGGGCTGCCCATCGGGCCCAGCGACATCGACCGACGGATCAGCTTGGCGTCTGCGCCCTCGGGCACGTGGAAGGCGGTGGTGATCGGCGTGTCGATCGAGCCGGGGCTGACGCTGTTGCAGCGCAGCCCCTGCTGGGCGTAGTCGACGGCGATGCTCCGGGTCAGCGCCAGGATGGCGCCCTTGGTGGCGCAGTAGGCCGCTGACCAGGGATTGCCGGCGTGGCCGGCGGTCGACGCCACGTTGACGATGTTGCCCTGGGTAGCGAGGAGGTGGGGGATCGCGGCCCGGCTCATGAGGAAGGTGCCGGTGACGTTGACCGCGAACAGCCGCTCCCAGTCGGCGAGCGGGAACTCGTGGGTGTGGCCGAACTTGAGGATTCCGGCCACGTTGGCGAGGACGTCGAGCTGACCGAAGGAGTCGATGGCGAGCTGCACCGCGGCAGCGGTCGATGCCTCGTCGGACACATCGGTGACGGCGGTGACGACCTTGCCTGCCACGGCGAGGTCCCGGGTCTCGGTCAGGCCGGCCTCGTCGACGTCGACCGCTATGACCGCGGCACCCTCGGACGCCAGGCGGAGGACGGTCGCCCGCCCAATCCCCGACGCCGCCCCGGTCACCACTGCCACCCGATCCTCGAAACGTTGCATGTTCACGGAATCACCTTGACCGAACGGCCCACCAGCGGGCACGATTGACCGATGCTTCTGGACGATGTGCGCACCACTCTGCGCAGCCTCCTCCTTATGTAAGACGGGCACCCCACATAGGTGCTCGTCCCGCCTCCTGCGCCCACCGGGCCAGGAGGCTTTTCAGTTTTCCGGCCAGATCCAACCCCAGCCAAACCCGAACCCCCAAACCGAACCCCACAAAAGGAAGCGACACATGCCTCCCGAGTCCGTGACACCCAAGCGCATGCCCTTCGAGAAGTACGTGCCCTTCCAGCCCCTCGCCCCCTTCCAACTCGCTGACCGGACCTGGCCGGACAAGCGCATCGAGACGGCCCCGCTGTGGTGCTCGGTCGACCTGCGAGACGGCAACCAGGCCCTGATCGACCCCATGGACTCCGTACGCAAGCGCCGCATGTTCGAGGCGCTCGTGGAGATGGGGTTCAAGGAGATCGAGGTCGGCTTCCCGTCGGCGAGCCAGCCCGATTTCGACTTCGTCCGGGAGCTGATCGAGGAGGACCTGATCCCTGACGACGTCACCATCCAGGTGCTGACCCAGTGCCGGCCCGAGCTGATCGAGCGCACCTACGAGTCGATCAAGGGCGCCCGCTCGGCGATCATGCACTTCTACAACTCGACGTCGGTGCTGCAGCGCCGGGTGGTCTTCGGCCTGGACTACGCCGGCATCACCCAGATCGCGACCGACGCCGCCCGGCTCTGCCGCAAGCTGGAGGACACGGTCCCCGGCACGGCCGTCCGCTACGAGTACTCGCCCGAGAGCTTCACCGGCACCGAGATCGACTACGCAGTCGAGATCTGCGCCGCGGTGTTCGACGTCATCGAGCCCGACGCCGACACCGGCCTGATCATGAACCTGCCGGCCACCGTCGAGATGTACACGCCGAACATCTACGGCGACGTCATCGAGTACTTCCACCGCAACATCCCCCACCGCGACCGGGTGGTGCTGTCGCTGCACCCCCACAACGACCGGGGCACCGCCGTCGCCGCGGCCGAGTTCGGCGTCATGGCCGGCGCCGACCGGGTCGAGGGCACGCTGTTCGGCAACGGCGAGCGCACCGGCAACGTCGACGTGGTCACG
>Ga0075431_100003805_pt1 | contig 14672 bp, 26 predicted proteins | sample RhiMetdeltSRZDD5_FD_75297 | JGI IMG/M metagenome (GOLD analysis project Ga0075431, IMG submission 75297) | Populus rhizosphere microbial communities from Tennessee, USA - Rhizosphere MetaG P. deltoides SRZDD5 | ecosystem: Host-associated > Plants > Roots > Rhizosphere > Soil | place: USA... | reverse complement strand
GGGGTGGTCGAGCGCGAGGAGCGCGAGATGATCCACAAGGTGTTCGAGCTCGAAGACACGCTCGTCCGGTCGCTGATGGTGCCACGCACGGACATGTTCTGCCTGGACGTCGAGACCCCGGTGTCCGAGATCCTGCCCGCCCTCCGCGAGCAGCTGCACTCGCGCGTGCCCGTGTACGAGGGCTCGATCGACGTCATCGTCGGCGTTCTCTACACCAAGGACCTGCTGCCGTACGTGAAGGGATTGCCGCCCGACTTCGATCTTCGGGCGCATCTCCACCCGCCCTATTTCGTGCCGGAGTCCAAGCGCGCGGACGCGCTGCTGCAGGAGTTCCAGGCGAAGAAGCTCCACATCGCCATCGTGGTGGACGAGTTCGGCGGCACCGCCGGCCTGGTGGCGCTCGAGGACCTGCTCGAGGAGCTCGTCGGCGAGATCGCCGATGAGTACGACGAGCCCGAGCGCCTGATCCAGAAGATCGACGCCCACACGTATCGCGTGGCCGGCAAGCTCTCCGTGGAAGGCCTGAATGCGGCCACCGGCCTCGCCATCTCGGATGAGGCCTACGACACCGTCGGCGGCTGGGTGCTCGATATCTTCGGCCGCGTGCCGCGCAAGGGCGAGCGGGCGGAGACGTCCGAGCTGGTGGTGACCGTCGAGAAGGTCGAGCGCACCCGCGTGATCGAGGTCCTCCTGTCACTGCCACGGCCGGTCTCCACGGAGGCCGCCGCGTGAGCCTGGTCTGGATCGCCGCCGCCTGTCTGCTCGTGACGATGTTCTTCTCGGCGGCGGAGATGGCATTCATCGCCGCCAACCGGCTGCGCCTGCGTCACCTCGCCGAGGAAGGCAGCCGGACGGCCGCCCGCTACCTGGAGGACTTTCGCCGGCCGGAGCGAGTGCTGTCGACGGCCATGATGGGCGTGACCATCGCGCACATCGTGGCGTCCTCGGCAGCCACCTTCGCTCTCCTGCCGGTCCTCGGCGGCTGGGCGCCGTGGGTCGTGACGGCCGCGCTCACACCGGTGATGCTCGTCTTCGGGGAGATCATCCCGAAGGCCGTCGCCCGCGAGTGGGCGACCACGCTCATCCTCAGGGTGTACCGGCCGATCCGCTGGGCGTCGGCGCTGCTGATCCCGTTCGTGTGGGCGACCAACAGCATCGTCTCCGCGCTGCTGCGCTTCTTCGGCGGCCCCGCCGCCGACGCGCGACAGTTCGTCTCACGCGAGGAGCTCAAGGCGTTGCTGGCCATGGAGCCGGGCGAGGCCGAGGTGACCACCGTGGAAGCCGAGATGATCGACAAGATCTTCGATCTCGGCGACACGACAGTGCGCGAAGTGATGGTGCCGCTGGTGGAGGTCGCCATGCTGCCGGAGAGCGCCACGCCGGCCGACGCCATCGCCCTGATCGGCCAGCGCGGCTTCTCCCGGATCCCGATCTACGCCCAGCGCGAGACGGACCTCGTCGGGGTCGTCACGGCCATGGACCTGCTCAGGCGCGGCGCCGAGGTCGCGACGCTGGCGGAGCTACGCCGCCCCGTCGCTTACGTTCCGGAGACCAAGCGCATCGACGACCTGCTCCGCGAGATGCAGCGGTCGCGCGCCCACATGGCGGTGGTGGTGGACGAGTACGGCGGATCGACGGGCGCGGTCACCCTCGAGGACATCCTGGAGCAGATCGTCGGCGAGATCCAGGACGAGCACGACCGCCCCCCCGCCTCGGTGGATCGGCTTCCCGATGGCAGCTACTGGGTGGCCGCCCGCACGAACATCGAGGAGCTGAACGAAGCGCTCGACTGGAGTCTTCCGAAGCAGGATTACGAGACGGTGGCCGGCCTCGTGCTGGCGACGCTGCATCGCATCCCGCGAATGGGCGAGGAGTTCCAGGTCGGCGGCTATACGATCACCGTGCTGGACGCCGACGCGCGCCACGTCAAGGCCGTCAAGGTCGCGCCGCCGCCAGCGCCGGCGGCGGAGACGGCCAGCTAGTCGAAAGGAGATCACGCATGGCAGGCAAGATGGTGGAGTTCCCCTCGAACGGTGGCAACACCACGGGCTATCTCGCGACACCCAAGACCGGCAAGGGCCCCGGCGTCCTAGTCATCCAGGAGTGGTGGGGTCTCGTCGGCCACATCAAGAACGTGTGCGATCGCTTCGCCGCCGAGGGGTTCTCCGCACTCGCGCCCGACATGTACCATGGCAAGACGGCCGACGAGCCCGATGCCGCGGGCAAGCTCTTCATGGCCGTCAACATCAAGCAGGCCGAGAAGGACCTTCGCGGAGCCGCCAGGTACCTCGCGGGCCAGTCGTCCACGGCGAAGGTGGGCGCGGTGGGCTTCTGCATGGGCGGCCAGCTCGCGCTGTTCGCGGCCACCGTCAATCCGAACGTGGGCGCGGTGGTCGACTTCTACGGCATCCATCCGAACGTCAAGCCGGATTACACGAAGCTGTCCGGGCCGGTGCTCGGGCTATTCGCGGAGAAGGACGCCTTCGTGACGCCGCAGACGGCCAAGGACCTCGACGCGGCGATCAAGAAAGCCGGCAAGCAGTCCGAGATCCACATCTACCCGGGCGTCGACCACGCCTTCTTCAACGACGAGCGCGCCGACGTGTACAACAAGACGGCCGCCGACGACGCCTGGCGACGAACGCTCGCCTTCTTCCGGCAGCATCTGAAGTAGCCACGGCCGCGACGGGCGGCGCGGCGGGATCGATCGGGTGCTCGAGGCAACGAGGAGGCGAGACGATGGCCGAGTGCAAGCACGGGCTGAAGCACGGATGCGCGTACTGTCACGCCCGCAGCGCGTCCCCTCCGCCGCCCGTCACCGGCAAGTCCAGGCGCCGGGCGGGGGGATCGCGTCTGTCGGATCAGATGAACGACCGCATGACCTCGCTCAAGCGCCGCCTCCGCGAAATTCGCGGCGAGTGAGGCTAGGCGGAGGCCGCGGCGGCCTTCGCCTTTTCCTTCTTCTTCCCCTTGGCCTCGGCCTTGGGCGGCTTCTCCTTCTTCTCGGCACCGCCGGCCTTGCGCTCCTTGCCGTCTTCCGGGCGATCGACGAGCTCGAGCAGGACCATGGGGGCGTTGTCGCCCGGGCGCGGGCCGAGCTTGATGATGCGCGTGTAGCCGCCGTTGCGATCGGAGAACCGGGCGGCAATGGTGTCGAAGAGAGTGCCAACCACGGCGGCGTCCGGCATCATGCTCAACACCTGGCGGCGCGCGTGTAGATTTTCACGCTTGGCGAGCGTGACCATGTGCTCGGCCAGTCCGCGCACGGCCTTGGCCTTGGCCTCGGTGGTGGTGATTCGTTCGTGACGGAAGAGGGCCACCAGCAGGTTCCTGAACAGCGCCCAGCGGTGCTGGGTGAGCCGCCCGAGCTTGAAGCCGTCCTTGCGATGCCTCATCGCACGCCTCCGGCCGGCGTGCCGCGCCCGAGCGCACCCAGCACGTTGGGATCGATCCGCATCCCGAGCGACAGACCGAGGGCGGCCAGCGCCGTCTTGATCTCGTCGATGGACTTCTCGCCCAGGTTCTTCACGTCGACGAGATCCGTCTCCGTCTTCTGCACGAGATCGGCCACGAGGTGCATCTCCGAGCCCTTGAGCGCGTTGATGGCCCGCGCCGGCAGCGCGAGCTCGTCGAGCGTCTTGCCGAGCGCCTCGCGGAGAAAGGCGTCGCCCGACGCGGCTTCGGCCTCCTCGTCCTCCTCGGGAACGCCCACGCTGAGCGGCGTGAAGTGATCGCGGAGATACGTGGAGGCGCGCGTGAGGGCATCGTCCGGGCTCACCGAGCCGTCGGTCCAGATCTCGAGCACCAGCTTCTCGTAGTCCGTGACCTTGCCCAGCCGCGACATCTCGACGTTGTAGGTCACCCGCGTGATGGGCGAGAACGCGGCATCGATGGCCAGCGCACCGGCCGGAGTCTGGCTGCGCTTGCCGTCGGCGGCCTCGTATCCGCGACCGACTCCGACCCCGAGCTCCATGGAGACCTTCGCGCCGGCCTCGACGGTGAACAACGACACCTCGGGGTTCATGATCTCGACGTCGTGCTCGGGGACGTCCTCGCCCTTCACGGTCTTGGGGCCGCTCACGTCGAGCCGGACCACGCGCGGCTCCTGGGACGGCACCTGCACCGAGAGCTTCTTGAGGTTCAGCAACACGTCCAGGGTGGACTCGACCACGCCGGGAATCTTGGTGTCGGCGCTACGCACGCCGTCGATCTTCACCCACGAGACGGCCGCTCCCGGCACGATGGACAGCAGCGTGCGGCGCAGTGAGTTTCCGACGGTGAGAGCATAGCCCTTCTCGAACGGCTCGCCGACGAGACGGCCGTAGCGGTCGCTGAGAATCTCCCACTCGACCTTTTTCGGCTTCTGGAACGGAATCCGCGGCATTCGCCCGCTCTCCTACTTGCTGTACAGCTCGACGATGAGCTGCTCGGTCACCGGAATCTGAATGTCCTCGCGCAGCGGCAGGCTGCGGATGACCCCCCGTCGCTCATTCGGCTCGACCTCCAGCCACTGCGGCGTCTGCCCGCGGCCGGCGTTCAGGTTGTCGTCGATGCGCGGGGCGAGCTTGGAGTTCGGGCGTAGCGAGACGACGTCGCCGACCTTGACGAGGATCGACGGCACCGAGGCCTTCCGCCCGTTCACGGCGAAGTGCCCATGGGCCACCATCTGCCGCGACTCGCGGCGTGAGGCGGCGAAGCCGAGGCGGTGCACGACGTTGTCGAGCCGCAATTCGAGCAGCCGGAGCAGGTTCTCGCCGGTCACGCCCTTCTCACGCTCTGCCCACTGGAAGTACTTGCGGAACTGGGACTCGAGCACGCCGTAGATGCGCTTGGCCTTCTGCTTCTCGCGCAGCTGGACCCCGTAGGGCGTCAGCTTGCCGCGATTCAACCCATGCTGCCCGGGCGGGTAGTTCCGCCGCTCGATCGCGCACTTGTCGGTGAAACAGCGCGCGCCCTTCAGGAACAGCTTCTGACCTTCACGCCGGCACAGCCGGCACTTCGCGTCGCGATACCGCGCCATCGTCTCCTCCTACACCCGCCGCCGCTTCGGCGGCCGGCAGCCGTCGTGCGGTATCGGCGTCACGTCGCGGATCGCGGTGATCTCGAGGCCGACCGCCTGCAAGGAGCGGATGGCCGCCTCCCGGCCGGCCCCGGGTCCTCGCACGAAGACCTCGATCTGCTTGAGCCCATGCTCCATCGCCTTGCGGGCGGCGATCTCGGCCGCCGTCTGGGCCGCGAACGGCGTCGACTTCCGCGAGCCCTTGAAGCCGGCGCTGCCGGCGCTCGACCACGACACCACGTTGCCGTTCTTGTCGGTCAGCGTGACGATCGTGTTGTTGAACGTCGCCTGGATGTGGGCGACGCCGGTCCGCACCTCGCGCCGCTCCTTGCGCTTGCCGCCCTTCTTGCGCGGTGTGGGCTTCGCTTCGGTCTGGTCGGCCATGCCTTATGCTCCCGCCTTCTTGGGTGCCGGCGCCGGCGCCGCCGCCGTCGGCTTCTTCTTCACCATCACGCCCTTGCTCGGGCCCTTGCGCGTCCGCGCGTTCGTGTGCGTGCGCTGTCCGCGCACGGGGAGGCCGCGCCGGTGACGAATGCCGCGATAGCAGCCGATGTCCATCAGCCGCTTCACGTTCATCGAGATCTCGCGCCGCAGGTCACCCTCGACCTTGTACTCGCGCTCGATGATCTCCCGCACCTTCGCCGTCTCGTCGTCCGACCAGTCCTTCACCCGCTTGTGCTGATTGACATTGGCCTGCTTCAAAATCGCCAGCGCCAACGCCTTGCCAATCCCGTAGATATACTGGATCGCCACTTCCCCCCGCTTCTCCCTCGGCAAATCCACTCCCGCCACACGCGCCATATCTGTTCCCTCTTTCGAGCGCCGGCTTTGCCGGCGCAATCCTGCTTTTTCCCGAGGCGTCAGCCTTGTCTTTGTTTGTGGCGCGGGTTCTTGCAGATGATCCGCGTCACGCCTTGTCGCTTGACCACCTTGCAGTGCTCGCACCGTGCCTTCACCGAGGGTCGGACTTTCATCGCCTCTCCTACTTGAACCGGTACGTGATGCGGCCGCGCGTGAGGTCGTACGGCGACAGCTCCACCTTCACGCGGTCACCCGGCAGGATCCGGATGAAGTTCATCCGCATCTTGCCGCTCACGTGGGCCAGCACGCGATGGCCGCTCTCGAGCTCGACCCGAAACATCGCGTTGGGCAGCGGCTCCACCACCGTGCCCTCCACCTCGATCGCGTCTTCCTTGGGCATTGCTCTCCTGCGCTCGCTACGCGACCGGAACGGGACGACCCGTCCGGCTCGTGAGCACCTCGGGCCCGTCGTCGGTCACCGCGATCGTATGCTCGAAGTGCGCGGCCAGACTCCCGTCACGCGTGACGGCCGTCCAGCCGTCGTCGAGCACCTTCACTTCCCAGCTGCCCATGGTGACCATCGGCTCGATCGCGAGCACCATGCCGGGGCGAAGCTGCGGGCCACGCCCCGGATCGCCGAAGTTCGGAATCTGCGGATCCTCGTGGAGCGCTCGGCCGATGCCGTGGCCGACGAAGGCCCGCACGACCGAGAAGCCGTGCCGCTCGACATGCGCCTGCACCGCATGGGACACATCCGAGAGGCGGCGGCCTGCCCGGCACTCCGCGATGGCCGCGTCGAGGCTTTCACGGGTGATGTCGAGCAGCTGCTGCACCTTCGGGGGTACGTCGCCGATGGCGAGAGTGAACGCACAGTCCGCGTAGTACCCCTCGACGATACACCCGAGGTCGAGGCCTACGATATCCCCTTCCTTGATCCGGCGATGCGCCGACGGAATCCCATGAACGACCTCATCGTTGATCGAGATACAGACCGTTGCCGGAAAGCCCCTGTAGCCTTTGAAGGCCGGCAACGCACCGCGCGAGCGGATGAACGCTTCCACGTCCTCGTCGATCTCGAGCGTCGAGAGCCCGGGCTTCACCGTCTCGCGCAGATGGTCGACGACGTCGGCCAGGATGTGGCCGCCCGCCCGCATCAGGCCGATCTCACGCGCCGACTTGAGCTCGATCACTGCGGCCTCCGCGTTGCGTGCTGCACGCGCCGACCGATGTCGGCGATGCTTCCTGCACCCTGGACGCTCACCAGCAAACCTTTGCCGGTGTACCAGTCGAGCAGCGGCGCCGTCTGCTTCTGGTAGACGGTCAGGCGGTTCCGCACGGTGGCCTCGCTATCGTCGACGCGCTGGTACAGCTCCCCCCCGCAGACGTCGCAGACGCCGTCGCGTCGTGGCGGATTGGAGACGGCGTGAAAGCTGTGGCCGCAGGACCGGCACACCCGGCGGCCCGTGAGGCGCCGGATCAGCTCCGGCTCGGCGACGTCGAAGTACACCACCCGCTCCAGCGGCTGACCCAGATCCTTGAGCAGCCGCTCCAGACCCTCTGCCTGGGCGATCGTCCGCGGAAACCCGTCGAGCAGAAAGCCGCGGCGCGCGTCCGGCTCCTTCAGCCGCTCGGCGATCATGCCGATGATCACCTCGTCGGGCACCAGCGCGCCCTGGTCCATGTAGCCCTTCGCCGCGCGCCCGAGCCTCGTGCCCGCCGCTACCGCCTCCCGCAGCATGTCCCCGGTGGCGATGTGGGGCACCGACCATTCACGCGCCAGCTCACGCGCCTGCGTCCCCTTGCCAGCGCCGGGCGGACCGAGGAAGGCGACCCGCACCCTCAGCTGCTCCGCGAGAACGCGCCGGAGCGCGAGCGGGACCGCTTGAGGAAGCCCTCGTAGTTGCGCATGAGCAGGTGCGACTCCATCTGCCGCACGGTGTCGAGGGCGACGCCGACGACGATCAGGAGGCTGGTGCCGCCGAAGTAGAACGGCACGTTGAACCAGCGAATGAGCAGATCCGGCAACACCGAGATGAGGGCGAGGAAGATGGCGCCGGGCAGCGTGATCCGCGTGAGCACGTGGTCGATGTATTCGGCCGTCTTCTTGCCCGGCCGCACGCCGGGAATGAAGCCACCGTACTTCTTCATGTTGTCGGCCAGATCGATGGGGTTGAACACGATGGCCGTGTAGAAGTACGTGAAGAAGACGATGAGGGCCATGTAGAGAAGCGTGTAGGTCGGCCGCCCCGGCGACAGCGCGTCCGAGATGGCCTGCATCCACGGGTGCGGCACGAAACGGGTCAGGGTGGCCGGGAACAGGATCAGCGACGAGGCGAAGATGACGGGGATGACGCCCGCCGTGTTGATGCGGAGCGGGATATGCGTCGACTGGCCGCCGTACACGCGGCGGCCGACCACCCGCTTGGCATACTGGACGGGGATCTTTCGCTGTCCTTCCTGCATCAGGACGACGGCCGCCGTCACCAGGACCATGGCCCCCACGATGATGGCGAACGTGAACAGGCTCATCTCGCGGTTCACGATCAGGGTATAGGAGGCGACGATCGCCGACGGCAGCCGCACGGCGATGCCCGCGAAGATGATCAGCGAGATGCCGTTGCCGATGCCCTTCTCGGAGATCTGCTCGCCGATCCACATGATGAGCGCGGTGCCGGCCGTGAGCGTGATCATCGTGAGCAGCCGGAAGCCCCAGCCGGGGTTGGGAACGATGGGAACGCCGTCGGGACGCATCGACTCGAGCCCGTAGGCGATGCCGAGCGATTGCACGATCGACAGCACGATGGTGCCGTACCGCGTGTACTGCGTGATCTTCTTGCGGCCGGCCTCGCCTTCCTTGGCCAGCCGCTCGAGGGTGGGGATGACCACCGTCAGCAATTGCAGAATGATCGAGGCGGAGATGTACGGCATGATCCCGAGCGCGAAGATCGACAGCCTCCGCAGATTGCCGCCCGAGAAGAGATCGACCATGCCGAGCAGCGTGTTCTGGGCCTGATCGAAGACGCGCGCCAGCGCCTCGCCGTCGATGCCCGGCGTCGGCACGTGGGCGCCGATGCGATAAGCGATGAGCAGGCCGGCCGTGATGAGGACGCGACGCTTCAGCTCCGGGATCTTGAAGACGTTCTGGAAGCTCGCCAGCCCTTCGATCACGAAGCGCTTGTCCTCGTCGGCAGCATCTCGACGCTGCCACCCTTCGACTCGATCTTGTTCTTGGCGGAATCGCTCACCGCGTGCGCGCGGACGGTCAGGGCGTGTCCGAGCTCACCGCTGCCCAGAATCTTCACCAGATGCCGTCCGGAGTTCTTGATGAGGCCGGCCTTCACCAGCCCCTCGGGATCGACGACGCTGTTGGCAGAGAACGTGCCCAGCGACTTCAGATTGACGATCGCGTACTCGGTCTTGCCGCCGTGGGGCAGAAACCCGCGCTTCGGCAGGCGCCGGTACAGGGGCATCTGACCGCCCTCGAAGCCGCCCGCCTTGCCGCCGCCCGACCGGGCGTTGTGGCCTTTGTTGCCCTTCGTCGACGTCTTGCCATGGCCGGAACCGGGGCCGCGGCCGACGCGCTTGCGCGCCTTCACGGCCCCCCGCGCGGGACGGAGGTCACTGAGCTTCATGACTCACCTCGAGCATGTGCGGCACCGCCGCGATCATCCCGCGGATGGTCGGGGTGTCGTCGTGCGAGACGGACTGGTGCATGCGACGGAGGCCCAGGGCCTTCACGGTGGCTTCCTGCTTGGGGCTCAGGCCGATGATCGACTTCGTCAGCGTGATCCTAAGCTTCTTGTCGGGCACCGACCGTCTCCTCCACGTTGTTGTTCGAGCCGTCGGCGCCCTTGCGACGTACGGCGTGCAGATCTTGAAGTCGCTTGATCCGGCGGAGCGCGTCGATGGTCGCCTTGAGAACGTTGTGCGGGTTGTTCGATCCCAGGGTCTTGGTCAGGATGTCCTGCACCCCGGCCGCCTCGAGCACCGGCCGCACCGCGCCGCCGGCGATGACGCCCGTGCCCGGCACCGCCGGCTTCAGGAACACCCGACCGGCGCCGAAGTGACCGGTGATCTCGCAGGGGATGGTCGTGTCCCGGAGTGGCACGAAGATCAAATCCTTCTTCGCGTGCTCGACCGCCTTGCGGATCGCCTCCGGGACTTCGTGAGCCTTGCCGAGCCCGACGCCGACGTGGCCGCGCCCATCGCCGACGACGACGAGGGCCGTGAACGAGAACCGCCGGCCACCCTTCACCACCTTGGCCACCCGGTTGATGGAGACGACTCGATCGTTCAACTCCAGCACGCTGGGATCGATCTTCGCTTCCGCCACTCAGTTTCCCCCGCTCATCATGACCACATACCCTGTGTCCTCCGGTTAAAAGGCGAGACCGCCGGCGCGGGCCGCATCGGCCAAAGCCTTCACGCGGCCGTGGTACTTGTAGCCGCCACGATCGAAGACAACCTGGTTGATGCCTCCGGCCTTGGCCTTCTCCGCCAGCAGCGTCCCGACGGCTTTGGCGGCGGCAACGTTGCCGCCCGTCTTGTGCGTCCCGAGAAAGTCCTTGCTCCGGCTGTCCACCGCGAGCAGCGTCTTGCCGGCGTCGTCGTCGACGAGCTGCGCGTAGATGTGGCCGAGGCTGCGGAACACCGCGAGCCGCGGCCGCTGCGCCGAGCCACGCACCCAGCGGCGGAGCCGGAGGTGCCGCTTGTCGCGCGGCTCGCGCCGATCCCGCGTGATCACTTCGCGCCCGCCTTCTTGCCGACCTTGCGGCGGATCACCTCGCCGGCGTACTTGATGCCCTTGCCCTTGTAGGGATCGGGCTTGCGAAGCGCCCGCAGCTTGGCGGCCGTCTCGCCCAGGAGCGCCTTGTCGGCGCCGCGCAGGGTGATGCCGACCTGCTTGTCGATCTCGGCCGTGATGCCCTCGGGGAGCGCGAAGATCACGGGATGCGAGTAGCCGAGGGCAAGCTGGATGGCCTTGCCCTGCATCTGCGCGCGATAGCCAATGCCGACGATCTCGAGCTTGCGCTCGAAGCCGTCCTTGACGCCCGTCACCATGTTCGCCACCAGCGACCGCGTCAGCCCGTGCATCGCGCGGACATGCCGATCGTCGCCTTCACGGCCGATGAGCAGGATGCCGTTGTCGACCCTGGCGCTGAGCCCGCGGGGCACCGGCTGCATCAGCTTGCCTTTCGGGCCCTCGGCGCGCACGGTGGCGCCGTCCACCTGGATCTTGACGCCCTGCGGAATGGGAATGGGTTTCTTGCCGATGCGTGACATGTCAGCTCCTCACCACACGTACGCGAGGACTTCGCCGCCGACCTTCTGCTTGCGGGCCTCGCGGTCGGTGACCACCCCGCGCGAGGTCGACACGAACGCCACCCCCATGCCGGCCAGGATCGACGGGATCCTGTCGTGGGTGACGTAGACGCGGCGGCCGGGGGTCGAGACCCGGACGAGACCGGAGATCATCTTCTCGTTGGCGGCGCCGTACTTCAGATAGACGCGCAGCATCCCCTGCTTCTTGTCCTCCAGCACGCGGAAGTTCTTGATGAAGCCTTCCTCCTTGAGGAGCTCCGCGAGGCGGATCTTCAGCTTCGAGGCCGGGATGTCGCACTTCTCGTGCTCGGCGCGGCTGGCATTGCGAATGCGGGTGAGGAGATCGGCGATCGGATCGCTGCGCATACCCCTACCAGCTCGCTTTCACGATGCCCGGGACCTCGCCCTTGAGGGCGAGCTCGCGGAAGCACAGCCGGCACATCTGGAACTTCCGGAGGTAGCCCCGGGGCCGGCCGCACAGCTTGCAGCGGGAATAGGCGCGCGTCGAGAACTTCGGCGTCGCCTGCGATTTCATGATCAGCGAGGTCTTGGCCATTGCTATTGCTCCCTGAACGGCATGCCGAGGTGCGTGAGGAGCGCCTTGGCCTCCTCGTCGGAACGCGCCGTGGTCACGAAGATGATATCCATGCCCCGGACCTTGTCGATCTTGTCGTACACGATCTCGGGAAAGATGAGCTGCTCGCGCAGACCCAGCGCGTAATTGCCCCGCCCATCGAAGCCCTTGGGAGGCACGCCCTTGAAGTCGCGGACGCGCGGGAGGGCGACGTTCACCAGCCGATCGAAGAACTCGTACATCCGGGCCGCGCGCAGCGTCACCTTGGCGCCGATCGGCACCCCCTCGCGCAGCTTGAAGTTCGCGATCGATTTCTTGGCGCGGGTGATCACGGGCTTCTGCCCGGTGATGGCCTGCAGGTCGGCGGTGGCGAAGTCGAGGATCTTGGCGTTGTCGCGCCCCTCGCCGACACCCATGTTGATGACGATCTTGTTCAGGCGAGGCACCGCCCACACGTTGGTGTAGGTCCGCTCCTTCATCAGCGCCGGCACCACCGTCTTGGCGTAGACGTCCTTCAGCCGGGCGGGCACCTGGCCGGTGCCCTTCGGCCGCCCCTTGGCGATGGCCGGCTGCGTGTCCGGCGCCTTGTCCTTGCGCGGCTGGCCCTTGGCCTGTCCGGGCTTGGGGGCGCCCTGTGGCTTGGGAGCGGGTTTGGCGGCTTCGGCTTTGGCCATGGTCTCTAACCCTTGTCGATCGCTTCGCCGCAGCGCTTGCAGCTGCGGACCTTGCGGCCGTCGCTCAGGAGCTTCATGCCGGTACGCGCAGGCTTGTCGCACCGTCCGCACACGACGAGAACATTCGACAGCGCCAGCGCGCCCTCGCGCTCGATGATGCCACCCTGCCGGAGCTTCTGCGTTGGCCGCTGGTGCTTCTTCACCATGTTGACGTGCTCGACGAGGACACGGCCCTTGCCGGTGAGCACGCGCAAGACCTTGCCGCGCTTGCCCTTCTCGCGTCCCGCGATGACGCCCACGGTATCCCCACGACGAACGTGCACGCTCTGCATCAGATGACCTCGGGTGCCAGGGAAATGATCTTGGTGAACTGGCGCTCGCGCAGCTCGCGCGCCACGGGACCGAAGATGCGCGTGCCGACCGGATTCTCGTCGGCCTTGATGAGGACCACCGCGTTGCGGTCGAAGCGGATGTAGGAGCCGTCCTTGCGCCGGACCTCCTTCACGGTCCGCACGACCACCGCGCGCGCCACCTCGCCCTTCTTCACGGTGCCGTCGGGCGCCGCCTCCTTGATGGCCACGATGACGGTGTCCCCGAGCGAGGCATAGCGCTTGTTGGCGCCCCCCATCACCCGGATGCACTGCGCCTTCTTGGCGCCGGAGTTGTCGGCCACATCGAGCATCGACCGCGGCTGGATCATCGCTAGGAGACCCGGGTCAGCACTTTGCGGATGCGCCAGCGCTTCTCTTTGGACATCGGGCGCGTCTCCTCGATGAGCACGCGATCGCCGACGTGGCTCTCGTTGGCCTCGTCATGCGCCTTCAGCTTCTTGGAGATGCGAATGACCCGCTGGTACTTCGGGTGGCGGTAGACCCGCTCGATCCGCACCACGCGCGTCTTCTGCATCGCGTCGCTCACGACGACGCCTTCACGACTCTTGCGCTCGCCCACGGCTTACCCTTTCGCTTTCTTCTTGGCCGCGGCCTTCGGCGCCTTCGACGACTTCCGGGCGGCCTTGGGGGCCTTCGGCTTCGACGCCTTCGCGGCGACCTTCTTCGGCTTCCGCGCCGGCTCCGCCGGCCGCGCCGGCTTCTCGACCGCGGGCGGGGCGACGATGAGGGCGGCGCCTCGCTCGCGGCTGATGGTGTAGGCCCGCGCCAGATCCCGCCGCGCGACCCCGAGCCGTGACGGGTTCTTGGCGACCCCCATCGACAGCTGGAACCGGAGATTGAAGATCTCCTCGGACAGCTCGCGGGCCTTCTGCGTGAGCTCGTCCTCGGAGAGATCGCGCCACTTCGCCGCCTTCATCGCTCTCTCCTCACAGGCTCCGCGTCCGCGTCACGAACTTCGTGGTGATGCCGATCTTGTTGGCCGCCGTCCGGAATGCCTCGCGCGCCACGTCCTCCGGCACGCCCTCCATCTCATACAGGATGCGACCCGGCTTCACCACGGCCACCCACTCCTCGGGATTGCCCTTGCCCTTGCCCATGCGCGTCTCGGCCGGCTTCTTCGTCACCGGCTTGTCGGGAAACACACGGATCCACACCTTGCCGCCACGCTTCAAGCTGCGCGTGAGGGCGACTCGGGCCGCCTCGATCTGGCGGTTGGTGACCCATCCCGGCTCCAGCGCCTTGAGACCGTACTCCCCGAAGGACAGCGTGGAGCCCCGCTGGGCCTTGCCGCGCATGTTGCCGCGCTGGGCCTTGCGGTACTTGACGCGCTTGGGCATCAGCATGGAAGCGCCCTATGCCTCCGGCGGCGCGGCGCGGAGCACCTCGCCCTTGAAGATCCAGACCTTCACGCCGATGGTGCCCGCCGTCGTGTGCGCGGTGGCCATACCGAAGTCGATGTCGGCGCGGATCGTGTGCAGGGGCACCCGGCCGTCGCGGTACCACTCGCGCCGCGCGATCTCGCTGCCCCCCAGCCGCCCCGCGCACGCGATGCGGATGCCGTCGGCCCCGAGTCGGAGGGCGGAGGTGACCGCCTTCTTCATGGCGCGCCGGAAGGCCACGCGCTTCTGGAGCTGCAGGGCGACGTTCTCGGAGACCAGCTGGGAGTCGAGCTCGGGATGGATGACCTCCTCGATGTTGAGGTAGATCTCCTTGCCGGTGCGCGTCTGGAGCTCGTTCTTCAGCTTCTCGACCTCGGAGCCCTTGCGTCCGATGATGATCCCCGGCCGGGCCGTGAAGATGGTGATCCGCGCGCGATTGGCCGAGCGCTCGATGTCGATCTTCGCGATGCC
>Ga0075431_100003801_pt1 | contig 14685 bp, 25 predicted proteins | sample RhiMetdeltSRZDD5_FD_75297 | JGI IMG/M metagenome (GOLD analysis project Ga0075431, IMG submission 75297) | Populus rhizosphere microbial communities from Tennessee, USA - Rhizosphere MetaG P. deltoides SRZDD5 | ecosystem: Host-associated > Plants > Roots > Rhizosphere > Soil | place: USA... | reverse complement strand
AGACGGTCAGCTAACAACCGGTTCCAGCGGACGGCGTATCGCCGCCGCTGAACCGGAACGTTATGCGGCTGAGCCAAAACGGCGCTTCCAGAGCTTTCACTTCACCGCCGTATTGCGCCGACTGAGCCGGCGCCGCGCATCTACCCCCTCAGCCGCGCCAACCCGCGGGAATGTTCTCGATGCTTTCGGTGATGAAGACGAGCGACTTACGCCTGAGCCTTGCTGATCGCGCGCTTGCCATTGACTACTTCCGAAACGCGCCAACGCGACCGAAGATCGACACAGCGCCTATCCGACGACTAACTCAGCGCCGCGCATCGCGAGCCTCGCTAAATCCCTTGCGTCATCGTAGTCATCCGATAGACGCGAACATGGCCCTACTTGTCGAGAATTATCCCATTTTCGGGACGGCGCAATCCCGGAAACGCACGCCCAAGGCGATGAATCACACAAGCTAATCTATCTAAGCTAGGCAATTCAGCTATTTAGCCTTGCGCCACTTGTGGCACGGCTTTTGACTTTTCTGATTGTAAGAGCTCGTGTCTCGCTGAAGCGATCCGCTATTGAATTCACGCGCTGAAAACGCGTCTTCACTCTTTTGGAGGTGGACTATGATTACCCAATGGCAAAACCTGCGCTTCCATGCGCTCCGGTTGATGAAACAACCCATGTTTATCTTAATCGCCGTTTTGACTCTGGCGTTGAATGCGGGATTTACACAGGTCAAGACCACAACCATTCCACTCGACAATCCGAGCGAGATGCAGCCCCGCAATGTGAAAACGGAACAGGTGACCTACAAGGGGCGAAAAGCGTTGCGCGTGACTGACGCTGCGCCGAACAACGTCTCAGACGGAATTCAACTCGTTATCTTGAATAAGACTGAATTTCAGGACGGCGTGATCGAAATAGAATTGACGGGCGAACCCGGCTCCAATGCGGGAGAAGGGGCGCGCGGATTCGTCGGCGTGGCTTTCCGCGTATCTCTCGACGCGGCCAAAGACGCCGCAAAGTATGAATGCTTTTACCTGCGCCCGACCAATGGCCGCGCCGACGATCAGGTGCGGCGTAACCATTCAACCCAATACATTTCTCACCCTGACTTCCCGTGGAATCGCTTGCGCAAGGAGTTCCCGGAGAAGTACGAGAGCTATGTTGACCTCACACCCGGCGAGTGGACGAAGCTGAGGATCGAAGCGCGTGGCGACAAGGCGCGCTTGTATGTGCATGACGCGGCGCAACCCGTCCTGGTCGTCAATGACCTCAAACAAGGGCAAAGCCAGGGGCAGATTGCTTTATGGATTGGGGCGGGCACGGTCGCGCACTTCGCCAATCTGCGAGTCTCCAAGTGAAATAACGCAGTACTTCAACTCAACTGCGTCATCCTTATATATCACGTCATCGTGCGATAATGAGCTTGTCTCAAGCCCCTCGTCGAGAGCCGCGCTAAACTTGGCGATGCGCGGGAGAATGGCGACCGAATGTTTACGAGTTGAAGGATTCAAAGATGAAAAAAACGATAGAGCCCGAGTCGATCGTCATCCTCACCTATAAGGACCCCCATGCGGCTGCCTTTAATCGGCTGAACCGCGCGTGGCTGGAAGAGCATACGCTGCTCGAAGATGGTGATCGAAAGCAACTCGAGCAGCCGCGAGAATCTATACTCGCTAAGGGGGGAGAAATCTTCATCGCCGTTATGGACAATGAGGTCATCGGCTGCTGTGCGGTGATCCCGCACGAGGCCGGCGTTGTCGAATTGGCGAAGCTGGCAGTCGATGCGCGTCTACAAGGACATGGCATAGGCCGGCGGCTTACGGAGACGGCGTTAGCCTGGGCGCGCCGTCGTGGGGCGCAAAAAGTGATACTGCTTTCTTCGACAAAACTACAGGCTGCGCTGAGATTGTACGAGCGTCTGGGGTTTCAGTATGGACCTCTCCCGGCTAACCGCGGCTATCAAACGGCCGACATTTATATGGAGCTATCGCTCTAATCCATGTCATCGTTTCTCGGCCACAGCCTTGCTGCTTATTCGCTCGCTTCCTCCGTGCGACAGAGCCTCGCACCTACATCGGAGAGATTAAGCTGGGCCGTGTGGTTGATTGCGCGCTCCTGGCATAGATTACCTCATTCCTGCTCTTAACTCGTCTACGCGTCACGGACTCGGAATCACACATTCGATCGCTTTCAGCCTCATCCTCCGCTTCGTACCATGCGCTCCATCGTGTTGAATGCTCTGTCCCCGCCCACAATGCGCGGCGCCACAACATATAGGACTATCGGAAAAAGATATAAATTTCCTGTACGGCAACCATTAAGCGCTTTAGACACAATAGCAAACCTACCACATAGCCGTATTAACTGTGCTTGTGTGTTGCTAAACTCTGTAAAACGGTCATTTTTCATTGAGTAGCCTCTCGATTTCCTCGCTGACGTCGGCCTGCATCCCAGGCAAAACGTGCGCGTAGACCCCCAGCGTGGTCGTGATCTTCGAGTGTCCGAGCCGTTCCTGTACCGCCTTCGGATTCGTCCCGCCGGCGATCAACAAAGTCGCCATGGTATGCCTGGCCACCTTCGGCGATAGCGACCTCGGGAGTCCCGCCGCCCTCAGTATCCGGTTGCAGTCGTTTCGCAGCGTCCACTGCGCATAAGGTTCGCCGGTAGTGTCAGCGAAAATGAAGCCGTGATCCGTCCACAGCTTCCCCGCTCTGAGGCGCATTTCAAGCTGGCTTTTCCGCTGCGACTTCAATACCGCGACGGTCACCGGCTGAAGCGGCAAGGTTCGCCGGCTGGATTTCGTCTTCGGCGGTTTGAGATACCACGGCGCGAGCTTCGGATCTGCCTTTAACTCGTACGGCGTCCGCCACACGATATTCTGATCGACGCGCAACGTTCGCGCCTCTTCGTCGAAGTCTTCCCACTTCAACGCGAGCAGTTCGCCAGGACGAAAGCCGACGTGGAAGGCCAGTTTGAATAGATTCTCAAACCGGCCCCCTTCCGCCGCCTTCAAAAACACCCCCACCTGGTCGGCGTCCATTGCGCGTTGGCCGTCGTCTTCCCTGCCCCACTCCTTCGGGATCTCGACGCCCGCCATAGGGCTGCCGTTGAGCTTCTTTCTCTTTACCGCCAGTTTAAACACCATCCCGAGCATCGCATGGACATTGCGAATATAGGCGCGGCTTGCGTTGCCTTCGTGCAGCGCCACATAGAGGCGTTGAATATCATCGGCGGTGACTGTAGCGAGCAGCTTCTTGCCTAGACTTGGCCTGATCGTGTGGTCGACAACCTGCCTGTAGGTTTCAAGCGACGACTCGGCGACGCTGAGTTTCTTCGACGCCAGAAATTCATCTAAGAACGTCCCGAACGTATCAGCATTAGCCTTGATCGGCTCCCCTGCTCTGTGGCGTCGAATGATCTCTCTTATCCGGTCCTCGGCCTGGCCTGCGGTACCGTGGAAGGTCTCAGAGTGATAATGCCGCTTGCCTACGGCGTCTTTTCCCCAAAACACCCTTAACACGTACTTCTTCCCCGCCACGATCGTCTCACGCTGGCCCACGCGGCGCGGTTTCGGCGGCTTTTTCGGCTTGTTGTCGGCTTCGTCGGTCATATCACTTAGTGGTTTTCTTCTTTGCGGCCTTCTTCGCCGGCTCGAATTCAGAAGTCATTGTCGGAGTCGGAGCCGTCAGGGCAATCAACACCGCCAAATAAGTAGGCGGGGACAATGCTGCGCCGCATCCCATAAGCAACAGGCCAAAGACCAATGCGGCCCATTTCTTCAACTTGCCTGCCTTGTTGTCGGCTTCGTCGGTCATTACTTCGCCTTTTTCCGCACCACATTAAAATATATACCTATGGCAAAAACGATCAGCGTTAATTCAGCTACTCCGATTCCCATAATTTCCTTTCTTGTTTTTCGGCTTCAGAAAGGCCGGGCGCACAACCACAGTAGCAGTAAGAGCAGGTCCATGATTACGACAGCGGTGTATATTCGCCTCATTTCGCGCTTCCCTTCTTCGCCTCGTTGTCGGCTTCGTCGGCCATCCGCTTGGCTAGACTTCTAAGCATTTCGCTGAGGCCGCATGCGACCTCAAGCCGGTATTCAGGCTTGATCGCGTCTAAACTAAATTCCACCCGCCGCAACTCTGGCGGATCTTCCGATGTTGCGAGTAAGACCATGCCTGGAAACTTCGCGCGTATGGCCGGCGGCATACAGTCGTCCCTGTCGCAGCAGCCTCCAATCACTGGACCATCGAACGGCCGCTCGCAAGTAGGGCAAAGCCCCTCCGCGTCGGCGGCTTGATTTGGCGTCCGCCTCTTACTCACTTTATTCGGCCCGCGCTTCGTCTTGCCGCCAGGTCGCCGGGGTTCGGGCTTCTTCAGTTTGTTGTCGGCTTCGTCGGTCATAGATTTACACAGAAGCTCAAGACCTGTTTCGTCTCCGAATCCACAAGAAAAACACTGGGAAGAGAATGACGGCTAGTATCCCTAAAAACCAGATGAACGAGTAATCAGGCGGCTCTGGTTTATATTCAAACACCACCTCTTTCGACTCTTGGTATAGCAATATCAAAAAGACAGCTAAAGTCATTTCGCGACCCCCTCTCTTATTCACCGTTGTCTTCGTCGGTCATTTCGCGCTTCCCTTCTTGACGAGCCGAGCTGCGGGCTTCTTCGTGGCTTTCTTCGGCCGTCCAGCGCGCGATTTCGGCCTCGGCGCGTCCTCCGGCAGTTCCCAGTAGTAGCCGAATGGCGTGGTGTGTTTTACGGCCCCCTCTACTCTGCCGTTGTTGAGCCAGTAAAGAACGGTGGTATAAGCCACCCCGTTTATTTCCGCGTATTGCCTTGGTGTCACAAGCTTTGCCTTTCTGCTCATATGAGCGTGGATTGTAGCCCCCACAAAATTACAGTCAAGCCGCGCCAGAGTCAAGAAATATTTTTGTCTACCCCTCTAAAGATATTCTTGACGTATTGTTTGTTGAGGTGTACAATCATTTTGCCAGTTGATAATTCTTCAAGGAGACTACCAATGCCCAAAACCTACACCGTCAAAGCCAACCGCAAGCCCGCCGAACGTGATCGCCAACAATGATGAGACTTTGGAAAGCGGCTACAGCTTGGAAGAAGCCAAGATCGCGTCAATCCAATTTCAGAAGACCGGCGAATATTGCGCGGTTTGGATTGAACTTGAAGAGAGCAAGCCCGAGCCGCGCATAGTCCGCACGGTCGAAAGCGATTATCGCGGACATCGACATACGGTCGTTCGTTGCGACGGGTGGCAAGTGTAGCCACCCTTTACCCCCCCCTGAAAGGAGACACCGCCATGACTCAATCAAACATAACCCCAATCGAATCGAAGAAGCCTGCGACGCTGGCGACTCACACCATCACCTATCAGCTCGACGGCTTTCCGATCACCACGACGCTTGAGACCGGCGCCAGCATCCGCGACGTCGTGGACCGGCTGAAGGCGATCGGCGCGCAGCCGCCGGAAAGGTCGCACGATGCGATTATTGCACCGACGAAAGCCCCTCTCTGCCCCGCCCACAATGCGCCAATGAAACCTTCCCGCAAGCCTGGCAAATTCTATTGCGCGAAGAAAGTCGAGGACGGTGAGTATTGCAGGGAGGTCGCCTAATGGCCTCCCCTTCCCCCAACTCAGGACAATTCCGCAAAGGTCCGGATCCCCGCCGGCATAAGTTCACAACCGCCGAATGTCAGGCAGGATTCTGGAAGGCGATTGAAAGCATTGTCGTCAGATACCCCGACGCAGTAGATAGATCAGGCAGGCATATGGCTTGCCAATTTCTCAAACGTAAACGAAAGGAGAATTAACCGTGTGCGCGATGACTCAAATCAAACAAACCTACACCGTCATAGGCCACGGCCTCGAACTGGATCGGGGCAGAAAGTTCAAGGTCAGCCCCGGCCCGGTCAAATCGGGCCAGCTCTGCCTGTTCAACGTCAACGGACTGCTCACAATCGGCCGCCTCTTCGCCGTTGCAGGCGTCTGTAGCTGGATCATTCAACCGAGCAAATGGGTTGATTGCGAAGGCGCAGAGGTGAAGGTGATCGGACTCATAAAAACGTAAAGGGCGCTGCCGTAAACAGCGCCCCAACCCATAACTAATCGCCGGAGAAGACGATCAGCGATGAGCCTAGCCGCAATCGTACTCTCCGGCTAAGCCTTTTGAAAAGAGAGCAAAACCATGAAACGCAGCATTGCCGAGCGGCTTCTCGCCTACCTGGTCGAGCCGGAAGGACAACAGTTCGTGGCGGGAAAATGGCGATTCTGGTTTGTCGCCATCGCGTTCCTGTCTGTCGTCAACGCCGCTTTAACCTGGCTGATCTTCAGGGATGACTCTGAAAACTACTCCGGGCCAATCATGCTTTCGGTCGGCGCTCTCGTCGCCTGGCTATGCGTCGGCGCGCTCCATTACAGCGATTCGAGCAATCGCCAGCTCGCTCGGGGCGTCTCTGCCGTAGACTCATTCGCGTTGCTGTTCGTCGTGATTCATTTCAGCGGCTTGTTGTACGTCTACGGCCACCACCGCACGCTGAGGGCCGCAGAGGCGCGATACGAAGCGGCGGCCGTCGCCTACAACGCGAAAGCGGAGAAGGTTTCCACTGATAACGTGGAGATTGCTAAGGCGGCGCAGGCCATCGCCGTCGAGACTAGAAAGGCCGAGAAGTTGAGAAACGATACGGCGTACCAACAGCGGAAAACGGCCGAGGCTGGCGGGAGAATTATCGGAAATCGGCAAATGCAAAATCCCGATAATACCCCTGCCCTGTCCACTTCTACCGTAGAACTCGAACGCCCGGTGAAACCTGAAGAGAGTTCCGCCGCATTCCTGACTAAATGGGATTGGCTGATCGGAGCGGCGAACTGTGGTGAATTATTGCTGGCTTGCCTGACGTTGATTCTGATCAGGAACGTCAGCGCGAAGACAAATTCGCCTGTGGAAATCTTGCCGACGATCGTCGGGGAATTTTCCACAAGGGCCTACAGATCCCCACTCTCTCAACCCGCATTTAGAGACGACACTGTGTCGTTAAAACGCGACGACACAGACGACGGGAAAAAAGCGACACGTGTCGTTTCTAAAGAGGGGTTGAAAAGACTGAGAGAGACGTTAAAAGAGATCGCGTTTCAAACCGGGAAAACTCACTTCAAGACGGATCCGAAGCCCGACATCGGCGCGATCTGGATTCGTCAGTACAAGTCTTCACACGGCGTCGCGCGCGAGGTCGCCGGCGTGAAGTCGAAGCTGAGTATTCTCGACGATGCCGTTCGGATGGAAAGATCCGTGTTCAGAGAACGGGTTGAGCGGTTTCTGAAGCAGAACGGATTCGAGATATGATGCGAATATGACTGAACAAAAAGAACCCACGCCAGCGGATCAGTTTTTCGATGAATGGCGCAATCTGAGTTGTCCGATTTGCGAGAACCCGCTCGACCTCCAGCAGAAGTCGACTTTGCTTTGGTTCTGATCTCTTTGCAGGAAGTGGTTTAACGAGAGGCTGGAGAGAATGTGAAAGCCGGGGAACTCACCCCGGCTTTCCTTGTTTGAAAACCTCGCGCGCAGTCGCAGCGGCTCCGGCGGAGTCGGGAAACATCGAACCGCGCCAGATGCCATGACTTTCGCGGAGGGTCTTCTTCAGCACAGGCTTGAGTTCGGCCGGAACCACGTATAAATGGTAATAAGAGTTTTCGACTAAAAGTTTTGCGATCGAGTCAGCGTGGTCGCGCCCAAATCGCGCGGTAAAAGTGAATAATCCAGATTGGGCCTTCTGTCGGGGGAAGCCCGCATTATAAAACTGACAAACGAACCAATCGTCAGGCTCGTCGACGGTGAACGCGGTCCGGCTCAATTCAAAACTGACTCCATCGCCGTCTTTTGTTGTGCGTGGCCACCGGCTCCACTGCTCTCCGCCCTTTTTCAAATACTGGTCATAATCAAAACTCCAAATCTCACCATTGCATGAATCTTTCTCGGAGACAGCAAAATATGCCGCCACAAAAGGCGACAGGGACCAATCTAAAAGGCGTGTTGGCACATCGTAATGACGCAACACCATCAATGCCCCAATGTCCGACTGTAAGGCGTTTCTTTCGCCTTCATCCGCAAAGAACCGAGCTGTTGATCGAAAGATGTCAATACTCTGACGTTCAAGCGTAAGCTTCTCGGCCCGCGAGAGTACATCTAGCCCGTCTCGTTCGATAGATGGGTTGAGGTTGTTATATATGTCCGATTGGCCACGAGATAGCCACCTATTGCCTTGCAACTCTGTCAGCACCTGAATGACTTCGGTTTCGGATTCGAGTGTTGTTGAAAACCAGGAATCGGGCATATATGAGACTCCTTTGTCAGCATTGGAGTTAATGGCAGTACAGATGAAAATCCTTGCGGATACTACGCCCGATGAAGGCGTAAAAGCAAAAAGCCAGGCGATGAACCCGGCTTTTTCATTCCTGCCGCAAAAATATTTCCCGGCAATGATCACCTCGCCCTCCCATTCCCGCCTTACCTGATGAGCGGCGAACCTCAGCCTCGAAGCCGAGAGTATGGCGGCGCCGCGCTATGTTTAATGTCAACATCCGAATGGAGTAATGATAAGTATGAAAATCAAATCGAACGTCAAAGCCGGCGGCCTCAGCACCAACCACAACCAGAAAGTCTCTCGCGGACTGAAGGTCAAGACCAACGTCAAGGCTGGCGGTATTCACCTGAACCATAACCAGACGGCGGCGCGTGGCCTGAAGGTCAAGACCAACGTCAAGGCTGGCGGCATCGGCATCCCCCAGTAAAACCGCGCCGACCTCACCAGCAACAGCAAAGCCGGGTTCGTCGCCCGGCTTTTTTTTTGCGCTGCGCTGAGGGAAATCTTCGGCGGTTTGCGTTTATCTAAGTAGGGAGTTGATTACATATCGGCAAGCTCCAGCGGGAGGCCTTGCCGGCTCAGCCGCACTGGTCCTCAGCAAATAGGCTAAGTGAAAAGCAGAGCCGGGGAATATTCCCCGGCTTTTTTTTGTTAAGTGTGTATGGGGTTCGGATTGGCGTAGGGTTGGTGGAATTCCAACTCATTGCACAGTCGGGAACTCACCCCGGCTTTTTCGTTGCGGCGAGCGTTGAACGCGTATCATGGCGCAGGTAGAATGCCGCAGGTCGCAGTCAAACGCTAGGGGTGAGGTGATACGAATGAACACCAAACAGCGCGTGGTCTTAATACTCGGGATCGTTCTCTTCACCTTATCAGAATTGTTCCCGCCTTGGCTTTACGTAGACCAACGATTTTCGGGGAAGCTGTCAGCAGGGTACCATTATCGCTTCAGCCCGCCGCCGGTGAAGTGGCCCGATGAAATGAGGCAGCTATTCCCGTATCCGGAGGATGATCCGGCTCAATACGTCATAGTCCGTTCGGGTTGGCTCATCGCATTGAAGTCGGCCAATTTCATTTGCGCCGGCGCATGCTCCCTACGCCATTGGTCCAGCTCGAACTTTATCCGCTCGGCGCGGATCTCCTGTTGCTCCCAATCGTCGTCACGAACAATGACGCCCTCGGAAATCCGAAGCCGCCTCTCTTCCTGCGGCAGCTTGTCGAAATCTGATCTTGAAATGTAATGCGGCATTACTTTTTCGCGCCTCCATTCGTAAGCGCCGGCGGCAAAGTGATATTGACGTTCCCGCCGCTCACATTGCCTGGCGAGTTGGCGACGGTCGCCGGATTGGGCGTCGTGGCGTTCTGCCCGCCCGATGTGACTTTGGAAGCGACGCTTTGAGCCGCCGCCTGCGTGGATGTGGATGATTGATTGCTATCTGCCATTGCGCTTACTCCTCTTCGTTTTGCTGTTGATGTTCACTCGGCCGCGCCGAGCAGTTATTTACCTTTTCGCCGCGCCATGACACCTCGAAGCGCGTCGGCCGCGCTGCAATCGCTGGCGCTCAAGTTTTTTAGCAGAGCGGCCGCCTGGGATGCGCCGACGCCCGGTCGCCGTCGCAATTTACGGACGCGCTCCAGCGCCAAGCAGCTCCGCAAGAATTGGCTGTGGGCGTCGCTCAATCTCTTGTCCCAATGCTCGGCAGTAGCCGCATTTGAATCGCGCATGTAGGTATAGCTCACCTGCTCCTCGACATATTGAAGTCTCGCCCAGGTCAGCACGATTCGCACGATTAGCAGATCTTCCAATGGGTCAGCGCCCGCCCCGAGTTGCTGCCTCATTAGCTGAAGTTGCGCGGCGTACGCGGCCCGCACTTCTGAACTGTGCGCCGGGTTCTGTTGTCCGGCGATGATGATCAGCATTCGGGTTTCGACGCGCTCGGCCATGGTCTGAATCTGCGCCGGCAAGGGCTTGACGCCCACGTTAACCCACTCCCCCGCGTCTCTTTCTCCATTCTCGCCGATGCTGGTGATAACCGGCCGCATGTAGGCGCTCGGCGGTAAATTCTTCGATCGCGCCAATGAGCTTTTCGAGTTCTTCGTCAAAGCGGTCTTCTTCGGCGAGGCTTTCGGCTTCGCGCTCGCGCTTGTATTTCGCTTCTTCGTCGGCTTGCGCTTCGAGAATGGCGCATGATCCACCGAAGACTTCGGTTTTGACTTTGCCGGCGACGCGCTTTGATCGGTAGTAGTAGGATCTTCCATTTCTAAATGCCCAAGCCATGTTTACGTTTTTAATTTTGCCCCGCTTTTTAGTTGCAGGTTGTTGGTTCGCCTCAATCGGCTATGGGTGACGCAAACCTGCCCATCAAGCAGCGAATAACACCTGCAGCGCTCCCCGCGCTTCGTCTTCGCAGCGCATCTGCGCAGCTCGTAGCGCCTCTCAATCAGCGTCGGCCCGGTCCTCACTTCGTCGACGTAGGCGCGCATCCCTTCAAGTATTTCGGCCGGAATTTTCATAATTCAGCTAACCCGCCGGCGGGGCGTTATTCAATAATCACCCAGCACAAGAAGTTCGAAGCGGGCGAGCAATATCTCCGGTGGAGCGATGCGCAAGAACTCGACGCCGGGAATCGTGCGACGTTTGCGGCCCTTCTTGTTTGTAAGGGTGTTGAGCCATTCGCCAAGCTTTCGCTGTCTCCGAATGCTCATCTCAATCATAGCGCCCCTTATGCTGCCCCACTCTTGTTTGAGCCGTAGAAACTCTTCGGAGTTAAGCAGGCAACTTTCGACATGGCTTTTTATCCCGGCCAAATCATTGCTTTCCAAATTCGACATAATCTAAACTCCTCTTGCTTAGCATCACCGCCGCTCAGCTTCTTCAATCTGCCAGCGCGCGAGCGGCGGATGTCGCGCTGGCGGAAATTTTTAAATCGCGAGGTGCGAAAAATGGCGCTCGACGGACTTTTCTTATTCCTATTCTTCATCCTTGTCGTTACCAACCTGTACTACACCGGCAAACTGCTCGTGTTGAAGATACGCTACCGGCGGCGCCTGTGGCGGTGATTTCACGCGAGCCAGACGAAGCGGCGAACGCGTGATTCAGGTTCACCATGAAAAAGCCTCCAGCAATGTGTCATATGCCGTATTGACCTCTATCATTTTTGAATGATCGCCCACGCGATCGGGATGATGTAGAAGCGCCAAGGTCTTATATGCGGCCTTCACCAGCTCCGGAGGCGCAGACGGCAAAAGGTGCAGCGCCTTGAAGGCCTCGGCCTTCGGATCTACCCATGCCTTTCGCGGAGGCGCTTGATACTGGCGCTTCGTGCTCGCCCACTCGACTTTGACGTCGCTGAAGTAGTCCAGCGCTTCGAGCCATTCCTTCAGATAGTGTTTTTCGAAAATCTTCCAACATCTCAGATCCGGGTCGTACGACCTGGCAAAGGCCGGAATGATGGCTTTCAAGCTCTCGATAATGCTGTCGAAATCATCCCCGCCGCGGAGGCGCACGGTGTAGGTTCCGTCGAATTGGTCTTTAACCGTGATGATGGTCATGCCCCGTAGACCTCCGCGTTAATGATTTCGTGAGCCTCTTTCGATGTCATGCCGTCCACTCTCGCCGGGGTGAAGCCAAAGGAATAAAGTTTCTCTCTAACGCCATTTTGTACACGTGCCTCTACGGCGCCAATATCGTGACACTCACTGACACGGCGAGTCCCTTTTCGACCCTGCGTACTGTCGCCAATTGCTGGCAGGGTAACCCGTTCTGGCATTTGCTGACACGGCGTGGAATACCCCTTTTCAAAAGATATATTTCGATTATAATCTGGCGCATAGTGACTTATATTTGGAGACAACTGATGAAGATTGCACTTTACAATCTCAACAGCGACAGGGCGCGAAACATCGGTGTCGCCGGTCTGCGGCCCCACGCGCCAGCATTCATCGGTTTCTCTTCTTTCCTCCTGTCTCGCGGCTCTATGGCGGCCCCCACCGCAAAATAATATTCCACACCAACAATCAATTCATTCACTGAGCAGCCGAGCGTTATCGGCCGGCTGGGAGAATTGTGGTTTCAACTTCCGGCCCGGCTGGCTGCTGATCTGATTTCTTTCTTACTCCTTTCACGGGGGATGCCATATGCCTGAAAAGATTTTTGTGGCCCTGGCTTGGCCTTATGCCAATGGCCCACTGCACGTCGGTCATATAGCCGGTGTCTTTCTGCCGGCCGATATCTTCGCCCGATATCATCGACTTAAAGGTAATGAGGTGTTGATGATTTCCGGGTCGGATTGTCATGGTACGCCGATCACACTTTTCGCCGAACGCGAAGGGATTACCCCTGAACGCGTGATCCAACATCATCATCCGACTTTTCTCAATACGTTCAAAACCTTGGGAATTTCCTTTGATCTCTTCACCCAGACCTTGACTGAAAACCATTACGGGGTGACGCAGGAGTTCTTTCGCCGTCTTTTAGACAAGGGGTTTATCTATAAAGAGACAATGATCGGCTCCTGGACGGAGACACTCCAGCGATTTCTCCCTGACCGTTATATTCAAGGAATTTGCCCCAAATGTGACTATGCCCGAGCTCGCGGCGATCAGTGCGATAAATGCGGCCGCCTCCACGACCCCTGGGACCTTATTGAACCGCGCTCAACACTCGACGGTTTGCCGGTCACCTTTCGCCAGACTGATCATTATTTCCTCGATCTGGCGCGGCTTCAGCCGGAATTGAGCGCATGGCTAGAGAGCGTCGATCGCGCACATTGGCGACAGAACACCTTTCAGTTCACACAGAATTGGTTGAAAGAGGGACTGCGGGGGCGCGCCATCACACGTGACCTCGATTGGGGGATCCCGGTCCCGGTTGATGATCCATCTTTCAAAACAAAACGGTTTTACGTGTGGTTCGACGCAGTGATCGGCTATCTCTCAGCCACGATCGAATGGGCCGCACGGACTGGATGGCCTGATAAATGGCGTGAATGGTGGGACACGAAAACAACCGAAAGCGCCGGGGTTCGATCGCACTACTTCCTGGGCAAAGACAATATCCCTTTCCACTCGATTGTATGGCCGGCCATGCTGATCGGATACGGCGATCGGGCGCTGCCCTACGATGTCCCGGCCAGCGAGTTTATGACTCTCGAGGGAGAACGGATGAGTACGAGCGCGAATTGGGCGATTTGGCTCCCTGACATCGAGAGCCGATATCTACCGGATCAGATTCGTTACTACCTGGCGGCCAATGCGCCTGAGAGTCGTGACAGCAATTGGTCCTGGAGTGATTTCATTCGGCGGAACAATGATGATTTGTTGGGGACTTGGGGCAACCTCGCCCACCGGGTGTTGACGATTGCCTGGCGAAACTTTGGCGTAGTCCCGGAACCAGGCGCCCTTCGCGAAACGGACCGTCAATTGCTGGCGATGTCGGAAGAGGCATTTGGCGAAGTCGGCAGCCTAATCGAAAGAGTCAGGCTCAAAGCCGCTCTTCAGGAAACACTGGCGCTCGCGCGGCGAGCAAACCAATATCTCAGCGAGGAGAAGCCTTGGGTTCTCCTCAAGACTGACCGCTCGCGTGCGGCCACGGTGATATATACGGGACTGGTCGTGGTTGATAGATTGAAGACCTTGCTCAGTCCATTCCTACCGCACAGCAGTCAGCGGTTACACGAACTGCTCGGGTACGAAGACGTGATCGCCTCGGCGCCAGAGATCGAGAAAATTATCGATCCTGACGGCCGGGAGCGGCTGGTGTTGTCAGGCGCCTACAGCAGTATCAATCGCTGGGAGCCGGCGGCGATTCCGATCGGACAAACGCTCAGGTCTCCGACGCCACTGTTTCAGAAATTGGAGGAAAGCGTGATCGAAGAGGAACGTGAGCGCCTCAGGAGGCAATCCCAACGGGGATATAAAGATGCTTAAACACTACAAGGCATCGCTAAACTTTATGGACGTTCAAGGTCGAGCCGCATTTGAGTCTCAAATCGCCCATGGAGGAGAGAAGCCGCGGTGAGCTACGGTGTTCGTTATGAATGTGAGCTTTCGGCGCGCTCGTAACCATTGTCGTAACGGCGCGCCGAAAGTTCACAAAGTAATCGGTGTCCCTTCGTTGAGCCGGCGCATTTGAGAAAAAAAGCGCGCACGGCTAAAGCATCCTCCAAATCAATCACAAGCTATGGTAATGGTAGTTGGTCGATGTATTTGTCATCCCAGATGAAGAGGTGAGCGATCAACAATGTCAATTGGAGACGAGACTCTTCTAAATGAACATAACATTACGCTTCATGGCGAACAGGTTGT
>Ga0075431_100003800_pt1 | contig 14686 bp, 9 predicted proteins | sample RhiMetdeltSRZDD5_FD_75297 | JGI IMG/M metagenome (GOLD analysis project Ga0075431, IMG submission 75297) | Populus rhizosphere microbial communities from Tennessee, USA - Rhizosphere MetaG P. deltoides SRZDD5 | ecosystem: Host-associated > Plants > Roots > Rhizosphere > Soil | place: USA... | reverse complement strand
TCGCTCATCTCGTTGAGCGCCCGGCCCAGGTCGTGTAGCTCGTCGGCCGGACCCGACAGCTTGACGCGGGCGGCGAAGTCGCCTTCCCCGATCCGGCGCGCCACCCCGGCCACCTGGCGCACGGGCTTCACCACCACCTGGCGCATCGCCACCCACAGCACGCCGCCCGCGGCGAGGATGGTGAGGGCGCCGATCATCATCTGGCGGTTGCGCTGCTTGCGCACCTCGGCGAAGACGGGCTCCATGCTCGTGGCCACCCGCACCACCGCCCGCACCTTGTGATCCGAGCCGTGGCAGCCCTGGCACTTCTCCTGGTTCAGCACGGGCCGGTGCACGGTGAAGAAGGTGGCGCCGTCGCGCTGCTCCAGCGACTCCTGGGTCTGCTGCGTCTCCACCGCCGCCCGGAACAGCGGCCCCGTCATGGGCGCCCCCGGCGTCCGGGCCATCTTGCTGATGGAGTCGAACACCTCTTTGGAGAGGCCCGCGTTCTGCTCCACTTCGTTGAGGGTCGCGAGGTCGGTGAAGGCCTCGATGCCGTTGCGCCGGTAGATGTCCAGGCCGTGCACCGCCGTCGAGCCCTTGAGATCGCTGATGAGCATTCGCGTGACGTCCGGGCGCTCCTGGGTCATGGCGCTCTCGACGCTGGCGATCATGGCTTCGGTGAGTCGCCGCGCCGCTTGCTTGTTCTGCTCCACGAGCAGGGCGGATTCCTGCTTGATCGTGAAGATGGTGGAGGCGCCGAAGCCGATGATGAGCACGGCGACGATGACCAGGCCGATCTTGGTCGTCAGCGGGATGCGGGTCACTGGGCGCGCTCACGCATGCCGAAGGGAGCGTAGCACCAAGGGCCCGGAGCGGGCAAACCCACGCCGGACCGCCACTTCCCACGGAGGCGATCCGCGGGTATACTCCCCTTCACTTATGGGCCGGCGTCGCCCCGACGGGCGAGGCGCGGCTCCCGCCGTTCGGGTCCGATTGGATCGGCCGAGGGAGACACATGGTCCGATTCGTCCTTTCCCGCATTGGGCAGACGCTCGCCGTGCTCTTCACGGTGTCGGTGATCATCTTTGCCTTGATGCGGATGATCCCGGGCGATCCCGTCCTGATGATGCTGGGGGACGACTTCACCCAGGACGCCTACGAGCGCCTGCGGTCGAAGCTCGGCTTCGATCGCTCCATCGTGACGCAGTACCTCATCTGGATCGGCCGCGTGCTCGCCGGCGATCTGGGCGATTCCTACCTGAACCACGAGCGGGTGAGCCGGCTCGTGCTGGAGGCCTTCGTCCCCACGCTCGTCCTCGTGGTGGCGAGCCTCGTCGTGGGCATCCTGATCGCGGTGCCCTCCGGCATTATCTCCGCCATGCGGAAGGACTCCCCGTGGGACTACGGCTCCATGGGGTTCGCCATCTTCGTCTACTCGATGCCGGCCTTCTGGAAGGGCATCGTCCTCATCTGGATCTTCAGCGTGCACCTTCGCTGGTTCCCCGCCATGGGCTACGTGGCGCCGTGGGACGACCTCTGGCAGGGGCTCTGGCGGCTCGTGCTCCCCGCCCTCACGCTAGGCACGTTCTTCTCCGGGCTGGTGGCGCGGATCATCCGCTCGAGCCTGCTGGAGGTGCTGGACCAGGATTACGTCAAGGCGGCGCGCGCCCGCGGCGTGCGTCAGGCCGCGCTCGTGTACAAGCACGCCATGGCCAACGCGCTGATCCCGGTGGTGACGGTCATCGGGCTGCAGTTCGGGACGCTGCTGGGCGGCGCCGTGCTCACGGAGACGGTGTTCGCGATCCCCGGCATGGGACGGCTCTCGGTGGCGGCCATCCTCAACCGGGACTACGCGGTGGTGCAGGGCGCCATTCTGGTGGGAGTGTTCGCGGTGGTGGTGGTGAATCTTTTCGTGGATCTCACCTACGCGTTCCTCAACCCGCGGATCCGGGTGGCGTAGCGGCGTGGCCCGCCCACTCGGCGCCGACGACCGCCCCTTCGACGCGGACGGCCTCGTCGTTCCCCCCGCCGGTCCCGGCGAGGCGATCGGCAGCGGGGTGGCCTTCGCGCGGTGGTGGCGCCGCTTCGCGCGGAATCCCGGCGCGGTGTTCGGCCTGATCGTGTTCCTGACGATGGTCGCGATGGCCGTCTTTGCGCCCCTCATCGCGCCCTTCGATCCCATCGCACAGGGCGTGGGCAAGCCCCTGGAGGGCCCGAGCCTCGCCCACTGGGCCGGCACGGACAGCTTCGGGCGTGACATCACCAGCCGCATCATCTACGGCGCCCGCGTGGCGCTGATCGTGGGCATCGTGTCCGTCTTCCTCGCCATGGTGATCGGGGTGACGCTCGGCCTCATCTCCGGCTACTACGGCGGCCTGGTGGACGTGGTGATCATGCGGGTGATGGACGGGCTCTTCGCCTTCCCCATCATCATCCTGGCCATCGCCATGATGGCGGTGATGGGCTTCGGCGTGCGCAACGTGATCATCGCGGTGGCGGTGGGCTTCATCGCGCCCTTTGCGCGAGTCACCCGCGGCGACGTCCTCGCCGTGAAGGAGGAGCCCTACATCGAGGCGGCGCGCCTCGGGGGCGTGCGAAGCCTCACCATCATCTTCCGACACGTGCTGCCCAACGTGCTCGCCCCCATCATCGTGCAGGGGGCGCTGCGCGTCTCGGGCGCCATCATCACGGAGTCGGGGCTGTCCTTCCTCGGGCTGGGCCCGCCGCCGCCCACGCCGGCTTGGGGCCGCATGATCGCGGAGGGTCAGACCTTCATCGTGATGGCGCCGCATATCGCCACGATCCCGGGCATCGCCCTCATGGTGGCCATCGTGGCGCTCAATCTCCTCGGCGACGGGCTGCGGGACACGCTCGACCCGCGCATGCGGCGCTAGCGTGGCCCCGACGGACGCCGAGCCCGTCCTAGACGTGCGGGGGCTGACGGTCGAGTTCAGCTCCGAGGGCGGCGTGCTGCGCGCGGTGGACGACGTGAGCTTCCAGGTGGGGCGGGGCGAGATCGTGGGTCTGGTGGGCGAGTCGGGGGCGGGTAAGTCCCTCACTTCCGAGGCCATCCTGCGGCTGATTCGCTGTCCGCCCGGACGGGTCACCGGCGAGGTGTGGTTCCGGGGGAAGAACCTGCTCACGCTCGACGAGGGCGCCCTGGCCGAGATCCGCGGCAAGGACATCGCGATGATCTTCCAGAACCCCGGCGCCTCGCTGAACCCCGTGTTCCGCGTGGGCGACCAGATGCTCGAGGCGATGGCCGTACACCTGCCCGAGCCGCGCGCGGCGCTGCGCGAGCGGGTGACGGAGATCCTGGGGCGCGTGGGCATACCCTCGCCGCGGGCGCGGGCGCGCGACTATCCCCATCAGTTCAGCGGCGGGATGGCGCAGCGGGTGATGATCGGCATGGGGATCTCCTGCGTGCCGAGCCTCCTCATCGCGGATGAGCCCACCACCGCCCTGGACGTGACCATCCAGGCGCAGGTGCTGGCGCTGATCCGCCGGCTCGCCCGCGAGATGGGCGTGGCGGTGCTGCTCGTGTCGCACGACCTCGGGATCATCTCCCAGATGTGCCATCGGGTGCTGGTGATGTACGCGGGACGGGTGGTGGAGGCGGCGTCGGTGGCGTCGGTGTTCCGCGCCCCCGCCCATCCCTACACGCGCGGCCTCATCGACTGCCTGCCGCGGCTGGACGGCAACGGCCGGCTGGGCGCCATCGCCGGCACGATGCCGGGGCTCGCGGCGCTGCCCGCGGGCTGCCGCTTCCACCCGCGATGTCCCATCGCGGAGCCGCGCTGCGGGGTGGAGACGCCCGCGCTGCGGCCTCTCCGCGCGGGGCACCTCGCCGCCTGCCACCTCGCGGAGGCCTCGTGACAGGGCCCTCGCCGCTGCTGGAAGTCGAGGGCCTCGTGAAGCACTTCCCCGTGCGCGCGCATCCGCTCGCCGCGCTGTCACCGCGCGCGGTTCGGCGCGTCGTCCACGCGGTGGACGACGTCAGCTTCACCGTCGACCCGGGCGAGACGCTGGGGCTGGTGGGGGAGTCCGGGTGCGGGAAGACCACGACCGGCCGCCTCGTGCTGCGCGCCATCGAGCCCACCCGCGGGCGCATCGTCTTCGAGGGCGAGGACATTACCGCGCTCCCCGCCAGCCGCCTCCTGCCCTTTCGGCGCAAGGCCCAGATCGTGTTCCAGGACCCGTACTCCTCCCTGAACCCGCGGATGACGGTGGGCGCCATGGTGGGGGAACCCCTGCGCACCCACCGGATCGCGCGCGGCGCGGAGGCGGCCGCCCGCGTGCGCGAGCTGCTCGACATGGTGGGGCTCTCCGCCGAGTACGCGCAGCGCTATCCGCACGAGCTCTCCGGCGGGCAGCGCCAGCGCGTGGGCATCGCGCGCGCCCTCGCCGCCGGCCCGCGCCTCGTCGTGGCCGACGAGGCGGTGTCGGCGCTCGATGTGTCCGTCCGCGCGCAGATCCTGAACCTGCTCGTGGACCTGCGCGAGCGGCTCGGGCTCGCGTATCTCTTCGTCTCGCACGACCTCGGCGTGATCCGCTTCGTGAGCCACCGGGTCGCCGTGATGTACCTGGGCCGCCTGGCCGAGGTGGCGCCCGCCGACGAGCTGTTCAAGCAACCGCTGCATCCCTACACGCAGGCCCTCCTGGCCGCCATCCCCGCGGTGGGTGATGGAACCACCTCCATCTTCGACAATCCGGCGCGGCTCCTGGAGGGGGAGCTGCCGAATCCCATCGACCTGCCGCGAGGCTGCCGCTTCGCGAGCCGCTGCCCTCACCGCATGGCCCACTGCGACGAGGTCGAGCCCGCGCTCCGCGAGGCAGCGCCGGGCCATGCCGTGGCATGCCACCTCTACACCGAAGGAGGAACCACATGAAGAGCCGTGACGGCTTCGAGGAAGTTAACCGCGAGCTGCGCGAGGGCGCCTGGGTCGAGGATCCCGTCACCCGCCGCGCAGTGCTCCAGACCCTCGGCATGGGCGCGCTGGGCCTCGCCGGGCTGTCGGCGGGCCGACCCGGCCTCGCCGAGGCGCAGGCGGTCAAGCGGGGCGGCACGATCAAGATCGGCAGCTTCCAGAATATCGACACGCTCGACGCGCACAACACGACCTTCATCACCGCGTGCGGCATCCACAACAACATCTACAACGGGCTCCTGAAGATCACTTCCCCCGACGGCAAGGGCGTGGACTTCAAGCCCGAGCTCGCGCGGGAGTGGGAGATCCAGGGCGACCGGACGCACATCTTCCGCCTGCACAAGGGCGTGACCTTCCACAACGGCGACCCGTTCACGGCCGCCGACGTGAAGTGGAACCTCGAGCGGGTCAAGGACAAGCAGCAGGCGCCCATCCACGCCTGGAAGCTCGAGCTGCTCGAGTCTGTCGAGATGCCGGACTCGCACACCATCAAGCTCTCCTTCGCCAAGCCGTATCCGTTCCTGCGCGTGGCCTTCACTGGCTCGACCGGGCGGGCCGGCACCATCCTGTCGCCGCGCGCGGTGAAGGAGAAGGGCAAAGCCTACGGGCGGAGCCCCGTCGGCACCGGGCCCTTCAAGTTCGTGGAGTGGAAGGAGGGCGACTTCATCTCGCTCGAGCGCTTCGCCAACTACTGGGAGAAGGACGCCGCCGGCGGGGCGCTACCCTATCTGGACAAGGTGCTGATCAAGTTCATCATCGAGCCCTCTACCCTGGTGGCCGCGCTCAAGACCGGCGAGGTGGACGGCGTCAACAATGTGGCGCCCCAGTTCATGGCCGAGCTCCGCAAGGATCCCAAGCTGAACGCGATGTCGGCGGTGGGCGGCAACTGGCGCTGCATGCACATGAACATGGCGAAGGAGCCCTTCTCCGACAAGAACCTGCGCAAGGCGGTGGCCTTCGCGCTGGACCGCCAGGAGCTCCTCAGCCGGGTGCAGTTCAACGAGGGCATCATCGCGCATGGGCCGCTGTCCCCGCCCATGGGCGCCTTCTACGACGCCGCCTACGAGACGGGCAAGAACGGCCAGTACCACGACCTCGAGCAGGCCAAGGCCCTCATGAAGCAGTCGAAGTACGCGAACGGCGCCGAGGTGCTCCTGCTCTCCAACAACTCCGGCATCGACCCCCGCCAGGCCGAGATGGTGCAGGCTCAGCTCGCGAAGATCGGCGTGAAGGTCAACATCGAGCTCGCCGATTCCCCCACCTTCCGGCGCCGCTGGCTCCAGGAGCGACAGTGGGACCTCGTCCAGATCCAGTGGGACGCCGACCTCGACCCCGACGAGACGCTGTTCCCGGAGCTCCACTCCGCGGAAACGTGGAACGCCGGCAAGTGGGCGAACAAGGATTTCGACAAGATGGTGGAGGCGGCCCGGGCGGAGAACGACGTCAAGAAGCGGAAGAAGTTCTACGAGGAAGCGGTGAAGATCATCATCGAGGACGCCCCCGTGGCGATCCTCCTGCACATGAACGAGGTCAAGGTCTTCCACAAGTACGTGAAGGGCTTCGAGATGATCCCGGCCGGCCTCATCAACATGCACCGGGTCTGGCTCGACAAGGCCTGACCTGAAGGCTAGGCGTCGCGCCCGGCCGGCTCCCGCGGAGCCCCGGGCGCGGCGCAAGGCCGTCCACTAGCACCCCAACCCGCGAGGAGCACTCAGCATGGATATGCGTGATCTGTTCCTGACGCAGCACAGCGCCGTGCATACCGTCGCCGTCGGCGGCAACAAGGTGTCCGCCGCCGAACGGGTGCTCAATGGCCTCAGCGACGAGCAGATGCGCGTCCGCCCCCGCGAGGATCTCAACTCGATCGCCTGGCTGGTGTGGCATATCGCGCGAGCGGAGGACATCTTCCTCAATCCGGTGCTCGCGGGGCGCGCCCAGGTTTTCGACGACGCCTGGATGAAGCGCCTCGGCGTCACCCGGAGAGACTTCGGCATCGGCATGAAGAGCCCCGAGGTGAGCGAGCTCACGAGGTCGATCAACATCGACGCGCTTCGCGAGTATCGCGACGCGGTGGGCAAGCGCACGCGCGAGTTGATCGGCGGCTTCCAGCCTCAGGACTGGGAAGGGCAGATCGAGCAGTCGGCCCTGGAGCGTGCCGCCGCCGAGGGCGCCTTCCCGCCCCCGGTCGTGAAGGTCTTCACGGGTCGGCCGCGAGCGGGGGTCCTGAGCGGCATCGCCCTCTTCCACCCCGCGGGGCATTTCGGTGAGGCCACGACCATCCGCAGCGCGGGGGGCTTCGGCACCGGGGTCTAGCGACAATCGCGCCGTCCGGCCCGAGCCGCGCGCCTCCGAGGAGTCCGGCGATGACTGATGCTCGTGCTCTGCTGAACGAGGCGCGTGGTGAGCTCGCGCGCTTCTCCACGTTGCTCGATCTGCTGGTGGGCGAGCTGGACGAGGCCGACTGGCGGACCCGGCCGGAGCCCGGCGAGTGGGCGCCGGTCGAGATCGTCTGCCACCTGCGTGACGAGGAAACGGAGGACTTCGGCGCCCGCTTGCGCGTCATCCTCGAGGGTGGGGCGCGATTCGCGCCCAACGACCCGGAGCGCCTGGCGGTAGACCGCCGGTACGACAAGGCGAATCCGTGGGAAGCGCTGGCGGACTTTCGGGCGCGGCGTATGATGAGCCTCCACCTGCTCGGATCGGTGGCGCCCGATCGCTTGCTGGGGACCGCCGAGCGACCCGGCGGCGGACGCCTCTCGGGCCTCGACCTTCTGGCCAGCTGGGTGGCCCACGACCGCCTGCACCTGCAGCAGCTCGCGGGAACGCTCGCGCGCCGGTGGGCCGATCGCTGGGCGCCGCTGCAGGTCGAATACGCCGGGCCGATTCCGTACAGACGCCTCCAGCCCTGACGACGCCATCGCACGACAAGAGGACCAAGCCCGCCGCTTGACTTCGCCCCCCCGGGGGTGCGACGGTGGCGCGCGAGCAGGACCCAAAGGGGAGAACAATGAACGAGACGAGATGGAACGTCTCGCGACCCAACGCGACACGCTTCGCGGGCCGCATCGATGGCATGATCTATCCGCCTGAGCGTCCGTCCACGTGATCGAGCGGCTCCCCGAGCTGAAGGAAGAGCGGAAAGTCGTGTCGATCCTGTGCGTCGACCTTGTCGGCTTTGTCGCGCGATCGGATCAAGCGGATCCCGAGGACATCCGGAGCATGCTGCGGCCGTACTACACCTACGTGAGACGAGAGCTCGAGCGGTGGGGCGGCACCGTGGAGAAGTTCATCGGGGACGCCGTCATGGCCGCCTTCGGTGCCCCGGTCGCCCATGAGGACGACGCCGAGCGGGCGGTGCGGGCCGCCCTTCGCATCGTCCAAGCGGTCCAGGAGCTGAACGCAGCCGAGCCGGGGCTCGAGCTGACCCTCCGGGCGGCCGTCACGACCGGTGAAGCCGTCGTGGCGCGCGGGGCTAGGAGGGTGGAAGGCGAGGGCATTGCGACCGGCGACGTAGTCAACACGGCGGCCCGCCTCCAGGCGATCGCCCCGGTCGGAGCGGTGGTCGTCGACGAGGCCACCTATCGGACGACCCGGCATCTCGTGGACTATGAGGCGTTCGACCCCGTCGCGGTCAAGGAGCAGGTCGAGCCGATCCGCGTGTGGCATGCCAAAGCCTCCCGCGGTCCATACGGCGCCGATCCCGTAGAGGCGACGCCTTCTCCCTTTGTCGGCCGCACCCACGAACTGGCGCTGCTGAAGACCCTCTATGCGCGCGCCGCGCGGGAGGGTTCGGCCCAGCTCGTCACGGTGGCCGGCGAGCCGGGGTTGGGGAAAAGTCGCCTGGTCCGCGAGTTCCGCGCCTTCGTCGAGTGGCAGCCCGAGCCGGCGCACTGGCGACAAGGCCGATGCCTTCCATATGGGGAGGGCATCGCCTTCTGGGCATTGGGTGAGATCGTCAAGAGTCAGGCGGGAATCCTGGAATCGGACAGTCCAGCCGAGGCATCCGACAAGCTCGCCGCGGCCATCGATGCCATCATCGAAGATCACACCGAGCGGGACTGGCTCAAGACCCGCCTGGCCCTCTTGGTCGGCGCGAGCGCCCCCGGCGTGGGGGGCCTGGCCGAGCGATCCGAATCGTTCGCCGCTTGGCGACGTTTTCTCGAGGCTGTCGCTAACGACCGACCACTGGTCCTGGTCTTCGAGGACGTGCACTGGGCTGGCGCGGCGCTGCTCGAGTTCGTGGAGTATCTCGTGGACTGGGCGACGAGTCTGCCGTTCCTCGTTGTCTGCACGACGAGGCCTGAGCTCTTCGACCGTCATCCCGGATGGGGCGGCGGCAAACGGGACTCCACTACCATCTCGCTCGCTCCGCTCTCTCGTGGGGAGACGAGCCGGCTGATTGCTGCACACCTTCCAGGCGTGGAGCTCCCAGGTGAAACACAGATCGCACTGCTCGAGCGAGCCGGCGGCAACCCGCTCTACGCGGGCGAGTTCGCGCGCATGCTCGCTGACCGCGGGATCGTCGAGCGCCGGGGACACACCATGCAGGTTGCGGCCGGCGCCGACATCCCGATCCCCGAGACGGTCCAGGCGGTGATCGCCGCCCGTCTCGACACGCTACCGGCCGAGCGGAAGGCGCTCCTCCACGACGCCGCGGTCGTGGGCACCGTTTTCTGGGTGGGCGCGTTGGCCTTCATGAGCGGGCTCGACGAGCGCACGGTGGAAGAAGGCCTGCGAACGGTCAGCAGGAAGGAGCTCCTGCGTCCCGTTCGGAACTCGTCGGTCAAAGGTGAGGCCGAGTATTCGTTCCCCCACCTGCTCATCCGAGACGTGGCATACCAGCAGATCCCCCGAGCGGCGCGGGTGCGCAAGCACCAGATGGCGGCCGCCTGGATCGAGCGCCTGGCTGGCGATCGCGTGACCGACCACGCCGACATCCTCGCGCACCACTACGGCCAAGCTCTTCAGCTCTCGAAGGCCGCCGGACTGGATGACGACACGCACGAGCTCGGAGTCCAGGTCCGGCGCTTCCTGACCATGGCCGGCGATCGAGCGCTCGAGTTCGACGCCCGGAAGGCAGAGGCCTTCTACCGGGAGGCGCTCAAGCTCTCTCCCCCCCGGCATCCCGACCGGGCAAGGCTGCTCGGGAAGACCGCCGAGGCTGCCCTCGTCGATGGCCGGTTGGCTGAGGCCCAGCGTGACTTCGAGGAGGCGATCCTCGAGTTCCGCGCGCAGGGAGCGATCCTCGGCGCGGGCGAGGCGATGGTGGGCCTGGCCAGAACCTACTGGTTCCGGGGCGAGACAGACCGAAAACGAGCGCTTCTCGCGCAGGCGATCGACCTGCTCGAGGGCGAGCCGCCCGGACGCGAGCTTGCCTTGGCCTATACCCATAGCGCCGCCGACCACATGGTCGCCAACCGTTCTTCCGATTGCGCGGCGTGGTCGGAGAAGGCCCTTGCCTTGGCCCAGGAGCTCAGGCTCGATGCCGAGGCCATCCGGGCACGTCAGCTCCGGGGCCTTGCACGCTGCCAGCTCAGTGACCTGGTCGGAGGCCTTGCCGACCTCCGGGAAGCGCTCCGTCTGAGCCTCGATCTCGGGCTGGGCAACGAAACGATACGGTCCTACGGAAACCTTGGCGATTGGGTATGGGTAATCGAGGGTCCCGCTCAGGGTCTGGACGTGAAACGCGCAGGAATCGAGTTTGGGGAACGGCACGGGCTCACCCTTCCCGTCATGTGGGCCAAGGCAGAGACGCTCTGGCCCCTGTTCGATCTCGGGCAATGGGACGAGCTGCTTCGCATCGCCGGCGACTTGATCGAGAGTGACCGGAGCCAGGGTGGGGGACAGGTGACCGTCGTCGCGCTCACGTACATGGCGTACGTCTTCGTCTGCCGCGGGGAGCTGAGCCAGGCCCATGCCCTCGCGGAGGAATTCCTGCCGCGCGCCCGGGAAATCCGCGACCCACAGGTGCTCGTCCCGGCCGTGGCCGTTGTCTCGCTGATCGAGCACTCGCGCGGCAACCACGTGACGACGGTACGGCTCATCGAGGAGATCGAGGAGGTCACTCGGGATCGCCCGGTGTTCCGATCCCGTCACCTGCCCGAGGCGCTCCGAGTGAGCGTGGCGGCGGGCGCGATCCGTCTCGCCGAACGCCTGCTGGACAGCAGCGATCATCGCGCGGCGCGCCACCAATACTCCGTCCTCGCGGGCCGCGCCGTGCTCACCGAAGCTCAGGGCAGGCCGGAAGAGGCGAGCGCTCTCTATGCCGAGGTGGCGGAGCACTGGGCGAACTACGGATTTGCCCTGGAGCACGGGCAGGCGGCGTTGGGGGCGGGCCGCTGCCTGACCGTCGTGGGTCGGCATCACGAGGCAGCCGCCCACCTGATCAAGGCTCAGAGGACATTCGCCGCGCTCCGGGCCGGGCCCCTGCTTGCTCAAGCCGACAGTGTTCTGGCACGGGGCGAGAGCGCCCCACGAGGCTGAACGCAGAATGGCCGAAGAGCGCCGCATCGTCACCGTGCTGTTCGCAGACATGGCGGGAGCGACCGTGCTCGGCGAGGCCCGTGATCCCGAGGACGTTCAAGCCCTCCAGACGCGCTATTACAACATTGCGAGAGACGTGGTCAGCGCGCACGGCGGCACCGTCGAGAAGTTCATCGGCGACGCGGTCATGGCCGTCTTCGGGCTTCCCCAAGCACACGGTGACGATGCCCAGCGCGCGATGTCGGCGGCACTCGAGATCCGCGACCGCATCCGGGTGGACCCGAAGCTCGCTCCGCAACAAACGGTACGAATCGGGGTGAACACGGGCGAAGTGGTCGCCACGCGCGACGACGCGTCAAACGACTTCCTCATCACCGGCGACGCGGTGAACGTCGCCGCGCGTCTGCAGCAGACTGCCGACCCGTGGTCCATCCTGTGCGGCGAACGGACCGCCCGGGCGGCTCGGGAGCGGTTCACCCTGGGCCGTCCGACCGAGATCGAGGTGAAAGGAAAGCGGCTGCCGATCCAGGCGCTGCCCCTTCTCGGGCGGGCGATCGAGGCCACGCTGTCCCGCTTTCCGCTCATCGGCCGGGACGACGACCTGGCGCAGCTCGAGCTCGTCGCCCGGCGCGCCTTCACCGACCGTCGCCCATTTCTCGTGAGCCTCGTCGCACCCGCCGGAGCCGGGAAGACCCGCCTTGTCGAGGAGTTCCTGCATCGGCTGCCTACGCTGTCGTCGGACGCAACGGTGGCGATCGCACAGTGTCTTCCGTACGGTGAGCGAGTCACGTACTGGCCGCTTCGCGCCCTCTTGATCCGCCTTGTCGGCTTGAAGGACGAGGCTGCGCCGGAAACGGTTCGCGAAGAGATCCGAGTCTGGCTCCACGACCGCGGTGTCGAATCACCCGAGCGTGCAGCAGACCTTCTCGCCGCGACGATCGGTGCCGGTGAACCGGAGGTAATCGACCGGACCGCCCTCTTTGCCGCGTGGCGCACGGCTGTCGAGGTGGCGGCGCGACGGTCGCCGCTCGTCCTGGTATTCGAGGATTTGCACTGGTCGAGTGACAGCCTCCTCGATCTGGTGGAGGTCATCGTACAGCCCCGGGGCGATGCCGCCGTGCTGATGATCGCCCTCACCCGCCCGGAGCTGCTCGATCGACGCCCGGGGTGGGGAGGAGGTCGGCGGAACTACGTCGCCATGTCCCTGGAGCCCCTCAACGACGATTCGGTCGCGCAACTGGTTCGCCACAGGATCGGATCGAGCACCCCGCAGATCGTCGAGCGTGTCGTCGCCCGTGCCGAAGGCAACCCCTTCTTCGCGAGCGAGATCGTCCAGTCGATCAGCGAACGCGTCCTCTCACTGAGCGACGTCGCTGCCGTCGAGCACATGCTCTCGACCCTCCCCGACACGATTCAAGCGACCGTCCTGGCACGACTCGACCTCCTGGAGTCGGAGGAGCGGCGAGTCTTGCAGCTCGGCGCGGTGTTCGGGCGGGCGTTCCGCGCGGACGGAATCGCTGCCCTCGGACCGGATCTGGCATCTCAGATCGAGTCGCTGTTGGATCGGCTCGTCCTCAAGGATCTCATCCGACCAGCGGCCGGAGACAGCTTCGCCTTCCGCCACATTCTGATCCGAGAGGTGGCCTATCAGACGCTGCTTCGAGCAGAACGAGCGGAGCTTCACGCGGCGGCCGCCCGACGGCTCGAAGCACGCGCCGGCGGGCAAGAAGACGCCATCGCCGAGCTGATCGCCTATCACTTTCGTGAAGCCGCTACTCTCACGAGCGTGACCAAGACCACGCAGCTCGACGTGGCCGAGATCCGACGAAGGGCGGTGAGCTGGCTCAAGCGCGCGGCCGACGTCGCCGCGTCCGGAGCCGCCACTGCCGAAGCGGCCCGACACTTGCGCGCGGCCATCGAGCTGGCGGCTCCCGACGATCTCCCGGAGCTGCAGGAGCGCCTCGGGGACGTCTCCGGGGGAGATGCCGGGGCGGAGGCGTCCCGCGTTGCCCTTCGGCTCTGCCGGGAGCTCGGCCGGCCGGTCGACCAGGAACTGCGCGTCTTGGGCAGCCTCCTCACCCGGTACACACGTTTTCAAGGGACGGTGGGGAACCGTCCGTCCGAGGAGGAGATTCAGCGACTCCGCACGGAGGGCCGCGCGCTTGTCTCTCGGGCCGGTGACGACCAGGCCATCGCGAGCTTTCTGATCGCGGATGGGTTCTATCCGTTCTGGCGAGGGGCGCAGGCAACGATGGCGGACATCGCCGAAGCTGAGGCGAGCACGGGACGCGGCCTGGCGATCGCCGACCGCCTCGACGATCCCCGGCTCCGCAGCGCCGCCCTCGACGCACTCACCTGTTGCGCGCAGGCGCGTGGGGCGTTTGCGCAGTCCCGACAGTTTGCGCAGCAGCGTCTCGCCTTCGAGAACCGCCTCGACCTCCATGAACGCCTCGACGCCCACACGATGGTGGCGTGGGCGTCGGCCCTGCTGGGCGACCTCGGCCAGACGGATCGCGCGACCGCCTCCGCGCTGGGTCTGTTTCAATCCGGCCAGGTGCATTGGTGGGGGCTCCACTCCGCTGCCTGGCGGGCGTACGCCCTGACACTCCTCGGACGGTGGGACGAGGCGCTCGCCGTCGCCGAGCACGCTCGCAAGATCTGGGCGGAAGGCGGACTGATCCCGGCGGCGTACTGCGTCCATGGCTTCATCGCCGCCCTCGATGTCGGCCGGGCCCGGCACGACACCCAGCTCGTTGACCGGTATCGGGCCGTGCTCGATGAAATCCTGAAGCACTTTGCCGCGGACTCCCTCTTTGGGAGATTGCGTCCGTATGGCCTCGGAGACATCGAGACGCTGGAGGCGGAAGTCGTCGGAGGCTTCGGCACGATTCCGCGGGCGCGGCAGCAGCTCGTCGAGCGCACGCTCTCATTGTGTTCCGACTTCGACCGATCGCTTGCCCCCGACGCGATCCAGCGGATCGTGACGAGTGCCGCGGCCGACGGCCTGAAGCTACTCGAGGCGCAGGCGCGGCGGGCGCTCGGCATCTCGATGCGAGACAGCGTCGAGCTGACGCGCGCCCTCGAGATCTTCGAGGAGACGCGTGCGGTGCCGTACGCCGCTCGGGTTCGCTGCGAGCGGGCGCTCCTCACCCGCGATGAGAGCGAGCTCGAGGCTGGAATGCAGGTCCTCGAGTCGCTGGGCGATCTCGACCAGCTGGCCCGGGTGGAGCGCGCACGCGGAAAAGGTCACGGCTCGTGATGACCCCCCCCCGGGGGGGGGCCGCCGGGGGGGG
>Ga0075431_100003799_pt1 | contig 14688 bp, 11 predicted proteins | sample RhiMetdeltSRZDD5_FD_75297 | JGI IMG/M metagenome (GOLD analysis project Ga0075431, IMG submission 75297) | Populus rhizosphere microbial communities from Tennessee, USA - Rhizosphere MetaG P. deltoides SRZDD5 | ecosystem: Host-associated > Plants > Roots > Rhizosphere > Soil | place: USA... | reverse complement strand
GCGCCGTCGAAGTCGACGGCTCCCAGGTCGTCCTCCGCACCAGCGGTGCACCGGCGTACACCTCTTACAGCCCTTCGCCCGGAGTGTTCGTCATCGATCTGACCGGCACCAGCCGCGATGCGGCGGCCGTCGTCCCGTCCACGCTGCCTCCCGCCGTCGCCTCGATCTCCGCGGATGAAGTCGTAGAGATGGGCACGCGACTCACGCGAGTCACTTTCCGCTTCGCCGACTCGATCGTTCCCGAAATCACCGCTGGCGAGAATTCCGTGGTGATCAGCGTACCGGCGTCCGCCGTCCCCATCGAAAACGTGGCCTCGACCGTCGACGTGCTCCCGGCCGTCGTTCCTCTCGCTCCGCCCGTGGATTCGCAGCCTGAAGCGACGATCGTCGAAAAACCTGCGCCGGTTGCGGAAGCACCGGCGGAAGTCGTGGAAGAGCCGATGACCGTCGCCGACGAAGTCACTCTTCCTCGCGCACGTGCGGTCAAGCGCATCGGTGCGACGACCAGCAACGGTGAAGTCGAAGTCCGCATCTCCGCCGACGGAGCGCTGAAGTACAAAGCGTTCCGTCTCGAAAGCCCGTCGCGTCTCGTGATCGATCTCGATGGCGTGAAGAACGCGGCCGCGAAAAACAACGTCGACGTCGATGACGACGTCGTGAAGCGCGTGCGCGTGGCGCAGTTCCAGCCGACCGTCGCGCGCGTGGTCATCGACCTCGCGCACAACACCGAGTGGCAGATCCAGCCCGCCGGCGACACGCTGCGGGTCACGTTCGCCGCGACGCCAACCGCGCACCTCGCCGAAACACCGGCGCCCATGAAGCCCGAGCCTGTATCCGTGAAGATTGCCGAAGTGGAGCCCGCGCCGGCACCGCAGCCGCCGCCGGTGCAAGCCGCTCCGGTGAAGAAGCCAATCGTCATCCAGGAAGTTCCGGCGAGCGTGCCGACGATCGCGGAGAACGCGAGCACCTGGAAGATGCCGGAGCCAGCGGCGTCGAATCGGCCGCAGGCGTCGAGAGGCGCGCGCAAGGTCATCAACGCCCCGGAGGACCAGGAGCCGCCGGTCCGTCCCGAAGACGTCTTCGCCGCGCAACAGCAGCCGACGACGCAGCCTCAGACTCTCTCCACGTCGCGGACGCTCAGCGGCGGACCGCGCGTGTTCAACGGCGAGCCTCTCTCGCTGAATCTGAAGGATGCGGACATCAAAGACGTCGTCCGCACCTTCGCCGAGCTGACGGGCCTCAACATCGCCGTCGACCCGGGCGTCAGCGGATCGGTGACCGTCGACTTCGTCGACGTTCCGTGGGATCAGGCGCTCGATCTGATCCTGCGGCAGAACAACCTCACGTATGTCCTCGAAGGCAACGTGATGCGCATCGGCTATCTCGACCGCCTGGCGGCCGAGGTGCAGGCCGCGCGCGCTCTGGCGGAAGCGGAACGGTTGAACGTTCCGCTGACGACGCTCAGCTTCAAGCTCTCGTATGCCCGCGCGAACGATGTAGCCTCACTCCTCCGTGGCATCGCCTCGGTGCGCGCGCAGATCATCGTCGACGCGCGCACGAACCAGCTCGTGGTCTCCGAAGTGCCGGTCTATCTGCAGACCATGCAGAACCTCATCGCCACGATCGACATCCCGACGCGGCAGGTGATGATCGAGGCGCGCATCGTGGAGAGCGCGCGCACGTTCGCCCAGGAGTGGGGCGTCGACTGGGACTTCGGCGGCACGCTGGATCCGGCGCTCGGCACCGGTACGGGACTGGTGTTTCCGAACCGGGTTGGCTTCCGCGGCGGTCCGTTCAACTTCGGCGGCGCAGCGGCTCCGGTGCTCACGCTGAACTTCCTCGACGTCCTCGGGGTCTTCGACCTCGACGTCACGCTGCGCGCCGCGGAAACGGCGGGCTACATCAAAGTCATCTCCGCGCCGCGCGTGACCACTCAGGACAACACGCCCGCGGAAATCCAGAGCGGTTTCCAGATCCCCTATCAGACGCGCATCAACTTCACGACCACCGTGACCTATCTCGACGCGACGCTTCGGCTGTCGGTGATCCCGCAGATCACCGAGGCGGGAACGGTGATCATGGACATCTCGGTGCAGAAGAACGAGCCCGCAGAAGGTCTCGCCTTCCAGGGCGCGGCCGGCACGCCGCTCACGACCCGTCAGGCGCGCACGCGGCTGATGGTCCGCGACGGAGGCACGGCGGTCATCGCGGGGATCTTCACGACTCGCGACAGCCGCGGCCAGAGTCGCGTTCCGATCCTGCACAACATTCCGATCATCGGAGAGCTGTTCAAAACTCACACAGTCAGCACGGCGCATGACGAGTTGCTCATCTTCATCACCCCACGCATCGTGAGAGGATGAGCCGGGAGGGCGTATGAGAACCATCAAAACGATATTCAACATTACGGTGCTTGCGCTGGCAGCGGCGTTTTTCGGCTGCAGCGGCGAGCTGACCGACAGCGCCGCTCCGGTGGAACTGGTCGTCACGACGACGCAGAATCTTCAGATCCTCGAGCTGAATCCGACGATCGCCGCGGCCGATCCGGACTGCCAGGAAAACATCGGGACGATCAACCTGCAAGTGTTTCCCAAGCGCTCTGACATCAGCGGCACCGCCATGCAGGTGCGAGTGACGCGCTACCGTGTCTCGTATCAACGAACCGACGGCGGAAAGCTGGTGCCCGCGTCGTTCGTCCGCTCGATGGACACACTCATCGCGCCCGGGGAGGACTCCACGATCGAGGAGTTTCTCGTGATCGAGCCGGACGCGGTGGTTCAGGCACCGTTCGCGGCGCTGCTGCCGCAAAACGGCGGGCGCGATCCGGACACGGGCCGGCCGATTGTGAAAATGGACGTGATCATGGAGTTCTTCGGTGAAACGCTCGGCGGCTCGAATGTATACGACGCCACGCGCTTCCCGCTGGACTTCTGCTACGGCTGTGGAGGGTGCTTCTGAGGTGCTGTCCGGATTTCCGGGAGCGCAGCGGTCGCTGGATGGGGGTTCGACCATGAAAAGGTTCAGAGAGCGGAAATCGTGGATCGTGTTGATTGCGGTCCTTCTTCTTTTCGCCGCGTGCAAAGGTGAGTCTCCGACCGCTCCGCCTCCAGGCGGCGGCAATCCGTTACCGCCGCCGACGGGTGTGAACGTGGTCGTGACGACCTCGAACGCGAATCCGCTCGTCGACTCGACGGTCACGATCACGGCGACCGTGACGAACAACGGTCAGCCCGTGCCGAACGGCACCGCCGTCGAGTTCTCCACCAGCGCGGGCACGCTCGACGGCGGCGGCACGTCGGTGCTCAAGACGACGACGAACGGTGTGGCCACCGTGACGCTGACTTCCGGTTCGGCAGGACTCGTCCGCGTGACCGTGACGGTGAACAACGTGACCCGCACGACCGACGTGACCTTCGTGGCGCGCCCGGTCACTCCGCCTCCTCCCAACACCACTCCTTCGATCACCTCGGTCAGTCCGACGATCGGACGTCCGCAGGGCGGTGAGGTCATCCGCATCACCGGTACGAATTTCAACGCGCCCGTGCGCGTGCTGTTCGACACGGGCGGCGCGACGGCCGTCGAAGCATCCGTGCAGTCGGTATCGGCGACGCTCATCGAAGTCATCACGCCGCCGGTCAACATCGCCGTGGGGCAGCAGCTCACCGCCGACATCATCGTGCTCACCCAGGCCGGCTCGGCAGGCGAGCAGCGAGTCGAAGCCTCGGCCGCATTCACCTTCCGCAACGAAATACTCACGCCGCGGATCTCGACGATCTCGCCGAATTCCGGTCCCGTGACCGGCGGCACGCGCGTCACGATCTTCGGCGACGGCTTCCAGGAGCCGGTGCAGGTTCTGTTCAACACCGCCGAAGCAAAGGTCCTGAACGTGCTGTACGACCGCATCAGCGTCGAGACGCCGGCGGGACGCGATACGGATCCCAATGGCCAGGGCCCGATCACCGGGCCGGTCACGGTCGTCGTGCGCAACATCAACTCGCAGACCGAGGACTCGATGGGCGCCGGCTTCCACTACAAAGCGGCGATGCAGATCATTGCCGCCGGCCCGGGCGGCGGTTCGACCGCCGGTGGAACGCGCGTGACCATCGAAGGCATCGGCTTCGTGTCACCGCTCGTCGTGGTCGTTCGCACCGATCAGGGCGATATCGGTCTTACGCAGATTTCCGTCACTGGCACGAAGATCGTCGCCATCACCCCGGCCATCGCGGTTACGGATTGCGGTCAGGACATCCAAGGGCCGATCGTCGTCACGAACATCGACAACGGCGATTCCGCCGACGGTCCGACATTCGTATTCGATGTGCTCGAGCCGGCGATCATCGCGATCAATCCGAGCACCGTTACACAAGGCGTCGAAACGTCCATCGCCGTGACGGTCGCAAACCCGGTCGGTGGTGCAACACGGTTCCGAATCGGAACGAAAACAGTCTTCCCGATCAGCGCAGTCGACAACGGCAACGGCACGACCACGTTCACGCTGCCTCTTCCGACGAATTTCGTGTTCCAAACCGAGGATTGCCCGACGGGCGGAAGTCGTCTGACCCCGTTGAATCTCGACGTCGTCTATGCGCCGGCCGCGGAGAGTTGCGAAGACACAGTCGAAGAGGCATTGACCGTCAATCCGGCCGATCCGAGTTGCGTCCTGCCGCCTGCGGTTCTCACGACGACACCGGCGAGCGGTGGCGCGTGTGCGCAGGTTCCCAATACGGTCGCTGCGGGCGTAGTCACGGGTAACGCGACGATTACAGTGACGAACAGCGCACCGGCGGGAGGCCAGTCGCTGACTGTTACGAGCGTGACGGCGACGAACTCGGTGAATACCACGACCGTCAATATCAGTCCTGCTAGCGCGACCATTGCGGCAGGGGCGTCGCGAAACTTTACGGTTACTGTCGATCCCGCAGCTCCCGGCCCCTTCAGTTCCGATATCAACTTCTTTACTACTGCCGGCGACACCACGGTCTGTGTGGAAGGTAACGGCACATAGCTCTCGAGGCATCGATTCCCACGAACCGCCCCCTTCGCGGGGCGGTTCGCGTCTGGTGCAGTTAGAATCAGGTCCGCAATGGCGCAACCGGCGACGAATGCAAAGATCGAAGAGCTAAGGTTCCGACTGAAGACGGATCCGAGGAGTCGACTCTTCTATCAACTCGCCGAGGAGCTCCGCAAAGGGGGCAACTTCGCGGAGTCCGAACAGATCCTCCGCTCCGGCCTCGAGGTCTATCCCGCCTATCTCGCTGCGTGGGTGAGCCTCGGCCGCGTGCTGCGCGACCAGAAGAACGACGGCGCCGCCGTCGAAGCGCTGTCGAAAGCGATGCAGCTCGATCCCGGCAACGTCGTCGCCGCCCGCCTGCTCGCCGATTCGTACCTCAGCCTGGGCGACACCCTCGAAGCGCTCAAGAAGTACAAGCTCGTCCACGCGCTGATGCCCGGCGACGAGGAGTTGAAGAACACCATCGAGCGCCTCGATCGGGAACTGCATCCGGAGGTCGTTTCCGAACCGTCGGCCGCGGAGACCGCGTTCTTCGAAGATTCCCCTTTCGACAAGACCACGCCTCCCTTCGAAGAAGCGATGGCCACGGGCGACGTCGAGCCGATGCTCGCCGGGCATGACGAGAGTCCATTCGAGGAGCCTGTCGAAAGCGCGACCGTCGCGGCGTTCGAGATCGAGCAGCCGAGTGGAATGCACATCGCCTCGGCACCGCTCGCAGCGGAGCTGCCCGCGCCGCCGGCGCCGCTCGAAGACGAAGCCGATGTCTTCGCGCCCGTCGTCGCCGAGCCGACGCCGCCGGCCGAAGACGTCGCGAACACGTTGACCATGGCGGATCTCTACGAACGCCAGGGGCTCGTGCACGATGCGCAACACATCTACGAGAACATCCTCGCGCGCGAGCCGGAGAACGCGGAAGTGCGCGCGAAGCTCGACGCGCTCACCCCGCGCGTGAACCCGAAGATCGAGCGCCTCGAGCGCTGGCTCACGAAGGTCGCGGCGAAAGAGGTGGGGCGTGTTTAGAGACGTGCTGTCGGGTCTTCGCGACCGCATCGAAGGCGCGATGGCCGCGAGTCTCATCGGTCTCGACGGAATCGCCGTCGAAACCGTCGGCAGCCGCGAAGTCCCTCTCGACGTCCTCGGCGCCGAGTTCGGAACGTTCATCAAATCGATCCGCCACGCGAACACGGAGCTGGACACGGGCGAGGTGCTGCAGTTCTCGCTCGTGACGGAGAAATTCGTCACGTTTCTCTCCGAGGTCACGCCCGAGTACTACATCCTGCTCGTGCTGAAGCCCGACGGAAACTACGGCCGCGCGCGGTTCGAGCTGTCCAGAGCGAAGTATTTGCTTCGCGACGAGTTGATCTGAGAGAGGTAGCGATTTGAAATTTCAAGAGATCCTGGAGCTCATCGACAAGATCGCCGAAAGCGGCATCTCTTCCGTCGAGATCGAGCAGTCGGGCACCAAAGTAAGGATCGAGGGAAAGTCCTCGCCGTCGCGGTTGATCCATGTCGGCGAGATGAAGAGCGAGAGCGCACCGCCGCTCCTGCTGCCCTCCGCGCCGCAGCCGACGAAGGCGGAGGAGAAGGCGAAAGCCGATGCCGAAGCGGAAGCGGGCCTGCACGTCATCACCTCGCCGATCGTCGGCACGTTCTACCGCTCGCCGAGCCCCGAGTCCGGGCCGTTCGTCAACGTCGGCGACCGCATCACCAAAGGCAAAGTCCTCTGCATCATCGAGGCGATGAAGCTGATGAACGAGATCGAATCGGACATCGACGGCGTCATCGCCAAGATCTACCCTTCGAACGGCCAGCCCGTGGAGTACGGCGAGAAGCTGTTCGCGGTCAAGGTATAGTCCGCCGCGCATGTTCTCGAAGATCCTGATTGCCAATCGCGGCGAGATTGCTCTGCGCGTCATCGCCGCGTGCAAGGAAATGGGCCTGAAGACCGTGGCCGTCCATTCCGAGGCCGACCGCGACTCGCTCCATGTCCGCTACGCGGACGACGACGTCTGCATCGGTCCGGCCGCTTCGAAGCAGAGCTACCTCTCCATCTCGAGCATCATCGCCGCGGCCGAGATCACCGGCGCGGACGCGATCCATCCCGGCTACGGCTTTCTCTCCGAGAATCCGCACTTCGCGGAGATCGTAGGCGAATGCCGCATGACCTTCATCGGACCGACGGCCGAATCGATTCGCCTGATGGGCGACAAAGCCCGAGCGCGTGAGACGGCGAAGAACGCCGGCGTGCCGATCATCCCCGGCAGCGAAGGCGCGGTGAAGACTCCGGAGGAAGCGCTCGACGTCGCCAGGACGATCGGATTCCCGGTGATTCTGAAAGCCGCCGCGGGCGGCGGCGGACGCGGCATGCGCATCTGCTGGGAAGAGGACGATCTGCAGACGCAGTTCGAGACCGCGCGCAACGAAGCGGAGCGCGCCTTCGGCGTGCCGGACGTCTACCTCGAGAAGTATCTCGAGCGTCCTCGCCACATCGAGATCCAGGTCTTCGGCGACACTCACGGCCGCATCGTCGCCCTCGGCGAACGCGAGTGCTCGATTCAGCGCCGTCACCAGAAGCTGATCGAAGAGTCGCCGTCTCCCGCGCTGACCGATGATTTGCGCCGGCGGATGTCCGAGGCCGCGGTTCGGCTCTGCCAATCCGTGAACTACGTCAACGCCGGCACGATCGAGTTCCTCTTCCAGGACGGCGAGTTCTATTTCATGGAGATGAACACCCGCATCCAGGTCGAGCACCCGGTGACGGAGGAAGTCACGGGCATCGATCTCGTGAAGGAACAGATCCGTGTCGCCGCGGGCGAGCCGCTGTCGGTGCCGCTCGGCGACTTCCGCCTGCGCGGCCACGCCATGGAGTTCCGCGTGAACGCGGAGGATCCGGTCACGTTCGCGCCCAATCCGGGGAAGATCCGCGAGCTCCATCTCCCGGGCGGCCCGGGCGTGCGCGTCGACACGCACATCTACCGCGACTACCACGTGCCCCCGCACTACGACTCGCTGCTCGCGAAGCTGATCGTCCGCGGCAAAGACCGCATGGAGACGATCGCGCGCGCCCGTCGCGCCCTCGAACAGTTCGTCGTCGAGGGCGTGAAAACGACCATCCCCCTCCATCGGGCCATCCTCCTGAACGAGCAGTTCATTCGAGGCGACATCTCCACGCGCTTCATGGACAAGTTCAGCCTGTAGTACCCTCAATCCACTTCGGCAATGAAGATCTACCTGGTCGGTTTCATGGGCTCCGGCAAAACGACCATTGGCCGGGAGCTCGCTCAGCGTCTCGACGCGCCGTTTTTCGATCTCGACGAGTTGATCGAATCGGCGGAGAAGACGTCGATCAAGGAGATGTTCGCGCAGAAAGGCGAGCCGTACTTCCGCAAGCGCGAGCGCGATCTGCTTCGTTCGACGCGCCATCTGGAGTCCGCGGTGATCGCCACCGGCGGCGGAACGTTCACGTTCGACGAGAACATTCAGTTCATCCAGTCCGAGGGACTGAGCGTGTATCTCTCCGCACCGTACTCGCTCTTGCGGGCGCGCGTCGGCGTGAAGGACGATCGCCCGCTGTTTCGCGATGACGTCTCCACCCACGAGTTGTACACCAGTCGCATCCGCTACTACCGCATGTCCGACCTGACCATCGACATCCGCGAAGAAGAGACGCCGTCGGAGATCGTGGAGCGGCTCGTGCTCGAGCTGCCGAAGAATGTGCTCGACGCCACGCGGCGCTCGTCCTGGTCGGGGAGGCGCGCGTGAGGGCGCTGGTCGTCAGCGATCTCCACGCGAACGCCGAGGCGCTGCGCAGCGTGATGAAGCGCGTGCAACGCAAGAAGTACGAAGTCGTGGTCTGCCTCGGCGATTTCGTCGGCTACGGCGCGCAACCGAATCACGTGCTCGACTCGATGCGGACGATGAAGGGCCGCAAGGTGTACATCCGCGGCAATCACGATCGCGTCGCGTCGGGACTCGACGACGCGAATGGCTTCAATCAGGCGGCGAAGGCCGCGGCGCTCTGGACGCGCGAGCATCTCAGCGCGCCGAACCGCCGATTCCTGCGCGACCTCACCGTCGGTCCGGTCATGCACCGCGGCGTGATGCTCTGTCACGGCTCGCCTTACGACGAGGACGAATACGTGTTCAACGTGCATCACGCGGCGCAGATCCTCGCGCTGTTCGACGCGCCGCTCATCTTGTACGGCCACACGCACCTGCCGGCGGTCTTTTCAATCGACGCCGATCAGAACGTGCGCGGCTTCGCCGTGCGCGAAGAGGCGACGGTGAAGCTCGACCCGAACCAGCGATACCTGATCAACCCTGGCTCGGTCGGCCAGCCACGCGACCGCAATCCCGCCGCCGCATGTCTGATTCTCGACACCGACAAGCGCACCGTGCAGTTCCTGCGCGTCGACTACGACGTGGAGAAAACGCAGGCGTCGATTCTGAAGGCGGGATTGCCGTCGATCCTTGCGAACCGTTTGGCATTCGGGACGTAGGACTATGGAGTGCGGAGGCAGCGCCTCCGCTTTCCAATTCACGCGATTCGAAAGCGGAGGCGTTGCCTCCGCACTCCAAAGTGGACGCGGGCTCCCCACATGAGGACACAGCGCCATCGCACTCAGCGGCTAACCCATACAAAACAAACGCGGAATACTCATCCGTGGCGTGGCATGTCGACCGCAACCGCAGCTGTCCGGATTGCAGGAGAGTTTCATGAAAAAAGCGGTTCTGCTCACCCTTCTCACCTTCGCGCTCGCGATCCCCGTGCTTGCGGACGAGGAAGATCGCGACCGCCATCAATCGTATCTCTCGTATGACGACGGCGGCACCGTCGTTCGTTCCGGCGAAGACGGGCGCGAGATCGAAGCGCATCGCAACCTTCCCATCTACCCGGGCGATGAAGTCGTGACGGCCCGCCGCGGCCGCGCCGAGGTTCGACTCTCGGACGGCAACATCATCGGGATCGACCGCGCGTCTTCACTGCACTTCCGCTCGATCCTCGACGCGTACGACGGCGAAGGCAACGAGACGGTCGTCGAGTTGAAGTACGGAAAAGTTGCGGTGCATCGCACGGACATCGGCCGCGATCACGTTCGCGTCGACACCGACAACGCGAGTTACGTCGCGGAGTACGAAGCGGTGTACTCCGTCGAAGCCGACTCACGCGGCCGCGATCGTGTGACCGTGTTCGACGGCTCGCTCGAAGTGCGCACACCGCGCCGCTCCACGCGTCTCCGTGAAGGCGAGTCCGCGAACGTCGACGACAACGGCGTCTACGATCTCCTCGGCGATCAGCGCGCCGCCTCGGACGATTTCGAGCGCTGGTTTCTGAATCGCGCCGAGCGCTTCGGCTCGTACAACAGCAAATACATGGATCGCCGCCTCTCGTACTGGTCGGACGATCTCGACGATCACGGGCGCTGGGTCTTCGCGACCGGCATCGGCTGGTCGTGGCGTCCGTACGTCGCCGTCGGCTGGCGTCCGTACTACAACGGCTACTGGTACAACCGCGGCGGATGCCTCACCTGGGTCTCGTACGATCCATGGGGCTGGGGCACGTATCACTACGGACGCTGGGCCTTCGATCCGGGCTACGGCTGGGTGTGGGTGCCGGGCTACGGCTACTCGCCCGCATGGGTTTACTGGATGTACGGCTCCGGCTACGTCGGCTGGGCGCCCTCCGGTTGGTGGGATTGCTATCGCCCGTACTACAGCTGGGCGTACAACCCGTACCGCCACTACGGCCAACGTTTTGGCTTCGGCTTCTATGGCCGCGTGCGCGTGAGCGATCTCGACCTTCGTCCGTGGACGTTCGTCGATTCGCGCGGAATCATTTCGAATCGCATCGACCGCGCTGCGCTCACCGCAGACGCCGTCAAGCAGCGTCTCGGACGCAGCCGCGATGGATTCGCGACCGTCGGAGGTGGCCCGTCGCGCTTCACGCGTGAAGAGTGGAACGATCCGGCCGACGCGATTCGCCGGCGTGGACTCGACGGCCGTCATACGGGTGCCGAGACTGGCGCCGCCGCAGCGGAGGACATGACGCCGTTCTTCCGCCGCGATGGCAATGTCGGCAGCGCAGTTCGCGATCGCATCGCTCGCGCGCGCTCGGGGTCGGGCTCGGGTTCGAGCTCCGGCTCGGGCTCCGTGGCTCCGATCGGCAGCGGCAGCATCGCTCCCATCGGGCGCGGCAGCGTGGCTCCGATCGGTCGCGGCGGCGTTGCGCCGATTAGCCCGGGATCTGGTTCTGAGCGGAGAGGCGGAGACACTGGCTCCGGCCGTGTAAACCGCGGTGGGACGACGCCTCCTTCGAGCTCGCAGCCGGCGGACTCCGGCTCCTCCTCCGGGTCCGTCGGCCGCGGCATGGGCCGTGGCCGCGACGTGGACACGCCGAGCGAGAGCGAGCGTCCGCGCTCGTCCGCTCCGAGCTGGCGCGATCGCGCACGCGAGCGCGACTCGCAGGCCACGCCGCCGTCGTCTTCTCCGACCACGCCGCCGGAATCGTCGTCCGGCAGCAACGACTCTTCGTGGCGCAGCCGTGTGCGCGAGCGTGACCCCGGCACCTCGTCCCCGGGACGTTCGAATGGTAGCGGCACATCGAGCGGCAGCAGCACGTCGAGCGGCTCCAGCGACGTTCCGCGTCGCGTGATCGACGGCGTCGGCGGCGCGCGCATTCGCCCGCGCGACGGCGGCGACAGCTCGTCGAGCCGAGGCTCGTCGAGCAGCGGCCGCAGCTCCGGCAGCGTCGATCGCGGCTCGCGCTCGTCCGGCAGCGGATCGAGCACGCGCAGCTCCGACGGTGGTGGAAGCCGCAGCTCCGGTTCGTCCGGCAGTTCCGGTTCGTCGACGCGCTCCGGCAGCAGCGACAGCGGGAAATCCAGCAGCGACAGCGGGAAATCCAGCAGCGGCAGCAGTCGAGGCGAGAGCGGCGGCCGCGTGAAACGCGACTGATTGAAAAGCGCCGGCGAGAGCCGGCGCTTTCGTTTTAAAGGTTAGAATCCGCCCCGAATGTCGCTCACCCTGTTCTTCGCCCTCTATTGTCTGGAGGCGGGGTTGTTCTTCGCAGTCGTTCCGTGGACGCGGATCTGGACGATGAACTCGCTGCTGCACAGCAGCGCGATGCTCGCATTGTGGGCCGACAACCCCTTCGTGCGCGGATTCGTCACCGGGATCGGCGTGCTCCATCTGATCTTCGGCGTGCGTGAGCTCGTCCGGATGTCGCGCGCGCGCAGGAGCAGCACCCAATGAACCGCGGCGCCCGTCTGTTCTGGCCGCTCTTCTTCGCCGGAATCTTCGGTGTTTTGCACTGGGCGGTCCGCAGCAATCCGGGCGTGATCGCGCGCGGGGAGCTCGACTACAAGTCGCTCGTCGCCGTCTCGCGTTTCCTGATCTACATCGCGCTGGCATTCTTCGTCGTGCGCGCGATCGACCTGGTCGTCTTCGACCTGTTCTCACGCCGCCGGAAAGTGAACGCGCCGGTGCTCCTGCGCGAGATCGTTTCGATCTTCCTCTTCCTCATCCTCATCGCCTGGGCGGCTTCCTACATCTTCGACACGAGGATCACGGCCTTCCTCGCCGGCGGCACCGTCCTGGCCGCGGTCCTCGGACTCGCGCTGCAGGAGACGCTCGGCAATCTCTTCGCGGGCATCGCCCTCCACCTCGAAGACAGCTTCGCGGTCGGAGACGTCATCCGCTCCGGCGAATACATCGGCATCGTCGAGGGCGTTCGCTGGCGCGGCACGCGGCTGCGCACGTTCACGAACAGCGTCGTCATCGTGCCGAACTCCGTGCTCGCCCGCGCCAGCCTGGAGATTTTCCCGCGCAACAATCTCAACGCCCGCGTGCTGCAGATCGGCATCGACTCCAACGTGCCGCCGGCGGTGGCGCTGAGCGTGCTCACGCAGGCGGCGTCGAACGTCGACGGCGTCGCGAACATGGCTCCCGCGTTCGCGCGCGTCGGCAACTTCGGTGATTCGGCAGTCATGTACGAGATCAAGTACCACATGACCGACTACTCGCAGCGCGACCGCATCGACGCCGACATCCGCAAAGCCGTCTGGTACGCGCTGCGGCGCAATGACATCCCCATCGCGTTCCCGATCCGCACGCACGTGAGATACAGGCCGCCCGCCGCTCGCCTGCAGCCCGACTCGACGGAGATCATCGAGCGGCTCGCGAGCATCGACGTGCTCTCGCCGCTGCCGCAGGATGCGCTCGAGGCGATCGCCGCGCTCACGCACGTCCATACGTTCGCGAAGGGGGAGACGATCATCCGCCAGGGCACGGCCGGCAACTCGATGTTCATCGTGCACGACGGCGCGGTCTCGGTGCGCGTGAGCGACGCCGAGCTCGCACAACTCGGCGAAGGAGACGTGTTCGGCGAGATGGCGCTCCTGACCGGCGAGAACCGCGCCGCCGACGTCATCGCGCTGACCGACGTCGTGGTCATCGAGATCACCAAAGACGCGCTGCAGCCCGTGCTGCACGATCATCCCGAGCTCGCGGCGACGATCTCGTCGAAGGTGATGGAGCGCCGCGACAGTCTCGACTCGCTCCGCACGGCTTCGAACGAGGAAGCGCAGCAGAGCGTGCTCTCGCGCATCCGCGCCTGGTTCAGTCTATGAAGCGCCTCCTCATCGTCGAGGACAAGGAGTCGCTCGCGCACATGCTGCGCGAGGCCGCGGAGGCGGACGGCTTCGAGCCCGACGTCGCGTCGTCCGGCACCGCAGCGATCCGTTGGCTGGCCGAGGGAAGGCGATATGCCGCTGTGCTCACCGATCTGCGCATGCCCGGCGCGGATGGCATCGCCGTCCTCCGTCAGGCGAAGGAGAACGATCCCGATCTGCCGGTAATCGTGATGACGGCTTTCGGCACGATCGAGAATGCCGTCGAGGCGATGAAGCTGGGCGCGTACGACTTCATCCAGAAGCCGATCGACGTCGATCATCTGTCGCTGCTTCTACGTCGGTGCCGCGAGCATCGCGAGCTGCGGTACGAGAACCTGCTGCTGAAGGAAGAGTTCCAGAAGCTCTATCACCTGCCCGCGATCATCGGCGAGTCGCCGCGGATCGTGGAAGTCTCGCAGGCGATCCAGCGCGTCGCTCCGACGGATTCGACGGTGCTGCTCCTCGGCGAGTCGGGCACGGGGAAGGAGCTCTTCGCACGCGCGATCCATCAACTGTCGCCGCGCCGCGATCGCGCGTTCGTCGCCATCAACTGCGCGGCGATCCCGGTGACGCTGATCGAGAACGAGCTGTTCGGGCACGAGAAGGGCGCATTCACCGGCGCGTCGGCGCGTCAGCTCGGGAAGTTCGAGCTCGCCGACAACGGCACGATCTTTCTCGACGAGATCGGAGAGCTCGACCTCGGCGTGCAGGGGAAGATCCTGCGCGTGCTGCAGGAGCGGCGCTTCGAGCGCATCGGCGGCACGGCGTCGATCGACGTCGACGTGCGCATCATCTGCGCGACCAACCGCGACCTCGACGAGAACGTCCGCCGCGGCGCGTTTCGCGACGATCTCTTCTTCCGCATCAACGTGTTCCGCGTGACGGTTCCGCCGTTGCGCGCGCGTCGCGAGGACGTCGACGCATTGGTCGATTTCTTCCTGCAGCGCTTCGCGCGCGAGCTGCCGCGTCCAGGCTTGAAGATGAGCGACGCCGCGCGCGCGGTGCTTC
>Ga0075431_100003798_pt1 | contig 14688 bp, 10 predicted proteins | sample RhiMetdeltSRZDD5_FD_75297 | JGI IMG/M metagenome (GOLD analysis project Ga0075431, IMG submission 75297) | Populus rhizosphere microbial communities from Tennessee, USA - Rhizosphere MetaG P. deltoides SRZDD5 | ecosystem: Host-associated > Plants > Roots > Rhizosphere > Soil | place: USA... | reverse complement strand
ACGATTCCGGGGAATACTGCAGCTCGCGCCAGGACCTGATCGACGCTGTGGCGGTGGCCGAGCGCATCGGCATCGAAATCGATGCCGTCAACTTCTCCGCCGAATACAAGGAACGCGTCTTCACGGAGTTTCTCGCAGAGTATCAGGCCGGCCGCACGCCGAACCCGGACGTGCTCTGCAACGCCGAGATCAAATTCAGGGCGTTTCTCGACCACGCGCTCGGCATGGGTGCGGATTACATCGCAACCGGCCACTACGCGCAGCTCCGGGAAGTCGATGGTGTGCACCAGTTGCTCAAAGCTGAAGACGGCAGCAAAGACCAGAGCTATTTTCTGTACCGGCTGAACCAGCAACAGCTCGCGCGGACGCTCTTTCCCCTCGGCGGTCTCTACAAACGCGAAGTGCGCGAGATCGCGCGACGCGAAGGCCTGGCGAATCACGACAAGCGCGATTCGACCGGCATCTGCTTCATCGGCGAGCGGCCGTTTCGCGAGTTTCTGAGCCGCTATCTGCCCGCCGACCCCGGGCATATCTACTCGCTCGACGGGCGCCTGGTCGGCCGGCACATGGGCCTCATGTTCTACACGATCGGTCAGAGGCAGGGGCTCGGCATCGGCGGCCAACGCGACGGAGAAGGCGACGCCTGGTATGTCGTGGACAAGGATCTCAAACGCAATCGGCTGCTCGTCGCGCAGGGTCGTGAAAACCGCGCGCTCTATTCGAACCGACTCACGGCCATCAATCTCAACTGGATCAGCGGCACGGAACCGCCCTGCCACTGGGTCTACGGCGCGAAGACACGTTATCGCCAGAAAGATGCGCCGTGCACAATCGTCGAGGTAGGCGGTGCGCGCTGCGTGATCGACTTTGCCGAACCGCAATGGGCGGTCACACCCGGACAATCCGTGGTGGTCTATGAAAGCCGCGTCTGCCTCGGGGGCGGCATCATCGAATCGGCCCAAAAGGAAGCGGCGTCGGCACCGCAGGCCGGATGCCCACCCGGCTCCGTTACACCTGAAGCCTCGTAGCTCGCGCGCGCCTTTTTAGGTGCGCGGCGGGACGGTATCCCTGAAGGAAGGCCGCTGCGCAAGCTTCTCGGCGAGCTTTGCCAGGTTGGCGTACTTGTCGCGCCACGCGACCTCGGGCAGGCGAAGATCCACAAAGCCCAGGCAACAGCCCACGGCGACGTCGGCGAGGTTGAAGAAATCGCCGCCGCACCAGCTTCGGTTACCGAGGTCTTCCGACATCGCGTCCAATGCACGCTCGACTTTGCCCTGCTGTCGCGCGATCCATTCCGCGTTCTGCAGCGCTTCGGGCCGGCGTCTTTCCATCACGATCGCGACGCACGCATCCGTACAACCGTCCGCGAGCGCTTCCCAGCGCCGCGTCTGTATACGATGACGCGTGTTGTCAGGCAGGAGCTTCGTGACGGGACTTGCGTTATCGAGGTATTCGACGATCACGCGCGAGTCGAAAATCGTCGTCGCGTCGTCGAGCACGAGCACGGGCACTTTCCCGAGCGGATTGTAGGACGACACGTTCGTTGCTGCATCGAACGGCGCGTCAAGGACGAACTCGTACTCGATCCGTTTCTCGGCGAGCACGACGCGCGCCTTGCGCGTGTAAGGACTGGTAGGCGTGCCGATAAGCTTCATGTTCGCGCGAGATGCTCGTCTGACGAAGTGCGCGTCATTATACATCCGCACCATACTGCCCACGCGAGAGAACGCGCGAGCGACGCGCGCGGGTACTTCGCCTTGACGGTCGGTCGAACCGGGTAGTAGCCTAGGTTTTCCTCCACCATTCGAGATGTTCATGAACACCGTCGCCGAAAAATTCGTTCTCTTCACGCAGCCTGGGTGAAGCAGCTGTCTTCGGGCGAAAGAGTTTCTTTCGCGCAAAGGCATCGATTACGAGCACATCGACGTACTGAACGACGCCGGCGGGCGCGAGCGGCTGCTCAAGCTCGGCGTGCGCAACGTGCCCGTCATCGCCAAAGGCGAGAACTTCGTGTTCGGTCAGAATCTCGAAGATGTCGCTGAATTCGTCGGGCTGCAGGGCACGGGACACACGCCGCTCGCTCCGACTGAGCTCGTTTCCAAATGGACGAACGTGCTGCGGATCGCGCAAGGTCTCGTGCGGCAGTTTCCGAACGACAAGTTGAACGAGCGCGTCATTCCGAACCGGGAGCGGCCGATCCGTCTCCTTGCGCATCACGTCTTTCGTATCGGCGAAGCTTTTCTCGAGACCGTCGAAGGCGGTGTCGAGTACGCGATACAGCACGCGAACGTGCCGCCCGCCGAGGGAACCTGCACCACGGGCGAAGAAATCGCGCGCTACGGTGAGGACGTCGTGAAGCGCGTCGAAGCGTGGTGGTCACAGGTGGATGACAAGTCGTGCGCGCGCAAATTGCCGACGTACTATGGGCCGCAGCCGATGCACCAGGTGCTGGAGCGCTCCACGTGGCACTCGGCCCAGCACGTTCGACAACTCGCCCACATCCTCGAAGATCGGTATCACGTGACACCGCAGCGGCGCCTCACGCCTGCGGAGACTGCCGGCCTTCCTCTGCCCGAGAGGTTGTTCGAATAATCCTCTCTCCGGGCGAAAAAAGCCGCGCTTCGGCGCGGCTTTTTGTTCTTTGTCGGCGAGACGCGCCGTGGCGGGCGTTTCGCGTTCTGAGCTAAACTACTACGCTCCACACGCTCGACCTCCCGAATGCCTGCACTGCCTCGCGCGCGGCCGCCATGCTGAACACCGGCGCTGCCGCGCGTCGCGCGCTTCCATCGATCGACCGGCTGCTGAACGACAGCCGCGTCACTGCGCTCGTGGCCCGATATGGACGGCCGCACGTCGTCCAGACGCTCCGTGAACTGCTAGACGCGGAGCGCAGGAGCCTCGGCACTGCCGGAGACGCGACGTTCGATCACGGGGTATTTCTCGAGGCATGCACGGCCCGTCTCGCTGCGGAAACTGCGCCATCGCTCAAGCCGGTCTATAACCTGACCGGCACCGTGCTGCACACGAACCTCGGCCGAGCCGTCATGCCGAAGTGCGCCGCGGAAGCGGTCATGCAGGCGATGACACGGCCGGTGAACCTGGAATTCGATCTCGATGGTGCGGCTCGGGGCGAGCGTGATGCCCACATAGAGCGCTGGCTGACGAGGCTCACCGGCGCCGAAGCAGCCGCGGTCGTCAATAACAATGCCGCGGCCGTTTACCTCACGCTCAATACGCTTGCCGTGCGAAAGGAAGTGCTCGTCTCCAGAGGCGAGCTGATCGAGATCGGCGGCGCGTTTCGGATTCCCGACATCATGTCGCGTTCAGGATGCAAGCTGCGCGAGATCGGCACGACGAACCGCACGCATCTCAAGGATTACGCCGAGGCGATTCAGTCAGGCACCGCGGCGATCATGAAAGTACACACGAGCAACTACGCGATCCAGGGATTCACTGCATCGGTTGCCGAAGCCGATCTCGCGTCGCTTGCCCATGAACGCTCGCTTCCGCTGATCGTGGATCTGGGAAGCGGGATGCTCGTCGATCTTCAGGAGTACGGGTTGCCGCACGAGCCCACACCCGCCGAAGCGCTCGCGCATGGCGCGGATGTGGTGACGTTCAGCGGGGACAAGCTGCTCGGCGGCCCGCAGGCGGGCCTCATCGTGGGACGCAAAGAGCTCATTGCGCGTATCAAGAAGAATCCCATGAAGCGCGCGTTGCGCGTGGACAAGATGACGCTCGCGGCGCTCGATGCCGTTCTTCAGCTTTATTCGAACCCGGCGAGGCTGAAGTCAGAGCTGCCGACTCTGCAAATGCTCACGCGCTCGCGCGACGACATCGAGAACCAGGCCGCGCGACTCCTTCCGCACGTCACGGCCGCGGTCGGCGATAAAGCACGCGTGCATGTGACCGCCTGCGCGAGCCAGATCGGCAGCGGCTCGCTTCCGGTCGACTCGCTCCCGAGCGCGGCAATAGCGATCGAGACCGATCAGCGAACGAAAAGCTCCGCCGCTCAGCGGATCGCGAGCGCGTTTCGCGCGTTGCCGATCCCGGTCATCGGGCGCATCAAGGATGGCCTATTCCTCATGGATCTTCGCTGCCTGGACGACGAAGGCGCGTTCGTCGCGCAGCTCTCCCAGCTCGAGCTTCAGTTATGATCGTCGCGACCGCAGGCCACATCGATCACGGCAAGACCCTGCTCGTCAAAACGTTGACGGGGGTGGACACCGACCGTTTGCCGGAAGAGAAAGCGCGCGGGATTTCGATCGATCTCGGCTTTGCTTACCTTCCCCTTCCAGGCGGCGGTCTCATCGGCTTCGTCGACGTGCCGGGCCACGAGCGTTTCATCCGCAACATGCTCGCCGGTGTCTGTGGAATCGATTTCGCGCTGCTCGTCGTCGCGGCGGACGACGGCATCATGCCGCAGACGATCGAGCACCTGAACATACTCGATCTGCTGCACGTAAAACGCGGCGCGGCCGTTGTGACGAAAATCGATCGCGTGGACGCTGCACGCGTCGAGGAAGTGCGCTCGGCGGTAAGCGGCCTGCTCGCTTCGACGCAGCTCGCGCATGCGCCGGTGCTCCCTGTATCTGCTGTCGCCGGAGCCGGCATCGACGAATTGCGTGCGCTTCTCTTCGGTGAAGCGAAGCAGCAGGCGGCGCGGCACACCGAAGGCCAGCACTTCCGCTATGCCGTCGATCGTACCTTCACCGTCGCGGGCAGCGGCACCGTGGTGACCGGCACAGTGTTCAGCGGGGCTGTGAAAACGGGCGACAAGCTGACGATCTCACCCGCGGGCATTCCCGTGCGCGTGCGCGGTATACAGATCCAGGGCAAACCCGCCGAGCGCGCTGGCGCCGGCGAGCGGTGCGCGCTGAACCTGACGGGCGCAGAGCTGGATTCGGTGCGCCGCGGCGACTGGGTTCTCGCGCAGGAGCTGCACCGGCCTACGCAACGACTCGACGCGCGCGTTACGGTGCTCGCCGCCGAAGAACATTCGCTCGACCACTGGACGCCCGTGCACCTGCATGTGGCAACGAGCGACGTGACTGCGCGCCTTGCGACGCGCCGCGGCGAAAGCGTCGCGCCGGGCGCCGGCGCGGTCGTGCAGCTCGTGCTCGATCAACCGGTCTGCGCGCTGCGCGGAGATCGCTTCATCATTCGGGACCAGTCGGCCACGCGCACGCTGGGCGGCGGCTTCGTACTCGATCCGTTCGCGCCTGCGACTCGCCGTAGCTCGCGCGAGAGACTTGCGGAGCTCAAGGCGCTCGAGGCCGATGCGCCGGAAGACGCTTTCGCGGCGCTGCTTGCAAGCGGCGAGCGGCCCATCGATCTCGGTCGGTTCGAGCTCCTTTACAACTTGACGGCTCAGCGCGCAGCAAGACTGTACGAGAAATCCAGTGTCGTGGAGCTCGGAAAGGATCGCCGCGTCGCCATCACTCAGGCGCGCTATAGCGCGGTACGTGACGCGGTGCTCGCGGAGCTCGCCGCGTTTCATCGGCAGCAGCCGCAGGCCGTCGGTGCCGACGTCGAAGCGCTGCGTAAAAAAATCTCGGCAGACATCGACAGCGACGCGTTCGGCAGCGTTCTGCGCCGGCTTGCCGACGAGCGCAAGCTCGAAGCGAGCGGCTCCCTCGCCCGTCTTCCCGGACACAACGCAACCGCAAACGCGGCCGACGATCGGCTGTGGCAGACGGTGAGACCGGCATTGGAGGCTTGCGGCTACAACGTGCCACCGCTGCGCGAGCTCGCGCTGCAGGTAAAACTCAAAGAGGCGATGGTCAAGGATTTTCTGTATCGGAAAGCGAAGAGCGGAGAGGTCATGCGGGTGACCGGCGACCGCTTCTATCCGCGCTCCACGCTCGCGACGCTCGCCGCGGTGGCGCACGCAACCGCACAGGCACAGCCGAACGGCCAGTTCACGGCGGCGCAATATCGCGATGCGACCGGTATCGGACGCAGCCTCGCGATTGAAATCCTGGAATTCCTCGACAGCCTTGGCATCACGCAGCGCGTCGGCGACACCCGGAAGATGCGGAAAGACTTCGTCCCGATTCTCGGGGCCGCCACGCCGCCGCCGCGACCATCCAGCGTCGCCACGGCAAAACCCGCAGCGAAAGGCGCGCCGCCGAGGCGACCGTTACAGACACACAGGAGGTAAGTCATGTCACAAACCAGCTACGACGTGATCGTCATCGGCGAAGGGGTGAGCGGGCTCGCCGCAGCGGGCGCGCTCGCGGAACGCGGTTTGAAAGTCGCCACCATGGAAGCGCAGCTTTTCGGCGGGCTCGTGATCAACGTGAACGAACTCGAGCCTGCGCCGGAGGGACTTCCTGCTTCCGGCGCGGAGCTTGCGGCCGAGCTCATGCAGAAAAATTCCGAGCGCGACGTCACGAGCATCCAGGAGGCGGTCACGGCACTCCGCGACGCGGGCGATGTGAAGGAAGTCGTTACCGACTCCGGCACATATGGCGCACGCAGCGTCATCGTCGCTTCCGGCGCACGGCTGAAAAAGCTCGGCGTGCCGGGCGAAGCCGAGTTCGAAGGCCGCGGCGTTTCTCAGTGTGCCGACTGCGACGGACCCATGTACCAGAACGAAGACGCGATCGTGGTCGGCGGCGGCGACTCGGCTTTCCAGGAAGCACTCGTGCTCGCTCGCTACTGCCGACGAGTCGTGCTCGTTCATCACGGACAGTCGTTCAAAGCCGCTCCGCATTTCGTCGAACAGGTGAAAGCGAACGGCAAGATTACGATCATCCGGAATGCCACGGTCGACGCGATCCTCGGCGACAAAATGGTCGAGAAGGCACACGTCCGGCACACCGACGGACGGAGCGAGGAGCACGTTTGCGCCGGCGTGTTCGCCTACATTGGCCTCGAACCGAACGCGGCGTTTCTGCCCGAGAGCGTGAGTCGCGATGCCGCCGGCTTCGTCCGCACGAACGAAAGCTTCGAAACCGCGCTGCCCGGCGTATTCGCGATTGGCGCCGTTCGCAGCGGCTTTGGCGGCACGCTCGTCGACGTTCTGAAGGAAGCACGCAGCGCTGCTGAAAACGTCCGCGCGCGGCTCGGGTGACCCGACGCGCGACGCGACGAAACACGCGCGGCCAGCTAAAATGCGGCCGTTCATCGCACGGAAGGGAATCGCTCCCGGTGGGGCGGCCGGACTTCAAACCCGGTAGGGGCCGCAGGCGGTCCTGCGTGGGTTCGACTCCCACTCTCTTCCGCCACTTTCATTACCGGCCGCGCGCAGCGCGGCCGGCGATTCAGGATACCCAAATCGAAACGAGGAGAACACATGCGGCGAAGTGTCCGCACGATTTGTATTACTGCCTCGGCAGCACTGGGCGTGGCTTGCACGTCCGTCTTTCAGTCCGCGCAAAGCGCTACACCCCTGCAATCACAATATCCGTTGAAGCCCGTGCGCATGCTCGTGCCGTTCGCGCCCGGAGGCGGCACGGACATCACGGCGCGAACGATTGCGCAACATCTGAGCGAGCGGCTCGGGCAGCAGTTCGTCGCGGACAATCGGCCGGGTGCGAACGGCACGATCGCGCTGGACATCCTGACAAAAGCGGTACCCGACGGCTACACGATCAGCATGATTTCCTCCAGCCATTCCGTGAACGCATCGCTCATCAGGAATCTGTCCTACGACCTTACCAAAGACGTGCTGCCGATCACGCAGGCGACCACGCAGCCCTACGCGCTCGTCGTGCATCCATCCGTTCAGGCGAAATCGGTGAAAGAGCTGATCGCGCTGGCAAAAGCGAAACCCGGCCAGCTCAACTACGGTTCGTCGGGTACCGGAGGCCTGAGCCATCTCTCCGGCGCGCTTCTGAGCTCGCTCGCGCAGATCGATATCGTGCATATCCCTTACAAGGGCGGTAACCCGGCCATGATCGACGTCATCGCCGGGCAGATTCAGATGCTCTATTCCACGATCCTGCAGGCCCAGCCGCACATCAAGGCCGGGAAGCTCCGTCCGCTCGCCGTCACGACAGCGAAGCGCTCCAGAGCGGCTCCGGAGCTTCCCACAATGCAGGAAGCGGGCGTCAAAGGCTACGAGGTCGCCGGCTGGTACGGTATCGTTGCGCCGCCCAAGACGCCGCAGCCGATCGTGGCGAGACTGAACAAGGAAGTCGTGGAGATCCTGCGTCAGCCGGATGTCGCGACGAGACTTGCAGCCGATGGCTCCGAGCCGGTCGGCACCGCGCCCGAAGAGTTCGGCCGCCACATCCGCTCGGAAGTCGCCAAGTGGGCGAAGCTCACGAAGCAGATGAATATACGTATGGACTGACAGGAGGACTCATGCCCATCGCTCTCGAGCTCGCAAAACGCATCAACGCGCTACGTTATGAAGACCTGCCGGCGGAAGCCGTGCGCTGGGCAAAAATCGGAATCCTCGACACGATCGGCGTCACGCTCGCCGGCAGCAACGATCCCTGTGCGACGATTGTCGCAGGCGTTCTTTCCTCTGGCGGATCGAGTTTGCTGCTCGGAACATCCAAGCGCACGAGCCCGCTGGACGCGGCGCTCGTGAATGGAACGGCGTCCCATGCGCTCGACTTCGACGATTGCAGCAACACGATGGGTGGACATCCCTCAGCCCCGGTCTTGAGCGCGCTTTTTGCGCTTGCGGATGAGATCGGTGCGTCGGGCCGCGATTTCATCACCGCGTACGTTGGCGGTTTCGAAACCGAATGCAAGATCTCGCTGGGCGTGAACCTGTATCAGTACACGCACGGCTGGCATCCGACCGGCACGATCGGCGTATTCGGCGCCGCAGCAGCGTGCGCGAAGCTGCTGAAGCTGGACGACCAACGCACCGCGGTCGCGCTCGCAATTGCCGCGTCGCTCGCCTCGGGCATCAAGTCGAACTTCGGAACGTACGTAAAGCCGTTGCACGTGGGGCAGTGTGCTCGGAACGGCCTCTTCGCGGCGCTCATCGCGCGCGACGATTACACCGCGAGCCCGGTCGCCTTCGAGCACAAGCAGGGCTATTTCGAAGTTTTCAACGGCGCAGGCAATTACGATGCGGAAAAGATTTTGCCCATGTGGGGCAAACCGTTCGACATCGTCCGGCCCGGCATCGGAATCAAGCAGTATCCGTGCTGCGCCAGCACCCACCCCGCCATCGACGCGATGCTCGACCTCGTGCGAACGCACGATCTCAAGCCCGACGCCGTCCAGCGGATTCAGAGCTGGACACATGCGCGCCGGCTGGAGCATACGAACCGCCCCGATCCGCAAAGCACGAAAGACGCGAAGTTCAGCGTTCAGTACTGCGTTGCGCGCGCGCTCGTCGATCGCAAAGTCACGATAGAGCACTTCGAAGGCGAAACCTACAAAGACCCGCAGGTGCGAAAACTCATGGCGCTCGTCGAGGCCGCGCCCTACGGCACGGAACAGTTTCCGGCCGACAATCACGTCGGTGCCGAGGTCAAGGTGACGCTGCGCGGTGGGACGAGCCTTACGGCGAAAGTCGATCGTGCAGCGGGCCGGAGTTCGGACAATCCGCTCCCGAAAGAAAGGCTCGGGGAGAAATTCGAAAACTGCGCTCTTCGCGTGCTATCTCCGGATCGTACTGCCGCCGTGTATGGATTGATCCAGGATTTCGAGAAGCTTACGGACGTGCGCGTGCTGCACAACGCCATGACGACGGATGTGGCGCCGCGGCGCGCCGGAAGCGCTGCAATGGCGTGAATACGATCGGGACGAAATTCAAAACCTGCGTGACTGCTGTAAACCGCTCATCCCCAACCACGTTGAGAGGCGACATGTTTCGCTCACTGGGCCTGGAAAGACACATCTTTCGGCGGGCGCTCCTGGCCGCGGCTGCGATCGCGGTTTCACCGGCGGTTGCGCAGACGAGCCCGGCAGCGTATCCGACGAAGCCGGTCCGCGTGATCGTGCCATTTCCGCCGGTCGGCGCGGCCGATCTCCTCACCCGCACGCTCGGGCAGAAGCTCGGGGATGCGTGGGGACACCAGCTCGTCGTCGACAATCGTCCGGGCGCCGGCGGCAACCTCGGTGTCGAGCTCGCGGCAAAGGCGGCACCGGACGGCTACACCGCGGTCATGGCGCCCATCACGACGAATGCAATCGGCATGAGCACGTATACGAAGCTCGGCTACAACCTCGAGAAAGATCTCGCGCCCGTGTCGCTCGTCGGGAACGTCCCTCACATACTCATCGCGCACCCGACGCTGCCCGCGCGAAACGTGAAAGAGCTGATCGCGCTCGGCAAATCCCGGCCGGGCGAGCTCAACTTCGCTTCCCAGGGACCAGGCACGCTCTCGCATCTCGAGCAGGAGATGCTGAAGCAGATGGCGGGATTCAAAGCCCTGCACGTTCCGTATAAAGGAAGCGCGCCGGGCATTGCCGATCTGATGGCCGGCAATGTCGCGCTGTTCTTCGACAGCATTCCCTCCGCGCTGCCGCACGTGAAGACGGGCAGAGTGCGCGCGCTCGGGGTCGCGTCATCCAGGCGGTCGCCAGCGTTGCCTGACGTGCCGACGATCGGCGAATCACTGAAGGGATTCGAAGCCGATTCGTGGTTCGGGTTGATGGTGCCTGCCGCCACACCGCGTGAAGTCATCGTCAAGCTGAACGGTGACGTCCAGAAAGCCCTCGCGCAGCAGGAACTGAAAGATCGTCTGCTCTCCGTCGGCGGATTTGTCACACCCGGCGGGCCAGCCGAGCTCGCCGCCCGCATCAGGGAAGACGTCGCGAAATGGGGCAAGGTCGCACGCACCGCAGGCGTCAAAGTGGAATGAGGGAAGATCATCAGGACGCGGTTCAGCGCGTCGACGCAGCGCGGCTCTGGAAGCGCCACATGGACATGGCGCAGATCGGGGCCATTCCCGGCAACGGCGTGAATCGCGCGGCATTTTCCGCCGAAGACATCCGTGCGCGTCATCTGCTCGTTTCTTGGGCTCGCGCACGCAACTTCAGCGTGAGCATGGACACGATCGGAAATCTCTTCGTGCGCCGGCCCGGACTCGAGTCGGATGCGCCGCCGGTCATGAGCGGCAGCCACATGGACAGCCAGCCGCGCGGCGGCAGATTCGACGGTATGTACGGTGTGCTCGCTGCCCTGGAAGCGCTGGAGGCGATCGACGAGGCCGGCGTGAAAACACGAAGATCGATCGAGCTCGTCGCATGGAGCAACGAGGAAGGCGGACGCTTTGCGCCGTGCACGATGGGTTCCGCCGTCTATACAGGCGCTCGCTCGCTCGACGAAATAATTTCCGTGACGGACAACGAGGGCATCGTGCTGAAGGATGCGCTCGCGCAAACACTCGCTGCACTCCCGGACGCCCGCGCGCGCGCGTTCAACGCGCCCGCAGCTGCGTATGTCGAAGCACATATCGAGCAGGGGCCGCTGCTCGAAATGCAGGGCAAGACCGTCGGCGTCGTCACGGGCATCCAGGGACTTCGCTGGTTCAACATCGAAGTGTCCGGCAAGACCGACCACGCGGGAACAACCCCGCTCGCGCTGCGGAAAGATGCTTTTCGCGCGGCGGTGGACATCATCAACGCACTGCGCGAGCTTACGCACGATCCGGCCGATGTGCTGCGCTTTACCGTCGGGCGCGTGCTCGTCACACCGAATTCGCCGAACTCTGTCGCGAGTCATGTGCTTTTTTCAGTCGACATACGCCATCCCGACGTGGCGACGATCCGCAGGCTCGGCGAAGCGGTCGAGCCGCTCGCGCGGAAGGCGGCCGGCGTATGCGAAGTCAAAGTAACACCGACACTCCACGACGATCCGTGCGTATTCGATACCGACGTCGTGAATACCATCGAACAGGCGGCGAATACGCTGGCCGTTCCGAACATGCGTCTGCCGTCGGGCGCAAGCCACGATGCCAACTACATGGCGCGCGTCTGCCCTACGGGAATGATCTTCGTACCGTGCGAGAAAGGCGTGAGCCACAACGAAGCCGAGAACGCGAAGCCCGAAGACCTGGCAGCAGGCGCGCGCGTGCTCACGGCAACACTTCTCGACCTCGCAAACAGATAGGTGCCCGTATAATGCCCCGTCTTCAAGAACGACTCTCCCGAATGAAATGATCGTTTACGCGCTGACGATTTTCACGAGCGCGTTCCTGCTGTTTCTCGTCCAGCCCATCATGGCGAAGCAGATCCTGCCGTGGTTCGGAGGCTCGGCTGCCGTCTGGACGACCTGCCTCGTGTTTTTCCAGTTCCTCCTGCTGTTCGGTTATGCCTATGCCGACTGGACCACCCGGCGGATGAAACCCGGCCGGCAGGCCGCGCTGCATGTCACTCTGCTGCTGGTGAGCGTCGTGTCGCTGCCTATCATCGCCGACGCGGCGTGGAAGCCCAGTGGCGAGGAAGAACCGACGATGCGCATCCTCGGGCTCCTGGGTGCAACGATCGGCTTGCCGTACTTTCTTCTGTCCACGACGGGTCCGCTCGTGCAGGCCTGGTTTGCACGCAGCTTCCCGGCGGGGACCGTATATCGGCTTTTCGCACTGTCGAATTTCGCATCGTTGCTCGCGCTCGTTTCGTATCCGTTCGTGGTGGAGCCATGGATCAGCACGGTCAACCAGTCCTACGGCTGGAGCGCGGGATACGCTCTTTTCGTGGCGCTGTGCACAGCTTCCGCGATCTACAGTCTTCGCTCGCAGCTCTCCTCGAGAGCGGCGGCGGCAACGGTCTCGCACCTGAACGACGGGCCGCGACCGACATTAGGCGACTTCATCCTCTGGCTCATTCTTTCGGCCATGGGCTCCTTCATGCTGCTCGGCGTGACGAACCACATCACGCACGACGTCGCGTCCGTTCCGTTTCTCTGGATCCTGCCGCTCACGCTGTACCTCGTCACGTTCATCCTGTGCTTCGAGGGCCGGGGCTGGTACAAGCGCCACATCTTTCTCGGACCGCTTCTGGTTGTTGTCGGCGCCATGGCCTGGGCGCTCCACGCCGACCGTGCGCTGCATGACATCAAGGAATCCGTCGCGCTCTTTTCGGTCGGGCTGTTCGTGTGCTGCATGTTTTTCCACGGCGAGCTCGCGAACCTGAAGCCCGCGCCGCGTTATCTCACGAGCTTCTATCTCATGGTGTCGCTGGGCGGTGCGCTCGGTGGCGTTCTGATCGGCTTCGTCGCCCCTCGGGTTTTTGCGACGTACTACGAGTTCGGGATCGGGCTCGTGATCACCCTTGGGCTCGCCGTGTACCTCGTGCGGAACATGCGGCCCCTGGTGCCGCTGCTGGTCGTGAGCTGCATCGGCTTCACCGCTTATCACGTCTACCACTACATGGACTCGCTGTCGGGAGAGGCGCGGGTCATGACGCGCAACTTCTACGGAACGCTTCGGGTGCGCGATGTCGGCTCGGGCGACCACGCGATGCGGCGTCTTACGCACGGCGTCATCATGCATGGCGAGCAGTACCTCGCCGAGTCTCGCCGAAACGAGCCGACAACCTATTACGGGGCGACTTCGGGTGTCGCGCTTGCGATCGGAGGCCTTGGTCCGCAGCCAAGACGCATCGCAGTCGTGGGGCTGGGCACCGGTACGCTCGCCGCCCACGGCCGGCCGGGCGACGTTTACCGGTTCTACGAGATCAATCCGCAAGTGGTCGACGTCGCGCGGGCACAATTCAGCTTCCTCTCGGAAAGTCGCGCGAAGATAGAAACGGTGCTCGGCGACGCGCGGCTCACCATGGAACGCGAGCCGGCGCAGAGCTACGATCTCATCGCGATCGATGCGTTCTCGAGCGACTCCATCCCGGTGCACCTCGTCACGCGCGAGGCGATGGGGGTGTACCTGAAGCATCTTCAACCGGACGGCGTGATCGCGTTTCATGTCACCAATCGCTTCCTGAGGCTCGCGCCCGTAGTGAAGGCGATCGCCGACGAATACGGCTTGCACAGCGCGTTGATCGTGGACGAAGCCGAAACGAACGATCTCGCAAAAACGGACTGGGTGCTCGTCGCGCGCAACGCGAAGCTTCTCGGGAAAGAGGAGATCGCGTCCGCCGCGAGCGCGATCGAGACGATTCCGGGGCTTCGCGTATGGACCGACGACTACAACAATCTTTTCCGAATCCTGAAGTAGACAATAGCTTGGAGCGGCCGATGCGGCCTTACATCCGGACTCTGCTGATCGCGGTTTTGGTAAATGCAAGCCTCGCTTGCGCCGCCATACCTGTGGACGGTCGAGCGCTACCGACCCTCGCGCCCGTCGTGAGTCAGGTCACCCCGGCGGTCGTGAACATCTCGGTGCTCACGCGTTCGCCGATGGAAGACAACCCGCTCTTTCGCGATCCGTTCTTCAGACGCTTTTTCAATCTCCCGGACCGGCCGCAGCGGCGCGAGCAGTCTGCGGGGTCCGGTGTCATCATTGATGCGCAGCGCGGCTACGTCCTCACCAATCATCATGTGATCCACCAGGCCGAGCAGGTGCTGGTGACGCTCAAGGATCGCCGGCAATTCCAGGCGCGCCTCGTAGGCAGCGATCCCGGTACCGATATCGCCGTGCTTCAGATCGAAGGACGCGATCTTGCCGCGCTGCGCTTCGGCGACTCCGATCATCTCAGTGTCGGTGATTTCGTGCTCGCGATCGGCAATCCCTTCGGCATCGGGCAGACCGTTACTTCCGGCATCGTAAGCGCACTCGGGCGCAGCGGACTTTCCCCTGAGGGCTACGAAGATTT
>Ga0075431_100003794_pt1 | contig 14691 bp, 12 predicted proteins | sample RhiMetdeltSRZDD5_FD_75297 | JGI IMG/M metagenome (GOLD analysis project Ga0075431, IMG submission 75297) | Populus rhizosphere microbial communities from Tennessee, USA - Rhizosphere MetaG P. deltoides SRZDD5 | ecosystem: Host-associated > Plants > Roots > Rhizosphere > Soil | place: USA... | reverse complement strand
CATGAATGAGGCACCAGCGGGATGTCAGCTCGACAAGGTCGAGAAGCAGCTCGAGCGGCCGCCGACCGGTGGCGGCGAGGCAGTCCTCGACCTCCCTGGTTTGCTCGGCAATGTGGAGGTGGACCGGTCCGGCGGTGACCTCGGCAAGCACCTGTCGGATGGCGGTGATCGGAACGGCGCGCAGCGAGTGGAGCGAGATGCCGTGGATTTTCCGCCCCTGCGGCGGCGGCAGCGCCGCGAGAAGCGTGTGAAAACTGTCTAGCGCGTTAATGAAGCGGCGCTGGCCGGGCTGCGGTGGAACACCGCCAAAGCCTCCCTGCATATAGAGCGTCGGCAGGAGCGTGATCGCGAGCCCGCTCGCCTCGGCGGCGGCGAGGCAGCGAAGCCCCATCTCGGCCGGATCGGCATAGGGGCTGCCGTCGGATTGGTGATGGAGGTAGTGAAACTCCCCGACGGCGGTATAGCCGGCCTTCGCCATCTCGATATAGGCTTGGGTGGCAATGGCCTGAAATTCATCGGGATTCATCTTCAGCGCAAAGCGGTACATGGCGTCGCGCCAGGTCCAGAAGGAGTCATCGTCGGCGCCCGAGCGCTCGGTCAGGCCGGCGATCGCCCGCTGATGGGCATGGCTGTGGACGTTGGCCATACCCGGTAGTGCCAGGCCACCGACCCGCTCGGCACCCTGCCCGTCATCGATCGTCACTCCGGCGATCCGGCCATCGTCACCGATCGCGATGGTCACGCCCGACTTCACCCCTTCCGTGAGAAGAGCCTGAGAGACATGCAGCTTGCGTGGGGTCATGGCACCGCCTATGCTGTATAGACAGCTTCTAGATCACCCTCCATAAGGGTTCAATCGAAATGTCCCTGCTCCTCAAGCATGGAACGCTCGCGACCATGGTGCAGGGCGCCATGCCCTATGGGCTGATCGGCGACGGTGCGGTGCTGGTGGCGGAAGGGCGTCTGGCCTTCGTCGGCCCTTCGAAGGAGGCGCCGGCGGCCGATGAGACCGTCGATCTGGAAGGACGCCTGGTCACGCCGGGCTTGATCGACTGCCACACCCATCTCGTCTATGGCGGCTCGCGCAGCGACGAATTCGAGGCCCGCCTCAAGGGCAAAAGCTATGCCGAAATCGCCCAGGCCGGCGGCGGGATCCTGTCAACCGTCAGGGCGACGCGGGCTGCCGATGAAGCCACGCTGGTCGCGCAGAGCATACCGAGGCTCGATGCGCTGCTCGGCGAAGGGGTAACCACGGTCGAGATCAAGTCGGGCTACGGCCTCGACGAGGCGACCGAGCTCAAGATGCTGCGGGTGGCGCGGGCCTTGGGCGACCGCCGGCCGGTGTCGGTCGTCACCTCCTTTCTCGGGGCGCATGCGATCCCGCCGGAATTTCGCGAGGACCGCCAAGGCTATGTCCGCCTGGTCGGCGCGATGATGCCCAAGATCAAGGGCCTCGCCGATGCGGTTGACGCGTTTTGCGAGACCATCGCCTTCTCGGCCGAGGAGACCGAGACGATCTTCGCTGCGGCGCGGGCCCATGGGCTGCCGGTCAAGCTCCATGCGGAGCAGCTGTCCAATCTCGGCGGGGCGCGGGTGGCGGCGCGTTACGGCGCGCTGTCGGTCGACCACCTGGAATATCTCGATGCCGCTGGGGTCGAGGCGATCGCCGGGTCGGGCACCGTCGCGACGCTCCTGCCGGGGGCCTTCTACTATCTCAACGAGACCCGCAAGCCGCCGGTCGAGGCGCTGCGCGCGGCGAAGGTCCCCATTGCGGTGGCGAGCGACCTCAATCCCGGCAGCTCGCCGGTCCATTCGCTGCTGACCACCATGAACATGGCCTCGGTGCTGTTCGGGCTGACCCCGGAGGAGTCGCTCAGTGGTGTCACGCGGGTCGCGGCATTGGCGCTCGGCCTACACGATCGCGGCCGGATTGCCCGGGGCCTCAGGGCGGATCTGGCAATCTGGAACACCGGCGCACCTGTCGACCTCGTCTATCCGCTCGGGCTCAATCGGCTCCAGGCGACGCTGTTTGCCGGCGACTGCGTGCGCGGGCAGCTTCGATGAGCGACCAGCCGCAAGAGAAGGGGCCGCGCTATCTCAAGGTGAAAGAGCACATCATGGCGCGGATCGCTTCCGGTGAGTTCGGGCCGGGCAGCCGGGTGCCGTCGGAGAACGAGCTGGTGTCGCGCTTCGGCCTGAGCCGGATGACGGTGAACCGGGCGTTGCGCGAGCTTGCCGCCGATGGCTGGCTCAATCGCCGGCCGGGAGTCGGGAGCTTCGTGCGCCAGCCGCCGGCGCGGGGAGGCCTGCTGGCACCGCGCGACATCGCCCAGGACATCAGGCGGCGCGGTCACCGGCATGGCTCCCGGTTGATTGCGCGCGAGGCGCTTGCCGCGACCGACGATGTCGCGGAGAGCTTTGCGATCGAGCCGGGACGGCCGATCTTCCGCCTGGTGATGGTGCATGACGAGGACATGGTCCCGGTGCAGCTCGAGGAGCGCCTCGTCAATGCGGCGCTGGCAGCGGATTTTCTCGATCAGGACTTCAGCACGATGACGCCGACGGCCTGGCTCATGAAGACCTTTCCGGTCGAGGAGGTCGAGCATACGGTGCAGGCCGCCATGCCGAGGCCGTTCGAGCAGCGGCTGCTGGGGATCGGCGCCGACGAGCCCTGCCTCATCCTCAACCGGCGCAGCTGGTCGGGCGGCGCCGTGCTGACCATGGCGCGGCTCACTTTTCCGGCCAGCCGCTATGAGCTGCACAGTCGTCACCGGGTCAGCCCGCAAGGAGAGCACACGCCGTGAACGCCGATCCACGCCACGACAATTCCCGCCGCATCCGCAGCCCGCGCGGCACGAGCTTGAGCGCCAAGAGCTGGCTCACCGAGGCGCCGTTGCGCATGCTGATGAACAATCTCGACCATGAGGTGGCGGAGCGGCCGGAGGACCTCGTGGTCTATGGCGGCATCGGCCGGGCGGCCAGGACCTGGGCCGATTTCGACCGCATCGTCCAGTCGCTCAGGTCGCTCGAAGAGGATGAAACCCTGCTCGTCCAGTCCGGCAAGCCGGTCGGCATCTTCCGCACCCATGCGGACGCGCCGCGGGTGCTGATCGCCAATTCCAATCTGGTGCCCCATTGGGCGAGCTGGGAGAAGTTCAACGAGCTCGATCGCAAGGGCCTGATGATGTATGGCCAGATGACAGCGGGCTCGTGGATCTATATCGGCACGCAGGGCATCGTTCAGGGGACTTACGAGACCTTCGCCGAGGTCGGCCGCCAGCATTATGACGGCAATCTCAAGGGCAAATGGATCCTGACGGCGGGGCTTGGCGGCATGGGCGGCGCGCAGCCGCTCGCCGCGACGATGGCGGGCGCGTCGCTGATCGCCATCGAATGCCAGCCCTCACGCATCGAAATGCGGCTCAAGACGCGTTATCTGGACGCCCAGGCGACGACGATCGATGAGGCGCTCGAGATCATGTCGCGGGCGCATCGGGAAGGAAAACCGGTGTCGGTCGGGGTGCTCGGCAATGCGGCCGAGCTGCTGCCGAAGCTGGTGGAGCGCGGCATCCGTCCCGACGTGCTCACCGACCAGACATCGGCGCATGATCCGGTCAACGGCTATCTGCCGGCCGGCTGGACGCTGGCACAATGGGAAGAGCGACGACAGAGCGACCCGGCCGGGGTGGCGCAGGCCGCCAAGGCTTCGATGCGGGCCCATGTCGCGGCCATGCTCAAGCTTCATGCGCAGGGCGTCCCGACGCTCGACTACGGCAACAATATCCGCCAGATGGCATTCGACATGGGGCTCGAGCACGCCTTCGACTTCCCGGGCTTCGTGCCCGCCTATATCCGGCCGCTATTCTGCCGCGGCATCGGGCCGTTTCGCTGGGCGGCGCTCTCCGGTAATCCGGAGGACATCTACCGCACCGACCAGCGGGTGAAGGAGCTCATTCCGGATGATCGGCATCTCCATCACTGGCTCGACATGGCGCGCCGGAAGATCGCGTTCCAGGGGCTGCCGGCGCGCATCTGCTGGGTCGGCCTCGGGCAGCGCCACCGCCTCGGCCTCGCCTTCAACGAGATGGTGCGGCGGGGCGAGCTCGAGGCGCCGGTGGTGATCGGACGCGATCACCTGGATTCGGGCTCGGTGGCGAGCCCCAATCGGGAGACCGAGGCGATGCTCGACGGCTCGGATGCGGTGTCGGACTGGCCGCTGCTCAATGCGCTGCTCAACACCGCATCGGGGGCGACCTGGGTGTCGATCCACCATGGCGGCGGGGTGGGGATCGGCTATTCCCAGCACGCCGGCATGGTGATCGTGTGCGACGGCAGCGAGGCGGCCGACCGGCGCCTCGAGCGGGTGCTGTGGAACGATCCGGCGAGCGGGGTGATGCGGCACGCCGATGCCGGCTATGAGATCGCCCGCCAGTCAGCCCGTGAAAACGGCCTCAAGCTGCCAAGTCTTTCGTGATTATCCAAGGAGATCGGAATGGGTCGGTTAGCAGGCAAAACGGCGATCGTGACGGCGGCGGCGGCAGGCATCGGGCGGGCCTCGGCCCTGTCATTGGCGCGCGAGGGCGCCAAGGTGTTCGCCGCCGACATCGACGAGAAGGGACTCGCGACGCTCAAGAACGAGAGCAAGGCGATCGAGATGATCGTCCTCGATGTCACGGATGCCGGAAAGGTCAGTGCAACCCCCGACCGCACCGGCCCGGTGGACGTGCTCGTCAACTGCTCGGGCTTCGTTCATCACGGGACGATCATGGAGGTCAGCGAGACCGATTGGGACTTCTCCTTCGACCTCAATGTGAGGGCCCATTTCCGGATGATCCGCGCCTATCTTCCGGCGATGCTCGACCGCGGCGGCGGCTCCATCATCAACATTGCCTCGGTGGTCTCGACCATCAAGGGGGCGCCCAACCGCTTCCTCTATGGCGCCACCAAGGGTGCCGTGATCGCGCTGACCAAGCAGCTCGCCGCCGATTATGTCAGCCGCGGCATCCGCGCCAATGCGGTTTGCCCGGGGACAGTCGAAACGCCGAGCCTGCTCGCACGGATGCGGGCGCGGGGCGATTATGACAAGGCCCGGGCCGAGTTCCTGGCGCGGCAGCCGACCGGACGATTGGGCCAGCCGGAGGAGATTGCCGCGCTCGTCGCCTATCTTGCGAGCGATGAAGCGATTTTCGTCACCGGACAGGCCTTTATCATCGACGGCGGCTGGACGATCTGATCCGGCTTTGTCTATCATCGCCGGCAACAAGCAAGAAGACGGGAGTTCGCGCGTTGGATGCGCCAGTGGGAACCTCCCCCGCGATCGAGGTCGAGCGGGTCTCCAAGATCTTCGGCTCAGGCGAGGACGAAGTTCTCGCGCTTGACGACGTCAGCGTCGCGATCCGCAAGAACGAGTTCTTCACCCTGCTCGGCCCTTCCGGCTGCGGCAAGACCACGCTGCTCCGGCTGATCGCCGGCTTCGAGCATCCGACGCGGGGACGCATCCTGCTCGAGGGGTCGGACATCTCGCCGCTGCCGCCCTATCGGCGGCCGGTCAACACGGTGTTCCAGAATTACGCACTGTTCCCGCATCTGACGGTAGCCGGCAACATCGCCTTTGGGCTCGAAATGCTGGGGCGGCCGAGGCCGGAGATCGATCAGACGGTCCAGACCATGCTGGCGCTGGTCAAGATGCGCGAGCTCAAAAACCGGCGGACCAGCCAGATCTCGGGCGGCCAGCAGCAGCGGGTGGCGCTGGCACGGGCGCTGGCGCCGCGACCCAAGGTGCTGCTGCTTGACGAGCCGCTGTCGGCGCTTGACCTCAAGCTGCGCAAGGAGATGCAGATCGAGCTGAAGCGACTGCAGCACGAGACCGGCATCACCTTCGTTTTCGTCACCCATGATCAGGAAGAAGCGTTGACCATGTCGGACCGGATCGCGGTGATGAGCGGCGGGCGCATTCTGCAGATCGGCTCGCCGCGCGACATTTACGATCACCCGGCCGAGCGGTTCGTCGCCAATTTCATCGGCGACACCAATTTTCTCGAAGCCGAATGGCTCGGCACCAGCAATGGCACCGGCACGGTCCGGCTGTCATCGGGGGCGGTGGTCGCGGCCTCGCCGCCAGCGGGTTCGACGCCGTCGGGCAAGGTCACCATCGTGGTGCGGCCGGAGCATGCCGAGCTCACCCCGGATGTCGCGTCGGCGCCGTTGCGCGGCATTGTCGAGAATGTGGTCTATTTCGGCACCGACACGCATTATCACGTGGCGCTGCCGGAGGGACGCGAGTTCATCGTCCGTCGCCAGAATCGCCGAGGCAGTGCAGCCGGCTTCGGACCGGGAACGCCTGCCGGCATCGTCTTTGCCGATGCGGCGGCACAGATCCTGAGGGACTAGAGCGATGGCGCTCAGCCATGCAGCGCTCGGCGAGCTTGGCGACGCAAGGCCGGCGGCCGGCGCGGCGGAACTGGAAAGACGCGCGGCGCGGGTGCGATGGGGGCTGCTTGCTCCCTCGTTGGTCATCCTGCTGTTTGCCGCGATCGGACCGCTCTTCATCGTGCTCGTCTATTCGTTCTTGACGCCGGGGCCTTATGGCGGCGTGGTGTGGTCGCCATCGCTCGAGGGCTGGTTCCGAGTGCTGTTTCAACGGGACATTTTCGACGACAGCCTCAAATTCCAGGATGCGCATCTGTCGATCCTGTGGCGGTCGGTCAAGCTCTCCTTCGCGACCACGATGCTCGCCCTCGTCGTCGGTTTCCCGACCGCCTATTTCATCGCCACGCGGCCGGAGCGCAGCCGGACCTCGTGGCTGTTCCTGATCACCATTCCGTTCTGGACCAATCTCCTGATCCGCACCTTCGCGATCCAGGAGGTGATCCGCAACGAGGGGCTGATCAACGCCGCCCTGCTCCAGCTCGGCCTCATCGCTCGGCCGCTGCAGCTGATGTTCACCGACGGGGCGATCCTCGCGGGCATGCTCTATGTCTTTCTGCCGCTGATGGTGTTGCCGCTCTATGCCAGCATGGAGAAGCTCGATTTCCGGCTGATCGAAGCCGGCTACGATCTCTATGCCAACCGCTTCCAGGTGCTGCGACGGGTCATCATCCCGCTGGTCAAGCCCGGGATCATCGCCGGCTCGATCCTGGTGTTCATTCCCACGCTCGGCGCCTATGTGACGCCGCGGGTGCTCGGCGGCGGCAAGAACATGATGCTCGGCAATCTGATCGAGCTGCAGTTCGGCCAGGGTAGGAACTGGCCACTGGGCTCGGCCCTGTCGATGACGCTGCTCGCCATCGTGATGGTGGCGCTGCTCGTCTATGTGCGTTTCGCCGCAAAGTCGGACACGACCGGCCATGGCTGAGGCGCGGGCGAGCACCGGCCGGGGCTTCTCGGTCCGCCGTCAGACCGGCTTCACGACGATCGCGGTCCTGTGCTTCATCATGCTTTATCTGCCGATCGCCACGCTCGTCGTCTATTCCTTCAATGCCGGCGTGTCGATCGCGATCTGGGAAGGCTTCTCCTGGCGCTGGTATCAATCGGCCTGGGCCAATGATCAAGCCCGCGATGCCGCGACGCGGTCGCTGGTGGTCGCCAGCTTCGCGGCGGTGATCGCCACCACCGTCGCCACCATGGCGGCACTCGCCACCACCCGCACCCGTCCCTATCGCGGGCTTACCGCCGTCTATACCATGATCAACACGCCGCTGATGGTGCCGGAGATCGTCACCGGGGTGGCGCTCCTCATCTTCTTCGCGATGATCAAGGTGGCGACCGGCTATTCAGGCCTCGCCTATCTGATCGCGGCGCATTCGGGCTTCTGCATCCCTTTCGCCTATCTGCCGATCCGGGCGCGGCTCGAAAGCATGGATCTGTCGCTCGAGCGGGCGGCGGCCGACCTCTATGCGACGCCATGGATGACTTTCCGGCGGATCACCCTGCCGCTGATGTGGCCCGGAATCATCGCCGGCATGATGCTGGCCTTCGTCATCTCGCTCGACGACGTGGTGATCACCGAGCTCGTCAAGTCGGGCGGCCAGGACACCTTGCCGACCTATATGCTCGGGCAACTCAGACGGGTGGTAAATCCCGAAATGAACGCGATCTCGACGGTCTTCCTGGCGATCTCAGTCGCTCTTGTGACGATATTCTTCGTCCTGAGCCGTCGAAGCGCCTAAGCTCTTCGCCATCCACTCACCGCAGGGAGGTACAATAATGAAGTGGACAGTCACCATCGCGGCGATGAGCATCGCCGCTTTTGCCGGCGTGCCGGGCGCGCTGGCCGAGGGTCAGCTCAACATCTACAACTGGGGCAATTACACGAGCCCGGAGCTGATCAAGAAGTTCGAGGACACCCACAAGGTCAAGGTGACGGTCACCGACTACGACTCCAATGACACCGCACTGGCAAAGATCAAGGCGGGCGGGCATGGTTTCGATATCGTCGTGCCGTCGGCGAGCTTCGTGCCAATCTGGATCGCCGAGGGATTGGTGCAGGAGACGCGGCCCGACCAGATGGAGAATTTCAAACATATGGACCCGAAATGGGTCGATGTTCCGTTCGATCCGGGCCGGCGTTACTCGGTGCCGTGGCAATGGGGCACCACCGGTGTGACCGTCAACAAGAAGGTCTATCCGGGCGATCCCAACACGTCGGCGATCTTCCTCAACCCGCCGGACGAGCTCAAGGGCAAGGTCAATGTCGTGCCGGAGATGGTCGACGTCATCAACCTCGCGCTGTTCTATGTCGGCAGCGAGCCGTGCACCAGCGACAAGGCGGCGCTGAAGAAGGCACGCGATGCGCTGATTGCCGCCAAGCCGAACTGGCTGTCGATGGACTATGGCAATGTCGAGAAATATGCCAAGGGCGACGTGGCGGCGGGGGTGAACTGGAATGGCGCGTCATTCCGGGCGCGACTGCAGAATCCGGACATTGTCTATGGCTATCCCAAGGAGGGGTACAATATCTGGATGGACAATGTGATGGTGCTGAAGGACGCCAAGAATACCGACAACGCCAAGCTGTTCCAGAACTTCATCATGGACCCGCAGAACGCGGCGATGATCTCGGCCTTTGCCCGCTATGCCAACGGCATCAAGGGCTCCGAGGCCCATATGCCGGAGGACATGAAGACCGCACCGGAGGTGAACATCCCGGCGGAGTTCGCCAGCAAGGGCAAGTTCTCGCTCAACTGCGCGCCCGAGGTGAACGAGCTCTATACGGCGATCTGGACGGAGCTGCAGAAGTAGCGGAAGCAGGCATTAGGCAGTAGGCAATAGGCAGTATACGGAGCATGTCCCTACTGCCGACTGCCTATCTGCCTACTGCCCCAAATAGCCGGTCAGCACATTGACGACATTGATGCCGATGGCCTCGACGGCATAGCCGCCCTCCATGACGAACAGGGTCGGGAGATCGAGTTCGGCGATGCGCCGGCCATAATCGGTGAAATCGTCGGACTCGAGCTTGAAGAAGCTGATCGGGTCGTCCTTGTAGGTGTCGACGCCGAGCGAAACCACGATGACATCGGGGCCATAGTCGCGGATCCGGCGCAACGCATCGTCGAGGCCGACCCGCCATTTGGCGTAAGCCGTGCCGGGGGGCATCGGGTAGTTGAAGTTGAAGCCCTCGCCTTCGCCCTGGCCGATTTCGTCGGCAAAACCGAGAAAATACGGGAAGGCATCCTGCGGCTGGCCATGGAGCGAGCAGAACAGGACGTCCTTGCGGCGATAAAAGATGTCCTGGGTGCCGTTCCCGTGATGGAAATCGACATCGAGGATGGCGACGCGCTTGGCTCCAGCCTCGAAGAAGCCCTGGGCGGCCAGGGCGGCATTGTTGAGGAAGCAATAGCCGCCATAGATGTCGCGATGGGCGTGATGGCCCGGCGGGCGGCACAGGGCGAAGGCCGTGCGGGCGCCGCCAGCGACGTGATTCCCGGCCGTGAGCGCCACCGCCGCGGAGGACAGCGCCGCCTGCCAGGTGCCGGCGGCGATCGCCGTCTCGATGGCAAAGGTGTAATAGCCCGCCCTGCCCTCGACACTCTCCGGGATCCGCTGGCGCATGCCACGTACCGGGAAGGTGGTCGGAATCAGCTCGCCGCGGTTGCCATTGGCGGTCCATTCGCGCCACGCGGTCTCGAGAAATTCGAGGAAACGCGCGTCATGGATGGTGCCGAGGGCCCGCCTGTCCAGCTCGGCCGGCGGGACGATGTCGGTCAGGCCGACCTCCTTCAGGCGCCGCAGGATGTATTCGATGCGCGACGGTCGCTCGAAGGGCGTGACCAGCTCTCCGCCATATATTTCCCCTTGCGGGAAGTGCAGCCGATGTTTCTCCGAATAGACGATACGCATTGCAAACCTCTGCCGCCGTTGATCCGGGTCGATCTTAGAACATCATGCTCCCGTGCGAGGACTCAATAGTCGCGATTTCTGTCAAGGGCTCGCGGCTTCCGAAGCCCGTTGCGGCCCTGTCAGCTCGCGTAGGTCTGCTCGTACCAGCGAGCAAATCGGTCGATTCCGGCGATCAACGGGGTGTCCGGAACATAGCCGGTGAGGGCCTTGAGGAGCGTCACGTCTCCCCAGGTATCGGCGACGTCGCCCGGCATCATCCCGCGCAGGCGGATCTCGGGGCGTCGCTCCAGCGCGGCGGCGATCGCGTCGACAAATTCGGTGAGCGTGACCCGCCGCCCGGAGGCGATGTTGATCACGCGATGGGGCGCCACCGGGCTCCCCGCCGGATCGATCAAGCCACGAGGATCGGTGGTGGCCGATGGCGGATGCCGAGCGATCCGGACCACGGCCTCCACAGCATCGCTCACATAGGTGAAGTCGCGCGTCGAGCGGCCGTCATTGTAAAGCTCGACGGCCGTGCCCCGCGTGATGGCATCGGCGAATTTGAAGAAGGCCATGTCGGGGCGGCCCCATTCGCCATAGACGGTGAAAAAGCGCAAGCCGGTCGCGGGAAATCCGAAGAGGGCGGCGTAGCTATGGGCCATGACCTCGTTGGCCTTCTTGGTGGCGGCATAGAAGGACACCGGATGGTCGGTTGGCTGGTGCTCGGACCAGGGAACCGGATTGGCGCCATAGACCGAGCTCGACGATGCATAAAGCAAGTGCTGCGGCGGGAGCTCACGGCAGCATTCGAGCACATTGGCGAAGCCGCGAAGATTGCTTTCGACATAGGCGCCGGGATTTTCCAGGCTGTAGCGGACGCCGGCCTGGGCAGCGAGATGGAACACCTGGTCGGGCCTCGCTCGCTGCCAGACGGCATGAAGCTTGTCCTTGTCCGCGACATCGACGATCTCGATCTCGACGCCATGGCGCTCCTTCAGCACATGGCGACGCCCCTCCTTGAGGGAGACGTCGTAATAGGGGGTGAGGTCGTCGAGCCCGACCACCGTGATGCCGTCACGCAAGAGCCGGTCGCAGAGATGAAAGCCGATGAAGCCTGCGGCACCGGTCACCAGCACTGTCATCACTTCAGCCCTTCACAATGTGGCCGGTCGGCAAGCCGAGGCGCGCGAAGACGTTTCGCGTATCGACGATCAAGCGTGCATGGGCGGCGATGAGGGGATAATCGATATTGTCATGGTCGGTCGCCACCAGCACCGCATCATGGGCCGCGATCGCGGCAGCATCCAGCGGCACGCTGGCGCGGCCCCCGAGCTCGGAATGCTCGCGAGTCACCGGCACCGTCGGAACGTAAGGATCGTGGTAGGACACCCGGGCACCGCGCCGCTCGAGCAGCGCGACCAGCTTGAGCGAGGGGCTCTCGCGGATATCGGCAACATTCTTCTTGTAGGCGAGACCGATCAGCAGGATGCGCGCGGCGCCGAGGGCGGTGCCGGCGGTGCGGTCGAGCGCCTCCTCGAGACGCCGCACCACATAGAAGGGCATGTGGGTGTTGATCTCGCCGGCAAGCTCGATGAAGCGGGTCGGCACCTCGAACTCGCGCGATTTCCAGGCAAGGTAATAGGGGTCGATCGGGATACAGTGACCGCCGAGGCCAGGCCCCGGGTAGAAGGGCATGTAACCGAAAGGCTTGGTCTTGGCGGCATCGATGACCTGCCAGACATCGATCCCCATGGCGTCGAAGATCATCTTGAGCTCATTGGCGAGCGCAATGTTCACTGCGCGGAAAATGTTCTCGGTTATTTTCACGGCTTCGGCGATCTCGCAAGAGGGCACCGGAACGACGCGATCGACGACGCGGCCGTAGAAGTCGGCGACCAGCTCCGATGCCCGCGCGCCAAGTCCCGAGACGACCTTCGGTATCGATGCGGTCTCGAAGCTCGGGTTGCCAGGGTCCTCGCGCTCCGGCGAATAGCCGAGAAGAAAGTCCCGGCCCGCCTCGAGGCCGCGGCCTTCGAGGACCGGTTGAACCACCTCGCGAGTCGTTCCGGGATAGGTGGTCGATTCGAGGATGACGAGCTGTCCCGGCCGCAAATGCCTGGCGATGGTCTGAGCCGTCGCCTCGATATAGGAGAGATCGGGGGTGCGGTGCCGGGTGAGGGGCGTCGGCACGCAGATGACGATCACGTCGCAGTGCTCGAGCGCGGCGAAATCGGTGGTGGCGGAAAGGCGGCCGGCGGCCACCAGCGCCTTGAGGTCGCCGCTCATCACCGCGCCGATATAGGATCGGCCCTCGGCAATATGCTGCGGCTTCTCCGGGTCGATATCGAGTCCGATGGCAGTATATCCGGCGCGGGCAATGGCGACGGCGAGAGGCAGGCCGACATAGCCGAGCCCGATCACCCCGACCACCGCTTCGCGCTCGGTGATGCGATGCGCCAGCCGATCAAGCGCGCCGGTGTCCAATTGTCTGCTCATCCTGGTCTCCTCGCGGCCGCCGTCCCTGGCAATCTGTCGGCGTCTCGAGGATGTATCGTAAACCTTCGGTAGAAATCCAGCGCTAACTCTTGCTCAGCTCCTTTGCCAGGAAATTGGCGAGGACGAGATCGAATTCGGTATCGATGTTGACCAACCTGTCCTCGATGATGACAGCGCCGGTCCGGGCGCCCTTGATGGATTTCTGCTCGAGCAGGCAGTGGCGGGTGATGGCATAGGCGATGCCGTTGCGGTGATAGACCGGCTCGAGCTGCTGGCGGGCGACGATGCAGGCGCCGGCAGGGTCGTAATAATCGAGACGGCCCTGCGGATCGATGGTCAGCTGCTTGAGCGGATGGGCCTTGCTGTCGGTCTCGCTCACCGTCCAGACCGCGTCATAATCGCCCTCGACGAGCTTCTCGACAGTCGAGCGCACATGCTCGACGCGGCGACCCGGGGAGGTCGGCTGCAACATCACCACGATGTCGTAGCGCACGCCGTCCAGTCGCTCCATCTCGGTCAGGGCATGGACCAGCACGTCCCAATCGGCGACGCGCGGTCCAGAAAGCGCCTCCGGCCGCATGAAGGGCACGGCAAGGCCGGCCTCCCTGCCCGCTTCGGCGATCCCGGGATGGTCGGTCGACAGGACTGCCCGATCGATGAACGGCGTTTCCACGGCGATGCGGGCCGCCAGCACCACCAGCGGCACGCCGCCGACGGTGCGCAGGTTCTTGAGCTTGATGCCGGTCGAGCCGCCGCGGGCCGGCACCACGGCGAGGATGCGGCGGTCAGCCAGCATCGACCCCTCCAGACGTGCTGATGCGCCGGTCAGAGCGCATGCCGGGTGCGGAAATAGGCGAGCCAGTTGTCGACCTTGGTCTTGCGATGACTGCGGTCGAGCCGGGCAATATCCGGATCCTCATAGAAGGAATCGTTGTTGTGATGGGTGGTCGAAATCTCCTCGAAGACACAGCCGTCAAGGGTGTGGAACTTGTGCCACTCGCCGGGCGCTACGAGGAAGGTGTCGCCAACGCGCATCGAGGTGCGGGCGCCGTCCTTCACGATCTCGAGGTCGCCATCGAGGAGCTGGAAGGTCTCCTCCTTCTGCTTGTGGAAGTGATAGGGATGCTTCTGCCGCGGCAGTTGGATCACCAGCTTCTTGGCATATTGCCGGTTGATGCAGGTGACGATGACGGCGCCATATTCACGGAAGCGCCGCAGGCCGAAATGGTGCGAGATCTCGATCTCGGCATCCTCGTTGATGTGGATGTTGGCCTTGTTCAGCATGCCGCGGACCTGCAGCATGATCTGATAGACGAGCTGCTCGTCGCCGACCCCCTGCCCGGCGAGGCTCGCCGACAATGGCGCATTGCCGGGGTAGTCGCGGTCGGCGACAAGCCCGGGCCGCCAATTGCCGCTGAGCAGCTGAGCCTCCTGGACCGGCATGGCGAAGAACACGTCGCGGGCGGTGATGGTCTCGCCAGCCTTGACGCCGCGGCGGACATAGGCGCCGCGCTTCAGCTCGGTCAGCGTCTGGCGCTCGGCCGGCGAGGTGGGGGCGCGCTCCTCATTGCCGAGCATCGAGCGCGCGGCCTTCCAGGCGGCAATCCAGGCCTTGAGCTGGTCGGGCGTCGATGAATAGGCGTTCAGCGGATAGCGGCCGTCATTCAGGCCGACATGGCGCTCGAACAGCCGGGCGCCCTTGGCGTAGGCGATCTGGATGGCTGCGACATTGTCCTGGTTCTCGTGGGTCGACCAGCCGATCGGCACATTGCGGTAACGCTCGATCATCTGGCCGATCTGGTTGAGCTGGAGCTTGTCGTCGGGAGTCGGATAGAGCGCGACGCAGTGCATGAGGGCGAATTCGACGCGCTC
>Ga0075431_100003792_pt1 | contig 14696 bp, 13 predicted proteins | sample RhiMetdeltSRZDD5_FD_75297 | JGI IMG/M metagenome (GOLD analysis project Ga0075431, IMG submission 75297) | Populus rhizosphere microbial communities from Tennessee, USA - Rhizosphere MetaG P. deltoides SRZDD5 | ecosystem: Host-associated > Plants > Roots > Rhizosphere > Soil | place: USA... | reverse complement strand
TTTCCGGATGGTAAAGGAAAGAAAACAGGTACCATAGGAACAATAGGCACAACCTCTTTCTTCCCTTCAAAAAATCTTGGTTGTTATGGTGACGGCGGTGCAATATTCACCAACGACGATCAGCTTGCCAATAAATTAAAGATGATCGCCAACCACGGACAGAGCAAAAGATATTATCATGATATCGTTGGCTGTAACAGCCGCCTCGACTCCATGCAGGCCGCAGTGCTTAATGTTAAACTGAAATATCTCGATAATTATATCAAGGAAAGAATTACCGTCGCAGATCATTACGACAGGGCGTTCGCGAATAATCCGAGGATCACAACCCCATTCAGGGCACCTTATACAAACCATGTTTTTCACCAGTATACATTAATACTGAATGAAGTTGACCGCGATGGTCTTAATAAATGGCTCGCAGATCATAACGTGCCGTCGATGATATATTATCCCGTACCTGCTCACAGGCAGAAAATGTTTGATGAGCTTGGTGGTAACAAATTCCAACTCAAAACTACAGACTGGCTTACGGAACGTGTAATATCGCTTCCTATACATACCGAAATGGATGACGAGCAGCTTGCATACATCACCGGTAAAGTATTGGAATACGTAAACAGACCTAAATAAAAACCTGACTGATGAAAATTGCAGTTGTCGGAACCGGTTATGTTGGATTGGTGACCGGTACTTGTTTTGCTGAAACTGGAAATGACGTGATTTGCGTTGATATCGATAAGGGGAAGGTGGATAAGCTTACAAACGGACAGATCACCATCTACGAACCGGGACTTGAAAAATTGTTTCTCCGCAACCTCAGGGAAGAACGGCTCAACTTTACAACGTCGCTCGAAGACGGCATCAGGGAAGCCGCTATTGTTTTCCTTGCATTGCCTACGCCACAGGGTGAAGACGGCTCGGCAGACCTGAAATATGTTCTGAGCGTGGCACAGCATCTCGGAAAGATCATGAATGGCTATAAAATCATAGTCGACAAAAGCACCGTACCGGTAGGCACAGCAGAAAAAGTGCGCGACGCGATCGCGGAAAATTATAGTGGTGAATTTGATGTTGTGTCGAATCCTGAATTCCTGCGGGAAGGTGTTGCCGTAGACGATTTCATGAAACCCGACAGAGTGGTTATCGGCACTAACTCAGAGCGTGCAAGGAAATTACTCAATGATCTTTATTCACCGTTCGTACGCCAGGGTAATCCGATAATATTCATGGACGAGCGCTCTGCCGAGCTGACAAAATACGCAGCCAACTCTTTTCTGGCAACCAAGATCTCGTTTATGAATGAGATCGCACAGCTCTGCGAACGCATGGGTGCCGATGTAGATATGGTAAGAAGGGGAATAGGAGGCGACGAACGCATCGGAAGAAGATTTCTGTTTCCCGGCATCGGATATGGTGGAAGCTGTTTTCCGAAAGACGTGAAGGCACTCTCGCAATCTTCGAAGGAGAACGGCTATGAATTCCGCATACTCGAAGCTGTTATGAAGGTGAACGACGAGCAAAAGCTTCACCTCATTCCCAAAATAAAAAACTACTTCAAGAATAATCTGAAAGGTAAAAAATTTGCGTTGTGGGGACTTGCATTTAAGCCTAATACCGATGACATCAGAGAAGCGCCTGCTTTTTATATGATAGATGCATTGCTTGCGGAAGGTGTGGAAATTTGTGCGTTTGATCCCGAGGCGATGAACAATGCGAAACAACAGCTTGGAAATAAAATTTCATTTGCCGAGAACCAGTATGAATGTCTTGAAGGTGCCGACGCGCTGGTGATTTCAACTGAATGGAATGAATTCAGAACGCCTAACTTTCTTAAGATCGTTACCGCTATGAAGAACAAGGTTATATTCGATGGAAGAAACCTTTTCGAAACTGCCGCGATCAGGGAACTGGGGTTTCATTATGAAAGCATAGGCAGGGCGCCGGCAGTGCCTGCAAAAAATTAAGAACTGAAGTTATTTTTTATCAGTATGGCAAAACGGGTTTTGATTACCGGGGCAGCCGGATTTTTAGGATCGCACCTGTGCGACAGGTTCATAAAGGATGGCTACGCCGTGGTGGGTATGGACAATCTGATAACCGGTGATCTTAACAACATAGAACACCTTTTTAAGCTGGAGCAATTTGAATTTTATCATCATGATGTATCGAGGTTTATCCATGTTTCCGGCGACCTGCATTACATTTTACACTTCGCATCTCCTGCCAGTCCGATCGATTATCTTAAAATTCCGATACAAACACTCAAGGTTGGTTCACTGGGCACACATAACTGCATGGGGCTTGCCAAGGCAAAAGGAGCACGTATTCTTGTGGCATCTACTTCGGAAGTGTATGGCGATCCACTCGTACATCCTCAGAATGAAGAATACTGGGGCAACGTAAATCCGGTTGGACCACGTGGCGTATACGACGAAGCCAAACGTTTCCAGGAGGCGATCACAATGGCATATCATAATTTCCATGGTCTCGAAACAAGGATAGTCAGAATTTTTAATACTTATGGTCCGAGAATGAGGCTTAACGACGGCCGTGCCTTGCCTGCTTTCATCGGGCAGGCGCTGAGGGGAGAAGATCTTACCGTTTTCGGCGATGGAAGCCAAACAAGGTCTTTCTGTTATGTTGATGATCTGGTTGAAGGTATAGTGAGGCTTCTGATGAGTGATTATCATCTTCCGGTGAACATAGGGAACCCCGATGAGATAAGCCTGAAAGACTTTGCTGAAGAGATTATTAAGCTCACGGGTACAACGCAGAAAATCGTATACAGACCCCTGCCAATGGATGATCCGAAGCAGCGTAAACCCGATATTTCGAGGGCAAGAGAATTGCTCGGATGGGAACCTAAAGTGAGCAGAAAGGATGGTCTTGCGAAAACATATGAATACTTCAAGTCGCTTCCCCAGTCGGATCTATATAAACTTCCGAAAGAATTTATCAGCCGGAAGTAAAATTACAGGGGATAATTAGCGTTAAGAAGGCGCCACAGGCATGGAAAAATTAAAAAAAAGAAAAATGTACCAGGAATTAGTGGATAAAAAGGCAAAACTGGCAGTGATAGGATTGGGCTATGTAGGTTTGCCAATTGCACTTGAATTCGCAAAGAAAATATCAGTTATAGGCTTCGATATCAATGCAAAACGTATTGATATGATGCGTAATGCGCAGGATCCCAGCAAAGAAGTGGATGCAAAGGAATTTCAAGGCCGCGATATCATATTTACTAATGACCTTGAAATGCTGAGGGAAGCCAGATTCTTTATTGTCGCCGTGCCAACACCTGTCGACAAATACAACGTACCCGATTTGAAACCGTTAATTGGCGCCTCAACAACCGTTGGTAAAGTGCTGAAGAAAGGTGATTATGTAGTATATGAATCCACTACTTATCCCGGTTGTACCGAGGAAGACTGCCTACCGGTACTTGAGAGGCTATCGGGCTTGAAAATGGGCACCGATTTCAAGCTTGGCTATTCACCGGAGCGAATTAATCCCGGCGATAAAAAGAACACGCTGAAAACGGTGGTAAAGGTGGTAAGCGGTTGCGACGAGGAATCACTTGACGAAATCGCGAAAACTTATGAAATGGTCGTTGATGCCGGTGTTCACCGCGCAACCTCAATAAAGGTGGCAGAAGCAAGTAAGATTGTTGAGAACACGCAGCGCGACCTTAATATTTCGCTGATGAATGAATTGTCGCTGATCTTCGACCGTATGGGTATAAATACTTTCGATGTAATTGAGGCAGCAGGTACAAAATGGAACTTTTTAAAATTTCAGCCTGGCCTGGTTGGCGGACACTGTATTGGTGTTGATCCTTACTATCTTACCTACAAAGCAGCAGCTCTCGGATATGAATCAAAAGTGATTTCTTCGAGCCGCTATATCAATGACGACATGGCAAAATATGTGGCCAGGAAAATTATTACGCATGTGCTCAGGAATTCAAATGAGCCACGTGTGCTGGTGAAAGGTGTTGCATTCAAGGAAAATGTGAGCGACATCCGCAACTCAAAAATTGTTGATACGGTAAAAGAGTTGTTGCTGTTCAATATCCATGTTGATGTGGAAGATCCTTATGCGCAGGGAGAAGAAGTGCACGAAGAATACGGATTAAAATTATGTACCAAAGAAGAAAAAGATTACGACGCGGTGATCATAACAGTACCACATAGGCCATACATGAATCTTGACGATAATTACTTCAAAAACATCACAAAGGATAAGGCAGTAATTGCCGATCTTAAGGGTATATATAAAGGTAAAATCAAAAGCAGGGAATACTGGAGCTTATAATGGATAACTATGACAGAATAATACTGATCACCGGCGGAGCAGGCTTTATTGGATCGCATGTTGTGCGCCGGTTTGTAAATAAGTATCCTTCGTATCACATAGTTAATCTCGACCTTCTGACATACGCAGGCAATCTCGAGAATTTAAGGGATGTAGAGGCGGCATCAAATTATGCGTTCGAAAAAGGCGATATCAACGACGAGCAATTCGTTGACGCGCTGTTTAAGAAATACAGGTTTACCTCCGTAATTCATCTTGCCGCTGAAAGCCATGTCGACAGATCGATCATCGATCCGCTCTCATTTGTGAGAACAAATGTGCTGGGAACTGCAACTCTTCTCAACTCATGCAGGAAGCATTGGAAAAACAATACGGACGGCAAGTTGTTCCATCATATTTCAACAGACGAAGTTTACGGATCACTTGGAGATGACGGAATGTTCACTGAGGAAACATGCTATGATCCGCGTTCACCCTATTCCGCGTCGAAGGCTTCTTCCGACCATCTTGTAATGGCTTATCATCATACATACCGTCTGCCCGTAACCATTTCAAATTGTTCAAACAATTATGGTCCGTATCATTTTCCTGAGAAGCTGATTCCTTTAATGATAAATAATATTAAAAATAATAAGCCATTGCCTGTTTATGGAAAAGGAGAAAATGTGCGCGATTGGCTATGGGTTGAAGATCATGCTAACGCAATAGACCTGATATTTCATAAAGGCAGAGTGGGAGAGAAGTACAACATCGGCGGATTGAATGAATGGAAGAATATCGACCTTGTTAAATTGCTCATAAGCATAATGGATAAAAAGCTGAACCGTGAGCCGGGCACATCCGAAAAGCTTATTCAATTTGTTGCCGACCGTCCCGGCCACGATCTGCGATATGCAATTGATGCGTCAAAGCTTATGAAAGAGCTTGGATGGAAACCCTCTGTAAGTTTCCGGGAAGGACTTGAAAAAACTGTTGACTGGTATCTTCAGAATGAAGAATGGGTAAAGCATGTAACTTCAGGCGATTACCAGCAATACTACGAACACCAGTATCTGAAAAGACAATAAAAGAATTAAATGCCATTTACCCCCACCACGTTTCCGGGATTGATTATCGTTGAACCGGTGGTACTGGAAGACAGCCGCGGATATTTTTTTGAATCATACAATGAAAATGTTTTCCGCGCGAATCATATACCAGTAACCTTTGTGCAGGATAATCAATCGCGCTCATCTTACGGTGTCATACGCGGACTTCATTACCAACGGCCGCCACATGCGCAAAGTAAACTTATAAGGGTGTTGAGCGGAGCCATCATCGACACGGTCCTTGATCTTCGCACTGGCTCGCCAACATACGGTGAAACATTTTCCATAAGGCTGTCCGCTGAAAATAAAAAGCAGCTATTTATTCCGAAAGGGTTTGCTCACGGTTTTTCTGTTATAACTGAAACGGCCGAGGTAATGTACAAATGCGACAGCTATTATAACAGGGAAAGTGAATCTGGATTTCTGTATAACGATCCGCAATTGAAGATTGACTGGGAGATACCAACGGATAAAATAAAAGTATCGGAGAAAGACAGGCTTCTTCCTCTATTCAATTCTTACGCCGGTGAATTCGCGTTCATTCAATAGGAATATAGACGTTGTGTGCTTCTCATTGTCGCGATGGGATGCGCCTATTTCATCGCCTGCCGCCTCGCTTGTAAAGGAACTCTCGAAAAACAACCGCGTCTTTTATATCGAACATCCTTACTCATTCAAAGATTATCTGAAAGAAGGTAAATCTTCCAGGCAATACAGAGATGGTAACGTAACCGTGATCACGCCTCCACTTGTGTACCCGATCAATTTTTTACCTGAAGGAAAATTATATGATTGGTTTTCGCGCCGCAACAATGCAATATTAATGAACACGCTGAAAAAAGTTATCGGGCAACATCAAATCAGCGAATATATATTCATCAATTTTTTCGATCCGTTCTTTTTGCGCAACATACCTTCGGGCATCAGGCCCGTGAAATTTATTTATCAGTGCATGGACGACATATCTCAGGAGCCATATACACGGAGGCATGGCGTAAGGCTTGAAAATGAAATTGTAAAAAATGCCGATGTGGTATTATGCACATCGCGCGAGCTTACAAAAATCAAATCCGAAATATCACCTAACGTGCATTTTCATCCCAATGCGGCAGATGTGGAATTATTCAAAACCGCTGCGACCGGAGAATTGAACCGTCCGCAGGAGATGAGTTTTGGTGATAAAAAGATCATAGGATTTATCGGCAGCATAGAATACCGTACCGATTTCGAACTATTATTTGAAACCGCGAAATATCACAGCGACAAAATCGTATACCTGATAGGGCCCATAAAAGGTAATGAGCACGTTAAACATGGGGTAACGAAGCTGCCGAATGTTGTTTTTGCCGGCCCGAGAAAGTTGCACGAATTGCCGGCGTATTTACAGTATTTCGATTGCTGCATTATTCCCTACAAGATCAACAAGTTAACAGCAAGCATCTATCCCCTTAAGATCAATGAATATCTTGCTGCGGGTAAGCCGGTTGTTGCCACGCATTTTTCAGATGACATTTTTTCTTTCCGCAATCATGCGTTCATTGCCGAAACGCATGATCAATTCATAAGGATGATCGACCTTGCGATCAATGAAAATAATATCAATAAGAAAGTATCCCGCATGGAAGCAGCCGCCGCTAATAGCTGGGAAAGGAGAGTTGAAGAATTCTGGAATATTGTATCAGTGTAAGTATAAAATCCAGGAAGCAGGAGTTACTTTATAGAAACAATCTCCGTTCCGCCATGTTTGCTCTCTGTTTTTACTACACCAAACCCCGGCGCAAAGTATTCAATGCCTTCTATGTTCATCGGCACACCGATTCCCATTGTTTTGATTCGCATTTTACTCTTATAGGAAATCTTGTAACAATCCCATGAACCCGCAGGAGTAGTTATTTTTTCTTTTCCTTCAACTTTTCTATCGAATACTTCCATGTCAACCGATTGTTTCATGCCATTGTTATCGATATCCATATGCATGGTGGCGTTTTTCAGATTATCGCCGACATTCATGCTTTTTGGATATTCCATGTAAATATCATCGGCCTTGGCATCAACTTCGTTGCCGGCAGGCATTCCCTGTTGCTGTGGCAGGCTCATCTTCATGTCTACCATCATTACACCGCCGTCGCACTTGATCTTTGCCTTGCTTTTAGTAATCGTTTTCCCTTTCTTATCAATCATTTCAGTTTGCAGATCGGCGGTAGACGAGTTGCCCGAATTTTCTACGTTGGAAACAGTGTATATCTGCTTTGCAGATTGCTCACCCTTTTTATTAAGGATGGCCATTTCAATTGTTTTATTATTTTGCAGGAAATAGTATCCATTACAGTCCTGCGCATAGGGTTCCACTGAGCATATTATAGCCCCGATGAATAACAATAACTTCATGGTGATTTGGTATTAAGGTTTGTATACCAAATATAACTTTTTTAACTTATCTGAAGTTTTTCAGCATCTCGTCAACAGTCATGTTTCCCGTATGAGCGCTAATAAGCTTTCCGCTTTTATCGTAAAAGGCGAGGTATGGAAAATTGGTGATCTCGTAGAATGGTGGAAAGAAATAATTTACGTCGCGGCCCGTAATAATATTGGGATAATTCTGCAGCTGGTATTTTTTGTCGAACTCCGCAAGCTCTTCGATGGGTTGGTACGTGGGCATCACAATCTGGTAATTCTTAAAATCTTTTATCCTTTTCTTCATCGATTCGAATTGATGAATGCAGTGATCGCAGCCAGGACTGAAGAACATGATGATAACCGGCGTGTTTTTCTTTAGCTGGGCAGTTTTGAACGTGCCTTTTCCAACTGTTTCTATCTCAAAATCAGGCAGTTTTTTAGATTGTTTATAAGGTGCAACATCGGTTTGCGCAAACGAAATACAGCCGATGGACAACACTGCAGAGAGTAAAAACCAGTTTTTCATGGAATGGCGTTTTTTAGGGCACAAATGTATTAATACTTACCCTTAACTTTGCCGTCCATTAGTTAAAAATGGGTTTAAATTAAAAGGGAAAAACATGGCAACAACAGCCGATATCAGCAGGGGAATGATATTGAAATTAGACGGGAGCCTTTATTCCGTTGTAGAGTTTGGTCAGAACAAAACGGCCCGCGCGGCTGCCAAAGTATGGGCGAAATTAAAAGGAGTTGATAACGGCCGCTCTATTGAGCACACATGGAACTCAGGCGATACTGTTTTTCCTGTGAGGGTTGAAAAAAAAGATTATCAGTTTCTATATAAAGACGATTCAGGCTACACTTTTATGGACAATGAAACTTTCGAACAGGTAACACTGGGAGAGAATATGGTAGATGCTCCTCAATTTCTGAAAGAAGGCCAGCAGGTTTCTGTGCTTTTCAATACAGAAACCGAGCAGCCTATGAGCGTTGAGCTTCCGGATAAAATTGTTGTTCAGGTTACGTATTCCGAACCAGGATTAAGAGGCGACACTGCAACACGCACTCTGAAACCAGCGACCGTTGAAACCGGCGCGACCGTAAACGTACCATTGTTTGTGAATGAAGGCGAACTTATCCGCATCAACACAAAAACAGGAGAGTACGTTGAAAGGGTTAAATAAATGAGAATGAAGGAGGAATATTGTAAATCCTTATCTTAGCCGCTGTTTTAGCAAGAATCTTTTACAAAAACCAATTCTCAGATGGATTTCAAACAAATTCAGGAGTTGATCAAGCTGATCAATAAGTCCAATATTGGAGAAGTATCGATAGAGGAGAAAGGATTTAAGTTAACCATCAAACAAAAAGAAGAAGCTGCTCAGACAGTTATAGCGTCACCCCAGGCATACCCGCAATCATTTCAGGCACCGGTTGCCGCAATTCCCCAGGCACCATCTCCTGCTTCCGGCGCCGCATCAGAAAAACCGAGGTCAACAGATTCTGCTACAGACAATTTTATTACTATCAAGAGCCCGATGATCGGAACATTTTACCGCAGTTCATCACCCGGTAAACCACCATTTGTAGAAGTGGGTGATGAAATCACTACAGGGAAAGTTGTGTGCATTATCGAAGCCATGAAATTATTTAACGAGATTGAAAGCGAGGTAAAGGGCCGTATTGTTAAGGTACTTGCCGACGACGCTTCACCTGTTGAATACGACCAGCCTTTATTCCTTGTAGAGCCGATGTAAGGTATCAGATCAACAAATGATTTATAGATGTTAAAAAAAGTATTGATTGCCAACAGGGGAGAAATAGCATTGCGCGTTATCCGTACGTGCAAGGAAATGGGAATTAAAACGGTGGCAGTTTATTCGACAGCTGATAAAGACAGTCTTCATGTAAAATTCGCTGACGAAGCAGTTTGTATCGGCAAACCGGCAAGCGCTGATTCATATCTTAATATTCCACATATAATGGCGGCGGCAGAAATCACCAACGCCGATTCTATTCATCCGGGTTACGGTTTTCTCGCGGAAAACGCTAAATTCGCCGAGATATGCGGCGAGCACAATATCAAGTTCATCGGACCTACTCCCAGCCAGATCAGGGCTATGGGCGACAAGATGACCGCCAAAGAAACAATGATCGCCGCAGGCGTGCCTGTTGTGCCCGGTGGCGAAGGCCTGCTTTCGAGTGTTGACGAAGCAAAAAGTCTTGCCAAAAACGTTGGATACCCCGTGATCCTGAAAGCAACAGCAGGTGGTGGCGGTAAAGGCATGCGCGTTGTATGGGAAGAATCGGAAATGGAGAGGAATTACGAAAACGCCAAAGCGGAAGCAGCAGCGTCTTTTAAGAACGATGGCATCTATATGGAAAAATTTGTGGAGGAGCCACGACATATAGAAATACAGATCGCCGGCGACAGGTACGGCAGAGTTTGTCACCTGAGTGAAAGAGATTGCTCCATCCAGAGAAGGCACCAGAAGCTGGTGGAAGAGTCACCTTCTCCCTTTATGACCGATGACCTTCGTCATCGTATGGGCGACGCAGCTAAAAAAGCAGCAGGTGCAATAGGATATGAAAGTGTTGGAACGATTGAGTTTTTGGTAGACAAGCATCGTAATTTCTATTTTATGGAGATGAACACACGTATCCAGGTGGAACACTGCGTAACGGAAGAAGTCACCAATTTCGATCTTATCAAGGAACAGATAAAAATTGCGGCAGGTGAATCTATCAGCGGACAGGATTATACGCCGCAGGGTCATGCAATAGAATGCAGAATAAATGCCGAAGATCCATACAACGATTTCAGACCGTCACCCGGTAGAATTACTGTGATGCATCAGCCGGGCGGACATGGCATAAGAGTGGATTCTCATTCGTATGCAGGTTATACAATTCCTCCTTATTACGATTCAATGATTGCAAAGATCATTGCCGTTGCGCGTACCCGTGAAGAAGCTATCAATACAATGAGCAGGGCGCTTAGCGAGTATGTTATAGAGGGTATAAAAACTACAATACCCTTCCATCAGCAGCTTATGCGCAATGAAGCTTTCCAGAGCGGAAATTTCAATACCAAGTTTCTGGACAGTTTTAAAATGGTCTGAAACCTCGGGAACCTGGCTTAGAGGTAATTATCTAGTAATGCCTCAACATTATAGTAACCACTCACCTTTCTTATTATCTCCTCAACAACTGCATCCGGACAGGAAGCACCGCTAGTAATAAGAATGCTTACAGGCTTTTTATCAGGCATGTATCCGCTTGTCACCACCTCTTCTTTGGTGTGATAGTTATAATGCAGAATGTCTTTCGCCGAAATAATCTTATCAGGCGAATTAATAAAATAAACAGGAAGCACATCTTCACACAACTCAACCAGGTGCGTGGTATTTGAACTGTTATAACCGCCTGCAACAATAGCAAGGTCTGCCGGAGTATCGAGCAATGCTGTAACCGCGCTTTGATTATCATTCGTAGCGTAACAAAGGGTGTCGCGCGTATCGGCAAATCGCTCTCCAATCTGCGATTCATCAAGCTTATAGTGGTCTTTCATGACGTTACGCAGATAGTCTGCTATAGCCTGTGTATCTGTTGCAAGCTGCGTTGTCTGATTCACCACTCCGATGCGTTGAAGATCTCTGCGCACATCAAAGCCTTCTGAATATCGTCCTGCAAATTTTTCGTAGAATGAATCTGCAGGCAACGACCCGGTAATATACCGGGAAAGCATAACCGCTTCCTGCATATCGTTAACTATAACCGACGGCGCGCCTGCCGATGCATGCGAAAACGTAGCGCGGGTTTCTTCATGTTTGGGCTTTCCGTGAATAACAATGCTGTAACCCTTCGCCGCAATCTGCTCACTTCTGTTCCATACTTTTTCGACGAATGGACATGTAGTATTATATCTCTCGATTTTTATTCCGGCATCGCGGAGTTCTTTTTCGATTTTAAGAGTAGTTCCAAATGCAGGGATCAATACAATATCATCTGGTGAAAGATCAGAAAAAGGAATCAGCTGACGGCCGCTTGTATCCTGCAAAAATCTTACGCCTTTTTCAATGAGGTCTGAATTAACCTGCGGGTTGTGTATCATTTCACTCAGAAGAAAAATTCTCTTTCCCGGATTTTCTTCGATGGTGCGAAACGAAATTTCAATAGCGTTCTCAACGCCATAACAAAAACCGAAATGCCTGGCAAGATAAATTTTAAGATCACCCAGATCAAGAAGCGTAGGGCTCAGATCTTTTTTCATTTTATCCTGCAGCTTTCTTTTATTCTTAATGCCACTTATCAGAGGGCTGCGGTAAGTTGTCGGAACGTTGAACGATTTCATGTCAGGCTGCAAATTTACACGTATTTTGTGTTTATGAACATTCACTTTGAACCTGTGCGCTGGTCACTGAATACCAATCTATATGAGGTAAATCTGAGGCAATACACAAAGGAAGGAACGTTCAGCGCATTCAGCAACGAACTTCCGCGCCTTCGCGATATGGGTGTGCAGGTTTTATGGTTCATGCCGATAACTCCTATCAGTAAAGAAAAAAGACTCGGCACACTTGGGAGTTATTACGCCTGCTCGAGTTATACGCAAACGAATCCCGAATTAGGCACCTTGCACGATTTTAAACAGCTTGTAAATAAAGCACATGACCTGGGCTTTAAAGTGATCATCGATTGGGTGGCCAACCACACAGGCTGGGATCATGAGTGGGTCACGAGTAATCCGGGATTTTATAAAGTCAATTCAGCCGGTAATTTTTATGACAACAACGGCTGGCAGGATGTTATCGATCTCAACTATTATGACCATTCAATGCGAAGAGCCATGATTTCAAGTATGGAGTTCTGGGTTACCGAATGTAATATCGATGGTTTCAGGTGCGACATGGCCCATCTCGTTCCGCTTGATTTCTGGAGAGATGCGCGCCAGCATCTCGATGCGGTAAAGCCACTTTTCTGGCTCGCCGAAACTGAGCACTACAATTATCAGTATGTTTTCGATTGCAGCTACGCGTGGAATTTCATGCATGCATCAGAAAGCTTTGCAAAAAAGAAAACGGGCATAGATGAACTAAAAGCGACCCTGCTCGATTATCAGAAGAAAAAATTACCGCAAACGAACCACCTGTTCTTCACTTCCAATCATGACGAAAATTCATGGAATGGTACGGAGTATGAAAAGTATGGTAATGCAGCGCTACCATTCGCTGTGCTTACAGCAGCGTGGAATGGATTGTTCCTGATATATAGCGGGCAGGAAATTCCAAACAGAAAACGACTCAATTTTTTCGAGAAGGATACTATTCAGTGGAACTGGACAAATGAGCTGCATACTTTTTATAAAACCTTAAACGCTCTGCGAAGTTCGTTTGGTGAAGAACAGAGCGAAGTTTTGATGCTAAATCCTTCAGGCGACAGGCAGGTGCTCGCATTTCTCAGAATATCGAAGTCGAAGCAGGTGTTGGTACTGATAAACATTACTGATACTGTTCAGAACATACAGCTCGAAGATTCGTCCGTAAAGGGCACATACCAGGAAATATTTACAGCTAAAAAATACGAAGCTCCATCTTTTAAGAATTTAAAGATGGAGCCCTGGAATTATTTTGTATTTAAAAAATTGTAGGTCACGCTTCACGCCTCACGCTTCACGCCTCACGAACCCAAATTCAATATAAAATTATACACTCCTTCATACCCCGGATAAATTCCTTCTACCTTAACGCTGCCACTGGCGGATTCGAGCACTTTCTTCAGATCGTTAACTGAATTTACTTTTTCATTATTCGCTTTCAGTATAACGAATCCTTCATTAACTCTTACTTTACTTAACAATCCGCTTTGTCCGATTGATTTGATTTCAACTCCACCGGAAACGCCGAGTTCGTTAGCTGTTTTCTTGTCGAGTGTGGCAAGCTCGGCCCCCAGCTTATCCATGATAGATGTTTTTACAACATCCATAGTCCCTGTGCTGTTACGCAGTGTTACGCTGGTCTTATATTCTTTTCCGGACCGGCGGTAGCTCAGATTTATCTTATCGCCCGGACGGTAAGTAGCGATCTGTCCCACCATTTCTGCGCCACTTGAAACCGGAACATCGTTGATGCCAGTGATGAAGTCGCCCTTTTTAATACCCGCCGCATATGCAGCGCCATCCTTAGGAACGTCCAGCACATATACGCCTTCTTCGTTTTCCGGAATGCCGCTTTCTCTCTTCTGTTCTTCAGTCAAACCTTCACGCGGGTACTGAATGCCAAGATATGCCCTTTGCACAGTACCATATTTCATCATGTCTGCAATGATCTTCTTAACGATATTTACCGGAATGGTGAATGAGTATCCTGCATAGGCACCTGTTGGAGAAGCAATAGCAGAGTTGATTCCTATAAGCTTCCCATCAGTGTTTACAAGAGGGCCGCCACTATTTCCGGGGTTAACTGCTGCGTCTGTCTGCAGGAATGATTCCACCGGCGTATTGCTTTGCCTTCTGTTAATTTCGAGGGTTCGTCCCTTGGCACTCACGATACCTGCTGTTACAGTAGCTTCGAGATTTAAGGGATAACCAAGAGCAAGTACCCACTGGCCTATCTTCACGTCATCTGAATTACCATATAGCATAAAAGGAAGTCCTTTCGCATCTATCTTCAGCAATGCAAGGTCGCTGCTTGGGTCGGCGGCAACCAGCTTTGCCTTGAATGAACGGCGGTTGCTGAGTGTTACAGTGATCTCATCTGCTCCGTCAATCACGTGGTTATTTGTCACAATATATCCATCCTCGCTGATGATAGCTCCCGATCCTGATGCCATCTGTGGCAAAGACCGTGAACGTTCGCCGAACAGGTCGTCGAGATCAAGGTCGAAAAGATCTCC
>Ga0075431_100003790_pt1 | contig 14697 bp, 12 predicted proteins | sample RhiMetdeltSRZDD5_FD_75297 | JGI IMG/M metagenome (GOLD analysis project Ga0075431, IMG submission 75297) | Populus rhizosphere microbial communities from Tennessee, USA - Rhizosphere MetaG P. deltoides SRZDD5 | ecosystem: Host-associated > Plants > Roots > Rhizosphere > Soil | place: USA... | reverse complement strand
CCGATTCGTGCGTCGTCGCGAGCGACCGCGAGATCGCAGGCCACCATCAGCTCGCAGCCTCCGCCAAGCGTGGCGCCGTGTACGGCCGCGACAACCGGAATGTCGAGCCCCATCAACCGCACGATCACGCGATGGAAAAGCGTGAGCATGCTCTCGACGCGATCCGCTGTGTGGTCACCGACATCGACGCCGGCGCAAAACGCCCGGCCAGCACCGGAGATCTCCAGCGCCTTGAGCGTGGAGTCGGCGCCAATGACGTCGAACGCGTCGGCCATCTCCTCGAGCATCGGGATGTGCAACACGTTGAGTGGGGGCCGGTTCAGCACCATCCGCGCGATGCCGTCGTCGGAACGCTCGAGGCGCAGGAAGCGATAGCTCATGGGGCGACATCCTCGCGCCCACCGGCGCGCGCGAGCTCGACATGAGGAGTCGCACCGTTCAGCGTCGCGCCGCACGCGCCGCAGAAGGTAAACTTCGTTGGCAGGCCCAGCGCGCCGCACTGCGCACATTCGCGCTCGTACGCGCCCCAGACGAACTCGCTCGATTCACCGTTCGCCGCGCTCTCGCGGAGCGCCATGTAGCGAGCCGGCCGCTTCTCCACGAAGGCGCGCATGCCCTCCCACGGCTCATGGCTCGCGTAATGGAGCGCCAGCCAGTCGCGGCCATGACCGATGGTCTGGTGCCAGGCGAGGTCCTTCCAGAAGTTGACCTGCTGCTTCGTGTAGCGGGTGCACTCCGGGAACTGCTCGAGGAGCCTGCGGGCGAGCTCCGCGACGGTCGCGTCGAGCATCTCCAGACTGATCGAGTATCCGTCACGTCCCTGAAGCGCGAGGTCGATCTGCGCTTCGGTCGCGCCGTGGATGAACGCGCCATCCTTCTTCACCGAGGGGACGACGCGGTTGACGAGTCCCCACTCGAGTGCCTTCGCGGCCGGGATGCGCTCGTTGAGCATCAGCATCTCGCGAGCGCGCCGGTCGCCGACATGGATCGGCAGCCACTGCGTCGCGCCGCCGGCGGCGACGCTGCCGATGCGCGTGCCGACCTGACCGAGCCACGCGTGCTCGGCCATCACGCCGAGGTCGCACGCCAGCTGCGACTCGTTGCCGCCCCCGGCCGCCATGCCGTTGATGCGCGCGATCACCGGCTTGCCGCTGTTGACGATGCTCTCGATGTAGGCCTTGAAGAGGCCCATGTACTTCCAGTAATCGCGGGGACGGGCGGTGTATTCCGCCTGGTATTCCTTGACGTCGCCGCCGGTGCAAAACGCGCGGTGTCCGGCGCCGGTGAGCACGATGACACCGACCGCGTCGTCGAACGACGCGTCCTGGAACGCGGTCGCCAGCTCACGGAGCGCGGTCGTGCTGTAGGCGTTGTAGCGCTGCGGGCGATTGATCGTGATCGTCGCCACCCAGTCTGCCTTTTCGTAGCCGACTTCCTGGAATCCAAAGGCGGATGGAGGCGTCGAACCAAAGAGTCGTTTCGAGTCGGGGTCCCGCATGACAATACCCTCGCGTTAGGTGCGGATCGCACCGATTCGGGTCGCGTGACGCATCTACATTGCGGCGGCTGCCGCGCTCGGCTCCGCGGTCTCTATCTGGTCGCCGGCGGCACATACCGAGTCCACGTATCGCTCGGCCGGCTCGGTGAGGAGCGCGTGGTATTCCGCGAAGAGCCGCGCCGCCTCATTCCCCTTCCAGCCGTCGGGAAGCAGCTGTCGCGGCAGATACGGATCTTCCAGGGCAAATCCCCGGTACTCGTGCACGAGAAGAAACCGGCGCACGAAGCAATCAGCGGGTGTCGCGCACGGGGGCAGCGCGCGGCCGCGCGCGTGAGGAATGCCGCACTCGCGGCAGCGCTCGCGGTTCGCCGTCCACCGCGTGATGAACGCGTCGTACCGACGATTGAGCTGCGGAAGATCCCAGCATTGGTCGACGAGCTGGGCCACGCTCGAGAAGCCGAGGTGCTCGCCGCGGAAGATCTCGACGTGGCGCTCGATGCGGAGCGTTTGCGCGATCTGCTCGACCTCGGCTCGCACGTCGTGCGGCGAGATCCAGAGCCCGTTGGTAACGGCGCCGCAGCCGAGTGAGAGCAGCTTGACGCGCAGCGAGTCGCGAAGGTGGCGTCGCCGTTCGGGGATCGAGTAGGCGACGAGGTGCCAGGAGCCGTCCCAGGGCTCGTCGCGCGGCGGATGGTAGATCCGTTGGCGCCCTTCCTCGAGCAGACGTCGGCCGCGGCGGGTGAGGCCATAGTACGACCGGGTGCCACGTCGGTCCACGGCAAGCCATCCCTTGTGCGTCATCCGCGACAGCGTTGTTCGCACGGCCATCGGGGACATCCCGAGGTGGCCGAGCAAGGTGATCAGGCTGCCGACCCGCACCGGCGCCTCGCGATTCAGGAGGTAGTCGCCGTAGAGGGTGAAGACGAGGTCCTGGGAGCGCAGGCTGTGGTCTTCGAGGTGTGCCATGCTCGCACGGTGGCCGAGGCGATATAACACTAAAGAAACGATCGTAAGTTGAGTGTCACATTCTTGCGGTCAATAAGGGAATCGACTACACCAGGTGCGGGGGAGTCGCCGACAGGAGGCGCGATGGCTGGTGAGCTGGAGCCGGGGCTCGAGGTTGTGACGGAGCCGCGCGTCATCACCGACGCCGACGTGCGTGCGTTCGCCGCGCTTTCGGGGGATGACAATGCGCTCCACACCGACGATGAGGTTGCGCGGGCGGCGGGGTTCCGCTCGCGGATCGCGCACGGGATGCTCGGAGTGGCGGTGGCGAGCGGGATGCTCGCGCGCACGGGGCTCACGCGAGGGATCCTGATCGCGCTCGCGGGAGTGACCTGGCGCTTCGTGGCGCCGATCTACCCCGGTGATGCGATTCGGCTACGGGTTCGGGTCGAGGAGCGGCGGGCGAGCTCGAAGGCCGGCCGGGATGTCGTGCGACTCTCGCTCACTCTGATGAATCAGGACGGCGCGGTCGTGCAGGAAGGGGAGGCCACCGAGGTAGTGCGCGCGGGGGCGCGCTAGGGACAGGGGACAAAGGGCCGGGCGTCGAAGAACGACCCCCGGCCCTCTCGCTCTCGCCCCGTGAGGCTCAGACGGGGAACAGCATCTCCCGGTACTTCGGCAGCGGCCACACCTCGTCCGCGACCACGAGCTCGAGCTTGTCGCACGTCGCGCGAACGCCGGCCATCGCGTCGGCGCCTGACGAGGTCAACATCTTCGCGCACTTCTCGAGTTCGTCGTGCATGTGCTCGGCCGCCTCGATCGTCTCGGCCAGCTTCTGACGCTCCGCGCGGAGCTCCTCGATGAGCGCGCCAACCTCGTTCGCGGCGTCGACCTGCGGAATAATGCGAATCCCCGCGGCCTTTGCCTGTGCGGCGCTCGTCGCCAGTTGACCGGAGTAGGTGAACGCGGCCGGCAGCACGAGCGTATCGACCATCTCCAGGAGCGTGTGCATCTCGATCAGCATGTCCTTGATGTACCGCTCCATGCGGACGTGATAGCGCGACTCGAGCTCCTCCTTCGTCAGCACCCCGAGCTTGGTGAGCAGCGACCGTGACTGCCGCGTCACCAGCTGGGCGAGCGCTTCCGGCGTGCGGCGGTAGTTCGGCAGCCCGCGCTTCCCGGCTTCCTTCACCCACTCCTCGGAGTAGTTGTTCCCCTCGAAGCGCACCGGCGTCGATTCCTTGAACGACTCGCGCACGACCTTCAGCACGGCGTCGTCCACGGACTTGGTCTTCTTCAGCTCCGCCTTGAGCGCCTCGGTGATCTCCCCCAGCCCGTCCGCGACGGCGGCGTTGAGCAGGGTGACCGGGAACGCGATCGACTGCGACGAGCCCACGGCGCGGAACTCGAACTTGTTTCCGGTGAACGCGAAGGGCGACGTCCGGTTGCGGTCGGTGTTGTCCTTCTCGATGTCGGGCAGCTTGGCCACGCCGAGCTTGATGAGTTGCTGCTCGGCGCCACGGCTCGCTTCCTTGCCGGCAATGATGTTGTCGATGAGCGTCGTCAACATGTCGCCCATGAACACGGAGATGATCGCGGGCGGGGCTTCATTCGCGCCGAGGCGATGCTCGTTGCCCGATGTCCCGATGCCGGCGCGAAGCAGACCGCTGTGCTTGTGCACGCCGCGCAGGACGGCCGCCAGGAAGACGAGGAAGCGCACGTTCTGGTGAGGTGTCTTCCCCGGCTTGAGCAGGTTGAGGCCGTCGAGCTCGTTGTCGGCGGTGATCGACATCGACCAGTTGCAGTGCTTGCCCGACCCGTTGATGCCGGCGAACGGCTTCTCGTGGAGGAGCGCCTGGAGCCCGTGACGAAGCGCGACACGACGCAGCGTCGCCATGACCATCTGGTTGTGGTCGACGCCGAGGTCGGTCTCCTCGAAGCGTGGCGCCATCTCGAACTGGGAGGGCGCGACCTCGTTGTGCCGGGTCACGATCGGGACGCCGAGCTTGTACAGCTCGTTCTCGACCTCGGCGATGCACGCCTGGATGCGCTCCGGGATGCCACCGAAGTAGTGGTCCTCCAGCTGCTGGCCGCGCGGCGGGGGCGCGCCAATGAGCGTGCGCCCCGCCATCACGAGATCGGGACGCATCGCGACGTAGCTCCGGTCGATCAGGAAGTATTCCTGCTCGGGACCGAGCGTGGTGTAGACGCGCTGCACCCCCTTGTCGCCCAACATCTCCAGCAGCTCGATGGCGCGATGGGAAAGCACGTCGGAGCTGCGGAGCAACGGCGTCATCTCGTCGAGCGCCTCGCCGTTGTATCCGATGAATACGGACGGAATGCACAGCGTGCGGACGCCGCCGACCTCGTGGATGAAAACAGGGCTCGCCGGATTCCACGCGGTATAGCCTCGGGCTTCCCACGTCGCGCGAAGTCCACCCGATGGGAAGCTCGACGCGTCGGGCTCGCTCTGGATGAGCTGCGACGCCGAGAACGACTCCATCGGCTGCTGGTTCTCATCGAACGAGAGGAAGGCGTCGTGCTTCTCGGCGGTGAGTCCAGTCTGCGGCTGGAACCAGTGCGTGAAGTGCGTTACGCCGTGAGCGACCGCCCACTGCTTGATGACCTGGGCGACGACGGGCGCGATCTCGAGGTCGAGCTTCTTTCCGAGACGGACGGATGCCAGGAGCTTCTGATAGACGTGACTGGGCAGCTTGTCACGCATCTGCCGGGCACCGAAGGTATTGCAGCCGAAGAAGGCCGAGGTCGGTAGATGAGCGCCGTTCGTATGAGCCGTGCCGTTAGGTGAGGCGGTGGTGCGGGCGGTGCGCCCCGCGATCTCCTGAAGGATAGCGCGGCGAGGGGTGGCAACGGACGGGGGCATTTGGCCAGGGACTCCGGTTCGGGTGGATGCGGAGGGTCGTGCGAATTCAGCAATTTACACGGCCATTTTGCGAAATCCAGGCCAAAAATCAGGCTGTTTGAGGCCATCTCCGTGCACAAAACGCACGATTGCCGAAACAAATGCGCGGTGGAACCGATGCGACCGCGCCATGAGTCGGCGACTTGCCTCATGAGACGGCCCAAATGAAGGGACTCCAATCCCTTAGGCCGGCGTGACGCCCTCCGGAGGGGCTGCGTCTGGAGACTGTGGCCGAGCGCCTTCGCGAAGATCAGGAATGCTGCGCCGCGAGGCTATCCGCTGATAACAAAAGGACTTCCCGCAAATGAACCGCCTGTTCGCTCCCATCCTGCTGGCCCTCGTGCTCGTCGTAGTAGGCAGCAACGTCGGCGAGGCGCAGCAGGTCGTGACCGCGGATGGAAAGCAGTTTTCCACCACCGAGATGCGAATCTCCTATCAGGATACCGTGGTCTTCATGAATTACGATGCGGTTCCGCACCAGGTGTTCTCGAGCTCGAACGGGCTGCGCTTCAACCTGAAGCGCCTCCTGCCGGGTTCCGGGGGCGCGGTTCGGTTCGCCAAGCGTGGTGTGGCGGAAGTGCGGTGCGCGATCCATCGCGATATGCGCATGAAAATCATCGTCGAGTAGGGCGACGATGGCGCACGACGCCACCTTTTCCGTAAAGGCGGCAGACCGACTTCGCGACCTGACTCTCGTCGCAAAGCTCTCGCTCACGATGGCGGCCCTCCTGCTGTCGCTCGCGGGCGTCATCGGCATGACGATGGTGAGCACGCGTGCGAGCATCGCGCGACATACGCGCGAGCTGGTGGACGCGCGCCGGGTCAAGGAGATGGCGATCCTGTCTCTGGCGCTCCTGCGCTCCCAGGACGACATGTCCAAGGCCATGCTGCTCGACCCCGCCCGCATGGACTCGTTAGGGGTGGCGAAAGTCGAGGCCTTCGACGAAGCGACCGCGCTCCTCAAGCGCATGGACTCGCTCTCGACGTCGGCCGACCTTCGCCGTCTCACCAACAACATGCGCCAGGTGGATGAGCAGCAACTTCGCGCGATGGATACGCGCATCCTGGAGCTCACGGCCGTGGGAGACGCCCGCGCGGCGACGCGCCTGTATTTCGACGAGTACGAGCCGGTTCGCGCGCAGTACGAAGCGCTCGTCGGCCAGCTCGGCGCCGTCGCCGAGGCGCATGCCGAGGAAGCGGCGCGGCGCGTGGCGGCGGCGAACCGCCGCGCCCTGGTCTACATCTCGATTGCGCTGGTCATCGGTGTCGTCTTCGTCTCGATCGCGCTGTACGGTGTGGCGCGGAAGATGGGCGCCAAGCTTCGAGAGGCGGTCGATCTCATGGATATGGTCGCGCGCGGGAACCTCACCCGCGCGGTGGAAGTGGATGGCCACGACGAGACCGGCCGGATGGCGGCGTCGGTCAACGCGATGGTGCGCGACCTTCGCCGCATGATCGGCGAGATCAAGTCGACCAGCACGCGACTCGTCACCAGCAGCGGTGAGATCTCGAACGCGGCGGATGAGTCGTCGAGCGCGGTGGTGACGTTAGGCGAAGCGATCGACCAGATCAGCGCCGGCGCGCAGGAGCAGGCGACGGTCACCAACGAGACTGTCGGCGTCGTGAAGCAGATGGCGGCGTCGATCGAGGCCGTCGTACAGCAGGCCGCGGAAATGGCCAAGGCCGGGAACCACACCGTGCACGTCGCGCGACGCGGGAGCGAGACGGTTCGCTCGGCCATCCAGGGGCTGGAATCGACGCGGGCGACCGTGCTCGAGGCCGCGGCGCGGGTGAAGGAGCTGGCCGAGCACTCCGCCAGAATCGGCGACATCAACAAGACCGTCTCGTCGATCGCCGACCAGTGCAACCTGCTGGCGCTGAACGCCTCCATCGAGGCGGCGCGGGCCGGCGAGCATGGGGCGGCCTTTCGCATCGTCGCCGAGGAGATTCGCGATCTGGCGAACGAGTCGATGGCATCGTCGGGGCGCATCGGACAGCTGGTCGCGGCGGTGCAGACCGGAATGGCCGACGTGATCGAGGCAATGCGGGTGGGGACGACGAATGCCGACGAGGGAGCGCAGCAGGCGCGTGCGGCGGAGGAGAGCCTCGACGAAATCCTGCGGACGCTCGAGGGGACGAACGGCGAGCTGCAGCGAATCGCCGAGCATGCGCACACCGTGACGGACGACGTGGGGCGCGTGGCGTCGATGGTGGAATCGGTGGCGGCGGTGGCGCAGCAGAGCGCGGCGTCGGCGGAGGAAATGTCGGCGCAGAGCGTTCAGGTGGCGGAGGCAATCACGCGGATCGCCAAGATCTCGTCGAACGGGGAGGTTGAAGGGGAGAGGGAAGAGACTCTCCCTGTGATGGCGAGGAAGCTCGATCGGCTCATTGCCGGGTTTGAGGTGTGAGGTGTGAGGTGTGAGGTGTGAGGGAGGAGGGAGAGGGGTGAGGGAAGAGTGAACGAGGTTGGAGCCACTTCAGGGAAGAGGGAAGCGGGAAGCGGGAAGAGGGACGCCTCAGCCTCCGAGACCCTCTCCGGCCTCCGCGAACTCTCAAGCTCCGCGAACTCTCAAGCTCCGCGAACTCTTCAGCCTCCGAGGCGCCTTCGAAGCACTGTCAGCATTCGGCTGATCTCATCGCATAACGACAGGGCGTGGGCGATTCGCGATTTGTCGGCGAACTCGAGGCGGCCGGCGAGCTCGAGGTGGGTCTGGACTTCCATTAGTGATCCTCTCGCGACGGCGAGGTGGCGGAGGTAGTCGCCGCGGTGGCGGCGGCCGTTGCCCTCCGCGATGTTGGCCGGGATCGACATTGCCGCGCGACGGAGTTGATCGGCGAGGCCGGCGGTACCCTTGTGCGGGAATGTCGTGGCGATTCCATGGGCGGCTTCCGCCAGCTGCATCGCCCGCTGCCACACGATGAGGTCGCGATAGTCCCGAATCCTCGCCATGGGGATAACGTGCGTCGATCGTCCGGATTTACGTCATCGTCCCCGCGCCGCGATGATCGAACAACACCCTCTTCCCCCTTCCCGCTTCCCGCTTCCCTGGGGTGGCTCCAACCTCGTTCACTCTTCCCTCACCCCTCACACTCTTCCCTCCCACCTCACCCCTCGGCAGTTTCGAGAGAGCCAGCCGAACCCGGGAGAAACAAGATGCGACCGCGTGCCATACTCATACTCGCCTCCAGCCTCGCCTTTATCTCGACCCTCGGGGCCCAGCAGCTCCAATACCCCGAATCGAAAAAGGGCGATGTCGTCGATCAATATCAGGATGTCTCCGTCCCCGATCCCTATCGATGGATGGAGAACCTCGGCAGCGCCGAAACCGTTGCCTGGATCAAGGCGCAGAACGCGCTCAGCGGCTCGTATCTCGAGAAGCTGCCGCATCGTGAGGCGCTGAAGAAGCGCATCACCGAGCTCTGGGACTACCCCAAGGTCACCCTGCCCTTCCGGGAAGGCGGACGTCTCTTCTACCGGAAGAACAGCGGGCTGCAACGTCAGTCCGTGTTGTACATGCGACGATCGCTGAATGGACCAGCGCGGGTGATTCTCGATCCCAACAAGATGTTCCCGGATGGCTCGACGGCGCTCGCCACCTATGCACCGTCGCCCGACGGGAAGCTGATGATGTACGCGGTCTCGGAGGGTGGCGCCGACTGGCAGACGTTGCGCGTGCGCGACCTGACGAAGCTGACCGACCTGCGAGACAACGTGCGATGGGTTCGCTTTTCCGCGGTGGAGTGGACGCGGGACGGCAAGGGTTTCTTCTATTCGCGATATCCCGAACCGCCGCAAGGCAAAAAGCTCGAAGCAGCGCTCACCGGACATGCACTGTACTACCATCGCGTCGGCACGCCCCAGTCGCAGGATCAGCTGATCTACCAACGGAAGGATCTGCCGGGCCGCCTCGCCATCGGTGACGTGTCCGAGGACGGCCGCTATCTCGTGATCTACGTGTACCGCGGCGCCGACCCACGGAACATGCTCTACGTGAAGACGCTCGGCGACCCAATGGAGCCGAACATCGGCGCGCCGGTCAAGCCGCTGTCAGAGACCGACGACGCAGAGTACACGTACGTCGGGAATGCGGGGACGACGTTTTTCATTCGCACCGACAAGGATGCGCCGAACCGCAAGGTGATGGCGTTCGACGTGCGCGATCCGGCGCCGGAGAAATGGCGCACGATCATCCCGGAGTCGAAGAACGCCATCGAGAATCTGACGATGACCGGGGGCCGTCTCGCGGTGCAGTATCTCGTCGATGTGCAGAGCGAGGTGAAGCTGTTCGACCTCAATGGGAGAGAGACCGAGACCATCGCGCTTCCCGGTGTGGGGTCGGTCGCCGGCCTCTCCGGGCGCTTCGATTCGCCCGAGCTCTTCTATGGGTTCACCTCTCCGCTCTATCCGGCGACGGTCTTTCGCTACGACCGCCTGACGAAGAAGAGCACCCCGTTCGAGGCGGCGAGCCCCAAGTTCGATCCGGCCGCCTACGAGACGAAGCAGCTGTGGGCCACATCGAAGGATGGGACGCGAATCCCGTTCTTCGTGACGGCGCGAACGGGACTCACGCTCGATGGCGGCAACCCGACGCTGCTGTATGGGTATGGTGGGTTCTCGATCACCACCGCGCCGTCGTATCGCCCGGACGTGCCGGCGTGGCTGGAGTTGGGCGGGGTCTACGTGACGGCGAACATGCGCGGCGGCGGCGAGTACGGGGAGGCGTGGCACAAGGCCGGAATGCTCGAGAAGAAGCAGAACGTGTTCGACGACTTCATCGCCGTGGCGGAAGCGCTCGTTCGCGAGCGCTACACCTCGCCTCAGCATCTCGCGATCATGGGCGGATCGAACGGCGGCCTGCTGGTTGGAGCGGCGATGGCGCAGCGTCCCGAGCTGTTCGCGGTTGCACTGCCGGCGGTCGGGGTGCTCGACATGCTGCGCTACGACAAGTTCACGGGCGGCGCGCTCTGGGTGAGCGAGTACGGCTCCCCCGCGGATTCAGCCGCTTTCCGATATCTACGCGCCTATTCGCCGCTGCATAACGTGCGGGCTGGCGTCTGCTATCCGGCGACCCTGATCACCACCTCGGATCACGACGACCGGGTGGTGCCGAGTCACTCGTACAAGTTCGCGGCAACGCTCCAGGCGGCGCAGGGATGCGAAAAGCCCATCTTGCTTCGCGTCGAGACGATGGCCTCCCACGGCTATCGGCCGACGGACAAGCGCATCGCCGAGCTTGCGGATCAGTGGGCGTTTACCGCCACAAATACCGGGATGAAGACGGGAACCGTCACCCCATAGGCTGTGAACGAGGAACGAAGACTGAGGACTGAGGAATTCGATTGAACGGGTCTTATCCTGACGAATTCCTCGGTCCTCGTTCATCGTTTCTCATCGCTTGTAGCTATACCGCAGCGCCTTGACGTCGAACTGATGCATCTCTTCGGTGACGCCGTCGGCCTTCATCTTCGCGGTGACTTCCTTCGACACCACGAGCGACACGGGCACGAGTGTCTCCGGTCGCGCCACCAGTGAGATGACGTTCTCGATGTCGAACTCGGAGAAGGTGAGATCCTTCGCGGTTCCAGGCATCATCGTGCTCACGAAGCGGTCGAGGAACCGGCGCAACGCAGCGCTGTCCGGCTTCGATACCATTTGCAGCTCGACGCAGTCGCGAGCATTCGGCGCGGCAATCGAGTCGCATGAGAGGCGCCGGAGAACGCCGAGCTCGTAGCGAAACGTGATCGTGGCGCCCTGAAGAATGGGAACCGGCTCCTCGCCTTCGCTTCCGTAGGCCTGCCCCACCTCGAGCTCGGCGCCCGCCCAGGTTCCCACGAGCGCGTTCCACTCTTGCGCCGCGGCGGACGCGAGCACCGCATCGGAGCCCATGGCCTGCAACATCTGCTTCATCTCGCGTGTCATCGAGACGTTGCCTTCGACCGTCTTCACGAGGCTGTCGACGAATGCCCGCAACGTGGCCGTCGACTCGAGCCGCGTGAATTCGCCGGAGGCATTCACTCGATAGGCGGGGATGAGCGCGCCAAGCCGATCGATGAGCGATGCGAGCTCCTGACGGGCGGATAAGGGCGCTCCCTCGGGTGTCTGAAAGTCATCGAACGCGATGACGTATTCGTGCCCCGCTCGCTGCGCGGTCATGCGGTACGAGATCTCGATGTTGTTGGTGTCGGCTCTCGTGCCGCTGTTGCGCTCGCGATACTTCTGAGCCTCCACGCGCGCGATCAGCTTCTCGGGCCAGGCGAAGGTGAGCTTCGCGATGTCCGGGGTCTGCGCGTCGAGCGCGAGCGGAGCGAGGCCGAGGAGGAGAGCGATGCGGCGCATCATGCGGCTACGGTAGTGTGCTGGGGCAGAGGGTGCCAGAGGCCGCGGGTCGTCCCACGAAGGCAGACGCGCTCAGGCGGCAGTCCCCAGCGCGCGCCCGACGCTGGCCGCGAGATGTTCTATGGAGAAGGGCTTTTGCAGAAAGGGGAGCCCTTCCTCGCGTTGCACCTCGGCGGCCAGCGCACGGTGTCCCGACATGAGCAGGAGACGCACGGTCGGCTGCTCGATCGAGAGGCGGATGGCGAGCTCACGTCCGCTCATTCCCGGCATGACGATGTCGGTGATGACGAGATGGATCGGCTCTTTTGTGTTCGCGATCACCCCCAGGGCCGCATCGGCGCTGTCGGCCTCGAGCACGCGATGTCCGAGCCGCTCGAGCGCGCGGCGCGTGATGGCACGTACGCCGGCATCGTCCTCGACGATGAGAATCGTCGTTTCGTTGCCGTGCTGTGCGGAAGGGAGGGAACTCGCCACTCGCGGCCCGGATTGGGGTTGTGGAAACGACGAGGTGAGTCTTCCTGATGAGACGGGCGCGGCGCGAGCGCGGTCACCCGAGCGAGCGCCGAACTCGTGCCCTACCGAAGGGCGAATGAACGCCCTCTCATGGGCAGACGGCGGGCGGGTCACTAACTTTCGGTCGATGGTGGGGCGTAGCTGAGCTGGCAAAGCGCCGGACTGTTAATCCGGAGACCGGTGGTTCGAATCCACCCGCCCCAGTGCTGGTCTCATTACACAAAGGTCGTCGTTTGATGATTTGCTGTCGCGCCGCAGTGCGCACCCTCCGCGACTTGGCTGGAGTGGCGGCGCTGTTCATGTCGGCGGTTCCCGCGTGGGCACAGACCGACTACTACAACACCGATGCCGGGCGCCCGCTCCAGATCGAGGATGCGTATCCCCTGGAGCGCCGCGCGTTCGAGGTCCAGGCAGCGCCGCTTCGGCTGGCGCGAAGCCGCGGCGGCGTCTACGAATGGGGAATCGAACCGGAGATCGCGTTCGGCGTGGCGCCGCGCACGCAGGTCGAAGTCAGCGCGCCGCTCGCCTTCATCGACGCCGGCGACGCTCAGACGGCCGGCCTTTCCGGGCTCGAGCTCTCCGCGCTGCGGAACCTGAATGCGGAGACCAGCATCCCGGCGTTCGCCATCGGCGCGCATGTCCTGCTGCCCGTGGGCAACCTTGGCCCCGACGAGACGTATGCGTCGGTGAAGGGAATCATGACGCGCACGTTCACCTGGGCGCGCTTCCATGTGAACGCGGAGTACACGTTCGGCTCCGATCGTCCCGGGGCTGCTGGCGCCGCCGAGCTGTCGCGATGGATGACGGGTGTCGCGGTGGATCGCGCGTTTCCGTTGCACTCGCTGCTCATCGGGGCGGAGCTGTTCGCCCGTGAGCCGTTGGTGAACGAGGTGGACGTCGAGTGGGACACGGCGGTCGGGCTCCGGTACCAGCTCACGACGCGCTTCAACATCGATGGTGGAATCGGACGGCACCTAACGGGGGACGACCGCGCCTGGTACCTCACGTTCGGCTCGGCGTACACGTTCGGGCTTCCATGGCACCGGCGATGAACGCACCCCGATGGGGCGCATGCCGCGCGTACGTTCGCGGTCTTCGGGTCGCACTGGTCATCGCGGCCGCGTCGCTCGCGTCGTCGTGCACGCAATGGTCGACGACGTACGACCAGTTCTATCTCGAGGCCAGCCACAACTGGCAATTCAGGCATCGGTACCAGTCGGCGGACCGGCTCTTCAACGCGTTCGATTTCGGCCATGCGATCCTTTACGAAACGCTCTGGACCCGACCGAACGCGGACGCCGCGGAGCTCGAGACCAAGTGGTACGGACGCTTGACGGAGTCGATCCTCGTGCGCCCGCCGCGTCTTCCGCTCGAGGAAGCCGCCATCGAGATCGCCTACGCGAAGCTGGCGCCGGAAGCGAAGGCGATGTTCGATTGGGCGCACATCCTCCATCGCCAGATCTACGATGTTCTGGCGGACGAGCGGCTGTCGCAGGCGGCGAAGGATGCGGAAATCACCCGCCTCGTCGCCTACTACCGGACGCGCGAGGATCTTGCCTTCAGCGCTCGCCCGAAGTCGATGGCGCTGATGCAGGAGCAACCCTATTCACTCGCCTTTCGTCAGCGCTATCCGAAATTCAACGGACTCATCTGGGCGTATCACTGGCTTCAGGTCGGGCTCTACGAGCCGCTCCTCACGAGTCCGTCCTCCGACGCGAGGCAGTCGCGAGTGCGTGCGACGGTCGCCCGGTTCTGGCAGATGCTGGAGGATCCGCCGCGCACCATGCCTCACGTCATGCCGATGACCTCGGTGGTCGCTCCGACCTTTACGGCGCGCTACCCCGATGCCGCCGTGATCTTCGACAACCTGCACTCCATGCACGATGTGGTGTCGGACATTCTCGCGAACCCCGAGGTACCTCGCGAGCGGAAGCGCGCGGAGCTCCTGCTGGCGGCGCGGCGATTTCGCGATGACTCGTCGTACGTGATGTCGCTCGATGCCTGGCGGGCGATGGCGCATCACATGGGGGTCGAGAACATGGGTGGGCCGGCGACGGACTTTCTGCCGGTGCTCCCGACGCCGACGGTCACCTATGGGGCGGTGATGACGCACGATGATCGCACCGGCGAAATGACGGGCTTCAAGTACGGGGGTGCAGCCCCACGCCGGAGCCAGCCGCCGGCTCCGACTCGTGAGGCACCAAGGGATTCGGCCGCTGACCCTCATCGTGGGCACGCGCCGCCGAAACCGTAAACCGCGCAGCCCACACGGGTCCTCGAGGCATACTGTGACAAGAAAAATCAACACGCGGGCGAGCTGGCGCCTCGCGGCTGTCGGGATCGCGCTCGCTGGAGCATCCCTTACGGTAAGCGCGGCAGCCGCGCGAACCGACCGCGGCGGCGATCGTCAACACGACCGCCGGGCAATCACCGACTCGAGCGATGTCGCCGCGGTCGTCGCGCGGCATCACGCCGCACTCG
>Ga0075431_100003789_pt1 | contig 14699 bp, 10 predicted proteins | sample RhiMetdeltSRZDD5_FD_75297 | JGI IMG/M metagenome (GOLD analysis project Ga0075431, IMG submission 75297) | Populus rhizosphere microbial communities from Tennessee, USA - Rhizosphere MetaG P. deltoides SRZDD5 | ecosystem: Host-associated > Plants > Roots > Rhizosphere > Soil | place: USA... | reverse complement strand
CGAGGCCGGTGTAGTCCGGTGCAGCCACGATCGAAACCGCTGCACTGACGCCATGCTGGGCTGGGGAGTGCGACAGCAGCAACGTACGCGGGTCGGGAGCCGAGGGCTCTGCTCGCTGCCCGGCTGGCTCGGAGCAGGCGGCGCTGACCAAGCCTGCCGCGAGGGCGAGCGACGTGGCAACCATCAGGGGCGACCGCTTCATGCGAACCTCCGTTCAAGTGTCCCGGCGAGCACACCGGTGTGCGACTGACTCACCTGCAGCATCCAGGGCGCGGTCGGTCATGGAACGCGCTTTACTTCGACGTAGAGCGTGTAATTGCCGATCCCGCCCGGGAAGTTGTCCTTGTAGTTCAGCGCGATAATGCCCGGTTGCTGCACGTTGTCGCCCCGGCCTGCGATAGCCTCCTCGGCCATTCGATACGTAAGGCTGATGAGCATCGGATCGAAGTAGGTCGTCCCGGACGACGTAATCTCGGTCCCAACCGGGCGGTCTTTCGTGTTCGACGCGATCAGTGCACTCGCGATCGTCGTCTGGAATAGCGGGGTATAAGCGGTCTGCGCGGCCTGCATCGCCGCCAGGGCCGTGACCAACGCTGGGGGGACGGGTACGCCCACCGCGATGTTCTTGGAGAGCGTCAAAATCCTGCCCACGTAGAGTCCCGCCTTCGCTGAAATGACGATCCCCGACCGCTTGCTCACGTCGTACTGCAGGAGTTCAGTTCCGACTCGAATCTGCGCCCGCACCGGAATGCGAGGCGCAATCCCCCGACCGAACGAGGTCACGAACTGCCCGAGCAACGGCGTCCCCGGGGTGTCGTCACTCTCCATGATCGTCGGGGCGATCGCCACACTGGTGACGTCCTCGATCAGCTGGCCCTCCCAGACCAGGAGCGGCAGCTGCTTCTCATAGTCGTTAGGGGTCGTGCGTCGCCACGGGTCGACGCCGCTCGGATAACCGTCGCCCGTCTTCAGCCCCCCGAGTGAGCTCGCCGTGCCGGCCTTGATGCGATAGAACTCGTTCTGTGAGTTCTGCCATGCCGGGCTGTTTACGTCGCCGTAGGTGAACGTGCGGACAGACTTCGCGTTGCCAACCGGTGCATCGAGGCTATCGAACTCCTGGGCGTCTGCCGCGACGTACACCTCGTCGCGCTTCCCGTCGACTTCCACCGGGTTGTCGAAGGTCTCGTTGTTGACCTTGAAGCCGAGAATGGAGACGCGGTACTTCCCGACGTAGCGCGGGATGGTGACCGTGACCGGCGTACTCTTGGGTCCCCACGGCCCGTTGTCCTGCGGCGAGGCGCCGAAGTTGGCGACCACCGTCAGGGTGACGCTGCCCTCGTTGAGCTGCCGCGTGGTCAGCGTCGTGTCGGTCACTGGCTGCAGGTTGACGGACACCGGCGTGCTGTACGTCGGCGTCGTGTACCAGACCTGATACGAGACAGCGCCCGGCACCGAGTTCCAGACGAGTTGTACCTTGCCCCCTCCAATCGCGGCACCGCCAAAGTTTGCGGGGGCGGTCATGGGAGTCGCGCCCGTGGCGGATGCCTTGCTGATACCATCCGCTGTCGTGGGAGCGACGCCGGTCGTCGCGGTATTCGTCGACGTGCCGGTCGGACTCGTCGCGGTCACGCCGGTTGGTGCCGTCGCGAGGGACGTAGTCGTGGCCGTCGACGTTGTCGTTGGCGGTGATGTGGGAGCGGTCGACGTCGACGCAGCAGCCGACCCCTGCGCCACCGTCTGATTCCCGCCTGCGACGCGAATTCCAGTCAGATAGACGGCGTTGTCCGCGTCGTCGCGCCCCTCGAGCGCGATGACGATCCCGCGACCCCGAAGGAAGCTCGCGTTAGGCACGCTGGCCAGTCGGCGCTGATCCGCGTACAGCTTGAGCCGGGATCCGTCGACCTGGAGCCGGATGGTCTGCTCCTGTCCCATGCAGGCGTCCGCGTCATCACTCGATAGCGCGCCTTCGGCGGTCGCGCCGCCCCCTGATACCTCCCAACCCAGCGTGCCGTAATTCGCACGCGTCGCCGCCGTGGCGAAGTCCGATTGGAAGGTGCGTCCGCCGTAGATCTTAACAGTGTAGGCGCCGACTTGCTTGGTGTTGCGATTTACTACACTCACTTCGACGCTAAAGGACTCCGGCAGCGGGCCAGTGAGCGGAATCGCGAGCGCGCTCGGCGCCGAGGCCTTGAGCGCCCGCTTGCCCTGCCACTCGGCGACTTCCATGGAGCCGGTCTTGAACTCGAGCTCCTTCGGAAACTCTCCGACCGCGTCGCCGCCGAAATCGGTCTGAAAGAGTGTGTTCGCTGCTGCGGAGAAGTCGTAGGGCGACCCACTGCGTGCCGCGAGGCACTGCGCATCAGCGCCGCCGGGACTGATCACGAGGATCGCCATCAGGAGGAGGAGCCGCCTCATAGCTTCACGACCTCCACCCGACGATTGCTCGACCGTCCCTCTGGCGTTTTGTTGTCCGCCACGGGCTTCGTGTCGCCCAGGCCCGCGGTTTCGAGTCGCGACGCGTCGACGCGATGCTCCTTCACCAGCGCATCCTTCACGGCCGCGGCGCGCGCCTGGCTGAGTCGCATGTTGGCGTCCGCGGTTCCGAGGTTGTCGGTGTGGCCCTCGATTCGAACCTTGAGGTCGGGGAGCTTGGTGAGGGCGGCGGCGATCTCTTTCAGCGTCGGCGCGGATTCGGGTCGAACCGTCGACTTGCCCGTCTCGAACAGAATCCCCTGGGTCGCCCAGCGGCCGGTCGTGGTCAGCGCATCGTAGACCGTCCTCTCGCTCTCGGCCACACGGATCCTCGTGACGTACACAGCGTTCGCCTCTTCGTCTCGTCCTTCGAGTGCGACGAAGATGCCTCGGCCGCGAAGGAAGCTGGCGTTAGGGATGTTCGCGAGGCGGCGGCCGTCGGCGTACACCTTGAGGTACGCGCCGTCACCCAGGATGCGAACGGAGACGGGGTGGCCCATGAAGGCCTCCGCCTCCTCGCTCGTGAACTGCGCTTGGGACTCGGTCCCGCCGCCGGTCACGTCCCAGCCAAGATGACCGAACGCGACGCGTGTCTTCTCGGTGTCGATGTCTGTTTTTGCGGCGGTGCCGCCGTAGACCTTGATGGTTGGCGCGGCCACACTCATCGAGTTCCGATTGATCACGTCGATCTCGACCGTGAACCTCGCCGGCAGGTTCTCGGTCAGCGGCACGACGAAGCCGCTGACGTTCGTCGCTTTGAGAACGCGCTCGCCGTCCAGCTCGACGACTTCCATTGAGCCGGTCTTGAACTGAAGCCGCCGCGGGAAATTGCCGACCGTTTCGTCCGTGAAGTCGGTGAAGAAGAGCGTTCGCTGACCGGGAACGAAATCGTAGTTGGCCCACACTTTTCGCCCGCCCTGCGATTGCGCGGCGGCCGCCGCCTGTGAGGGCGCGTCATTTTGTCCGGACGCGGGTTTGGTCTGGGCTTGATCGACTGCCTGCCCGGCTTTCTCCTTGATCTTCTTCGTCAGCTTGCCGAGCTGCGCGGTGGCGTCTTGCGGGGCGAGGATGAGTGCCCCGACGGCCGCGACGCAGCCAGCGACGCGACGGGTGATCCGAGATGACATGACGTGAGCTCCTCCGATGGGCTGCCAGCGTCCAGGACCATGGAACAGCCGGCATGATGCGGATCGGAGGTCAGACGCCGATCAAATCGCGTCAAATCTCGACGGTCGCTGCCGATGGGGCGGGCTGCGGGTCGGCGATCATCAGCGGCGAACGCTGGAGTAGCACGGCGGCGAATACCGCTATCCAGATCAGGAACGCGTAGACGTGAGTGCGTTCGACAATGCCGAACCCCGGCGTCGGCTGACCTGCGGCGAGTCGCGCGCCATACATGCCGGAGAGGCCGCCGAATGCGATGACGACCACGAGGGTCGCGAACGTGTAGTTGCGGAACTGTTTGCCGAGTGCGAACGCGGCGACGCCCAGAACGGAGAGTAAGAGGGCGACAAGCAGCGCGGTAACGAGAATGTGCGGGACGTCGTTCGCCTCACCGCCGGCGCCGCGCGGGTGCATCTCGAAGAGCGTCGGACCCGTGAAGCCGACAAGCGCGTAGACGATCAGGAGGGCGCCGGCGATCCGTAACGCGCGGCTTCGGCCCGCACCCTCGCGAAACACTCCGACGCCGAAACCCAGCGCGAGCACGCCGTAGATCAGAAACAGCGGATCGACGAATGACTCCGACGGAGCACCGATCGCCATCAGCTCGCTGATTGCCTGCGAGGTGAAGCTGTACCCGTCGTAACGCAGACCGCCGAGGATGTCGGTCGCGAGGTAGAGCAGCCAGGAGAGAATCCCGCACGCGAGCAAGGCCCGGCGGAGTCTCCGTGTCCTCGGGCCCGGGTGAGCCATCATCCGCCGACGGCCGAGCGTCATCTCGATCGACGTCATGAGGTCCTCCACGGTGCTGCCCGCACCGATCGCGCGGGTCACCTGCAACATCGCGGGAGAAGCGTCTGTTGTCTGTCGGAATGAAATCGATTTTCGAGTAGGGAAGCTCCCGACCGATGGTTGTGGGAGCTGGCGACGGCATGACGTGCGCAGGAGGAGCGGGCATGCGCCCGCTCCTCCCGTCTCTCAACTACAATGAGGGAAGTTTCGGAAGCGGTTCGTGCGTCAGGGTCCTGGTGTAGACCCTGTCCCAATCGACGTCAATGGCGGCACATCGCGGCTCGATGAACGCGTAGCCCGTTGGCGCCCTGGTCTCGAAATAAACAGCGGTACTTGGTGCCGGGAGCACGGAGACGATCTGGCCGACACCGCGTCGGGCTCGTGACATCGTCTCGGCAAGCTGCCGCGGACACGAGCGTGAACAGGACGAGTGCAGCGGTCGACGGCCGAAGGGCGCGCGCCGACGTTGGTGTCGAGTGTTGCATCTGGATCCTCTTGCGACGTGCAATGGTCTTTCTGCGCCACCCGGCGATCTGCCGGGGACGCGTCGCAAGGAAACCCGCGCGGTCATCATCGAATCACTGATTCGGTTATCACCGGATCACCGCGGTGACCGTCGACCTAACGTTAGGCCGCTGTTGTTTCAATCGTTAGGCACGTGACCCAGCCCGCGGACGGGCGCGACCCCTGACTGTCGACAGGGCCGTATCCGGTCTCTAGCCGCGCGACGGTTGCCAGTTGCCGTCCGCGGTACCGTCGGGGCTCGCGAGCACGACCGAGTAGCCGTCGGGATCGCGGAGCCAGATCTCCCAGTGGTTGGGACCACCGTCTCCACTCGGTGGGTTGCGGTGTCGATCCAGGACGATCGGAGCGTTCAACTCAGCCACACGTCTGACGGCCTCGTCGAAGTCGTCGATCTCGAACCACAGGAGTACGCCGTTGCCATAAGGCGTGTCGTCCGGATCACCGATTGCGCCGTGATGGTGCGCGATGTCGAATCGGTGCAACTGAAGAATCAGGCGGCCGCCCGATTCCAACCGCTCATACTCCGCCCCACCGTGCGCGCTCTGACACCCGAGCAACCGCTGATACCAGCGGCTGCTCGCTTCGACATCACTTACCGCAATGAGGGGTTGAGGGCGCATCCGAACCTCCAAGCGTCAGTGATACCCCTACACTCGAATCTACGCATCGAGGACGGCGGTCGCACCGAGCGCGCGAACCGGCAGGGCGCGCTGGGAGACGTCGCTTGACGCATCCCACCTCCGCGGTGCAGAGTAGCGCAGTGCAGCGCCGGAGCGAGACCTGGCCTGCGGGCCCGATCGACCGCTCGAGTACACCTCACCGCACGCCCAGCCGGAGGTCACGAGCATGGAAGCGACGGGCCGAACGCGCATCAGTCTCACGGTGAACGGTGTCACGCAGGAGCACGACGTGGAGCCACGGCTCCTGCTCGTCCACTACCTGCGCGACGTGCTTGGTCTCACCGGCACGCACGTCGGCTGCGACACGAGCCAATGCGGAGCGTGCACCGTCCACCTCGATGGTCGCGCGGTGAAGTCGTGCACCGTGCTCGCAGCCGCCGCTGACGGGAGCACCGTGACCACGATCGAGGGGCTCCGACCGTACGGGCAACTCCATCCGCTGCAGGAAGCGTTCTGGCGTGAGCACGGGCTGCAGTGCGGCTTCTGTACGCCGGGATTCATCATGGCGGGCGTAGGACTGCTGCGCGAAAATCCCACCGCGTCGGCGGAGGAGATCCGCGAGGGACTTGCGGGCAACCTGTGCCGCTGCACCGGCTACCACAACATCGTGCGTGCCGTGCAAGCCGTCGTGTGGCAGATGGCTCACACGACGGAGATGCCCGCGCTGGTGCCGGGCGACGTCATCCCACCCGAATCCCTGCCCGGTGGCATTCTGTCGTCACCGAGCGGCGCCGAGATCGATGTGTCGAGCACCAAGCGCTGAGGAGGCGCGACCATGGCCACGACAACGACTCCCGCGACCGGCATCGACGCCATCAGCAGCACGGTGGACGCAGGTTCGTCGGACACCTTCGAGCGACCTATCGGTGCCCGCGTGCGGCGCAAGGAAGACCCCCGGTTCCTGACGGGGCGCGGGCTGTACACGGACGACGTCCGACTGCTCGGAACAGTCCACGCGGCGTTCGTTCGGAGCCCACATGCGCACGCGCGCATCGTCGCTATCGACCTCGGCGCCGCTCGCGCGACTCCCGGCGTCGTTGGGGTTTACACGGGCAAGGATCTCGCTGACGGTGGCGTGAACGGCATCCCAGTGGGCTGGCTCCTGCCGGGCCTCAAGCCGAGCAACCATCACGCGATTGCCGTCGAGAAAGTGCACTATGTGGGCGAGGCCGTCGCCGTGGTCATCGCGGAGTCGCCGTACGTGGCGCGCGACGCCGCCGACCGCGTGGTCGTCGACTACCATCCGCTCCCGGCGGTGGCCGACGCCGAGCAGGCGTTGGCCGGGGGGGCTGCGGTCGTCCGTGACGACGCCGCCGCCGACAATGTCTGCTTCCGCTGGCAGATCGGAGACGCCGCCGCGACCGACGCCGCGTTTGCGCAGGCGGCCACGGTCGTTAGGCAGCGGCTGGTGAACCAGCGTCTGATCCCGGTCGCCATCGAACCGCGGGCCTCGCTCGCCACCTACGTCCGCTCGACCGACGAACTGACCCTGTGGGTGACGTCGCAGAACCCGCACGTCCACCGGCTGATCATGGGCGCGTTCGTGCTTGGGGTTCCCGAGCACAAGTTCCGCGTCATCTCGCCGGACGTCGGCGGCGGCTTCGGCTCCAAGATCTTCGTCTACCCGGAAGAAGTCGCCGTCGCCTGGCTCGCCCGAACGCTCGAACGCCCCGTGAAATGGACGGCCGACCGGAACGAGAGCTTCATGACCGACTCGCACGGACGCGATCATATCACCGACGCCGAGATGGCGTTCGACGGCAACGGTCGCGTTGTCGGGTTGCGCGTGAACACGATCGCCAACCTCGGTGCGCATCTCTCGCTCTTCGCCCCGGCGATCCCGACGTATCTCTACGGCACATTGCTCTCCGGCCAGTACCGCATCCCGGCGATCCATGCCCAGGTGACCGGCGTCTTCACGCACACCACGCCCGTCGACGCCTACCGCGGTGCCGGCCGGCCGGAAGCATGCTACCTGCTCGAGCGCCTGATGGACCTCGGCGCCCGGAAGCTCGGAGTGGACCCCGCCGAGCTGCGTCGCCGGAACTTCATCCCCGCCGACCAGTTCCCGTACCTAACGCCGGTCGCGCTCCAGTACGACAGCGGGAACTACGAGCCGGCGCTCGACCGCGCGCTCGCGATGGTGGACTACACGAACTTCCGCATCGAGCAGGAGCAGTTGCGCAAGCAGGGCCGGTACCTTGGCATAGGGCTGTCATGCTACATCGAAGCGTGCGGCCTTGCCCCGTCACGGGTGGTCGGCCAGCTCGGTGCCCAGGCGGGGCTCTACGAGAGCGCCACCGTCCGCGTCCATCCGACGGGGAAGGTCAGCGTCTATACCGGCTCGCACCAGCAGGGACAGGGGCACGAAACGACCTTCGCCCAGATCATTGCCGATCGCCTCGGCATCCCGATCGACGACGTCGAGGTCGTCCACGGCGATACCGGACGCGTGCAGTTCGGAATGGGCACGTACGGGAGCCGCAGCTGCTCGGTTGGTGGTGCTGCCATCGTCGAGAGCCTCGACAAGATCGTCGACAAATGCAAGCGCATCGCCGCGCACATGCTCGAGGCCGCGCCCGAGGACATGGAGCTCACGGCTGGCCGCTTTCACGTGCGTGGCTCGCCGGACCGATCAAAGGGGCTCCCGGACTTGAGCCTCGCCGCATATCTCGCCCACAGCATGCCTGCGGGGCTCGAACCCGGCCTCGAGGCGACGAGCTTCTTCGACCCGTCGAACTTCACCTACCCGTTCGGGACGCACATCGCGATGGTCGAAGTGGACGCCGACACCGGGCAGATCACCCTGTTGCGTTACATCGCCGTGGACGACGTCGGCAACGTCATCAACCCGATGATCGTGGACGGGCAACTGCACGGCGGGATCGCGCAGGGCATCGCACAGGCGCTGTGGGAGGGCGCGGAGTACGATGACAACGCACAGCTGCTCACGGGCTCCATGATGAACTACGGATTGCCGAAGGCGCATCAGCTGCCGTTCTTCGAGCTCGCGCGCACCGTGACGCCGTCACCCATCAACCCGCTCGGCACGAAGGGCGTCGGCGAAGCGGGGACGATCGCGTCACCACCGGCCGTGGTCAACGCCGTGATGGATGCGTTAGGCCCGTTTGGGATCGTCCATCTCGACATGCCGCTGACGGCACCGAAGGTGTGGCAGGCCATCCAGGCGGCTGGCGCGGCGAACGGCGGCGTGACTACCACAACGACCTGAGGGAGCGCACCATGTACCCCGCACCCTTCGAGTACCATCGCGTGGCGACCGTGGACGAGGCGCTCGCGCTCCTCTCGCAGTACGGCGACGAAGGTAAGTTGATTGCCGGTGGGCATAGCCTCCTGCCGGTGATGAAGCTGCGCTTCGCCCAGCCGGCGCACCTGATCGACATCCGCCGCGTTCCCGAGCTGGCGGGGATCCGCGAGGAGGATGGCGTGATCCGTATCGGTGCGACGACGACACACGCCGACGTCGCGGGGTCCGACGTGATCCGCCAACGTGTCCCGATGCTCGCCGAGGCCGCAGGGCAGATTGCAGATGCGCAAGTCCGCAACATGGGGACGATCGGCGGAAGCCTCGCGCACGCCGACCCCGCCGCCGACCTCCCGGCAGTGACGCTCGCGTTAGGTGCCGAGCTGCACGTCGTCGGGCGCCGAGGGCCGCGCACCATCCCCGTAGACGAGTTCTTTATCGGGATGTTCTCGTCCGCGCTCGCGAACGATGAGGTGCTCGTCGAAGTCCGGGTCCCGCTCCCGGAGGACGGCACCGGGGGCGCGTATGAGAAGTACGCCGACCCCGCCTCTGGATACGCGGTCGTGGGCGTCGCGGCAATGGTGACGGTTCGCGACGGCGGCGTGGTTCGGCGCGCGCGCGTCGCCATGACGGGGTACGCATCGTACCCGGCGCGGCTCACCGGTGTAGAGGAGGCGCTGACGGGGAAGCAGGTGATTCCTGGGCGCCTTGAGGCGGCCGCGCGGCGGGCGATCGAAGGGCTCGAGCCACGCGACGGCACCGGGCGCAACGCCGCGCACAAGGCGAACCTCGTGGCGGTTTACACGAGACGTGCCCTGACGCGCGCCGTGGATCGCGTGCGGCGATAGTCACGGGATCGCCCTCGGCACAACCGGCCGCCTCAAGCACGGCGAAACAGCCTGTCGGAGGTGGTCGACGTTAGGCGGAGTTACGTTCCAGGCAGAACCGCCGGACGTTGGCATTGAACGCGTCCGGTTGTTCCATGTTGCTCAGATGTCCGGCGTTCGGAAGGATGACAAGCTCGGCGCCGGGAATGGCGGCGTGGAGCTGTGCCGCGACATTCAGCGAGCTGCGGCGATCGTCTTCGCCCCATAACACCAATGTCGGCGGCGCGATCGTCGGGAGTAAGTCTCTCGTATCCATCTCGGCTGACGACAGGGACATCAGCCGGAAGCCGAGCGGGTGAAACTCGGAGACGATGGCCGCGAAGTCTTCCCGCACGGCTTGCGTTGCAGCGTTGCTGAAGACGCCTGGCAGGAACTTGGCGACGACGGCCGCGGCCGGCCCCGCCGCGTCGAGCAGACACTCCGCCAGCCGCTGCTTCCACGCCGGTTCGGGAAGGGAGCCCCTCCAGCCGGCGTACGTGTCGGCCAGGACGAGGCAACGCAGGCGCTCCGGGTAAAGGCGATAGAACTCCTGCGCGAGGATGCCGCCCCACGATAGGCCGACCACATGTGCCCGTCTGACGCCGATCGCGTCAAGGAAGTCTGCCAGGCATCGGGCGTAGTCGGCCGTCGTGAATGTCTCCGGCGGGTCCGCAGACGCTCCGGCGCCCGGCGCGTCCCAGGCGACGACCCTGAAGCCATCTGCCATTCCCAAGAGCTGGGGCATCCAACAGCGCGAGTCGCAGAGAAAGCCGTGGAGCAGTACGAGCGGCACACCCTCGCCAGCCTGCCGGTAGCCGATGGACACGCCCGTGACGTCGGCATACCTCAGCCCAGCCGCTATCATCGTGGCCAGCCTAACGCCCGCAATTGGCCGACTGGCGGACGCCCATCATCAGGACCCTCGGCACGCGCGTAACGACTTGGAGGTTGCCCCACGTGGCGGCTGAACGCCGTGCTGAACGTGCTCGCCGACCCGTAGCCCACCCGCCGCGCGACCTCGGCCACTCCCACGTCGTGGCGGCGAAGCAAGTCCTTTGCGACGGCCATCCGCCAGCCGAGGAGGTATTCCATTGGCGGCACGCCGACAGTGCGCGTGAAGCGCTCGAAGAACGCCGAGCGCGAGAGCGCGGCCGTCCGCGCGAGTTGGGGCACCGTCCACGAGCGCGCGACCTGCCCGTGCATCTGCTGGATCGCCGGCGCGAGTCGCGCATCGGCCAAGCCGCGCAGCAGCCCCGGAGGTGCGTCGTCCCGCGGGCTCGCGCGCAGCGCTTCGATGAGCAGCACTTCCACGAGCCGTGTGAGCACGAGGTCACGGCCTGTCCTCCGTTCGCTCGCCTCCTCGCCGACGAGCCGCACCATTAGCGAGAGCCGCTCGTCACCGCGTACGTGCACGACCGCCGGCAGCAACGATACCAGCAACGCCGCGTCGGGCGAGTCGAAGACGAAGTACCCGCCGAGCAGCCTAACGTCTGGCCGTCCGCCGCGTGTGCCGTGGCGGACTTCTCCTGTGGGCGCGGGGGTCACCTTTGGGTCGATGCGGACAGGCGTCGCCGGCTCGAAGCCGGACATCGTGAACCCGGGCGTCGCCGGCAGGAGCAGGAAGTCGCCAGCCTCGAGTGTGAGTGCAGGGTGGCCATCGACGGCGAGTCGACAACTGCCCTCGAGTACGGCGCAGAAGCTCGGATTCCCGAAGGCAGCGTAGCGGACGGCCCAGCGACCAGCGCCGCTAATCCCCTTCGAGAACACCGTGCGCGGCTGGAGGAGTGCGATGACCTCGGACAGGGCGTCGCTCATTTCTGGACGCTCACAAATGAAGTGCGGACTTCGGATTGTAGTTAGTCCAGACCGAATTCGCTATCCTCACGCCGTCCACCAAGAACGTGAATCTCCCACCGGCGTGACATCATGAAAACCGTGCTGATTACTGGTTCCTCCTCCGGCTATGGCCTCGAGACCGCTCGCCACTTCCACACCAAGGGTTGGAACGTGATCGCTACCATGCGAACGCCGCGCGACGGCGTTCTTCCGCGGTCGGAACGCCTTCGCGTGCTGGCGCTCGACGTGACCAGCCCCGAGAGCATTGCGGCCGCTCTCGAGGCAGCCGGGCCCATCGACGTGCTCGTCAACAACGCGGGCATCGGAGCCCTCGGCGCCTTCGAGGCTACGCCGATGGCCACGGTGCGCGAGCTGTTCGAGACCAACACATTCGGTGTGATGGCAATGACGCAGGCCGTACTGCCGCAGTACCGCGCGCGGAGGTCGGGCGTGGTGGTGAACGTGACCTCCAGCGTGACGCTGGCGCGAATGCCGTTGGTGGCCGCGTACACCGCGACGAAGATGGCCATTGCGGGATTCACAGCATCCCTCGCGCTCGAGCTCGAGGAGTTCAACGTGCGGGTGAAGCTGGTCGAGCCGGGTTACGGGCCGACCACGCGCTTCACGAGCAATGGGGGAGCACGCATGGCAGGGTCGATTCCCGAGCCTTATGAGCCGTTTGCGCAACGCGTCTTCGCTGCCTTCGCGCAGCCGGCCGCGGTGACGACCGAGCACGATGTGGCCGAAGTGGTGTGGCGTGCCGCGACCGATGCGACCGGGCAATTGCGGTTTCCAGCGGGTCCGGACGCGGTGACCCTGGCTCAGGCGAGACTATGATTTGTGGCGCGGCCGGCGGAGCCTAACGTCCGGCTTCGCCGCAGTCGACGGGGAGAAATCTCTGGTATTCGTCCGTCTACTCTATTGAAGTGGTCCCTGGTGGCCTTCCCCCGATGCCGACGCCGGCTGAAGGACAACGCTTCACCGGGTAGGCCGTTGCAGGCCCGGTCCGACCTTGATTGGGAGGGCGCCATGACGCTACTGCACTTCTTCCTCGTCGCTCTGACGGCTTTCGCGGCGGTTCATTTCCTCGCTATTCCGTCGCTCGAGCGACGCATCCGTGAGGAGCACTCCCCAGCGCTGATCGCGAAAGTCGGTACACACGCGCTGTTCCAGTTCCTCCGGGCCATTCTCCTCTATGCCACACTGACATCGTTGGCACTTCTGTTTGTTCTGGGCGTTGCGACCAACGGCCTTGGGCTCAGTGTACAACGGACATCAGCGATGATCGACTGGTTGCGGGGCGTGCGCCAGTTCCTAGCTACGATCAGCCCATACTGGAGTGCCGGCGTCGTGCTGCTCGTCGGCTGGGCGCTCGCGCGCCGGACGCGGCGGCACGCGACGCAGAAGGTTTCGGAGGTATTTGCCAAGCTGCATAAGCAGGAATTCGAGCGACTTGCGCGGCAGCTCGTGGAAGGGACGCTTCCCGACCTGCCGATGACGCCGCGAATGGCCGAACTCAACGACCACGCCGGCAAGCTGCTCGCGGCACTGCAGCAGTTGGACCCGGCAGTCAAGCGAGGCGAGCTGACACCCGATCAAGCGCGGGAGCTGACCGAACGGCTGACGGCAGAGCTCATCGCAGCGATCAAGCAACGGGACTGGCTGGACATCGAGCGGCGCATCGAGCTGCGCGTTGAGCCTGATGCCGTCGCCGAGCCAACGCCGGTCGGCCTCAAAGAGAAGCTGCGGGCGCTGGTCGTTTCTCGCGGAATGATCTCGGCTGCGCGCGCCGGTTCGCGGGCGCTCTACGTCGCTGGGCTGGCGCTCCTCGTTCCATCGCTCCTTGGAATGCAGTCGGGGATGGCCGGTCGGGCCGTCGACCGGCGCATCGTGGCGCTCGAGGACCTGCGGGTGCGTCGGAGTGCAGAAGAGGCACAGCAGGAATGGGAGCAGGCCAAGCGCACACTGGATCCGGCGCCGACCCCGTCAGAACCGAGCGCTCAGGGTGAGCTGACTCCCGAGGATTCACTGGCGCTCGATCGAGTCGCCCAGACGTTCGAGAACGTTGTCTTCCATCGGGCGTTCGCGCGCATCCCGAGAAACGGACCCTCAGCCGGGCCCGTCGCGGTGCGGAATCGGATCCTCGGCGACCTGGCTGCTAGTCCCGAGGCGACGATCGAACGCGCGCCGTCGCTAAGCGAGGCGCCGGACCTCGAGCCGGATATTCGCCGGACACTGCAGCGCCTCGAGGAGGCGCAGGGCCAGGTTGGTCCGCGGACCGCTCTCGGCCGGCACTTCCGCCATGAGTTCCTGGAGCCGGCGGTCCGTGAGAATCCCGGGTTGATGGCCCGGTTACGCCGCGCTGGCGAGTCGTTTCAGGTCCCCGCGAGCAGCGACGACCTGACCCGCGTTCTCTTGAAGGAGACTTTTGGTCTCGCGCTCGAGGGCGCCCCTGAAGGCGGGCTGGAGACGATCGTTCAGCATCTCGACGACACCTTCCGGCCGGAGGCACTGCGTCGCGCCTATGTGATCGAGAGCCGGCAATTCCTCACGCGCCTAGCGAACGGGTCGCCGCTCGACCAGGCGGCGGCGTTCATGTTGCGGCTGGACGTCCAGCCGCCTGGATGGACCGCCGGCCAGATCGAGCGGCTGGATGGCCTCGTGAAGGAACAGATGCGGACGTCTGGCGCTTCCCTGGCGCGCCATCCTCCAGCCGCGGTCGCGCGCCCTGATCCCTGGGCGGACGTACCGAACGCGGTGGCGACGACGAACGAAGCGCTCGACGCGGCATCGCGTGGTGGTACCCGCCGGACGCCACACGAACTCACGGACGCGATTGCCACATACGAGGACTGGTTTGCCGGACAGGAGCAGGGTGAGTTGCGAACCGATCGCGGCAAGGTGCTCGCTGCCCGTGACCCGGAGTTCGCTAGGTCCATTCCGGACGACGTCATCCCGATCGCACCAGCAGAAGTCCCGATCAACGGCGGCGGCGGCGGCGGTGGAGGTGGAGGTGGTGGAGGTGGAGGTGGTGGAGGAGGAGGTGGTGGAGGAGGTGGTGGAGGAGGTGGTGGAGGAGGTGGTGGCGGTGGCGGCGGTGCG
>Ga0075431_100003787_pt1 | contig 14700 bp, 13 predicted proteins | sample RhiMetdeltSRZDD5_FD_75297 | JGI IMG/M metagenome (GOLD analysis project Ga0075431, IMG submission 75297) | Populus rhizosphere microbial communities from Tennessee, USA - Rhizosphere MetaG P. deltoides SRZDD5 | ecosystem: Host-associated > Plants > Roots > Rhizosphere > Soil | place: USA... | reverse complement strand
GGAAAGAGCGAGCGCGAGGATCCCGGTCGTGATCGTCCAGCCGAAGATGTTCTCGGTCGCATGGACCTCGGCGAGCTGATACGGGTTGGAGCCGAGGAGACCCACGACGAGCGCGCCCAGCAAGGGGTCGCGCGCCCACCAGAGAGCGGTGAAGAGCGCCGCCAGCGCGACGGTGAAGGCGACGGCGTGCGTCGGGGCCAGTCTCGGGTTGCGGGCGCTGCCCGTCCACATCGCGTAGGGCAGGTAGAGCAGGGCCCGTCCCATCTCGCCGGCCCGGATCGTCTGCCGCGTCTCCATGGCGAGGGTGTCGCCGCTCTCGGCGACGACACGCTTCGCGGCCTCGGCGTTGAACTTCCGATAGCCCGGCTCGTCCCGCATCCGGGAGTGGCCCTCGTTGGAGACGACCGGGTAGAGGCCGAGGTAGTACAGGAAATAGAGGAAGCGGTGCTCGTCGTTCATTCCCGACGCCTGGCGGTGCACGTACCGGCGGTCGAGGCGGGGGGCTTGCCGGAAGAAGTCCCACTGCCAGGTCGCGATCAGGGCCAGGGCGACCACGAGGACGGAGAGGCGGCGCGGCCCGCGCGGGGGCCGCCGGAGGATCCGCGTGAGGAGGCGGCGCCTCCAGAACGGAATGGGCATGGGCCGCCCACCATGTCCTGGGGCCCGCGCGCGCGTCAAGTGACGCTCCCGCCATCTATAATGACCGATCCCTTCGATGACCGATCGCCTCGCCGAGCAGACCATCGCCGATTTCGGGAGGCAGTGGACCGCCTATCCGGACAGCGACGGGTACTACGGCTCGGTCGAGATCTTCCGCGACATGTTCGGCCCGCTCCTCTCGCCCGAGGACCTGGCCGGCCGGCAGGTCCTGGAGATCGGCAGCGGCAGCGGCCGGATCGCACGCATCCTGCTCGCGCTGGGCACGGCCCACGTGACGGCCGTGGAGCCGTCGTCGGCATTCGAAGTGTTGTCCCGCAACCTGGACGCGCAGAGAGACAAGGTCACGCTCCTGCGGCTCACCGGCGACAGGGTCCCGGCGAGCGGCGACCAGGATTACGTCTTCGCGATCGGAGTGCTCCACCACATCCCGGATCCGAATCCCGTCGTCCGCGCCGCCTATGGCGCCCTCCGCCCGGGCGGCCGGCTGGGCGTCTGGCTCTATGGCCGCGAGGGCAACCGTCTCTACCTGAGCCTGCTCACGCCGATGCGGTCGGTGACCCGGCGCCTGCCCCACGCCGCCCTGGCCGCGCTCGTGCGCGCCATTGACGTCGTGCTCGTCGGCTATGTCGCCCTCTGCCGGTTCCTGCCCCTTCCGCTCCGCCGCTACATGCGCGAGGTGATCGCCCGGCTGGACGGGCCCAAGCGGCGTCTCACCGTCTACGACCAGCTCAACCCGGCGCACGCGAAGTACTACACGCGCGACGAGGCCTTCCGGCTGCTCGCCGACGCCGGCTTTGGCGACGTCGCCGTCCATCACCGCCACGGCTACAGCTGGGCGGTGATGGGAAGCCGGCCCGCGGATGGCGAGAGCGAGCGGCGTTGAGCGAGAGCGTCAAGCAGCAGGCGCACTACGAGGCGATCCACGACGACTACGAGCAGCACTACTACGACGCGTCCTCCATGGCCTTCCGGAATCGCTTCGTCTACGACCTCATGTTCGAAGGCCAGGACCTCAACGACAAGGTGGTGGCGGACCTGGCCTGCGGCAGCGGCCACAACTCGCTCGCCGTCCTGGAGCGCTTTCCCCGCGCCCAGGTCGTGGGGTTCGACGTCTCCACGCGCGCCTGCGAGGCCTATCGGCGCACGGTGGGACGCGAGGCCGTCCAGGTGGACCTCACGGCGGGGGCCGACGTCGGACGAGAGGCCGACGTGGCCATGGTCTTCGGCGGCCTGCATCATTGCGTCTCGGACCTGGACGGCACGTTCCGGACGATCGGCCGCCTGCTGCGTCCCGGCGGCCTCCTCATGATGTGGGAGCCCAACCGCGAGTGTTTCCTCGAGGGCGTACGCCGGCTCTGGTACCGTCTCGACCGCTACTTCGAGGCCACGACCGAGCACGCGCTCAGCGAGCCGGAGATCCGGCGGCGGGCCTCGCCGCGCTTCGAGGGGCTCGACTGCCGCTACGGGGGCGGGCCCGCCTATTTCCTCGTCTGCAACAGCCTCGTTCTCCGTGTCCCCGTGGGCCTCAAACAGGGCCTGGCGCCGTCCTTGTTCGCCCTGGAGGCGGCGTACGATCGGCTCCCGGGGCGTTTCTGGTTTCCCTACTTCATCGCCCGCTGGCGGCGGAAGGATTGACGCCCCGCGTGTCGGTCGGCATCGCCGAGCGCGAGAGAGTTCCCGCGGAGGGAGCCGGGTGCCCGCTGTGCGCGACTCCGGCCCGCCACTGGCTGGACAAGGCGGAGCGCACCATAGCGCGCTGTCCCTCCTGCCACGTCGTCTTCGTGCCGGACGGTCTGGCCCGCACGGCCACCGGGGCCACGATCTACGAATCCGAATCGCCGGTCTTCCTGGCCGACGGCAACGACGAGTACTACCTCGACGACGAGAGCAACCTGGCCAGCGCGCGCGAGAAGGTGGCCTGGATCCGCGGCTTCGTCGGAGGCGGACAGCTGCTGGACGTGGGGTCCGGCTTCGGCCATTTCCTGCAGGCCGCCTCCGGTCACTTCTCCGCGACGGGACTCGAGCTGGGGCCCGTGGCCGTGGAGAGGGCGCGCGCGCGCTTCGGGGTGTCCTGCGAAGTGGGATCGGTCTACAGGATGCCGGGGCGGCTGGCCGCGTCGTTCGATGCCGTGACGGCCTGGGACTTCATCGAGCACGTCCCCGATCCCATCGGCGCGCTCACCGCGATGCGCGGGGCCCTCCGCCCGGGCGGTCACGTATTCCTCTCCACCCCGGACGCGCGCAGCCTGGCCGCACGCGGGCTGGGACGGCACTGGCATTATCTCGACCCCGTCCAGCACATCGTGCTCTTCGGCCGCGAGACGCTGGGGGGGGCCCTGGAGCGCGCGGGGTTCGAGCCCATCGCCTGGCGGTCGTTCGGACACCATTACCGCCTGCGCTACGTCTTCGACCGGCTCCGTTATCTGCATCGGGGTCCCCTGCGCTGGGGAGCCACCGTGGGGCGGGCGCTGGCCCGGCCCGTCCTCGACCGGCCCATCTACGTGCGCCTCGGCGACGTGCTCGGCGTGGCCGCGCGCCGCCGGGAATGACGCGCCCGCTCGTGAGCGTGGTCGCCCCCGTCTACAACGAGGAGGCGGTCATCGACGAGTTCGTCTCAAGGCTGCGGACGGTCGCCGACGGCCTCCGGGAGCGGTACGAGTTCGAGATCATCCTCGTCGACGACGGCAGCCGTGACGGGTCGCTGGCCCGGCTCAAGGACCTGGCGCGGCAGGAGCCCCGGCTGCGCGTCCTGGAGCTGCGGCGCAACTACGGCCAGACGGCGGCCCTGCAGGCGGGGTTCGACGCCGCCCGGGGCGAGGTCCTGCTCTCGCTCGATTCCGACCTCCAGCATTTCCCGGAGGACATCCCGCCCTTCCTCGACACGCTGGAGCAGGGCTACGAGGTCGTCTGCGGCTGGCGGCGCGACCGGGCGGAGGGGATCGTCCGCCGCTGGCCCTCGCGCGCGGCCAACGTGCTCCTGCGCGCCCTCTCCGGCCTGGACATCCACGACTTCGGCACGACCTTCCGCGCCTATCGCGCCGAGCTGGTGAAGGAGCTGCGCCTCCTGGGCGACTTCCATCGCTACATTCCCGCCCTGGCCCGCCAGGCCGGCGGCCGGATCACCGAGATCCCGATCCGCAACGTCGTGCGGCCGGCGGGGCAGAGCAGCTACGGCCTCGGGCGCACGGTGGGAGTCTCGCTCGACCTCGTCCTCCTCTACTTCCTGTCCCGCTACATGGATCGACCGCTGCGCGCGTTCGGCCAGCTGGCCCTGGTGGCGGCGACGGCGGGGTCCACGATCCTCGGCGCCCTCCTCCTGGTGGCCTGGGTCTCCGGCGTTCCCACCGTCCGCGAGCACAGCGGGTGGTTCCTCATCTCGATCCTGCTGCTCCTGGCCTCCGTCCAGATCCTGATGACGGGCATCCTGGCCGAGATCCTGGTGCGCGTGCTCTTCGGCATGGGGGACCGCCGGGTGTACGCGGTGCGCCGCGAGTGGCGCGGCGAGGGCGCGACCCCTTCCTGATGTGCGGACTCGTGGGCTTCTTCGCGCGCGAGGGCAGCGCACCGCATCGAGCGCTGTGGCCGGACCTCGTGAACCATCTCCGGCACCGCGGTCCGGACGCGGGCTCCTTCTGGGCGGACGGACCGTTCTTCCTCGGGCATCGCCGGCTCGCGATCCTGGGGCTGGCCTCCGGCCACCAGCCCATGGCCACGCTGGACGGCGGCCTCGTCGTGATCCTCAACGGCGAGGTCTACAACTTCGTCGAGCTGCGCGCCGAGCTCGAAGCCCTCGGCCACGCCTTCCGCACGGATTCCGACACGGAGGTGCTTCTCCACGGGTATCGCGCCTGGGGTGAGGACCTTCCCCGGCACCTGGTCGGCCAGTTCGCGTTCGCGCTGGCCGACCGCGCGCGCCGCCGGCTCTTCCTCGCGCGAGACCGTTTCGGCGAGAAGCCGCTGTTCGTGCTGCGCGCGCCGGGATACGTGGCCTTCGCCTCGGAGCTGCGTCCGCTGGCCGCGCTGCCCGACCTCGACCGCCGGATCGACGTGGCGGCCCTGGGCGGCTACCTGTCGCTCAACTACGTGCCCGGCGACCAGACGCTTCTCGCGGGCGTGCGCCGCCTTCCCCCGGCCACCCAGGCGATCTTCAGCGCGGAGGGCGAGCGGGTCGCGCGCTACTGGGAGCCGCCGCAGGTCGTGGCCGAGGCTCCGCGGGACATGGACGCGGCCCTCGAGGAGTGGCGCCCGCGGTTCGACCAGGCCGTGCGCCTGGCCATGCGCGCGGACGTGCCCGTCGGCATCCTGCTCTCCGGCGGCATGGACTCGGCGCTCGTCGCCGAGTCCGCCGTCCGCCAGGGCCGCCTGAACCGCGCCTACTTCCTCGACTTCGAGGAGCCGGAGTGGAGCGAGCGGGAGGCCGCGCGCACGGTGGCGGACCGCCTGGGCGTGCCTCTCGAATGCGCCACGCTCACCAGCGACGCCCTGCGCGATTTCCTGGCCATCGTCGCCCATGCCGACGACCCTCTCGCCGACTCCTCCGCGCTCGCCGTCTGGACGATCGCGCGCCACGCGGCCCGGCACAACAAGGTGGTCCTGGGCGGTGACGGCGGAGACGAGCTCTACGGCGGATATCTGACCTACCGCGCGAGCCGGCTGCACGCGGAGGTGACGTCACGACTGCCTTCGCCGCTGCGCGCGCTGCTGGCCCGGGTGGGGCAGGGGCTGCCCACGCGCGATGGGAAGGTCTCGCTGTCCGAACGCGCACGGCGCTTCCTGCGTGCGGCCGAGCTGCCGCCGGCGGAGGCGCACTTCACGTGGAACGGGACCTGGCTTCCAGACGAGGCGGCGGCGATGATCCGGCCGGGAAGCGAGCGCGAGGTCGCGCGGGCCGCGCTGCCGGCGCTGGCCGCGCGCGCGGTTCCGGCGTGGGCGACGGGCCTGCGCCGGTTCCAGCTCGCGGACGTCGCCGAGTACCTGCCCAACGACATCCTGACCAAGGTCGACCGCATGACCATGGCCCACGGGCTGGAGGCGCGGGCGCCGCTGCTGAACCACGCGTTGGCGGAGTGGGCGCTGGCAATGCCCGAGGGGCTGGCCGTGGCCCCCGGCGGCGAGCTCAAGGCGCTGCTGCGCGCGGCGGCGCGCCGGATCTTCGGCCCGGAGATCGCGGACCGGCCCAAGCGCGGGTTCAGCATCCCGGTGCACTCCTGGCTCCGCGGACCGCTCGCCGACGTGATCCGCGACCTGCTCGAGCCGCGATCGGTCGACGCGCTCGGTGTCCTGGACTCCGGAGCGGTGGCCGGCGCGTGGGCCGACCACCTCTCCGGCCGTCGCAACCTCGGCTTCGAGATCTGGGGGCTGGCCGTCCTCGTGGCCTGGCACCGCATGCGGGTGGCCCGGCCACCGCAGCCGCCCTCCGCCGTCGAGCCGCCGCGGGCGGTGGTCCTGCCCCAGCCGGTCTGAGCATGGCGACCGCGATCGAGGTCCCCGACCGCCAAGACGGGCCCGGACCTGGGCGCATGCACGTCGCGTTCGCCTTCCTGCTGGCCGTGGCCGCCGTGCTGCGGCTCTTCGGACTGGGCTGGCTGCCGTCGCCCGCGGGCGACGAAGGGAATTGGACCCTCTATGCGTTGCGGATCCTCCACGGCGAGCCGGCGGCGCTGGCTCCGGAGGCGTCGTTCGTCTCGCTCTTGTACGCGCGGCTCATCGCGCTCTCGATGTCGGTCCTGGGGCCGACCTTCACCGCCGCGCGCCTCGTCGGCGCCACCGCGGTGCTCGTGGCGATCGTCGTGGTGTATCTCGTCCTGGGTTGGATGGGGTCCTGGCGGGCCGGCCTCGCCGCGGCGGCGGTGGTCGCCGTCCACCCGTGGGCCGTGTTCTACGCGCGCATCGCATCCGTGCCTTACGGGCTCGCCTTCGCGCTGCTCCTCGTTGGCCCCGTCGTCTTCGCCGCCGGTGTGCTGCGCCAGCGCATGGCGATGGTGGGCGCGGGCATCCTGGTCACGGGGGTGGCCATCCATTTCTCGCCGCTCTCGCTGGTGGGCGCGGCGGCTTGCGGGCTGTTCGTCCTCCACCCGTCGCACCGCTGGGTGCTGCGGCGGCCGGTCACCTGGATCGCCGGGGCGATCACGGCGCTGCACGTGGCCCCCGTCCTGCTCGGAGCGGCGCGGGTGGCCGAGGCCGCGCCCGATCTTCCGCAGATCGCGTCCTTCTGGCCGCACCTGTTCGGCTACGCGCACATGACGGGGACCGCGCTCATGGGCGAGGCCACGCTGCGCCACTTCACCAGCGTCGCCATGCCCGCGGCCGCCGCCACCGTGCTCCTGGTGCCGCTCGCCGTCCTCGCGTGGCTCGCCGTCGCCGGACCCGCGCCCCCTCTACTCGGCCGATTCGCCGAGCTGTATTTCGCGGCCGGCGTCGTGCTCTCGCCGCTCATCCTGGCCCCCGGCCGGAACTGGTTCCTGCCCGCGAACCACATGGACCGCTACCTCTTCGCCGTGCTCCCCGGCCTGGTCCTGCTCGCCGGGGAAGCGGCCTGGCGCAATCGCCGCGTGCGCACGGCCGCGGTCGTCCTGCTCCTCGGCTGGCTGGCCGTGTGCACCGGGCGCGCCGCGGTCGCCTTCCTCGTCGGGAGCGGCGTCGACCACGGCGAGCTGATCTTCGACGGCGGCGGGGGCTATCGCGGATGGCTGGTCTCGGACCGGCCGCGCGCGACCATGATGAGGATCCGGGACACCGTCGTGCGCGAGGCGGCGGGGGGGCCGGCGACCGTCCTGGTGGCGGACCGCGTGTTCATCCCGCTCGTGTTCGCCATGGAAGGCACCGGCATTCCGGTCTTCGACGTGCGGCGGACGCAGGTCCCGCCACGGCGCGGTCCCTACTTCGTGGTCCTCTGGCCGGACGCGGTCCTCTCCATCGGCCACCCGCCGACGGCGCCGCCCAAATACGTCGAGAGCAACCGCCACCTGCGCGACAGGATGACGCGGCTGTTCCATCGCGCCGCGATGGTCGAGGCCTTCCGCCAGCGCGACGGGGCACCGCTCCTCGAGATCTGGCGGGCGGAGGATCCGTATCCACGCCTGGCCCGGGCACCGGCTCCGCCCGACGACGTCACGGCGGACGAGAGCGGCCGCTGAGCTAGCGTCCCTGCCGTTTCCGCAGGACGCGCGCGGGCACGCCGGCCACGATCGTGAACTCGGGGACGTCCTCGGCGACCACCGCGCCTGCCCCGACCTGGGCGCCTCGTCCCACGCGCGTTCCGGGAAGGATGATCGCGCCCACGCCGATGTCGCTCCCGTCCTCGATCACGACGGGCGCGAACTCGACCGGCGCGTGCAGTATCGGCAGGTCAGGATCGTCGAGGCGGTGCGAGGAGGTCAGGATCCGCACTCCCGGACCGATCCCCACGTCGTTGCCGATGGTCAGCCCTCCCCCGGAGTGGAAGAAGCACTGGGATCCGATCCAGGTCCCGTCGCCGATCACCATGCGGGAGGCGTGGTAGCCCTTCAGGATCGTCTGATGCCCGACGTAGACGTTCGCGCCGATCTCGATCGTCTCCGGGTGGAATACCAGCACTCCGCTCTCGAACACGACGTTCTCGCCGAGGCGGGCCAGCTGGTCCTCGGTGAAGAGGCCCGTCCCATGGCTGCGGCGGACGGGCCTCATGGGGCGGCGAGGGCCGAGCGCAGCGCCTCCACCACCCGCTCCACGTCCGCGTCGGTGAGGCGCGTGTGGAGAGGAAGCGAGAGCGAGCGCTGCTGGGCGGCCAGGCTGCTGGGCAGGGGCGGATGATCCCGATAGCGGGGCTGGGCGGCGAGGGCATAGGTGCCGAGGGTGGTCTCGATGCCGCTCTCGCGAAGCCGCGACTGGACCGCGTCGCGATCGATCCCCTCGCGGAGCAGCACGACGTACGACTGCCAGGCCACCTCCGCCGACGCGGGCGCGCGCGGGAGCGACACGCCGGGCAGTCCCTGCAGGGCCGCGGCATACGCGGTCGCAATCGCGCGGCGGCGGGCCACGATCGCGGGCAGCCGGTCCATCTGGGCCAGGCCCAGCGCGGCCTGGAAATCCGTGAGGCGGTAGTTGAGACCGGCCTCCACGAAGCGTCCTCGTCCTCCTTCCACGACCTGGCCGTGGTTGCGGAGGCGGCGGAGGCGGTCGGCCAGTGCGGCGTCGTCGGTGGTGAGCATCCCGCCCTCGCCGGTGGTGATGACCTTGCGCGGGTGGAACGAGAAACAGGCGACTCGCCCCAGGGCGCCGCACCGCTGGCCGCCGTAGCCGCTTCCCAGCGCGCAGGCCGCGTCCTCGACGACATCCACCCCGCGCGGCAGGCCGGCCTGGATGCGGTCCATCTCCGCGGGCACGCCGAAGAGGTGCACGGGCACGATGGCCCGCGTGCGCGGCCCGATGGCGCGGCGCATGGCTTCCGGCTGGACGTTGAAGGTCTCGAGATCGATGTCCACGAGCACGGGGGTGGCGCCCGTCCGCGCCACGACGTTGGCGGTGGCGGGATGGGTGAATCCGGGAACCACGACCTCGTCGCCCGGGCCGACATCGAGAGCGAGCAGGGCGAGGTGCAGGGCCGCCGTCCCCGAGCTCACGGCGACGGCGTGAGCGGTGCCGACGGCCGCGGCCAGGCGCGCCTCGAAGGCCTCCACCACGGGACCCTGGACGAGGAAGCCGCTGCGCAGGACGGCCGCCACGGCCTGGACCTCTTCCTCGCCGATCTCGGGCACGGCCAGTCGCATCATGGGCGCGCGAAGCGGCCAGTCTACCATCGGGGTCGCGGGGCGCCGTAGTAGCATGGCCCGGCATGTCGGCAAGCGCGCGGCTCGAAGGCCGCACCATCCTTCTCACCGGCGGGGCCGGGTTCATCGGCTCCACCCTCGCGCGCCGGCTGCTACCGGACAACCGCGTGGTCGTGCTCGATACGGGGGCGCGCAATTCGCTCGCGGCCAGCGGCGTGGCCGGGCATCCCAACCTGAAGCTCCTGATCGGCGACGTCATGGATCCAGAGGCGGTGCGCGCGGCCATGAGCGGCTGCACGATGGTGGTGCACCTGGCCGCCATCGCGGGCGTGGACACCGTCATCAAGATGCCGGTCACGACCATGAAGGTGAACCTCATCGGCACCTACAACGTCCTGGAGGCCGCCGTCGCCCAAGGGGGAATGGAGCGGTTCGTCGACTTCTCCACGAGCGAGGTCTTCGGCAGCTACGCCTACAAGGTGAGCGAGGGCGACGTGACTTCGCTGGGCGCGGTGGGAGAGGCGCGCTGGACGTACGCGGTGAGCAAGCTGGCCACCGAGCACCTCTCCCACAACTACCGCGTGCAGTACGGCCTGCCCGCGCTCTCCGTGCGCCCGTTCAACATCTACGGGCCGGGCCAGGTGGGGGAGGGGGCGATCCACCGCTTCATCGTGCGCGCGCTCGGCGGCGAGGACCTCGAGATCCACAAGGACGGCAGCCAGATCCGCGCCTGGTGCTACGTGGACGACATCGTGGACGCGGTGATGCTTTCGCTCGTGAAGCCGGAGGCGGTGGGGCAGGCCTTCAACGTCGGCAACCCGCGCAGCGTGCTCACCATCTACGACCTCGCGCGCATGGTCGTCCGTCTCAGCGGCTCCCGCTCCCGCCTCACCTTCGTGGAGTGGCCCTACACGGACGTGGAGCTGCGCATCCCCAACATCGACAAGGCCCGCCGGCTCCTGGGCTTCGAGCCCGCGGTCGACCTCGAGGAAGGGCTGCTGCGCACGATCGCCTGGTATCGCGACCGGTCGGGCCGGGGTTGAGCGGCCGCGCGCGGTGGTGAGCGAGGGCCCGGCGGCGTCCCCGGCCCTGACCGTGGTCGTGATGGCGTTCAACGAGGCCGGCAACCTGGAAGACGTGGTCGCCGAGATCCGCGCCGCCCTCGACCGCCTGGGCCGGCCCGCGGAGATCCTCGTCGTCGACGACGGCAGCACGGACGGCACCGGCGCCATCGCGGACGGCCTGGCCCGTGCCGTACGAGAGGTCCGCGTCGTTCACCACGCCCCCAACGGCGGGCTGGGTGCCGTCTACCGCACGGGGTTCGCGGAGGCGCGGGGCGATCTCGTCACGTTCTTCCCGGCCGACGGCCAGTTCCCCGCCTCCATCCTGGAGGCCTTCGTGCCCGCGATGGAAGGCCACGACCTGGTGCTCGGATACGTCCCGCGCCGGGACGCCCTCGTCGGCCGCCTGCTCTCCGGCGCGGAGCGCGTCGCGTACCGCGTGCTGCTCGGGCCCATGCCACGCTTCCAGGGAGTGTTCATGGTGCGCCGCGAGGCGCTGGCGCGCGTGCGATTGCACTCCGAGGGCCGCGGCTGGGCGATCGTCATGGAGCTCGTGGCGCGGGCGGCGCGCTCGGGATGGCGGATGAAGAGCCTGCCCACGACCATCCGTCCGCGGCGGAGCGGGGTCTCGAAGGTCCAGAACGTGCGTACGATCTGGTCGAACCTCCTCCAGGTGGTGGCGTTGCGCGGCCGGCTCTGAGTCAGGGACAGCCCGGGGCGGCGCAGGCGCGATAGAGCGCGTCCGCGGGGGTTCCGTCCGGCTTGAAGGAGGTGAACTGGAGCCGGAGGTGGCGGGCCCACTCCGGGGGGAGGAGCACGCCTTCGGCGAGGGAGACGATGACGTAGACGGCGCGGCGCGCGTCTCCTGTCGGTGCCTCGTCGCCGCGATCGAGGGAGCGCACCTCGACCGCCGGGTCGTTCGCCCACAGGAGGCGGATGGCACTGGCAGTGGTGGACGGACCGGGAGTCAGGAGCCGCAGGCCATCAGGGTGACGTTCGCGCTCCGTGCGCAGGAACGCCATGGAGTCGCGCGAGCCGTAACCGGACGGCCAGCCCGTCACGTACTGGAAGCGGTCCAGGGCCGGCAGCGGAGCCTCGGCGGGGTCGGTCCAGAGCGCGCGATCGAAGCGGAGGGCGGGGAAGAGCGAGAGGGCCAGCCCCGCGGCGGCCAGGGTCGCGCGGACCGCGGGTCCCGATCGAACGTGCCGCCCCGCGGCGTCGGCGAGGGCGACGAAACCCCACGCGGAGAGCGGGAGCAGGGCCACCGTCGTGAACAGCAGGTAGCGCGGATACCAGATCTCGGAGACGGCCACGAACACCACGGCCGGTCCGGCGGCGAGCAGGGCGAGCAGCAGCGCCCCCAAGGCGCGCTCTCTCCGCACCAGGGCCGAGGTCAGTCCCGCCAGCGCGAGGACGATCAGCGGTGGCGTCCAGTAGGTCCAGAGCCAGGACGCGGCCAGGGCGAGGTTCGTGCTCGCGTTCCCGGCGAAGGAGAGATCTCCCTCGCGCAGGCCGATCGCGCCCGCCAGCTCGTCGGTCTTGCGGAAGAAGAGCCACAGCGGGTAGGCGACCAGAGCGGCCGCGAGCGCATAGGCGGCGGCCAGCGGCACCAGGGCGCCGCGCCGACGGCCGAGGAGGGCCCAGGCCAGCAGCGGGAAGGCAAAGAGGATGAGTCCCGACGTCTTCGAAAGCACGCCGAGGGCAACGGCCACGCCAAGGGCGGCACCCGAGCGCAGGCGCGGGTCCTCGGCCACGGAGACGGACAGCAGGAGGGTGACGGCGGTGAAGGCGGCGAGGAAGGCGTCGGTGAGGACCATGCGGTCGTAGAGCAGCGTGAACGGGCAGACGATGTAGAAGAGCGCGGTCACGTCGGCCACGCGCCGGTCGCCGGTGAGGCGGAGGGCGAGCCGCCAGGAGGCGACGAGGGTGACGAGGCCGATGGCGACGGTGAGGAGGCGGCCGGCTCGCAGCGGATCCTCGGCGTGAGGAGCGACCGCGGCCAGCAGGTAGACGCTGAGGCCGCGCCCGGCCAGCACGGGCACGCGGAGCCGCCGCCCCTGCTCGATCCAGTACGCCCAGCGCAGGTGGATGCGCTCGTCGAGGAACATGGGCAGGGCCATGAGGCCCACGAGCCGCGAGGCCAGGTACAGGGAGAGGAGGACCGGCCAGCGGAGGGCCGAGGGCCTCACCCCAGATCGCCCCACAGCACCTGGACGGCGCTGACCGCGGCCACGGCCGCCGTCTCCGCGCGCAGGATGCGCGGTCCGAGGCCGGCGGCGACGAAGCCGGCGGCAGTGGCCTGCTCGACCTCCGCGTCTTCCCAGCCCCCGGCCGGCCCCACGAGGAGCAGCACGCGCGGCGGGCGGGCCAGGCTGGAGAGAGGCGAGGGCGCGCGGCGCTCCAGGAACAGGAGCTTGAGGCCCTCAAAGGGCTCGCCCAGCAGCACGGGCAGCGTGGTGGTGGGCGCGACCAACGGCACCACCGCGCGGCCGCACTGCTCGGCCGCTCCGCTGGCCACCTTCTCCCAGCGCTCCTGGCGCGATCCCTTGAGGGCGGGGCGGGCCGCGGCATCGGTGCGCACGGTGACCACCGGCCGGATCTCGGCCACGCCGAGCTCCGTCGCCTTCTGGACCACGAGCTCCATGCGGTCTCCGCGCAAGGGCGAGACGGCGAGGACGATGGTCAACGGCGATTCCGGCCGCGCCTCCGCCCGGCCCGTGATGCGGGCGGACACGCCCTGGCGCGAGACGGAGTCGAGCTCGGCCTCGAACTCCGCGCCCGCGCCGTCGAACAGGCGCACGGCCGCGCCCGGGCGCAGGCGCAGGACGTCCCGGGCATGGTGAGCCGAATGCTCGGGCAGGGTGACGCGCGCGCCCGGTGCGGCCTCGGGCACGTGGAAACGATGGCCGCTCATGCCCGGCGATGCACCACGAGGGCGGCCCATTCGCCCTCGACCCGCACGTCGATGTCGCCGACCGCCGCGTAAGCCGCGCGCAGCGAGGGAAGGTCCTCCACGAGAAACCCGGACAGGATGAGCGCGCCGTGGCCGCGCGTCGCGCCCGCGAGCTGCTCCGCGCGCTCCGCCAGCAGGGGAGCGCTGATGTTCGCGAGCACCACGTCGAAGGCGGCCGCGCGCACGGCCTGGGCGCCGTCGCCACGGACGAGGAGGATGGGGGCGCGGTTGAGGTCGGCGTGCCGGCGGGCGACGGGCAGCGCCTCCTCGTCGAGCTCGACGGCGACGACGCGCGGCGCGCCCAGCCGGTCGGCGGCCACGGACAGGATGCCGCTGCCCGCGCCCACGTCGAGGACGCGGCCGAGCGGTCCCGTCTGCGCCCTCTCTTCGAGGGCGGCCAGGCACAGCCGCGTGCTCTCGTGCGTGCCCGTGCCGAAGGCGAGTCCGGGCTCGACCCGGATCACGTGCTCGCCGGCCGCGCTCGCGCCCGGCGTCTCCCAGGCGGGCACGATCCGGAACGAGCCCGCGGAGAAGGCCCGGAAGCCCTCGCGTACGCGCGCGACCCAGTCCACTTCGGGAACCTCGGCCGGAGCGATCTCGACGGGCAACGTGCCCAGCGCCTCCTGAAGCCGCTCGTCGAGGCCTGGCTCGTCGGCGAAATACGCGAGGACCACCGCGCGGCCTTCCTGAACGCCCAGGGACTGGGTTCCCGCCGTTCCCAGCTCCCACAGCGCCGTGGAGAGCGCCTCCTCGTCGTCCGCGGGCAGAAGGAGACGGAAGGCCTTCAGCCGAGGATGTCCTTCACCTTGCCGAGGAAGGAGCGGTCCTTCTCCTGCTCTTCGGGAGAAGGCAGGGACTTGCCGAGCTGGTCGATCATCCGGCGCTGCTCGGCGGTGAGCTTGGTGGGCACCACCACGCGCACGGTGACGTGGAGGTCACCCCGGCCTCGCCCGCCCAGATGGGGCACGCCCTGGCCGCGCACGCGGAAGGTCGTGCCGCTCTGCGTCCCCTCCGGGACGACGACCTTCGTCTTGCCGCCGCCGACGTTGGGGACCTCGATGGACGTCCCCAGCGCGGCCTGCGCGAACCCGATGGGAACCTCGCACAGCAGAGCCGTGCCCTCCCGCTGGAAGAACGCGTGGTCCGCCACGCGCACCACCACGTAGAGGTCGCCGTGGGGTCCGCCCGCGCTGCCCGCCTCGCCTTCGCCGCTGATGCGCAGCTGGCTGCCCGTGTCCACTCCGCCCGGGATCTTGATCTGCAGCTTGCGCTCGACCGT
>Ga0075431_100003779_pt1 | contig 14720 bp, 21 predicted proteins | sample RhiMetdeltSRZDD5_FD_75297 | JGI IMG/M metagenome (GOLD analysis project Ga0075431, IMG submission 75297) | Populus rhizosphere microbial communities from Tennessee, USA - Rhizosphere MetaG P. deltoides SRZDD5 | ecosystem: Host-associated > Plants > Roots > Rhizosphere > Soil | place: USA... | reverse complement strand
ATCGCCGTCGCCCTCCTTATCGACGCCACCATCGTCCGCTCGGTCCTGGTCCCGGCAACGATGACACTCCTCGGCGACCGCAACTGGTACCTGCCGTCGTGGCTTGCCTGGCTTCCCGACGTCCACGTCGAAGGTGCCAATCCACCACCGACCGCGTCCACCTCCTCCGATGCGCGGCCCAAGCTCCCCTCGCGTGCGCAAGGAGAACGGTAATGTCTGACAACTCCAACCAGGCACTCGATGACGCTCGACGCTACGTGCGCCGCAAGCGCATCTTCTACACGGTTCTCGGGATCTGGGTCGCCCTCTGTTTGATGTGGTTCGCCATCGACATGGCCGACGACAGCAGCTCCATCTGGTTCTACTGGCCGATGCTCGGCACCGGCATCGCGGTGGCCATCACCGGGATCGTGCTCCTCGGCATCGGCGGACTGTTCGGCGCCGACTGGGAACGCCGCCAGATCGACAGCTACCTCGACCGCCACCCCAGAATCCAGCCGGCTGGTGCCAGCGTCGGCGCCACGACATCACCGCCCGCCACCGACGGCAGCTCTACCACCCACACAACCGGGGAGGGAGCCATGCGTATCGGACTGGCCAGTGTCTTTGTTGACGACCAAGATCAGGCCGAACGGTTCTATACCGAGGTCCTCGGTCTCAAGATCAAGACCAACGCGCCCTACGGCCCGGGCGGGCGCTGGCTCACTGTGGTCTCCCCGGAGGATCCTGACGGGATCGAGCTGGTGCTCCATCTGGCCGATGAACCCGCGCGGACGTTTCGTCGGGCCAACCACGAGATCGGTCGGCCGATGATCTCGCTACGCACTCACGACTGTCAGCGAGACGCCGACCGGCTCAAGTCCAAGGGAGTCACGTTCGTCCATGAGCCCGCCAGGATGGACTACGGCGGCATGGACGCCGTGTTCGAAGACACCAGCGGCAACCTCATCAACCTCCACCAAGACTGACAAGTGACCAATCGGGGAGCCACCATGCTGGGAGGACTCAGCACCGTCAATTCTTTCGCCCGACGACCTCGCGGCCGTGCGCCGCTGGTACATCGAGCTGCACGGCATCGAGCCGTTTGCGGCGGCCCGGGCCGGCGACTTCGACGCCCTCGTCGAGGTGCTCGACCCCGACGTCGTGGCGCGAGACGACGGCTTCGGACGGCGCCAGTTCACATCCACGGCGCACAAGCCGTGGCGAAGCTGGCCCGCGGCGGCCGAGGTGCTCAACTGCACCCTGTGCTGGTCAACGGCACCCCGGGAGTGGTCATCACACGGGAAGGGCGCCCCTTCGTCGTTCTGGTTTTCACCGTCGCCAGCGGCAAGATCGTCGAGATCCAAGGCATCCGCAACCCCGACCGCGTCCGCCGCATCGCTGCCGCCGCCCTCCCAGCCGAGTAGTCCCCGGGCCGGCATTGGCCCGACCTTCGGCGCGGCGGCCGGCACGTTCCAGGCCGATCGCGCAGCCGGGCGGCGATGGGAGGACGTCTCCGTGTCCGGCGAGGATGTGGTCCTGCCTGACGAGGTACGCGATAGCGAGGTGACAAAGCGGTGGCGGCGTGCACCGGCGACTAGGTGGGGTAGGGGGCGCCGACGACCCAGCCGCCGGCGTGGGGTGGGGGTAGCTGGATGTCGAGAAGTTCTACGGGGTCGCCGATTCGGACCTGTCCGCCACGCGCCACCCAACTGTCGAGGGCGATCTTGCTGTCGAACTCGCGGTTGATCCGCCGCAGAACGTCGAGGTTCTGCGCGCCTGTGTCGGGGTCGATGGTCGTCATGATGCAGCGGGCTCGAAGCGAGTAGATACCGATCAGCGCGTCCCCGATCTGCAGGGCCTTGCCCGGCCAGGTGCGTTCGGCAAGCCCGGGAACTCCGGCGATGAGCAGGTTGGGACGGAGTCGCCTTGGGTCATGGCCAAGGGCCGCAATGGCGCCGTCGGTCGCGACCAGGAGCGGTAGGACGTCGAATCTTTCCGGCCCGATGTAGCGCACCGGTCGGGCACCCGGCCCGGCCGCATCGGCGATCGCGTCTGTCGACACCGGATCCTGCCAAGGCCGACCGTTGATGCGTGGCTCACCGTCGGCTCCGAGCGTCCCGAACAGGCCAAGCAGCCGCGGCCTCGTCCGGGCCGTGAGGGGACGCCCGGTCTTGCCGCGTACGTGCACGATCCGGTCACCGACCAGTCCGTCCTCGGTCAGCGTCGCGACCTCCAGTGGCTCCCCACGCAAGGACTTCACCGGGTAGCGCCACAGCTCAGCAAGGTGCACGATGACCTACCTTCGTCACTGGAACGGCTGAGCCGTCAGGTTGACGCCTAGGCCGGCCTGAACGGTGCGAGCAGGTCAGGGGTCGAGCCGGTCGCGGTCGTGGGTCAACGAGGGGCGGACGGCTCATGGAGTCCTCCAGGGGTGAGGAACTCTAACGGTTATACTCGTCGCTTTCATTAGAGACTACGAAGCGGCCCTAACGAAAACAAGGCCGAGCTACCATTAGCTAGTGAGCGAACGGCACCACGGGACCACGTCCGGTGGCGCGCCCCAACTTGGCGAGCCGCTGGCGATCGAGTTCGCGAACACCTACTACGCCGTGCGCGGTCACCACCGAGAGGGAATCGGCACCCCTACCCACCTGATGACCTGGCTGCATGACAACTCCGGTTCGCTTGGGCTCAACGTGGAACGTTCCGAACTTGCAGCCCGAGTCGATGCCGCCGAAGTCACCGCATTCCGCGTTCTGCGCGCCGCGATCCGTGGCATCGCGCAAGCCGTCGCGGACGAGCAGCCCCCCCACGCGCACGACGTACGGACGCTCAACCGCATCTCCGCCGGCGCGCCCCGTTGGCCCGAGCTCGAAGTCGTTGACGGCGAGTGCTCGATCTCTGAACGCGCTCGAAACGACATCGTGAGCGGTGCACTTGCCCGCATCGCCCGAGACGCAATCCGCATCCTCGGCAGCCCCCTCCGCGACGACCTTCGCGCCTGCCACGGCCCTGGCTGCGTGCTGTTCTTTGTCAAGGACCACCCACGACAGGAGTGGTGCTCGGCCGCCTGCGGAAACCGCGCCCGCGCCGCACGGCACTACCGCCGGCACCACCATCAGTCGCTGGCGACGGCCGACGAAGACGGCTGACGCCACCTGGCCGGACACCGGACACCCCACGAGGAGTACAACGACAAGTAGTCAAGCGGCGCCTGCGGGCGCGCGATCTTGAGCCGCACATTGACGGGACTTGGTGCGGGCCCTGGTCCACTTCGGACCTGCCTCCCACATCTGGTCTGCGGCGACCACTCTGTGACGCTCGGAGTATCCGGCCGTGGGGCGAAACTTGCGCCAACCAGCTTCATTGGACGATGCGACAGGGGAGTGGGCAAGCTCCCGACGACCGCCAGACCCGCAGCCGGTTCGGTCCCGACAGTTAGAGCCGCTCGCCGAAGACGGTCCAGTCGCGCTCGATGAGGAGCGGAACCAGCGTCTGCTCAATGTTCGTGCGGAAGTGCTCACTTGCCCGGTGGGCTGCGAACGCCTCCTTCGAGTCGTACATCTCGTAGAGGGCGAAGACGGTGGGATCCTCGACGGCTTGGTGTGCATGGAACATCTGACAGCCGGCCTCGACCTCGCTTGCGGCGGCGTGACGGCGGAGTAGATCGCGCACCTGGCCGGTCGTTCCCGGCCGGGTCCGATAGTGCGCCACAACGGTGATCATGTTGTCCTCGGCTCCCAGTCGACTGACGACCTTCCGGAGTTCTCGCACCCGCCTGACCGAGCCTAGGGGTATGCCGGTGACGAGCTTGCGCTGCGCAGAGATAACGGTTATACATATAGCTAACAGTTATCTGGAGGCGACTCATGCGGCAGGAAGTGGTGCTGGCGTTGCTGGCGAAGGAGCCATCGCACGGGTACGAGTTGCGCGCCCGGCTGCGCGGGGCGCTCGGCCCGCTCGGGGAGGCGATGAACCCGGGGCAGGTCTACGTCACATTGACCCGGCTGGAGCGGGCGGGCCTTGTGACGTCGGAGCGGTCGACCGGGTTGGCGGACCGGCCGGACCGCAAGCTGTATGCGCTGACCGCGGACGGCCAGCAGCGGGTCGCCGACTGGCTGACCGAGGTGAGTTGGCCCAAGCCGGACCTGGCGGAGTTTCATCTCAAGCTGGTGGCCGCTGCGGCGGCGGGGCTGGCCGACCCACTCACCATCGTCGACACCCAGCGACGAGAACTCCTGCGACGGCTGCGGGAGGCCCAACGCGCGGCGATGGCGGAGCCGGACGGCTCAGATGCCGCGTTGTTGTTGGAGGGGATCGTGCTTCGGCTTCAGGCGGATCTGCGCTGGCTGGAGGACTGCGAGCGGAACTGGAACGGCCGAGGGAGCAGATCATGAGTGACATCACCGACACCTCAGGGTTGCGGGCTTTTGGGCTGCGCAAGACGTACGGCAAGGGGGAGAGTTTGGTGCGTGCGGTCGACGGGGTCGATCTCGAGGTCGTCGAGGGCGAGACGGTCGCGGTGATGGGGCCCAGCGGCTGCGGGAAGTCCACCCTGCTGCACCTGCTCGGTGGGCTGGATCGGCCATCGGCTGGAGAGGTCTGGGTCGCCGGGCACCGGATCGATCAGATGGGGGAGAAGGCGCTGGCCCGGATGCGCCGGAACGCGGTCGGCTTCGCGTTCCAGGCCTTCCATCTGATGGACGAGCTCACCGCGGTGGAGAACGTCGAGCTGTCCGCGCTGCTGGCTGGACGCTCACCTAGGGCGACCCGGCGCCGGGCGATCGATCTGCTGGAGCGGGTCGGGCTCGCCGACCGGGCGGGCTTCCTTCCCGCAGCGCTGTCGGGCGGACAACGTCAGCGGGTCGCGATCGCCCGGGCCCTGAGCAACGAGCCGGTCGTCGTCCTTGCCGACGAGCCGACCGGCAATCTCGACAGCGCCGCCACCGTGGAGGTGCTTCGGCTGTTCGAGAGCTTGCATGAGGCGGGTCAAACGTTGGTCATCGTGACGCACGACTCCCGGATCGCCGCCACCGCGGACCGACTGATCTCGAGGCGCGACGGCGCGTTCGTCGATGAGACCAGGTTGACCGGTGGCTCGACCGGCCAGCTCGGGGCGATGGCCGGGCTGGAGGGCTGACCGATGGGCTGGGTCGTGCTGGTGTTCCGTTTGGCGGCGCGTGACCTGCGGCGGCGACCGGCCGAGGCTGCGTTGTTGTTGGCGGCAATCATGGCGGCCACGACGACGCTGACGATTGGGCTTGTCCTGCGCGAGGCGGCCAGCGACCCGTACCAGAACACCCGGGAGGCCACGGCCGGGCCAGATGTCGTCGCGAGCGTCACCCCGCCCCTGTCCGGGGGACAGCCCGCCGACCGTGGCGGCCTGCGGGCGCTGGCCAACGCCCCTGGGGTGATCGCTCACAGCGGGCCGTACCCCGTCGCCGGGACAGAACTCGAGGCGAACGGCCGGAGCGTCGACGTGGAGGCAGAAGGACGCGACACCCCAACGGTCCAGGTCGACCAACCGAGGTTGATCGAAGGCAGCTGGGTTCGCGACGAAGGCATGGTGGTCGAGGCCGCCCTCGCCGACGCCCTCGGAATCGGCGCCGGCGATCAGGTCTTCCTGGATGGCCGGTCATTTCGGGTCGTCGGGGTCGCGGTCACCGCCGCCACCGAGCCCTATCCCGAGGCGTTCGACTACACGCCGCCGGATCCCCCGCCCGGTGCCACCCAATTACCGCCACCGTCAACGGACCTGGGCCTGGTCTGGCTCACCACGCAAGATGCCCGGAGTCTCGCCGGACAGCCGGAATCGCTGTCTTACATCATGAACCTGAGACTGACTGACCCGGCAGCAGCCGGATCGTTCATCCAACAGCACGAACCGGCACCGACGACGTCCGGTCCGCCGCCGATGGAGTTCATGCAGGCCTGGCAGCAGATCCGCGACAATGCCTCCCTGCTGGTGAGGAACGAGCAACGGGTCCTCGTGGCGGCCGGGTGGCTACTCGGTCTGCTTGCGGTGGCCAGCGTGGCGGTGCTGGTCGGCGGCCGGATGGCCGACCAGACGCGCCGGGTCGGGCTGCTCAAGGCGGTCGGCGGCACACCCAGCCTGGTCGCTGCCGTACTGCTCGCCGAGTATGTTGCCGTGGCCTTGGTCGCGGCCGTGGCCGGGCTCGTCGTCGGATGGCTCGTGGCCCCGTCGCTGACCGATCCCAGTGCCGGTCTCATCGGCAGCGCGGGTGCGCCACCGCTTGGCGTGGCGACTGTCGGCGTGGTGGCGGCCGTGGCGTTGGGCGTCGCGGTCGCCGCGACCCTCGTTCCAGCAATCCGGGCCGCCCGGACCAGCACGGTGCTCGCGCTCGCCGACGCTGCCCGCCCACCTCGACGCACGGCGTGGCTGATCGCGATCTCAGCGCGGCTTCCCGCGCCGCTGCTCCTGGCGTTGCGGGTGGCCGGCCGGCGCCCGCGCCGCATGATCCTCAGCATCGTCAGCGTCGCGATCACGGTCAGCGGGATCGTCGCCGCGCTGTCGCTCAACGCCCAGCTCGACACCGCGCGATTCGCGGCAAGCGCACAACTGGACGACGCCCGAACCGAGCGGCTAGGTCAGGTGCTGCTGATCATCACGGTCACGCTGGTCGCCCTGGCAGCGGTCAACGCGATCGTCATCACCTGGGCCACGGTGCTCGACGCAAGGTACTCCTCGGCGCTGGCGCGCGCACTCGGCCTGACTCCGCAGCAAGTGAGCAACGGACTGTCCGGGGCGCAGCTGCTGCCCGCACTCGCCGGCGCCCTCCTTGGCATCCCGTTAGGCCTCGGACTGATCGCCGCAGTCGACCCGGACGCCACGACGAACCCGCCGCTGTGGCAACTGCTCGCCGTGGTGCCCGGCACGATCCTCGTGGTCGCCGGACTTACCGCCATCCCAGCACGCATCGGCGCCCGCCGTCCCACCGCCGAAATCCTCCAAGCCGAACACGCCTAGTATGCCGCCGTTCCTAGGAAGGAGACCCATGCGCAACATGGCCTGGCAGCGCTGCTGTTCGTCACGAGCGGGGCGGCATTGTGCGCGTCGTGGCGAGGACATCACCACAGCGGAGGCGACGACATGAGATGTGGGTGCGCACGTCCGCTGGATGTGGCAGCAAGGTTCGGCGGTGCTCAAATCGTGGCGTACCTGACGCCGCGCTGCGAGTCTTGTGTCATGGCAGCCTCGGATCCGTCGAGCACCGGCTTCACCATCCGCTGTCCAGACCGACGGAGTGGTCCAGGCACCGGCACCGCCATGAGCCGGGTGCTCGTCGACAGGTCGATCGGCATTAACGGGATGCGGACCGGATCGCGAAGCCACAAGAAGAGACACGGCTTTCGAAGTCGTGGACGACGACTCCGCGAGGCTCTGCCTCCCGGCGCGCTTCGCCCGCAAGGTCGTGACGGCATCTACGGTCCGTCAATGCAGGCGATCAGCGGCGGCAGACGGCCATCGGCTCGTCTAGTGTGTGCCGCCGCCTCAACCTATCCATGAGCTCGGCGAGGAGAGGTGACGCGATGCAGCTCCGCGAATTGGATGAACGAGTGACCTACGTGCAACAACTCCAAGAGGACGACGGCCCCGTCGTGCTCATCAACCAGTTCAACATTTCACCAGCGGATGTCGACAGCTTCCTGACGGTGTGGGCCGACGACGCCACCTTCATGAAGCGGCAGCCGGGCTTCATCTCGACCCAACTCCATCGGGGCACGGCCGGGAGCACGACGTTCGTGAACGTGGCGGTCTGGGAGTCGGCCCGAGCGCTCGGTGCGGCCTTTCGCTCGGCCGAGTTCCAGGAACGTGCCGCACGCTACCCGGACGACGCCGTCGCCGCCCCACACGTGTTCAGGAGAGTGGCCGTCCCGGGGGTCTGCGTCGCCTAAGGCGCTAACTGGTACGGGGCCGGACGAAGGAACGACATGACCACGCGCTCGACGGCGGTTGGTCGGCGTCCACTACTGGCTGGAGCCCGCCGCAGAGCCGTCCTTACCGTCCACCTCGTGGCTGCGGTGGCCCTGCTCGGGGCGTCGATCGTCCTGCTGGTCGCCGGCCTGTACGCCGCGACGCGCGACGACCCGCGGGAGGCGCACGCGATCTACTCGCTGCTGCGGTTGCTGGCCTTCAGCCTCGATGTGCCGCTGGCCTTCATCGCCCTGGCCGGCGGTGCCGTCCTCGCCCTGACCTCGAAGTGGGGGATCTTCCGCTACTGGTGGGTAACAACCAAGCTGGCGATTCTCCTGACCACCATCGTCCTCGGGGCCACCCTCATCGGCCCTAGCATCAACACGATGCTCGATGTCACCGAGGCCAGCAACCCAAGCGCCAGCAGCGTGCGCTGGAGGCTGGTCGCTGTCGCAAGCGTGCAGGTCACGTTGCTGCTCGGAGCCGCCACACTCGCCGTGTTCAAGCCCGGCCGAGGCGTCCAGCGGCCGCTCCACCCGATGTCCGGCGCTTGATTGATTCGCGCGAAGTCGACGCCATGACACGGCCCATATGCGTGGAAGGTGGAACTCTCTTGAACAGGGGGTGAGACGAGCGATCGTCAGGCTGCGCTGGTCAGCCGGCGACGGCGGTTGCTTCGATGGCTTGCAGGATGAGTTGGGTCGCGGCCTCGGGCTGGGACACGAACGAGACGTGTGAGGCCGCGACCTCCACGATCGTCGCGTCGCCGCGTTCGGCCATGAACCGCTGCAGAGCGGGCGGGATCGCCTTGTCCTCGGTGCCGAGCAGATACCAGCACGGCAGGGTGTTCCACGCCGGCGGGGCCGACGGCGTGGCCGCGAACGCCGCGGCGGCGTAGGGCCGCTGGGCCGCGGCCATCACGGCGGCCGTCGCAGGATCGACGTCGGCGGCGAAGGCTTCGTGGAAGGCCTCGGCGGCGAGGTAGAGGTCGGCGCCCTCGCTGCCGTCGGGGTTGGTGAACGCAACGGGCCGGACCGAGGGCCCCACCAGGCTGCCTTCGAACCTTTCGAGGAGCTGCTGTTGGCTCTCCCCGACGTCGCACATCCAGCCGTTGAGGTAGACCAGCGCCCGAACCTGCTCGTTGCCGACGGCGGCGACCGAGATCACATTGCCGCCGTAGGAGTGGCCGACCAGCACGATCGGACCGCTCAGGGTCCGCAGGAACTCGGACAGGTAGGCAGAGTCGCCAGCCAGGTCACGAAGCGGGTTGCCGAACCCAATGGCGGAATACCCGCGATCCTGCAGGGCACGGATCTCGGGGTCGAAGCCGGTCGCGTCGGCCCACGCACCGTGGACCAAGACGATCGTCGGGGTCTCAGCAGCCATACTCATCACCGCTCCCATGTTGACGGATTACGACTCACACGGTGCCGCCGACCGGTCGCTGTCGGGTAGAGCCCAATGACCCTCGCCTGGCCCAAGCATCATCCGCAGCCTCGTCGAAACGGCCCCCGCCGAGCCAGTGCACGGCACCGGCGGTGGCCTCGACCGCCTTAGTGGGAGGGCAACGAGTGAGCATCAAGCGGAGGATCTACCAGGAGTTGAAGTACCACGGGACTACAACGCCGTGCGGAGGAACAAAGTCCCGCGGCGGATCGGCCGCCGGGTCTTCGGGAAGGTGAGCAGCCGGATCGCCCGGCTGAGAGGATGGCGGTCATGACGATCGTCGAGTTCCTACGGGAGTGTATCGACCAGGACGAGGCGGCCCTGCGGGACTACATCGGTCATTGGCAGCCAGATCCGATCCAGCAGCGTCGACTCGATGACTTCGTCGCCAAGCGCCGGATCATCGACCTCTACACCGAAGCCGCCGAACGCGCCGCCGCCGAGCTCGTAGCCAGCAACCAGGAAGCCCGGACCGCCGCGCTCGCCAACGTGATCCAGATCCTTGCCGAAGCGTACGACACCCGGCCCGGCTGGCAGGAAGAATGGCGGCCATGACCGAGATCCTGATCGGCGCGTCTCCGTGGTGCTCATCTGGCCCGAGTCGCTGGTCGACTTCTGGCACAACGCCAAGGCGCTCGTTCTCCGGCGCCGCCAAGTAACACCAAGGTTCTGCGAGCGGTGTGAGATAGGCGGGTCCCAGGTTGGCTTCCCCGTCACCGGGGGTCGTCCCACGATGCGATGGAGATGAGGGAGCAAAGCGAGGGACGACGCAGCCCCCGGTGAATACCCGACTAACACCGGGGCTGTCTCATGTCCGGCCGCTCAAGTGCGCCGCGTCCGCAGCATTGCCGCAGCCTCTCGCCACCCTTGAGCCACGCCCTCTGCCCGAGCGGCGGGCACCTCGCCCTTCTGAGGCTCCGCCATGCTGGCCAGGTGGTCAGCGTGCTCGATCATCTCTCTCGCCAGGTCCAGACGGTCCGCTCGGCGCACACGCTTGGCGAACAGTTCGGCCATGCCGGTCGGCCGACCGTGGTGCGGGTGACCTCGCGCCAGAGCTCGAAGTCGTCATGCCGGATCATGTCACCAGTAGACCCGAAGGACTCCAGCGCCGTTCGCCGTCCTCGGGCCTGACTCACCACTCCGGTCGTCGACCGGCCCATGGAGATCGACGTATCTGGACGACCCGATCCGCCTCCTAACGACTAGACGCCGACGAGCCACCCTTGTCACCCACGTCGCGTCCTACTTCCACACCCGCGCTCCTCACCGGAGGGAGAAACCCATGCGCAAAACTAGACTCACCGACGCCCACCCTGTTGCCTTTGCAGCGATCACCGTCATGAAGATGGCCTCCGCCGATGCGGACACCGCGGTGCGCCAGAAGGCTCGCAACGACGCACCTCGACGATCGCCCGGCACCACCACAGCGGTCGAGCCACAGAGCGCCGCGCCCGTCCGGACGCGAGGCTTTCGCCTGCGGTGGCTGCTCGGCCGCACTAGGCCCGCCAGTTCAGCGCCATCCGCTCGTCCTGTCCCTTGATGAACATGCTTCATGCAGGCCGTCGGCTATGGCTGAACAGCCGCGGCGGTGGGTCGTTCTGGCTTGGCCGTGGTCTGTCGTGGCGGTTTGGACGCCGCCGGCTAACACGATCCCACTGATACAACGGCCAGTCGGGAAGCAATCCGGGCCGGCCGTTTGGCGTAGTGGTGCCGTTCGGCACTTGTGACGCTTGTTGGTACGCGGGACCGTTGAGTCCGTGAACGAGCAGGCAACCGACTTTGGGTGGGCTATCGATGTGATCGCCCGGCGGGCGGCCGCCGACGCCGTCGCCCACCTCTCAGCCAGACACCAACGCCGCGCCCTCCCACCTGCCATTAACGCTGCCGTCTACGCCCGGTTCGCTGAGCTCGCCGAAATGATGGCGCCCAGCCACGACGAGTTCGAGGCCGCGTTCGACATCGCCGTCCACGGGACTGGTGAACCAGTATGAGCCGGCGGGCGACCGCGACTAGCGCCGCCGCATGAGTGAAGGCGTACTCTGAAGCCGGTAGGCGAGGCACGCCCTCGCCAACCAGTGCAAAATACGACCCCGGCCCACGGGTGTGGCCGCCGCCGGCTGCGGTGGCCCACAGGCCGGGGTCGTCGTGTACCCGGCCAATGTCAGACCGGAGCACCCTGGCGACCTTGTGCCCTCACGGGCGGCGCGTCCGCGAGATCCGCGACGCGCTCGTAGCCGTGATCGATCGACTTGCCGCACGCATGCGCCAAGCGCAATATGATCCGCACGACGCACCCGCTTGGCGAACAGCTCGACCATGCCAATGATCCCGCCTCAGGCGAGAGAGTCGAGACACGGATGGGGAACAACCCTCCCCACCACCCAGAAGAACTGCACGCGGGTGGGCGGCTTGGCCGCGCGTATGGGGACCTTCGGCGGTGTTCGGCAACCGCCGCTTCATCTAGCGTCTCACGGGCCAATGTCCGGAAAGGACTGGGTGGAAACATGCGTGGAAGGTGCGTAGTGGCGGGGATCGCATCCGCTGGGTTGGTGGTGGCGAGTCTGGTGATGGGGGCTCCGGCCAATGCGAGGGGCGCGATAAACGGCACCAGTGGCCCCGACCATCTGCGCGGGACGCCGCACTCGGACACGATCCGAGGTTTCGGCGGGAACGACAAGATTCGATCATTGGCCGGCCCGGATGTCATCTTCGGCGGGTCGGGGGTCGACTTTGTCGCGGCGGGCCGCGGTGACGACACCATCCGCCGCAGCCCCGGAAGGGACTTTTTCGCCGGACGTCCAGGTGACGACACCATCCACGGCGGATACGGCCGGGACGAACTTGAGGGGGACGGCGGCGCCGACGTGCTCTTCGGCGGGCCGAGCCGCGATTTCTTCTCCGACGACCACGGGGCAGACACGATTCACGCCGGCCTGGGAAACGACAAGGTCAGCCTGGATGCAGACACCAGTGTTGACACCGTGACCTGCGGACCAGGCCATGACGTCGTCATCATGGCCGACCGCCAGAACACTGTTGCCGACGACTGTGAAGTCGTCGATGTCCGTCCGGTATAAGCGGTCGGGAAGTCGCTATCTGCGGGTCCGCGTCAGTCGTGCCGAGGTGCGGGGCCGTCGATGCATGAACGTGCCATGGCACACGCTGAGCGCAACGAGCCGGGATAGTCGAGACGCAACGTAGATGAGGCGATCGGCGGTGGCCGCTGCACGCGCGGGCGCGATATGCACTGTGGATGACCCAGACTCCTAGCCCAGCCTGGCTCGATTTGGTCGCGAACATGGTGGCCCGAGTGCCGAGGGTCGTTCTGCGTTGTCGGCGAAAGTGGCGACTGACGTGGCACTGTTGAATCGGGACTAGGAGGCGACCATGTCGAGGACGAGTACGGGTAAGCGCAGCGCAAAGATCAGCGGCCAGATCGTGGAGGAGAAGGACGGCAGCATCTACCTCCGGCTGGACGGCGTCGATGCGCCAGCGATCTACTTCAGCAAGAAGACGGGCCACAGCGGCAGCAAGGCCACCGAGAAGCTACGCGCCGTGCTGGATGCCGCCGGCGCTGAGGAGGCGTCTGAGCCCGCGACATATCGCCAGTAAGTTCAGGACGTACCCACCTGGGCTGGGTATGTCACTAGTCGGGCGCGGCTATCCCATCGCGGGTGGCACCAGGGCCATCCCGGGAGGACCGGGCCGAAGATTACGGTCGGTGCCGGCGGAATCGCCACGAGGCAATATCGCCGCGAGGTCCCCGCAGTAGCCTCGGCGCCATGGCATTCAAGATCATCTACGCCGATGGCTCGGAGAAACAGTACGAGGATGACGACCGGTACGGTTTCAACAAAGCGGGCATGGTCGTAATCGACAGCACCACGGGCGGTGGGCGGAGGATCCTTTCACCGACCGCTTGGCACGCCATCGAAGACCCCGAGGGGACGCGCACCCCTTCGCTACCCACCCCTGACCTCCTCACGTAAGACGCCCCGCGCAGTTTCCCGAACCGTCCGCGACGGTCGATGGATACGTAGGACCGCCCAACAGCTGCTCAACGGCTGAGCCTCCGCGGCAGACTTGGCTGGTGCTGGCGGGGTCCGCCGTCCTTGTTGACCGGGCTGCCTACTCCGGGAGGTGACAGACCGCCTCGACGTTGTTTCCGTCCGGGTCGCGCACGAAGGCTCCGAAGTAGTCAGAGTGATACTGCGGCCAGACCCTCGGCGGGTGTAGCACTTCGGCACCAGTGTCGACGGCGATCCGGAAGAATTCTCGGGCTGCCGCTCGGTCTGGTGCGGTAAAGGCGATGTGCGACTCGCGGAATCCGCTACCAGTCGTTTGCGGCCCGATCCAGAAGTCGGGCTTGGGTGCCGTGCCGTAGCCGATAACATTCCCGAAGTCCATTAGCCGCTGCCCGCTCAACGGGGCGAGCACAGCGTCGTAGAACGCGGCGCTCGCCGCCACATCGGCGCATTGGATGGAAAGGTGATCAAGCACCGAACCATCCTGGCATGCGTGCCCGGTTGGTCCTACCTGTTCTCTTACGCAGGACCCGATCCCCTTTGTAGGGTGCGAGCGTTCGGCCGCCGCGGCAGCGGCTGGCTGCCAGGTTGCAAACGCTTGCTCAAGCCCGGGAGGAGCGGTTATGACGAAGACAACCACGAGGGTGATGACCGGCGTTGCTGTTGCCGCGCTGGCGACGGCCGGTGTGGCCGCGGTCGTCCGCTATCGCCAGGGGCAGAAGCCGGATCCTGATGAGCGTGCCCATCTCGAGGAGTTGGAGGCGCGACTGTACGAGGTCGATAATCCTGGCGAGAACATGCCGACAAGCCGTCTTGGTCGGGTCGTCGAAAGACTCCAGCGCCAGCAGGGCATCTCGGTGGCTCGCTTGCGACAATGGGTTACCGCCCTCAGACACGGGACCCTGAGCTCCGAACAGGCGATCGTAGCCGAAAGCGACTTCGATGCCCTTGAGCGGGAGGCGGATCAAGGCCGCGCGTAGCGGCTCGCCTGCCGAACACTCCAGCGCCTGCACGGTCTGGAGGAGGCCGCCGGCGTCCGCGTAGCGCACACATCTCGGCTGGCACTCGGTGCGGTGGTGTTCACGGCCGGGCACGCCCCACCGATCGGTCCGATCGGGATGGGACTATTCCTGCTCGGCATCGCTTGGGCCGAGAGCCGGCCACGGACCACGGACACGCTGACTCGGGCGGGAACCTGACAGGATGAGTCCTCGTGGGTTCGTATCGCCGGAGATCAACTCGTCGATGAGCCGACCCGCTCCCGTCTGATCTTCGGCCGGAAGGTCGTTCGCTGTCTCCACCGCGATGCCCCACGCGATCCCGAGGATCGC
>Ga0075431_100003778_pt1 | contig 14720 bp, 10 predicted proteins | sample RhiMetdeltSRZDD5_FD_75297 | JGI IMG/M metagenome (GOLD analysis project Ga0075431, IMG submission 75297) | Populus rhizosphere microbial communities from Tennessee, USA - Rhizosphere MetaG P. deltoides SRZDD5 | ecosystem: Host-associated > Plants > Roots > Rhizosphere > Soil | place: USA... | reverse complement strand
CGCTGACCATGCTGTTCGAGATGGATTGATCGGTGGTGGTGACCGAGACACGCGTGGGTGGCCGGCCGGTGCTCGTAGCTCGCCCGGATGGATCGAGTATGGGGTCGCTGAGCATCGACATGGCCGGCGTGCTGGGCCGCGCGCATCGCTCGGCTGCCGCCTGCTGCTTCCTGCGTCCAGTCCCGCTCGCGCACGAGCCGCTGTTCAATCTCGTCAGCGACGACGTCCGGCGCATCGAGCCGGGTGGCGGCGGCGAACGATGGCTGCGATTGCGGTGGGCGTTGTCGGCGGCGCGCGCCACGCTTGCCGGGTGGTCGAGTGCGGCGGGCGAGTCGTTCTGGCGCGAATGGTATCGAGAGCTGCGCCGGCATATCGGCGACGAACGGCTGCCGTATCCCTTGCGCCTGCGGCTGCGAGCGCGTGCCGATCGCGCGCTCGACAGGTCCACACGTCACGGCAGCCGGCGGGCGGCGCGCCCGTTCCCGCGACGGCTGCTCCGTGAACGCGTGCCGATGACGCTGCGGCCCGATCGGCTCGCCGCGGCGGAGCGGATCGCGCTGCAGCACGGGATTCCAGTCGGGTCGCCAATCGTCGGGCTGCAGTGTCAGTCGCGGGTGAATCTCGTTCACGACGCCGTCGATGCGTTGAACGCCGCCGGCTACACGGTCGTGCGGTTTGGAAGCCCGGGATCGGGAGCGCTCACACGCGGCGCCCTCATCGACCTGACCACGCAGGACACTGTTCCCGAGCTCGATCTCTACGTGCTCCTCAAGTCAGCGTTCGTCGTCTGCGACAGTGCCGACGTGCAGCACACGACCTACCTGACCGGGACACCATGCCTCCGGCTCAACGCCATCGAGCCGTTCAGCGCGTATCCCGTCCGGCGCGACGGCCTGTTCACGCTGGCGAAGGCCGTGGAGTTGGACAGCGGACGCATCTTGTCGCTCGACGAGCTGCACGGCGAAACCTACCTCAAACATCCGGACCACTACGCGCACGTCCCACACGACGCTCGTCAGGTGCTCGACGCCGTGCGTGAGATGGTCGACGGCGTTCGTCACGAATGGGCCGAGCAGCAGGCGCAGGCAGATTATCGCGAACGGGTCGGCGAGGCTGCTCGATCGCTGCAGGCGCGTGTGCCGCTGGTGCGCAGGTGGGGCGTCGATGGCGGGTTCCTGGGCGACGGCCGGCTGGCGCGCGTGCAGGCCCAGGCAGCCTCTAGCCCCAGCCCACCCTCGCACCCTCGCACCGGAGACGAACAGGTCGCGCGATGAGCCGAGTGCTGTTCGTGATGCTGCATCCCGGGTTCGTGCGCTACTACGACGGTGCGCTCGAAGCGCTGGCGGCCGCCGGACACGACGTGCACGTTGCCTTCGAAGTCAGCCGCACCAAGCTGGGTGAAGACCTGACGGCACAGCGTCTCGCGACGCTGTCGCCGCGCATCACCTGCGGCCCGGCGCCGACGCGTGCCGAGAGTGTCCGCACCTTTCTGGCGCGATCCGATCGCACCGCGACGCGCAGCGGCGGCGCGGCGCGCTCGTGGCGCGACCGCGGCGCCCAGGACGAGGCACAGGAAAGTCTGGCCACCACGGTCAGGCTGCTCATGGATTACTTGCGCTACTTCGAGCCGGCGTTTGCAGGCGCTCCCGCGCTGCGGGCGCGGGCGGAGAAGCGGCTGCCGCGCGTCTATCCGCCGGCCATCCGCGCGGTAGCGCGGTTGGGACCGGGTGCGCGGTCGGCGCTCCGTCGTGTGCTGTCGGGGATCGAGCATGCGATCGTTCCGCACCCGTCGATCGAAACATTCATCCGCGAACAGAACCCGGATCTGCTGCTCGTCACGCCGCTCGTCGAGCTCGGCTCGCAGCAGGTCGACTACGTCAAGTGTGCACGGCGGCTGGGTGTTCGCAGTGCGTTGTGCGTCGCCAGCTGGGACAACCTCACCAGCAAAGGGCTGATTCGTGTCGCGCCCGATCACGTCATCGTGTGGAACGAAACGCAGAAGCACGAAGCCGTCACGCTTCACGGCGTCACACCCGGGCAGGTCGCGGTCACCGGGGCGCAGCTCTTCGACCGGTGGTTCGCCGCATCGCCGAGCCGGACGCGCGACGACTTCTGCGCGCGTGTCGGACTCGATCCGGCCAGGCCGTTTGTTCTGTACGTCGGATCGTCGATGTTCATCGCGCCGGACGAGGTGCCATTCGCCGAACGCTGGTTGGACGCCGTTCGCGGAGGCGAAGGACGCGACGAGCGGCCTGGCGTGCTGATTCGTCCTCATCCAGCCAACGCGGAACAATGGCGCGCGTTCGACTCGAATCTCGACGACGTCGCCGTCTGGCCGCCCATCGGCACCACACCCAACGACCCTGACTTTCGTCGCGACTTCTTCGATTCGCTCTATCACTGCGCGGCGGTCGTCGGCATCAACACCAGCGCGCAGATCGAAGCGGCGATCGTCGGCCGGCCGGTGCTGACGATCCACAGTCCCGAGTTCGCCCACGCCCAGGAGGGCACGCTGCACTTCCAGCATCTGGTCGGAGGGAGCGCCGGGTTCGTTCACGAAGCGCATTCGCTCGCCGAGCACGTCGACCAGCTGCGGGCGGTGCTGAGCGACGGCTCGTCATCGGCCGCACGCAATCGCCGCTTCGTGGAATCGTTCATCAGGCCGCGCGGGATCGATGTCCCCGCGGTCGCGGTCTTCGTCGAGGCGATCGGCGCGTTCGCGGCATTGCCGGCGCACGCTCCGCTCCACGATTCGTGGCGTTCGCACGCCGGCCGTCTGCCGCTGCCCGCATTGGCGTGGGCGACACATCGGCTCGCGGAGGATCGGCCGCTGTGGGTCTACGCGGTGCGGCCGGGGGTGACGGCGGCGGTGTGGATTGCCGCCGTTCCCTATCGGTTGGCCGCGGTGTGGCATCGGTCTGGCTATCCGCGCGTGAAGCGCGGCGTCCGGGCGATGCATCGAGTCTGGTACGAGTCGACGCGATCGATAGGCAAGCTGACGCGTCGCGCCCGCCGGCCCATCGCGGCCGTGGTGAAAGGCGCAGTACGGCGTCTGGCCGGCCGGAGTGCCTGAGCGATCCTCGTGACGATCCTCTTCATCGCCCGCCACTTCTCGTATCTGCGGCTCTTCGAGTCGGCGATCGTCAGCCTGGCGCAACGCGGGCACCGTATCACCCTTGCCGCCGATCGCGAGGAAGCGATGGGCGGCCGTCAGATGGTGGAGCGCATCGCCGCCTCCTATCCGAACGTTCGGGTGACGGAGGCGCCGGGCCGTCACGCGGGCGCGTGGGCGGAGCTCGCCCGGCGAATTCGCCTCGGGCTCGACTATCTGCGCTTTCTCGAGCCTCACTACGCATCCACGCCGCATCTTCGCCGCCGCGGACGGGAACGCGCGCCGGGGGTGATCGTGCGTCTCGCGGAATCCGGCTTCGGTCGCGTCCTCGGCGGACCGAAAGGCCTCGCCCGGGTGCTGCGCACGCTGGAGCGAGGCATACCGGTCGCCACTGAGCTCGAGCAGTTCATCGCCGGCGAACGGCCGGATGTGTTGATGATCACGCCGCTCGTCGACATGGGTTCGCCGCAGCTCGATCACCTCGCCGTGTCGAGACGATTGGGCATCCGGACGATCCTGCCGGTCGGCAGCTGGGACCATCTCTCGAGCAAGGCGCTGCTGCGCACGATCCCCGAGCGGGTCATCGTGTGGAACGAGTCGCAGAAACGCGAAGCGATCGACCTTCACGGCGTGCCCGCCGAGCGGATCGTCGTCACCGGCGCACAGTGCTACGACCAGTGGTTCGACCGGCGGCCGTTGCTCACGAGAGAGGCCTTCTGCGCGCGCGTCGGCCTGCGAGCGGACCGCCCGTTCATCCTCTATGTGGTCTCGTCGCTGTTTCGCGGCACGGCCAACGAGCCCGAGTTCGTCGAGCAGTGGATACAAGCGGTGCGCGGCAGCAGCGATCCACGGCTGCGCGGCATCGGCATTTTGATCAGGCCCCATCCGGCCCGCCTCGACGAGTGGAAGAGCGTCGATCTCACCGGCTATCGGGATGTCGTGTTCTGGGGCGCGCATCCGGTCGACGAGGAGTCCAAGGAGGACTACTTCGACTCGATGTACTACAGCGCGGCGGTGGTCGGAGTGAACACCAGCGCCTTCATCGAAGCCGCGGTCGTCGGCAAGCCCGTGCACACGGTGCTGCTGCCGGGCATCACCGAGGCGAACCAGGAAGGCACGCTGCACTTCCACTATCTGTTGAGCGTGAACGGCGGTCTGCTGCGCACCTCGCGCAGTCTGGAGGAACATCTTCCACTGCTGGCCGAGTCGCTGGCCGGCGACGGCGGAGGCGACGAACGCGCGGCGCGGTTCGTGGACGGATTCGTGCGTCCGTTTGGCAAGGGAACCGCCGCGACGCCGCGCTTCGTCGAAGCCGTCGAGCAGATGGCCACGCTGCCGGCGCCGGCGCACGACGGCGGTAATGCCGGTGCGCTCGCGGCCTATGTCGCCCTGCTCCCGCTCGCGACTGCGTTGTCGCTGCATCTCCGGACGCAGCCCTGGCGGAAGCGGACGAAGAATCGATTGCGCAAGCAGTACGAACGCCGCAAGCTCGCGGTGCTGCGCTGGGTCAAGCAGGTGGTGACCGATCAATTCATCGCCGCCGGGAAGCGGCGAAAAGTCCAGACCGCAGTGGGCGGATCGACGCTCACGCCCAAAGCGGGACGCCAACGCGATCCGGCAAAGATGCTGGCCGGCACCGACTCGCGCGAGGCGCACGACACGCGCGAGTTCGTCACCGTGCTGGGACGGAGCGGCCGGCCGATTCTGCTCGGCCCGTGGCTGTCCGAGACCGGGTTCGAGCTGCTGTATTGGATCCCGTTTCTGGCGTGGGCAAAGGCCTACGGGAACTTCGATCCCGATCGCCTCGTGGTGATCTCACGCGGCGGAGCACGGTCGTGGTACTCGTCGATCACGCCGCACTACGAAGAGATCTTCTCCTACTTCTCGCCCGACGAGTTCCGCGTGAACAACGAGCGGCGGATCGTCGAGCAGGAGGGCCGGCAGAAGCACGTCGAGATCTCGTCGTTCGATCGCGAGATCCTGGCGCGCGTGCAGCAGCGCCGTGGGTTGAGCGGCGCCGAGGTCCTGCATCCCTCGCAGATGTACCAGCTGTTCGACAACTTCTGGCTGCAACGAACGCCGGTCACGCTGATCGAGGCGTTCTCGGTGTTCTCGACGATACCGGCGTCACCACCGAGCGGTGTGCTGGCACACTTGCCCGAGCGCTACGTCGCCGCCAAATTTTACGGCAACGTCGCGCTGCCGCCTACGCCGGAGAATCGCGCGTTCGTCACCAGCTACCTCGCCGAGCTCGCGCAGAACGTCGACGTCGTGCTGCTCAACACCGCGCAGCGCTACGACGATCACGACGACTTCCCGCCCGGGCTGCGCGGCCGGATCCATTCGATCGATCACCTGATGACGCCGGAGAACAACCTGGCGATCCAAACCGAGGTGATCCGCGGCGCGCGCGGCTTCGTCGGCACCTACGGCGGGTTCTCGTATCTCGCGCCGTTGTGCGGCACGAACACCATCGCCTTCTACTCGCATGCGAGCGGCTTCCGATTCGATCATCTCGAGGTCGCCAAGCGAGTGTTCTCGGCGCTGCGCTGCGGCACGTTCACGGAGCTCGACGTGCGGGCGAGCGAGGTGCTGCGTCTCGGATTCGGCGGCGCGATGCCGCCGGTCGGAGCGGGCCGGTGACGCGAGTGCACGCGTGAGCGAGGTGCGTAGGGTCGCGAATGGCCTTCGATGGCTGGGGAAGGTGGCGCGCAAGAAGCGTCGTCACGCGTGGCATGGGAGCCGCCGTTCGGTGGAACAGCTGAAGAACGCCCTCATCAACGCCGCCAAGACCGCGTATCGCACCGTGCGGCGCCCGGCGCGAAACATCTCGCGCCGCCGTGCCCAGATGGTCGAGCGATGGGGCTTCTACAAGACCGAATGGGGCGTCGAGCGCGAGATCGAGTCGATCGTGGCGCGCAACCGTCTGCTCGTCGCCGGCCCGTGGCTCTCCGAGGTCGGCTTCGAGACGCTCTACTGGATTCCGTTTCTTCACTGGCTGAAAACGGCGTTCCACCTGAATCCGGAGCGGGTCGTTGCCGTATCGCGAGGCGGCGTGGCGTCGTGGTACCAGGGCATCGCGGCGCGCTACGTCGAGATGTGGGACGAGATGGATCCCGCCGACTTCGCGCGGCGCAACGCCGAGCGTGGGGTGACGAAGCACTACGAGCCGTCGCTGCTCGACCGCGACATTCTCGACCTGGTTGCGCGCCGGCTGGGCACCAGTGACTTCGACGTCGTGCACCCGGGGCTCATGTATCGGCTGTTCACGCTGTACTGGTCGGGGCAGCGCGCGATGGGCTTCATGGACGCGCACACGCGCTTTCACACGATGACGCCTCCGTCACTGCTCATCGATCCGGCGTTGCTGCCGAAGCCATACGTCGCCGTGAAGTTCTACGCGGCGCGGTCGATGCCCGACACGCCGGAAGTCCGCACGCATCTTCGATCGATCGTCCAGGCCCTCGCGGAGCGCCAGCACGTCGTGCTGCTCGACACTGGTCTCGTGCTCGAGGACGACCATGCCGATTACACGTTTGCGTCGCAAGGTCGAGTCGTGAGCGCGCGGCAATGGATGACGCCGTCGACCAATCTCGGCGTCCAGACGCAGATTGTCGCCGGCGCCAGCGCCTTCGTGGGTACGTGCGGCAGCATCGCCTGGCTCGCGCCGCGGCTCGGCGTGCATACCTCGGCGCTCTTCGTCGATCCCAAGTGGCTGCATGCCCACGTCGCGATCGCGATGCGCGCCTACCATCGCCTGAACGCCGGCCGCTTCGCCATCGCCGACCTGCGGGCGATCGATCCGCTTGGAGCGATCGCCGGCACACGACTGTCGCCGGCCGGGTCCATGGACGTGCCCGCATGAAGGTGCTGTTCGTCGCGCGGCACTTCACGTATTTCCGCAACTTCGAGTCGGCGATCGCCGAGATGGCCGGCCGCGGCCACCGCGTGCACCTCGCTGCCGATCGCGAGGAGGCGCTTGGCGGCCGCGAGCTGGTCGACCGGCTGGCGGCGCGATTCCCCTCGCAGATCACTGTCGGGTTCACGCCAATCCTGCAGTGGGGCCGCTATCGGCGCGTGTCGGGCGCGCTCCGCATCGGGTTGGACTATCTGCGCTATTCGGATCCGCGATACGAGGCCACGCCGAAGATTCGCGAGCGCGCCTACCAGCGGACGGCCTTCCTGGTGCTGGTCCTGGCGCGGCTGCCGTTTCGCCGGGCGTTGACGCGTGTCCTCGAAGCGATTGAGAAGGCGGTGCCTCGGCAGCTGGGTGTCGACGAGTTCATCCGCGCGGAACGGCCCGATGCGCTGCTCATCACGCCGCTCATCGAGTTGGGCTCACCGCAGCTCGACTATCTCAGGGCCGCGCGTGCGCTCGGCATCCGCAGCGCGCTCTGCGTGTGGAGCTGGGACCATCTCTCGAGCAAGGCGCTCATTCGCGTCGTGCCCGATTCCGTCATCGTCTGGAACGAGGTCCAGCGCGCCGAGGCGCAGCGCTTCCACCAGATCCCTGCCGACCGGGTCGTCGTCACCGGCGCGCAGTGCTTCGATCAATGGTTCGACCGGCAGCCCTCTCGCGATCGTGATGCCTTCTGCCGGCGTGCCGGTCTGCGTGACGATCGGCGGTTCGTGCTGTATGTGTGCTCGGCGCTCTTCAAGAACAGCCCGTCGGAAGCTGCGTTCGTCGCGCGTTGGATCGAGGCGCTGCGCCGGTCGGACGATGCGCGTGTGCGGGATCTGGCGGTGCTGGTCCGGCCGCATCCGCAGCGCGTCGACGAGTGGGACGCGGACACCCGTGCGGCGCTCGAGCGGGCCGGCAACGTTGCGCTCTGGGGCTCCAATCCGATTGACGCCGAGAGCCGCGCCGACTACTTCGATTCGATGTATCACGCCGCGGCGGTCGTCGGCCTGAACACGAGCGCGCTGGTCGAAGCGGCCATCGTCGATCGGCCGGTGCTCACCATCCTGTTGCCGGAGTTCCGCGACAACCAGGAAGGCACGTTTCATTTTCATCACCTGCTCACGGTCGGCGACGGTTTTCTGCGGGCGTCGAGATCGCTCGACGAGCACGTGGCACAACTGGCCACGTGTCTGGAACGCGGCACGGGCGGCTCGAATCGCGCATTTGTCGAACAGTTCATCCGTCCACGCGGCGTCGCGGTGCCGGCGACGCCAGTCTTCGTCGATGCCGTGCAACAGCTCGCTGCGACCGAGCGGCAGCCGGAGCGCACACCGCTCGCCGCATTCGTGCTTCGCCCGGTCGTCTGGGCTCTCGTGATCGCGGGACGCGTGCCCTGGCTCGAGCGCATCTACTGGAATCCAGTGAAGCGCCGCGAGTGGGCCGACAACGTGCAGGCGATCTGGCACAAGGACGTGCAGCGTCCAAGCGGCGCGACACGACGGGTCTGATTCGACAATCATGAGCGCATCTTCCAACACCCATCCGGCCCTGGCCGCGCTCGGCACTGGCCGCTGCCTCGTGATCGGTGAAGTCGCGCTGTCTCACGACGGCAGCCTTGGTCTCGCGCACGCCTTCGTCGATGCGATTGCCGCTGCCGGTGCGGACGCAGTGAAGTTCCAGACGCACATTGCGACCGCGGAGAGTACGCCGGCCGAGCCGTTCCGGGTGAAATTCAGCCGTCAGGACGCCTCGCGCTACGACTACTGGACGCGCATGGAGTTCACCGAGGAGCAGTGGCGCGGCCTGGCCGAGCATTGCCGCGATCGCCACGTGCTGTTCATCTCGTCGCCGTTCTCGATCGAAGCCGTCGAGCTCCTCGAGCGCGTCGGCCAGCCGATCTGGAAGATCGCGTCCGGAGAGGTGTCGAACACGCCGCTCCTCGATCGCATCCTCGATACCGGCTCTCCCGTTGTCCTCTCGACAGGGATGAGCCCGATCGCCGAAACCGATGCCGCGGTGGCGCGCATCACTGGCCGCGGCCGCCAGGTCGGTGTGCTGCAGTGCACCACCGCCTATCCGTGTCCGCCAGAGCGAATCGGTCTCAACCTCGTCCCGACGTATCGCGACCGATACGGCTGCTGGGTTGGTCTCTCCGATCACTCGGGAACGATTTATCCGGGTCTCGCCGGCGCGGCCATCAGCCTCGACATTCTCGAAGTGCACGTCACGCTGTCACGCGAGATGTTCGGCCCCGATGTCATTGCGTCGGTGACGACCGCCGAGTTGCGGCAGCTCGTAGACGGCATTCGGTTCATCGAGCGGATGCGTGCGAGCCCGGTCGACAAAGAGGCGTCGGCTCGGGATACCGAACCGCTGCGCCGTCTGTTCACCCGCAGCGTCGTCGCGCGCCGCGCGCTGCCGCGCGGCGCCGTGCTCGATCGCGGCGATCTCGCGCTGAAGAAGCCGGGCACGGGTCTGCCGGCCGACCGCATGGGAGATCTCCTCGGGAAGAAACTGGCACGAGCCGTCGAACAGGATCAGGTGCTGACCAGCGACGATGTCGAAGGGTTGTCGTGAGTGAGACGTCGTGGACGGAGCGGCCGGCGACGGCGGCATCTGGTCCGACGGGAGCTCCATCGCACCGGGCGATCGTATCGGCCGCGCTGGCTGCCGGCGCACTCACGGTCGTGTGGCGGTTTCTGACGTTCTCCGGATTCAACAACGATCACTACGTTCACGTCGCGGCGGCGCAGCAGATCGTGCTCGGCGAGTGGCCGGTCCGCGACTTCGTCGATCCGGCGATGCCGCTCATGGACGTCGTGCACGCGGCCGCATGGAAGGCGTTTGGTCCGGCGTTGGGAGTCGAGTGGTCGGTCGTGGCCGCCGGATTCGCCGTCGGCGCGATGTGCACGGTCGTGGCTGCCGCGCGCCTGTCCGGCTCCATCGCCGTGGCGTTGCTGGTCGCGCTGCTCGAGATCGCCATCTACCCGCGCACCTTTGGCTATCCGAAAGTCCTGTTGTACGCCGCCGCCACGCCGATCATCATGATGGCCGCACGCCGCTTCACCACGGCGACGGTCCTCGCTCTCGCGTCAATCACCGCCGTCGCCTTTCTCTTCCGCCACGATCACGGGGTCTTCATCGGTATCGCATCCGCGACCGCGCTCGTCGTGGCCAGCTGGAATGAGGGATGGCGGAGCGGCGTACGACGGTCGGCGGCGTACGTGGGCGTCGTCGGCCTTCTGCTGCTGCCATGGCTCGCATTCGTGCAAGTGCATCAGGGTCTGGGTGCATACATCGCGTCCAGCATGTCGGCATCCCAGGGCGAAGCGGTGGGGAACGCGTTGCGCGAGCTTCCCGGCCTGAACCTTGGCGAGATCACCTCGGACCGCAACGCGCTGACGTGGTTGTTCTACACGTTCCACCTGCTGCCGGTGGCCTCGCTCGTCGTGCTGCTGCGCCGAGAGGACGTCGAGGCCTGGTCCGGCGAGACCGCCGTTGTTGCGGCGCTCATTGCAATGGCGATTCCCGTGAATCTCTCGTTCCTGCGCGGCCAACTGGACGGGCGAGTGCCCGACGCCATCGTCCCCGCGGCCCTGCTCGGTAGCTGGCTGCTGGGCCGCGTCATGCGCCGTCCACCTGCGCGGGTGCCGGCGCTCATCGGTGCGGCGTCGATCGTGATGATCTCGGCCTGGGCCGTCATCCGCGTCGGGGACGTGGTCGCCAACCTTGCCAAGAGCGACCTCCTGAGCGGTCCCAGGATCCTCTCGCAGCGCGCGGCCGACCTCTGGGATCGCTTTCACCGGCGCGTCCCGGAACGCGATCACATTCCGAGCCGCTACGCCGGCGCGCTGGAGCCTTTCATCCAATACGTGGGACGATGCACCTCGCCGCAGGATCGATTGCTCGTCACGGGTCTGTTCCCGGAGATCAACGTGCTGGCGAATCGTGGATTTGCCGGGGGACAGATCTCGCTGCGACCGTTCTTTCACACGAGCGCGAGTGACCAGGCGCTCACGGTGGCGCGGCTGCGCAGGCAATCAGTCCCCTTCGTTGTCAGCGTCCGGCCGCTCTATCCAGAGTTGAAGAGTCAAATGCCGACAGTGTTCGAGTACGTCGAACAACGCTTCGAACCCTTCGTTCATCTACCGGTGCCGGAGACCCCAGGCGTCGACGTGTTGATCGAGCGCGATCGCCGGGCGAGCCGCGTCGACGTCGCCACCGGCTGGCCCTGCTTCCAATGAGCCTCATTCCCGAGCTACTCGAGTAGAGACACGTGCCACAGAGAAAAATCTGCGTCGTCGTCACCGCGCGGCCGAGCTATTCGCGCATTCGGACTGCACTGCACGCGATTCAGCAGCATCCGCAATTGGAGTTGCAGCTCGTGGTTGCCGCGTCGGCCCTGCTGGATCGCTATGGGAACGCGATTCAGGCGATCGAGCGCGATGGGTTTCCGATTGCGGCGCGCGTGTACATGGTCCTCGAAGGCGAGAATCTCGTTACGTCCGCCAAGTCCACCGGCCTGGGACTCGTCGAGCTCGCGACCGTGTTCGACAATCTCAAGCCCGACGCCGTGGTGACGATCGCCGATCGCTACGAGACGCTGGCCAACGCGGTGGCCGCGTCATACATGAACATTCCAGTCGTGCACGTGCAGGGCGGAGAAGTGACCGGATCGATCGACGAGAAGGTCCGTCACGCGGTAACCAAGCTCTCGAACCTTCATCTCGTCTCCACCAAGGTCGCCGCGGAACGCGTGCTGAAGCTCGGCGAGGAGCCTGACACCGTCGTCGTCACCGGCTGCCCTTCGATCGACATCGCCGCGGAAGTGGCGGCGCGACCGGCACTCGATTTCGATCCATTCGTGAAGTACGGCGGTGTCGGGCCACAGACTGATCTGTCGAAGGGCTATCTCGTCGTCATGCAGCATCCCGTCACCACCGAGTACGAGGAGGCGCGCCAGCAGGTGGAGGAGACCCTCTATGCCGCGACGGCCGCGGGCGTGCCGGTGCTGTGGTTCTGGCCCAATGTCGACGCGGGTTCGGACGGGACGTCGAAGGGCATCCGCGTGTTTCGCGAGCGTGAAAAGCCGAACAACCTTCACTTGTTCCGGAACATGTTCCCCGAGGACTTCCTTCGGCTGCTGGTGCACTCGACCGCGATCGTCGGCAACTCCAGCGTGGCGATTCGTGAATGCTCGTTCCTCGGCGTTCCCGCCGTGAACATCGGCTCTCGCCAGCAAGGCCGGGAGCGGGGAGAAAACGTCATCGACGTACCTCACGATCGATCGGCGATCGCGGCGGCGATTCATGAGCACATCCGCCGTGGCAGACCCCGGGCCGACCACCTGTACGGCGATGGCCGCGCCGGCGAGCGTATCGCCGACTGTCTGGCCACGGCGCCTTTAACCGTCGAGAAGCGGCTCACCTACTGATGACGACCACCATTCCCTCCGATCGCCGGCAGCGGATCGACGCGCTCGGCTACGACTACGGTTCGCAGCCGCGCGAATGGCTCTCGTCCTGCAACTTGTGCGGCGGCACGCTGCTCGTGACGCTGACGCATCGCGATCGATACGGCTTTCCCGCGCAGGCCAGCGCCTGCGCACGCTGCGGGCTCGTGTTCCTGAATCCGCGCATGACCGCCGAAACCTACAGCCGTTTCTACGACGGTGTGTATCGGCCGCTCGTGAGCGCCTTTCACGGCCGGTTGATCGATGCTCGAACCATTCAGGACGAGCAGCGCGAGTATGCGGCGGATCGCGCCTCGTTCGTGTGGCCGTTCGTCCAGGGCGCGGGTCTGCGGACGCTGCTCGACATCGGCGGTTCCACGGGGGTCGTCGCCGCGCATTTCATGCGCACGTTCGGACTGAGTGGCACGTTGATCGATCCGGCGCCGGCGGAGGTCGAAGAAGCGAAGTCCTTCGGCCTCGAGACGATCACCGGGCTCGTCGAGCAGTATCAGTTCGGCAGCCGGAAGTTCGACGTGATCCTGATCTGCCAGACGGTGGACCATCTGCTCGACGTCGCCGGGACGCTCAAGCGGGTGCGGCAGCTCATGACACCGAACGGGCGGCTCTTCATCGACATCGTCGATTTCCGGGCTGCGTACCTCCGGAATTGGTCGATCGAAGACGCGACCAAGATCGACCACCCCTACTACCTGACGCAGGGGACGATGGGGGCGTTTCTTCGACGCGCCGGCTTCAACGTGCTGCGTGTCGACTATGCGGCGGATCATCTTCACATCAGCTACATCTGCAGCCTCGGGACGCCGGTTCCCGACGCGCTGCCGGATCAGGTCAGCGTCTCGGAATCGTTCCGCGAAATCCGATACGTCCAGAACGCGCCGCGTCCGGCATGACACCGGTGAGCCACGTCCTCGGGATCGTGCCCGCACGGGCCGGCTCGAAGGGTGTGCCTGGCAAGAACGTTCGTCTACTGGCGGGCCGTCCGCTGATCGACTACACGGCGCAGGCCGCTCGTGAATCGGGCGTACTGGACCGTGTCGTTCTGTCGACTGACTCCAGTGAGATCGCCGAGGTCGGTCGGCGCTGCGGGCTGGACGTACCGTTCCTTCGTCCCGCTTCGCTGGCCGCTGACGACACGCCGATGCTGCCAGTGATTCGCCACACGATAGACACGCTTGCGGCCGGCGGATGGACGCCCGATGTGATTGTGCTGCTGCAGCCGACGTCGCCGTTCCGGCGTGGGGCGCACATACGCGACGTCGTCAATCGGTTGAGATCCTCGAAAGCGGATTCGGTCGTCACGGTCGTCGAAGTGCCCCGGCATCTGTCGCCCGACTACGTCATGCGGATTGATGAAGGTGTGCTGAAGCCGTTCCTGGCCGAGGGCGAGCGTGTGACGCGGCGGCAGGATGCGAGGCCGGCGTATTCGCGTGAGGGTACCGCGTACGCCTTCTGGCGCGCGACGGTCGAGCGCTTCGGCAACATCTACGGCGAGCGGTGCGAGCCGCTGGTGATTGACGCGGCGGACTCGCTGTCGATTGATTCGCCCGCGGATTGGGCGGAGGCGGAACGGCGTCTGGTGGCCGAGCGATGAAGGTGATGCGACGGCTGGTGCCGCGGGCGGTGCGCCATGGCATCAGCGCGCAGCTGGCTCGCGTGCATGCGACGCGGCTCGCGCAGGATCTCGGCAAGCTGGCCGCCGGCTCCGACACGATCGTCGTTGGGCCGTGGCTGGGCGAGGTCGGTTTCGAGCTGCTGTATTGGGTACCGTTCCTGCGCTGGTTCGCCGAAACGTTTCGCGTGGCGCCGCAGCGCCTGCTGATCGTGTCACGCGGCGGCACGGCGCCGTGGTACGAACCGTTCGCCTCGGGCTATCGCGACATCTTCGATTACCTGAGCCCGGAGGAGTTCCGTCAGCGGCACGACGAGCGCGTGGCCGCCAATGGCGAACAGAAGCAAACGCAGGTGCTGGCCTTCGAGCGCCAGCTGCTGCGCCAGTTGACCACGGATGTGCATAGCCGATCGATGCTGCACCCCTCGACGATGTATGGGCTGTTCAATCCGTTCTGGTGGGGCCACGTCGACGAGGCATGGGTGCATCGCTTTGCGAAGTACGAGCGGCTCGCGGCGAGTGATGCGGGGGCCGGCACTGTGAAAGCCGGCCATGTGGGGGCCGCCTTCAGGCGGCCCGAATCCCCGTACACGGCCGTGAAGTTCTACTTCAACGACTGCTTCCC